>Ga0066709_100002932_pt1 | contig 12789 bp, 12 predicted proteins | sample GraSoiAngelo_158_FD_79665 | JGI IMG/M metagenome (GOLD analysis project Ga0066709, IMG submission 79665) | Grasslands soil microbial communities from the Angelo Coastal Reserve, California, USA - 14_1009_16_30cm | ecosystem: Environmental > Terrestrial > Soil > Grasslands | place: USA... | reverse complement strand
TGTGACGATTCTCTCCGCTCAGAACAAACCAGAGGTAAAGGTCGACCATGCCCGCGTCAAGTCTGGTGATCCGGTTTTGGTGACGGGGACCGGATTCACCGCGAATCGAACCGTGATGTCCCATCTCCGCAGGCCCGATGGAACTGAGTACAACCCGCTACGCTTTCGCACCGATGAGCGCGGAACGTTTGTTCACAAGATCGATACAGTAATGCTGGATGTCGGGACTTTCGAGGTGTGGGCTGAAGATGAAAGCTCGAAATTGCTATCCAATCGGGTCCAGTTCACCGTCGAGTCGTCATTCACGCGTCCCTGAAATGGCAACTTGTGTTCGAGGGTTCGCGCACAAACTACACCGTCAGAATTTCTTGTTCCTTCTTCTTGGCAACATCTTCGAGTTTGTGGATGAATTCGTCCGTAAGCCTTTGAATTTCGGCCAGACCATTTTTCTCGTCATCTTCCGAAATGGTTTTTTCCTTTAGCATTTTTTTCAAATGCTCGTTGCCGTCGCGGCGGATATTGCGGACTGCAGTTCTGTGCTCTTCGAGAACCTTATGAACGTGCTTGGCGAGTTGCTTGAGGCGTTCTTCAGTGAGAGCGGGAATGGGAATGCGGATCAACCGTCCATCATTCGAGGGATTCAAACCCAAATCCGAAGCCCGGATGGATTTCTCAATAGGACCTACGAGTGAGACGTCGTAAGGCTGGACCGTAATCAGCGTTGCCTCAGGTGTTGCGAGTTGCGCGACCTGGCTTATCGGAGTAGGAACCCCGTAGTAGTCGACCTGAATGTTATCCAGGATCGAGATTGATGCCCGGCCGGTGCGAATCGTCGCCAGTTCCTTCCGAATGTCCTCAATGGCCTTTTCCATTCGTTTGCGAATTTGCGCAATCTCATCTTTCATACCCATAGTGGCCTCTTTGCCGTGAGTTAATAAACCAGCGATCCGATCTTTTCTCCTTCGATCACGCGGCGGATATTGCCTTTGGTATTGATGTTGAAAACGATTATGGGAACGTGGTTGTCCTTGCAAAGCGAGATTGCGGTGCTGTCCATCACACCGAGTCCTTGCATGAGCACGTCCATGTATGAGATCTCGCCATACATTTTTGCGTCAGCGACCTTCACGGGGTCGGCGTCATAAATTCCTTCCACCTTTGTGGCTTTCAGAATGACCTCAGCCTTAATTTCCATCGCGCGCAAGGCCGCCGTCGTGTCGGTCGAGAAGTACGGGTTACCTGTACCTGCTGCGAAAATAACGACGCGGTTTTTCTCCAAATGCCGGATCGCCCGGCGCCGGATATACATCTCGGCAACCTGCCTCATCTCAATGGCGGATTGGACGCGCGTGTAGACGTTCAATTTCTCGAGCGCATCCTGGATAGCGAGCGCGTTGATGACCGTGGCGAGCATTCCCATGTGGTCTGCAGTTACCCGGTCGAAGCCTTCTTCGCTCGCCTTGAGGCCACGAAAGATGTTGCCGCCGCCGATGACGATCGCAACTTCGACGCCCATCGAATGAACGTCTTTGATTTCGTTCGCAATGCGCTGCACGACCTGCGGATGAATGCCGAAGCTCTGATCGCCCATCAGGGCTTCACCGCTGAGTTTCAGCAGAACACGTTTGTACTTTGGCGTCATTGTTGGCCGGGAGCCTCGGCGGACCGCTTTTCCAAACCTTCGCCCGTTTTGAATCTCGCGAATCGTCGAACTTGGATGTTCTCTCCGATTTTAGCAACAGCGTTATTGATGAGTTCTTGTACGGTGATGTTCGGATCCTTCACGAACTTCTGATCGTAGAGGCATACCATTTCGTAATACGACTCCAATTTGCCCTCGGCGATTTTATCGACAATGTTCGCGGGCTTTCCAGAGCCGCGTGCCTGCTCTCGATAGATTTCCCGCTCCTTCTCGAGCACCTCTGCGGACACGTCGTCGCGCTTGACGTAAAGCGGATTTTGCGCCGCGATGTGCATCGCGATGTCCTTCACCAGAGCCTGGAACTGTTCGTTGCGGGCGGCGAAATCGGTCTCGCAGTTGACTTCCACGAGAACGCCGAGTTTGCCGCCTGCATGGATATAGTGTCCGATCATGCCTTCAGCAGCAATCCGCGTTGCCTTCTTTTGGGCCGAAGCGAGGCCCTTCTTTCGGAGAATGACAATCGCCTGGTCCATGTCGCCCTTCGCTTCCGTGAGAGCGTTTTTGCAGTCCATCATTCCTGCTCCGGTTTTTTCGCGGAGCTCTTTGACCATTTTCGCGTTAATTTCCATTCACGATTCCTCATTCTGGATTTTGACAGAAAAATAGCCGCGGATTGCGGCGGATAATTCGGGGTCAGACGTGGTCTGACCCCGAATTATCCGCCATCTCAGCGGCCATTTCTTTACATCATTGCGGCTTCGTTCGGTGTCTCTACCGGCTCCTCATCGTCAGAGGCGGTCTCAACACGCTTCGCCCGGGTGCGTTCAAACGGCGCAACGATTTCGCCCATGGTCGGTTCGACTTCTTCGGGTTCTTCCTTCTGGACTTTCGGAGCACTGGCCGCGTCTTTGGTCATGGCCTGACCTTCAACAACAGAGTCGGCAACCTTCGATGCGAACAGACGAATCGCACGAAGCGCATCATCGTTGCCAGGAATGACGTAATCCACCACGTCGGGATCGCAATTCGTATCCACGATTGCAATCACGGGAATCCCCAGCCGACGCGCTTCAGCAACACCGATCTCTTCGTTTTTGGAATCGATGACGAAGAGGGCATCGGGCAAACCAGGCATGTTCTTGATGCCTGCAAGATTCTTTTCCAGAGCTTTGCGTTCCCTTTCCAATCGGGTGACTTCTTTCTTCGGAAGAAGTTCATAGCGGCCGTCGGTGGCCATCGCATCGAGCTCTTTTAATCTTTTGATGGATTTTTGGATTGTCGAGAAATTCGTAAGCAATCCACCCAGCCATCGCTGGTTGACGTAGAACATGTTGCAGCGCAGCGCCTCTTCAGCGATTGCATCCTGTGCCTGGCGCTTGGTCCCGACAAAAAGAATTGTTTTTCCCTGGGATGAAAGTTCGGTGACGAACTGAGTAGCTTCTTTGAACAGGCGAAGCGTCTTCTGGAGATCGATGATGTAGATGCCGTTGCGCTCACCAAAAATGTATTGCTTCATCTTCGGATTCCAGCGCTTGGTCTGATGTCCGAAGTGGACGCCGGCCTCCAAAAGCTCCTTCATTGTAATAGACGCCAAATAAACCTCCGTTTCGAAATTTGAGACATACTGACCATAGTAGTAAAAAATCGCTAGCCGGGAGGCGATCCCCGCTAGCGACAACCAACGCTACCTCTTCGAGAACTGGAAGCGTTTTCTCGCTCCCGGTTGCCCGTATTTCTTTCGTTCCTTCATGCGCGGATCGCGCGTGAGGAAGCCTTCTTTCTTCAACACACCACGAAGTTCCGTGCTGAACTCGACCAACGCGCGTGCTATGCCGTGCTGTACTGCACCGGCCTGGCCGTGCGGGCCACCGCCGTTCACTCGCACCAGGACGTCGAATTTATTCAGAGTATCGGAAGCCTCCAGAGGGCGCTTCACCAGCATGCGATGGATTTCGTCGAAGAAATACTGCTCTAAGTTTCGGCCATTGACTGTGAAATTGCCTGTGCCCGGCCGAAGAATCACACGCGCCGTCGATGTTTTTCTACGGCCCGTGCCCAAATGCTGAATTGAACTCAAACAACCTCCAAACTGTAACCCTCTACAGTAGCTTAACCGTTTCCGGCATCTGCGCCGCATGCGGATGTTGGCCGGCAAGGTAAATCTTCAAACGCTTCACCATGCGTTTACGAAGCTTGTTTTTGGGAAGCATTCCCAGAACCGCTTCACGAATGAGCTTTTGCGGCTTCGTCTCAAAGACCTTCCGGGCGGCAACTTCCTTCAGACCACCGGGATAAAGAGTGTGCCACCGATAGACCTTTTTATCGAGTTTTTCGCCAGTGAGTTTTATCTTCTCCGCATTAAGGATGATGACATGGTCTCCGCTCAGGAGAAAAGGAGCATACTCAGGTCTATGCTTCCCCGTTAGAATGGTTGCCGCTTTCGTCGCAACCCGTCCAAGTACTTGGTCCGTTGCATCGATAACGTACCATCTGTTCAGGGCGGCCATTTCGCCCGCCGTTAAAAATCGCGTAGACATGCTCAGTCCCCTCAAACAGCTAATGTGCAAAAGTTTGATAGTATAGGAGCTACTTACACCATGTCAAGAAGACTGGCCCTTGTCGTCATGAGCTTAACCTCGCTCCTTGGACCTGCCGCCGCCCAGAATGTCTCGATCGCCGACACCATCGCCGATCTTCTCCTTCAGGACGAAATACAGCAAGCCGAGAGCCTACTGAACAAGCAGCCGAGAACTGCTCAAAACGTCGCCTTTCGGGGCGAAATCGAATTTCGAAAGGGACACTTTGAGGAGGCGGACGCGCTCTACCGAGAGGCGTTGAAGGTGGACTCAAGGAACGCGCGTGCACACTTCGGATTGGGCAAGCTCGCGATGGGTCGGGTCAAAGGCAAGCTGGCCGTCCAGGAATTGACGCGAGCAATCGATCTAGATCCGAAGGTACCGCTCTACCACCTGTACGCCGGTGACGCTTGGAGCATTGAGAAAAACTATGCGAAACAGCGAAGGGAACTCGAGGCATATCTGCAGATGAACCCGAACGATGAAGATCGTGTGGCCGAAGCCAAGGCCGGTCTGGAGACGCTGAAGGCCTTCGGTTCCGAAGATATTGCTGTTGTCGAGGCCCCGAAAGACCCTGCTCCGATCCGCTTCAGAAAATCCCTAAACCTGATCTTTACGACCATAAAGATCAACGGCAAAGGCCCATATGAGTTCGCAGTTGACACGGGCGCCACGCAAACCGTGATCAGTGAAAAACTCGCCACAGAGCTTCAACTCGAGCCGATCACATCGACGTTTGTTTTCGGCATCGGCGGGGCCGGCAAGGTCGAAACAAAACTTTACAAAATAAAGGAGCTTACGAGCGGCGACGTGAAGGTGAAAAACACGCCGGTCGGGACATTCAGTGACCCGCTGATTTCACAGATCGCCGACGGAATCTTAGCCACTTCAATCTTGTCAGATTTCACCATCACCGTTGATTATCCGGCCGGCCAGTTGCTGCTGTCGCGCAAGCGTGTTTCCGCGACGTCCGGTGCGGAAATTCTGCCCGTCTGGTTTTTCAGCAATCTGCTGCTGGTTCCGGTTGAGGTTAACGGAAAACGCGGAAACTTCATCGTGGATACGGGCGCTGTCACCACCGTTCTCTCGCACAGCATGGCAGCTCAACTTGGCGTGAACGAAAATACTCCAGGAGCGAAAATCGATTTGGGCATCGCCGGGGTTGGAGGGTTTGAAGGGATTGTTTTGAAGCTTCCCAATATCACCTTTAAGACGCCGAGGAATACGGAGGTGTTTCCGCAGGTCGTTGCGATCGATCTGAAAAAAATTTCGAAGATGATCGGAACGGAAGTGGCCGGCGTTCTCGGATATGACTTTTTATCCGATTACAAGCTCACACTGGACTACAACGCAGGCGAATTGCAGCTGGTTAAATAACACGAGATCCGTACCAACACACATGATTACCGAACGCCGGAACCCACGGTCTGTCGATATTGACCTATTCCCGACTGAACGAGTTCTGAAAATCATCAATGCTGAAGACGCTCTGGTGCCCGCCGCTGTTGCGGCGGCCATTCCCGATATCACAAAGCTTGTCGATGCTGCGGTGCATTCCATTCGGGCCGGCGGCCACATGATTTATGTCGCCGCGGGAACCAGCGGCCGTATCGCCATCACCGACGCGGCGGAGATCCCGCCGACGTTCAGCGCGCCGCCAGAATGGGTGCAAGCCATCATTGCCGGGGGCCCGAAAGCATTCGCCAAGGCAATGGAGGGCTCTGAAGACGATCGAGACAAAGCCGCAACTGACCTGAGGTCCAAAAAGCTGACGCAGCACGATGTCGTCATCGGCATTGCTGCCACTGGGACTACGCCGTATACACTCGCCGCACTGGAATTCGCCAGGAGCAAAGGAGCAACGACGGCAGCAATCGTCTGCTCCGAAAACACGCCGATGTCGAAAATGGCCGATATCACCGTGCATGTAGCCGTGGGACCCGAGGTCATCACAGGCTCGACACGAATGAAAGCCGCCACAGCGCAGAAGCTCGTGTTGAATATGTTGAGCACAGCCGTGATGATTCGTCTCGGGATGACGTATAGCAATTGGATGATTAACGTCAGTATGACCAATCAGAAGTTGCGCGAGCGCGGCAAGCACATCTTGGAAGAAATTCTTGGTGTGAAGCCGAATGAAGCCGAAAAGCTTGTGGAAGCATCAGGAGCCAACCTGAAGGTCGCCGTGATTATGGGCGCGACAGGCTGCGATCGCGAGAAAGCCGAGAAGCAACTCGTGGCTGCACATGGAAATCTTCGGGGCGTGCTGAGCCACCTCGGAAGTGGCCGTGAGTAACAAAGCGCTCCTCGCCATTGATGCCGGCACGCTCCTCACTCCTGAACAGAAATTCTCGCCGGGCAGATTGATTATTGAGGGAGCAACAGTCACAGAGGTTGGCCCTCCCGAATCGGTACGCGTGCCCCCCGCGGTTACCAGAATTGACGCCTCGCGCCTACTCGTCACACCGGGCTTTATCGATCCTCACATTCACGGGTGCGGCGGCGTTGACGTGATGGACGGCACGTACGAATCGCTGAACGCCATCAGCCGAATCCTTGTGCGGCACGGAACCACATCATTTCTGCCAACCACCGTTTCATCGCCGCCAGATGTGCTTACTCATACCGTCGAGCAACTCGGAGCTGCGATCTCAAAATCCTTTGATGGCGCCGAGCCGTTAGGCATTCATCTGGAAGGTCCATTCATCAGTACTGATAGACGTGGCACGCACAAAGCATCGAATGTGCTGGCACCGGACTTCGGGTTATTCGAAGACTGGGTGCGCGCCTCCGGGCATGCGGTACGGCTCCTCACGATTGCCCCCGAGTTGAACGGGATCGACCCGCTGTTGATGATGGCTGCACACTTTGGCGTCACGGTTGCGATGGGTCACTCGAATGCCAGCTTCAGTCAGGCAAAAACCGCAGCGGACCGAGGCGTTTGCTATGCCGTCCACACCTTTAATGCAATGCGAGCGTTTTCGCATCGTGACCCCGGCATCGTCGGCACAGTGCTCACCGATGACCGGATCTTCGCGGAGATTATCGCCGACGGAATCCACATTGATCATGCCGTCGTCAGGTTTTTCGCGCGCGCTAAGGGAAAATCGCGCGTCTTGCTGACCACAGACGCGATCAGCGCGACGGACATGCCGGACGGCCATTATCGGCTAGGCGGAGACACAGTTGAAGTCGTGAATGGAATTTGCCGCGATGCCGATGGACGGCTTGCGGGAAGCACGCTGACACAAGAGGTCGCATTGCGGAATTTCGTCGATTGGACGCAGTGGCCATTTGAAGACGCCTTGCACGCTCTCACTCTAAATCCAGCGCGAGCGCTGAAACTGGAGAAAAAAGGCGTGCTCGAACCCGGAGCCGATGCGGATGTGGTTATTTTGGATGACAATTTCCGCGTGATGAAAACATTGGTGGCCGGTCGAGTCATCTTTCATCGAGATTGAAATGGACAAATTACGAATCAAAGGTGGCAATCGGCTGCAAGGGCAAGTCCGCATCAGTGGCGCGAAAAATTCTGCACTCCCGGCAATGGCCGCATCGTTGTTGACCTCGCAGGAAGTCATTCTCCAAAACCTGCCGCTCGTCAATGATGTTTTCACGACCCGGAGATTGCTTCGCGAATTAGGCGCGACTGTGGAATTCGAACAGGACCACTCGGCCCGGTTGCACGCACAGAAAATTCTCTCCCACGAAGCGCCTTACGACCTTGTGAAAACGATGCGCGCTTCGGTTCTCGTTCTCGGGCCGCTGCTTGCGCGAACAGGACGCGCCCGAGTATCGCTGCCGGGCGGTTGCGCGATCGGCGCGCGGCCAATCAATCTTCACATTAACGGACTTCAAAAACTTGGCGCTATTGTTCGGACCGCGCACGGTTACGTCGAGGCATCGGCGGAACGCTTGTCGGGAACTGACATCCTTTTCGATAAGGTCACCGTGACCGGAACGGAGAACTTGATGATGGCCGCCACGCTTGCTGAGGGCAAGACGGTGCTTCAGAACGCTGCATGCGAGCCCGAAGTCGGTGATCTGGCGGAAATGCTCAACGAAATGGGCGCTCATATCAAGGGCGCGGGTACACCGGAGATCACCATCGAAGGAGTGCGGGAATTGAATGGAACCACGCATCGCATCATTCCCGACCGTATTGAAACAGGGACATTCCTGATCGCGGGAGCTATTACCAACGGCGACTTGGAGATTGTGGATTCAGAGCCGGCTCACCTGGGAAGCATCATTCAGAAGCTGCGTGACACCGGAGCGCAGATCGAAACCGGTGCCGGTCGGATGAGGGTGCGCGGCAATGGAGATCTGTGGGCAGCGGACGTTGTCACGAAAGAGTATCCCGGCTTTGCTACCGACATGCAGGCTCAATATATGGCGCTGATGACTCAAGCCGTCGGAACATCGGTTATTACCGAAGACATTTTCGAAAATCGGTTCATGCACGCGAGCGAGTTGATGCGCATGGGCGCGGTCATTCGCATTGACGGCGCGCGCGCAATCGTAACCGGAAAGACTCCGCTGAGCGGGGCCACAGTGATTGCATCCGATCTTCGCGCCAGCGCATCGTTGGTCATCGCTGGTCTTGTTGCCGACGGCGCCACGCTCATCGATCGCGTTTACCACCTTGACCGCGGGTACGAAAAAATCGAAGAGAAGTTACGCTCGGTAGGCGCCCAAATCGATCGCCTGAAGTGAGGTGTTTAACACCCCGAAGGGGTGGTAGGAAATTAGCCAGGCGTACGCGTTCTTTGCGTACCCCTGGATTACGTCGACAACTCTGGAATTCGCACCCTGAAAGGGGGTCGAGGACTCCTCGCACCCTGCCGCGGTGCGAAATGTCGAAACTCCAGACCCCTTCGTGGTGAGAACCGGACCAGTCCTAATTCACAACAATGCGGCCGTCGAGTTTTGGTGAGATAGTGCGATGGGCCTTGATGTAATCGACGAGCACGTCGCGAAGGAAGATGCCGCCATCCATAATGTCCGTGCCTTTGCCGATCTCCGTGAATCCATCTCCGCCGGCGACAATGAAATCATTTGTCGTAACGGAGTAGAGTTTGGAATCGTCGAGGGCAGTCCCATCCAACAAGAGCGCGGAAACGACCTGCTGTCCGGAAGGTTTCATTCGATCGAATCGAACTTGAAGGCCGCTCAGGGCAAGTATTCCGACCGTAGGAACCAGCCCGCGCTCGAGCGTCTTCTTGAGCTGGGCCCCGGTGAGCTTCAACGTAACCAACGTGTTTTGAAAGGGCAGCACTTCGAAAGCGTTTCCCCACATGATTTTGCCCTTCCTTAAGTTGGCCCGAATGCCACCGATGTTGTGAAGAGCGATTTGTGTCTTACCCTTCTCGCGAAATGCGTCGGCCACCGTATCTGCCAACGGTGACTCTACGGTTCGGGAATAAGTCAGATCGTCCGTGGCTTCACCGATCACCTCGGTCATTTTCAGTTTCACTCGACCAATGAATGGCTCAAGGATTTTTATTACATCCCGATTTGGAGGGATGTTCTTGACAGGAATCAGCCTGGCCTCCATGCGCAAGAGTTTCTTGTTCTGAAAATCGAGATCAACCCGGCCGACGTTATGTCCGGATACTCCTGTTTTTACAAGCAGGGTTTTGTCGAGCCATATCGGACCTAGAGCATTATGGTTATGGCCGCCCACCATGAGGCGAATTTCCGGGAAGGCGCTTGCGACGCGTTTCTCTTCATCATCCTCGAGATGGACCATGGCGATGACGAAATCGGATTTCGCGCGAACTTCTGGTAGGAGCCGCTCGAGCGTCTTGACTGTATCGAAAACCGTTACTCCCACGACTTTGTTAGGGTGGCTCTGGGTTTTCACATCTTCAGTCGTCAGTCCAATCAAGCCGAAACGGATTCCTCGCGCGCTCACAATGGTGTACTTCTTGATCTCCGAAACCGGTGTCTGCAGATTGGCCGATAAGACCGGAAACTTCGCTTCGCGCAAACGTAAGCGCAACGCGTCCTGACCATAATCGAACTCGTGATTGCCAATCGTGCCAGCGTCATAGCCGATCTTGTTCATCGCCTGAATCGTTGGCGCGCCTTTAAACTCATCGGCGAGGAACGTTCCAGTTGAGATGTCACCTGCATCCAGGATGAGATCCGGGTTTCCGCTCCGGATGATCGTCGCAATTTCTGCGATCCCCCCAACGCCGTCGCGCGGCAGAAGCTGGCCATGAAGATCATTGGTATGCATGATCACGATATGTGTGGGTGTTTCGGCGGCAAACCAAGAGGCAGCCGAGAAAGCCGCCAGCAGGAACACAAATGGCAGGATGCGCCGCATGCGCTACAATTTTACGATATGAAGAAATTTCTCGCGGCCATTTCAGTCCTCTGCTTTGCGGCAGCCGTGCCCGCACAGCAGAAGGAAACCAGGCTCTTTCCGTATAACTACACGATTGACGATCTGGACAATGGTCTTCGCCTTGTGACCGTCCCGACTGATTTTCCCAACATGATCGCGCTCTACATCGTCGTGCAAGCCGGATCGCGGAATGAAGTGGAGCCGGGCAAAAGCGGCTATGCGCATCTGTTCGAACACATCATGTTCCGTGGTAGCGAACACTACACGCCCGAGCAGCGCGATCGCATTTTGAAGAAGGCTGGGGCCGAATCGAACGCAACGACGAACTTCGACCGCACCACGTATTACGAAACATTTTCGAAAGAAGACCTCGAGCCGGTCATGAAGCTCGAAGCGGACCGGTTCCAGCGGCTCAAGTATCCGGAACCTGCATATAAGACCGAGTCGCTAGCCGTTCTCGGCGAGTACAACAAAAACAGCGCCGATCCAACCGAGAAGCTCGACGAGGTCCTGCACGCAACGGCTTTCAACAGACACACGTACGCACACACGACCATGGGCTTTTTGAAAGACATTCAGGACATGCCCAACCAGTACAACTACAGCTTGCAGTTCTACAACAGGTTTTACAGGCCGGAATATACAACAATTCTGTTGGTCGGTGACGTAAGCCGTGATCAGGCGCTGGGGCTCACAAAGAAATATTTTGGCGACTGGAAACGTGGCAACTACGTTCCGGATATCGCGGTCGAGCCGCCACAAAACGCGCCGCGTACGGCGGCTGTGGACTGGAACTCGCCGACTCTTCCGTGGCTCGCTGTCGCATTCAGAGGACCCGCCTATTCCGATGAAAAAATCGATAAGGCTGCGCTGGATCTACTGTCGCCGATTGCTTTCGGGCCCAACTCCGAACTGTACCAACGGCTCGTTCTGAAAGAGCAGAAGGTGGATGAACTGCAGCCCGACTTTGGCAATCACCCTGATCCGGAGCTATTCACGATCTACAGCCGTATCAAAGATCCGAAAGACGTCGATTATGTCCGAGAACAAATCCTTGCAACGTTCGAACGCTTCAGCAAAGAGCCGGTCGATCAAGCGAAGCTCGATGCAACGCGATCGCGTATCCGCTACAGTTTTGCGCTTCGCCTGAACAGTTCTTCTGCGATTGCGAATGCGCTCGCCGGCTATATTGGCCTGCGCCGAACGCCGGAAACCATTAACCGGCTTTTTGCGCTGTACCAACGAATTACTCCTCAGGACATCCGAATGATCGCTAATCAATACTTCACGCCGAACAATCGCACGATCGTGACACTCACCAGCAAGGGGGCGAAAGACTAGGCATGCGAAAGATCTTCATCGGGCTCTTACTATGTGTTTGTCTCGTGTTCGGGTCACCCGCCAATGTCGGTAGCGTTCTTCAGCCCGGCACGTCGTCACTTGTGACTTTTCGTATTCTTTTCACTACTGGTTCGGCATTCGACCCTCCGGGCAAGGAAGGTCTTGCGGCTTTAACAGCTTCGATGTTGGCCCAAGGTGGCACCCGCTCGCTGAGCTACGACCAGATTGTAGAAGCGCTCTACCCCATGGCGGCTTCTGTGAATTCGCAAGTCGATAAGGAAATGACTGTCTTCACAGGGACTACGCACCTCGAGAACCTTGACCGCTATTACGGCCTATTAAGAGACATGCTGCTCGATCCGGGGTTTCGCCCTGAGGACTTCAAGCGCTTGCGCGAAGATGCCATCAACTTCCTGAAAGTTTCGCTTCGTGAGACTAATGACGAGGAGCTCGGCAAGGAACATCTTTACAATGTGATTTATGCCGGACACCCGTACGGCCACCACAATGCCGGCAAGGTCAGCTCGCTCGAAAAGCTGACGATCGAAGATGTGGCTGATTTCTACCGCACCCACTACACGTCCGGGAATCTCGTGATCGGACTTGCGGGCGGTTATCCCAAAGGCTTCGCGGAAAAAGTTGAGGCAGACTTTGGCAAACTTCCCGATCGCCCCGCCGATAAGAAACGTTTTGACAACCCGAACCTTGCTGCGGGAACCCACATTGACATCATCACGCGCGACACACGCTCAACGGCAATTTCATTGGGTTTTCCGATCGAAGTGAATCGCTCATCGAAAGATTGGGCCGCTCTGGCGCTGGTGGCATCGTATTTCGGCCAGCATCGTTCATCGAACAGCTATCTTTATCAGAGG
>Ga0066709_100002930_pt1 | contig 12790 bp, 11 predicted proteins | sample GraSoiAngelo_158_FD_79665 | JGI IMG/M metagenome (GOLD analysis project Ga0066709, IMG submission 79665) | Grasslands soil microbial communities from the Angelo Coastal Reserve, California, USA - 14_1009_16_30cm | ecosystem: Environmental > Terrestrial > Soil > Grasslands | place: USA... | reverse complement strand
TAAAACAACAAATCCAACAACTGGCATGGTGCAAATTTTCGATGCTTACTTCAACTGCAGTTACATTCTAGCCTAATCATGAAAGGAAACATGAAAGTGACGCACCAAACCTCGACCAGATACCTGATCCCCTTTACGGCGGCGTTGGCGCTGTCCCTGGTTTGTTCCTTGGCCAGGGACGTCAAACTCCTGAACGTCTCGTACGACCCCACCCGCGAGTTGTACCAGGACGCCAACGCCGCCTTTTCCAAATCATGGCAGGAAAAAACCGGCGACACCCTTACCATCCAGCAATCGCACGGCGGTTCCGGCAAGCAGGCCCGGTCGGTCATCGACGGACTGGAAGCCGACGTGGTCACTCTGGCGCTGGCTTACGACATCGACGCCATCGCCGAGAAGGCAAAGCTGCTCCCGGCCGACTGGCAAAAACGGCTGCCGCACAACAGTTCGCCTTACACTTCCACCATCGTCTTCCTGGTCCGCAAAGGGAATCCGAAAGGGATCAAGGACTGGGATGACCTGGTCAAGCCGGGTGTTTCGGTTATCGCGCCGAACCCAAAAACCTCCGGCGGCGCGCGTTGGAATTATCTGGCGGCCTGGGGTTACTTTCTGAAGAAAAACAATAACGACGAAAACAAGGCCCGCGAATTCGTGACCCGACTCTACAGGAACGTGCCGGTGCTCGATACCGGCGCGCGAGGGGCGACGACCACGTTCAGCCAGCGCGGAATCGGCGATGTGCTCGTCGCTTGGGAAAACGAAGCGCTTCTCTCGATCAAGGAATTTGGCGCCGACAAGTTTGAAGTCGTGGCGCCATCGGTGAGCATCCTGGCCGAACCGCCGGTGGCGGTCGTGGACAAAGTGGCCCGCAAACGCGGCACTGAGGCAGTTGCCCGGGCCTATCTCGAATTCCTGTATTCGGACGAGGGGCAGGAGATCGCGGGCAGGAATTTCTACCGCCCGCGCGCTGAGAAAGCGGCCGCAAAATACTCGAGCCGATTCGCCAAGATCGAGCTTTTCACCATCGATGAGGTTTTCGGCGGTTGGCAGAAGGCGCAGCGAATCCATTTCGGCGACGGCGGCCTCTTCGACAAAATCTATCAACCTGCGAAATGACCGTGAGTACGATCACCGAGATCAATCCCGCGGCAACGGCAACGGCTCCGCGCGCCAAACGCTCCATCATCGACCTGCTCGCGCCGCTGAACCGACTGGCGCAGGCGTCGGCCAACTTGATCGCCAAACCCGCCGGACAATTTGAAAGCAACGGCGTCACCTATGAATTGCCGCGCTTCGTTTTTCTCGGACCCAAGGCCGGTGGCGAGCCGATTCGCGTCGGATTGTTTGCCGGGCTTCATGGTGACGAAGCGGAGGGCGCCTACGCGCTGGCTCAATTCCTCACGGTGTTGGACCAAAGTCCGGAGTTCGCCACCGGTTATTGCCTGTTCGTTTACCCGGTCTGCAACCCGACGGGCTTCGAAGACAACACCCGCCACTCGCGACGCGGCCGGGACCTTAATCGCGAGTTTTGGAACAACTCGAAGGAGCCGGAAGTGGAACTGCTCCAGCGCGAGATTTATCACCACGCATTCCACGGCATGGTCTCCTGTCACACCGACGACACCAGTCACGGCATTTACGGTTTTGTGCGGGGAGCGACACTGACACAACACCTGCTCAAGCCGGCGTTGCGCGCGGCCGAGTTGATCCTGCCGCGGAATTACGATGAAATCATCGACGGTTTCGAGGCGCGGAACGGCATTATTCGGGAAGGCTATCAGGGCATCCTCGGCGCGCCGCCGGGCGTGCGCCCGCTTCCGTTCGAGATCATTCTCGAGACGCCGCAGTCGGCGCCGCATTACCAGCAGGAGCGTGCGTTGGTGGCAGCCCTGCAAACGATCCTGTCGGAATACCGCAAGTTCATCGCTTACGCGCCGAATTTATAGGATTCTTTTGCTGCCCGGCCATACCGGCGCGGAGATTGCCCAGCAGTGTGCGCAAAACACTCGCCTGGCGAAGCCTGTCCCCTCTCCCCGAGGGTCAGGGTGAGGGGAAAGGACGTTTCGGCAACCACCGGGTGTCGCATTTCCAAGGAACTCCTTCGTAAACCAATTTCTGCTATTGTGCCCCTCCCGGTGGGGCAGCTACTCTCCTGCGCGCATCGAATGGCCGGAAAAAAATTCAACGTACTGCCCGGTTTCAACCTGACCATGGGCTTCACGCTTTTTTATTTAAGCGCGATTGTCCTTATTCCCGTCGCCGGCTTGTTTCTCAAAACTCTGCAGATCTCCTGGTTCGACTTCTGGCGGCTGACCGCAACCGACCGCGCCCTGGCCGCCTACAAACTGACCTTCGGCGCTTCGCTGGTGGCCGCGTTGGCCAATGCCGTGTTCGGCACCGTTCTTGCGTGGGTCCTGGTCCGCTATGAATTCCCGGGAAAACGCTTCATCGATGCCCTGATCGATTTCCCGTTCGCCCTGCCAACGGCCGTCGCCGGTCTGACTCTGGCCAATCTCTTCGCCGAAGATGGCTGGCTCGGAAAATGGCTCGTGCCGCTGGGCGTCAGAGGCGCATTCACTCCGCTTGGCGTCGTTATCGCCCTGACCTTTGTCGGCATGCCGTTCGCCGTGCGCACTTTGCAGCCAGTGCTGGAAAACCTCGAACGCGAAGTCGAAGAAGCGGCCGCCACGCTTGGCGCCAGCCGGGTCCGCACCTTCTTCAGCATCATCGCACCGACGCTGGCGCCGACGGTAGTGACCGGGTTCGCCCTGGCTTTCGCGCGCGCGGTGGGGGAATATGGGTCGATCGTCTTCATTTCCGCCAACCTGCCTTTCAAGACCGAGATCGCGCCGTATCTGATCGTCATGCGACTCGAGGAATACGACTATTCGGGTGCGGTGGCGCTGGCCGTGGTGTTGATGGTGATTTCTTTTGCGCTGCTCTACGTCATCAACTGGCTCGAAAGCTGGTCGAGCCACTATCAAACCTGACCATGGCCGGCGCTCTTTCCACCGACACCGACACCATCCGTCGTCGCACCAGCCGGGCCCAATCGCAGCGCGGCACCGAAGAACCACCCCTGATCAAGTGGGCACTCATCGCGATCGCTCTTGCCTTTTCGCTTGTGTTCCTTTTGCTGCCGCTGGTCAACGTGTTCGCGCAGGCGTTTTCCAAGGGACTGCACGTGTACTGGAATTCGCTGATCGAACCGGATTCCTGGGCGGCGATCCGACTGACGCTGATCGTGGCGGCGATCACCGTGCCGCTCAACGTGCTCTTCGGCGCCGCCGCCGCCTGGGCCATCGCCAAGTTCGAGTTCCGCGGCAAATCACTCCTCACTACCCTGATTGACCTCCCGTTTTCTGTGTCGCCCGTCGTGGCGGGCCTGATGTTCGTCTTGTTGTTCGGCCGCCAAGGTTACTTCGGCCAATGGCTCGACGCGCAGAGCATTAAAATTATCTTCGCCGTCCCGGGCATCGTGTTGGCGACCATCTTCGTCACCTTTCCCTTCGTCGCGCGCGAACTGATTCCGGTGATGCAGGCCAGCGGTTCGGAACAGGAACAGGCGGCACTGACGCTGGGCGCCAGCGGCTGGCAAACCTTCTGGCACGTCACCCTGCCGTCGGTCAAGTGGGGATTGATTTACGGCGTCATCCTTTGCAATGCGCGGGCCATGGGCGAGTTCGGCGCGGTTTACGTCGTCTCGGGCCATATCATCGGTCAAACCGATACCATGCCCCTGCGAGTGGAACAACTTTACACCGAATATCAGGGCGCGGCGGCCTTCGCCATCGCCAGCCTGCTCGCCCTGCTGGCGTTGTTGACATTGGGCCTCAAGACTGTTTTGGAATGGAAACAGGCGCGCGCCTACGCCCTGGCGCAACGGGCCGTCGAATGAGCATCGAACTTAAAAACGTCAGCAAGCGCTTCGGCAACGTGGCTGCCGTCAGCGCTGTCAGTTTCTCGGTCAACGAGGGGGAGCTGCTGGCCCTGCTCGGGCCCAGCGGCGGCGGCAAAACCACCGTCCTGCGCATGATCGCCGGACTGGAGATGCCGACCGAAGGAGACATCCACGTCCGCGGCCAGCGCGTCAACGACCTCTCCGTCCAGCAACGCAATATCGGTTTCGTGTTTCAGAATTATGCCCTGTTCAAAAACATGAACGTGTTCAAGAACATCGCCTTCGGACTCAAAATCAAAAAATGGAGACGGGCCGACATCAAGGCGCGCGTGGCCGAATTGCTCGAGCTGTTTGGCCTGCAGGAACTCGAAAAACGTTACCCCCACCAACTCTCCGGAGGTCAGCGCCAGCGAGTCGCCATCGCCCGCGCCCTCGCGCCCAAGCCGGGCGTGCTCCTGCTCGATGAACCCTTCGGCGCCGTGGACGCCAAGATCCGGCAGGAACTCCGCGAATGGCTCGTCACACTTCACCACGAGTTGAACGTCACCACCATCTTTGTCACCCACGATCAGGAGGAAGCAATGGAGGTCGCCCACCGCATCGTCATATTCTCGCGCGGCAATCTCGAGCAGATCGGCACGCCCCGCGAAGTTTACGAGCAGCCCGCCAATGAATTCGTCGCCCGATTTATCGGAGTCATGAACGTGCTCGAACTGGACGTGTGCAAGGGCGTCGCCCGCCTGAACGAACTGGAATTCCCCCCGCATGGCCTGCCCGACGGCCAGCGACTGCGGATCGGATTTCGGCCTTATTCGGTCCAGATCTCTTCCGACCTGAAGGCCTATCGTTATCGCGCCATCCTGCGGCACACCTATTTCCTCGGCATCATGCTGCGGGTCGAACTGGAACTGCCCAGCGGGCTGCTCATTCGCGCCCGCATGACCAAGGAGGAATACGCCTTCCAGGGACTCGACGACGGCAAGGAAGTTTCGTTTCAAATCCGCCAATATCGGGTGCTCGCGCACGAAGGCGAAAGACTCGCTCCGGAAGTGGCGGTGACCCACGACGTGCCGGTCGCGCTCGGTGAAGGGATTTAGCTGAACGAACAACCCCGCCACGCGTCACGCATGAACACCAGCAACACCGTATTAGTTGTCGGTTCCGCCGGTCGCATCGGCCAGGCGGTGGTTGCCGAATTGCAGCGGCGCAAGTTGCCTGTTCGCGGCTTCGATATCGTCAGGACCCCAGCAGTGGAGGACTGCGTCGTCGCCGATATCACCAAAGGGGATGACTTAAAGCGGGCCGCGACCGGGGTCTGCACCTTGATTCATCTTGCGGCAACGCCCGACGACGACGATTTCCCGACAAAGCTTCTGCCGAACAACATCCTCGGCGTTTATCATGTAATGGAAGCGGCCCGACTTGGCGGCATACGCCGGCTGATCCTCGCCAGCAGCGGACAGGTCAACTGGTGGCAACGAATGGCTGGAAACCTCCCCGTCCGCGTGGAAGACCCGCCCAGCCCCCGCTACTGGTATGCCGCCACCAAAATGTTCCTCGAAGCCATCGGACGCGGCTACGCCGAGACTCATGGCATGAGCGTCATCGTGATCCGGCTCGGTTGGTGTCCGCGCACCCCGCAACAGATTCAGGAAATTGCCGCCAGCAAGGAGGCGCAAGATGTCTATCTCAGTCCGGGCGACGCCGGACGCTTGTTCGCCTGCGCAGTGGCAGCGCGGGCCGATATTCGCTTTGCCATCGTCTATGCCTCAAGCCGACCGATCCATCACGTGCACTTCGACCTCGAGCCCGCCGCCAGGCTCTTGGGTTTTGTCCCGCAGGAAACCTGGCCGCAAGGGGTCGAATGAACCGGCGAAGCCAATCGGGCTCTTGGGTGCGCAACGACATCTGGTTGCCCGCGACCAGGAGCCCGCAGAGAATGCAATTCGGCGCCAGAGTGGCCACGCCCCGGCCTCATTCGGATATCCGTCCCCCCCGATTTTTTCCGTCACATAAGGGCTTTTCCTCCTCGGCTCGATGCGCTATCGTTCCTGCAATGTCCTAAGCCACCATGAAGAAACAAGCCAATCCACTGTTCCATGAGCTGCGGGATCGCAACCGGATTCTTAATTGGTCCGCATTCACGTTGATCGAGCTGTTGGTTGTCATCGCCATCATCGCGATCCTCGCCAGCCTCCTCCTGCCTGGCCTCAGCCGGGCCAAAGACAGCGCCCAATTGACGGCCGACCTCAACAACGTGAGACAAATCCTGCTGGCCAGCCATTTGTACGCCGGCGATAACAGCGATCATCTTGCGCATCCCACATGGGGTGGCGATCTCACCGGCCCCGACGGTTGGGTTTACGCCACCAAGAACAACGGCCGCATCCCAGGCGGCCCGGCTGCTCCGGGGTCGGCCGCCGGAAAGGACGTCAACTCTGTTCAGTTCAGCAATCAAGTGGCCTTTTTCAGAATCAGCCAGCTCGGACCATTCCTGAGCGACTATAAGGTCTGTTGGTGTCCCAAAGACGTTGCGACACGCGGCTCGGGCAAACTGAGGCAACTCTGGCTGGCGCGGCCGCTCAAACTTACTTCCTACTGTTGGGACGGCACCATCGGCGGCTATAACAACATTAACAAACCGTTCCTCACTCCGGAAGGGAAAACCTACAAATTGACCGACTTTCTCGCGTCAGACTGGCAGGTGTGGGAGCAGAATGAGCTCGATCCTTTTAACTTCAACGATGCTTCAAACGTTCCTCCTCCAGGAAACGCGGGGAACGGAGTGGCAATTCGTCATGCTGGTTTTTCGGCCTGGTCCAGTCTTTCGAACCCCAACGGTCCCAGCACCATCACCAATCTTCCGGCCGGCGCCATCGTGGGGACGTTTGGCGGCAGTGCTCAACTCGTCAAGTGGAATTTCTCCTGGCAACTCATAAACAAGGCCCCGATTCCAAACGAAATCTTCAACGGTCCGATTTACCAGAGGTAGCGGTCGATCGTCCGGAGCAAAATCGACCGCCGTTACTTCCACAAGCGGCCCGCTGCAAAGCGCGCAGTCAGGAGTCCTGAGGCTGGTATCGGTGGCGGGAGTTCGTTTATTGTGGGGGCATGACAGAGGAACAGATTCGGCGGGCCCTTGCGGACATCACCGCCGAGGCCGACCCCACGCTCAAACATCTCAAGATGGCGAGCCTGGTTTCGACCAGCTTCCGCGAACGAGGCATCGAACTGGTGGTCGTGGGCGGCTCGGCCATCGAATTCTACACCGAAGGGGCCTACGTCTCCGGAGATCTGGACCTCTGCCTGGTCTCGCCCTCGCACGTGGACATACGAACCCGCCAGGAAGTGATGGGCAGGATCGGAGCCACCGGCGGTCCGCGCAGTTGGCAGGCAGCCGGTCAGTTCGTCGATGTCCTGGGCGAAGTCGAGACCCTGGCCCGGACACCTTTTGATGAACTTCAGGCACCCTACGGTCCCGTTCGCGTGATCAGCCCGGAGGATGTGCTGGTCGAAAGGGTCTTGATCTCCGTTTACCCTCGGCCCTACGAACCGGCAGCCGCCTGCGCACGCAAGTTGGTTGCCGTGGCGCTCGAGGGGCTGGTGGAATTGGACTGGCGGGAGGCCCGCAGACTTGCGGAATTGCCCGAGTACCGTATCCTGCCCGCATTGGAAAAACTGGTCTCTGAAGTCGCCCATGAACTCGGAAAACCCAGTCCCTATCATTCCTAGGCGCCGACGGATGAGTTGGGAAGACTGGCTCAAAGGCCGACGAGCCCGGCGCCAGGCTGGCAACCGCGTCGCGCCGGAGATCATTCGCCGCCCGGCCGGTTCCAACGACCGGCGTTTGCGCAAACTTTTTCAAGGTGAGCGCGGCCTGCCGTTTAAGAAAGCGGAGGACTTTTAGTGAAGCGCGCCTCAGATAACGGAGGAGGTTCACACCGGAGCCCTTTGCCGCTGGGCGTATTCTTCTCTTTCGGCGGCTGCCATGGGGACGTCTCGAAAATTCAGGGTGAAAACGGCAAATATGGTTCTTTTAAAAACCCACTTTTGACCGATAGAATCGGGCACGGGCATTTGCGGGCCCATAGCTCAGCGGTCAGAGCAGGCGACTCATAATCGCTTGGTCGCAGGTTCAAATCCTGCTGGGCCCACTAACGTCATAATATCAGTCCGGTTGCAACTTGGTAATCCATTCAGGCCGAGGGCGAATTCATCATCGCCGGCACGTTTGAGCTTGAGAGCTGCCAGGCCGGCACTTAGCCTTCCCGCATGCCCGCTCTGAAGACGCGCCCCGGTTCACTCCGGCTGAGACAGGTGGACGACGCGCGCGAACCATTCCGGAGTCCGAACAGCAGGAGCATAGGATTCCTTTGGCAGGAGTTTCTTCACCGAACATCGCGGGATTCGCTACGTGCGGCGGGCGTCGCGCCAGGAGCCTGAGCGCCTCCAGAATTCCGGGAAGCCCTCGCCATGCTGTTTCATACCTGGCCATTTGCGATTTTCCTGCTGATCGTGCTGCCAGTGTTCCACGCGTTGCGAAAGACACGATTGTGGCTGCCTTGGCTCACCGTGGCCTCTTACTTCTTTTACGGTTGGTGGAATCCCTACTACCTCATTCTGGTTTTCTATTCCACCGTGCTCGATTTCTGTCTGGTCGCGCTGATGGACCACTGTCCGCTCCAGGGGCAGAAGGTGGACATGCGGGCGCGCTTGACGGGGTTGCGCTTCCATGACCGCGTCCTGAAAGCCGCATTCGTCGGAGCGGCCGCGGCCGATCTCGGCATGCTTTGTCTGGCCGTGGCGGGGCCGAAGACGCTACGGCCTGCGATGACCGCGCTCAGCTCGTTGGTGTTTCTGATGGCGCTGGGGGCGCTGTTCAGCAGCCGCCGCATCTGGCTCTTGATTAGCTTGATCAACAACCTTGCGCTGCTGCTCTTCTTCAAATACGCGCGTTTTGTCGTGGAAAACCTCAACGGAGTGTTCGCCCGGCTCCATCTATCAATGAGTTTGCCCGATCCTTCGACCCTGATGCCTTTCGGCTTCGAATACCTGCTTCCGGTCGGTATTTCCTTCTTCACCTTCCAATCGCTGAGTTACACGATTGATTTTTATCTCGGCAACGTCGATCGCGAGCGGAATTTTCTTCGCTTTGCCACTTTCGTTTGTTTTTTCCCCCAACTCATGGCTGGACCGATCGAGCGCGCCAGGCACCTGCTGCCGCAGTTCCATAAATTCCCGGAGGTCCGGCTGCAGAACTTCACCGACGGTGCGTCGCTCTTCCTGGTGGGCCTGTTCAAAAAGCTGGCGCTGGCAAACTACCTCGCGAATTACGTCGAGCGCGTCTATGACGATCCCAAGGCCTTCGGCGCTCCGGCGCTCATTCTTGCAACCGTCGCCTTCGGCTGGCAAATCCTTTTCGACTTCAGCGGCTACACCGACATGGCCCGCGGCGTCGCGAGGCTGCTGGGTTTCAATCTCATCTTGAACTTCAACAATCCCTACCTTGCCAGCGGGTTGGGCGAATTCTGGTCGCGTTGGCACATCAGCCTCTCTTCCTGGTTCCGGGACTACCTCTATATTCCACTCGGCGGGAACCGCGGTGGAACGCCGAACACTTATCGGAATCTGTTCATCACCTTTTTCGTCTCCGGCATCTGGCACGGGGCGAGTTGGACTTTCGTAATCTGGGGGACGCTGCACGGCTTGGGCGTGGTTATCACACGGGAGTTGGAGCGTTCGGCCTTTTATCGCGAATGGGTGCCGAAGCTGCTCAAGCAAGCAGGCGTGTTTGCCTTCGTGTCTTTCACGTGGATTTTCTTCCGGGCGCGGTCTCTTCCGGATGCTCTGGTGATCGTCAACCGAGTCTTCAGGGCGGAGTGGCGTGATCCGCAAATCCCCACCCTGATGATCGGTCTGCTGGCCCTGGTCTGGTTCTACCAGTTCCTCTTAGAATCGCGTTTCCGAACTCTGCTCCAAGCCGGCCCTGTCCGCGTCGGGGTGGCGGTGTTCATGGTCTTGTATCTTTCTCTCTGCGCCTCCGGCGGCGGAGCGTTCATCTATTTCCAATTCTAAATGGTCCGCACAAAATCAGCCCGGATTCACGACACGCCCTTCGTGAATGAGGTGCGCCTCGACGCGCCGCAGTGGATTGTCGCGTTGGGCATCCTGGCGATGGTCATGCTCCTGACGCCGGTGCTCTGGAAAAAACTGGAGCGCTTCGAACCGGGGCCCGACTATCGCATCCCTTATGCCCTGAGCAAGGACTACTGGTTCTACGAACGGTGCCTTGAGCAGACGACCGCGGCGAACGTCGTCGTGCTGGGCGATTCCGTGGTGTGGGGCGAATACGTCAGGCAGGATGGCACGCTGTCGCATTTTCTGAACGAGGAATCCGGCCAGCCGGGGAGATTTGTGAATGCGGCCGTTAATGGTTTGTTCCCGCTCGCCTTTGAGGGCCTGGCCCGCTGCTACGGCGGGCCTCTCCGCCATCGCAAAGTGATTGTGCACTGCAACGTCCTCTGGATGAGCAGCCCGAAGGCAGACTTGCGCACGGACAAGGAACAGCGCTTCAATCACGCCGAATTGGTGCGGCAGTTCCTCCCGCGCATTCCCTGCTACAAGGCCGATCTGAACCAGCGTCTGGCAGCGGTGATCGAGCGGCGCTTCACCTTCTCGGAGTGGGCGAAACATCTGCAGATGGCTTACTTTAGCCAGAAGACCATCCCGAATTGGACGCTCGAAGACGACGGCGGCAATCCACCTCGTTATCCGAACGCCTACAAAAACCCACTCGCCCAAATTACGTTTACGATTCCCCCGGAGCCGGCGGTGGACCCGGAACGCGGCCCCGGCAGTCCGCGCCACAAACCGTGGTCCACGACAGGCGCCGGCACGACACGCTTCGAGTGGGTCGAACTGGATCAATCACTCCAGTGGGCCGCTTTTCAACGGTTGGTGAAACTCCTCCAGTCACGCGGCAACGACGTGCTGGTGGTTGTCGGTCCGTTCAATGAAAACATTCTGGCCGAGGAAAATCGTCGCGGGTTTCGCCGTCTCCGCGACGGTGTGGGCGATTGGCTGGCAAACAATCACGTTGCTTACGTTGTGCCGGGGACGCTTCCCAGCGCGCTCTATGCCGACGCGAGCCATCCGCTCACGGCAGGCTATCAACTCCTCGCCGACCGTCTCTACCACGATGCGGCGTTTCAAAAGTGGCTAGCGAGGCGGGGCCCCCGACCGCCGGGAGACTTGTGACAAAATCGAGAGTCGTCCAAGTCCAAGCCGCCGGGACAAAACCCGCCTCGCTCAAGGCCCGCTCCGCGTGCCTGCGGGCTCCAAGATTTATTTGCCCAACACCTATTTCATCAGGCAAGTGGTGCCGGTTGCCGAAGAACTGGGGATGCGCATTGGCATTCATCCGGATGATCCGCCGGTGCCAGAGTTGGGCGGAGTGCCGCGTTGCATCTTCGGGAACTTCGATGGCTACGCGCGGGCCCTGGAGATCGCCAACAGTCCCAACATCGGCATCTGTCTTTGTGCGGGAACCTGGAGGGAGGGCGGCCAGCAAATGGTGGAAGGCGTCTTTGAAGCCGCCCGCGCCTTCGCGAAAAGGACAAGTTCTGGAAGATTCATTTCCGCAATGTCAGCGGGCGGATCCCTTACTTTGTGGAAACCTTTGCGGATAACGGGTACACGGACATGCACAAACTGATGAAAACGCTTTATGAGCTTGTCCACTTCGATCAGCATCAGCAATTCGCCAAAAATTTTCGTCAAGTTGCCCCGGTTGATTTCATCAATGATGAAGAACCAATCTCGGTTCGGGTCATTTCCCGCGAGCCGAGCGAACTGGTAAAACACACCGTCGCGCCGCTCTAAGCCTTTTCGTGTTGGGCGATATCCTTGAACGAAATCTTCGTAGCCATAACTCGGATGGAATTGAACCATCGCGACTCGACTTTCGTCGCGCTCGCCCATCAGTGCAAAGGCAAGTCGCCGGGCAATGAATGTTTTGCCAACTCCCGGCGGGCCCTGAAGGATGAGCGCCTTCTTTCGCCGCAACCGAGCGAGAATCGTGTCGAGTTGCGGCTCGGTCATGAACAGTCCGTCAAGTGCGTGAGCTTTCGTGAAAGGCACGCGCTCCGAAGGTTGTTGAGAGTCAAGGTTCCGCTCATCTTCCTGCAATACGGTCGCTGTATCAGCCTCCGGCGTCGCCTCATCCGCTTCATAAGCATCCAGCGATAATTGGGGAAAATTCTCCCCAACGCTTGCGACGGCCTTCTCCAGCCAAGTGAAGTAGCCTTTCGCCATCCAACTCTCCGCGACAATACCACGCGCTTTGAAGAAATTACGGGTATGCTGTTCGCAGGGAAGAAAGCCGCGCGGGTTCAGCCAAAAAAGACTAATACTAAGTTTGGCAACGCCGCTGCGCCGCACTCTCAGAGCTTCATCAAACAGGGCGCGGTCAAAGGTGCGCCAACTATTCGCCACACCCTCGCGCGCTGTTCGCCAGAGGATCGGGATGTCGTTCGGCGTTCGGTTAGTGGCGTATGCGAAAGCCCAACTATTTTGTGCGTTCGCGATCGGAATCCCATGGAAGTCGTCCGGAACAGGCGCGGACAATTGCCATGCGTCTTTAATCATTGCGAGGATCGCTTGTCGTCCGCTGGCCGAACCCGTGCTGTTGAAGTTGGCAAAGAAAGTGAACGGATCAATTTCCGCCAATGGAATCTCTTTCCCGTCCGCATCACGATCCGTGAGCGCAATGACCTTTAGTCCATCCTTTTTTAGCCGCCCGACAAGACCGAGTAGTTCGCTCTGTCGATTTTCAAACTCCAACACCCTGCGTGCGATTTCCGAATAGAGAGGAATCCAACCGAAATTCAT
>Ga0066709_100002928_pt1 | contig 12792 bp, 12 predicted proteins | sample GraSoiAngelo_158_FD_79665 | JGI IMG/M metagenome (GOLD analysis project Ga0066709, IMG submission 79665) | Grasslands soil microbial communities from the Angelo Coastal Reserve, California, USA - 14_1009_16_30cm | ecosystem: Environmental > Terrestrial > Soil > Grasslands | place: USA... | reverse complement strand
TTTCGTTTGATGCTACCCACCCGTTGCTCTCCGGCGATTTTCTTCCTTGCTCGGCTATCACCGCGCCGCCGAAATGATTCTCACCGGCCGCCGATTTTCGGCGCGCGAGGCGCAAGCGATGGGTTTGATCAATCGCACGTTTGGCGCGGCTGAATTTGACGACGGGGTGAAAGCGCTTTTGGACGAGCTGCTCGGCAAAAGCGGCGCGGTCCTGCGACTTACTCTCAAGGGCTTGCGGCAATTGTCGCTCCAGGATTTCAACCAAGCGCTAAAGCGTTCCGAAGAAATTTATTGCCGCGAGCTGCTGCAGACCCAAGACGTCGCCGAAGGAGTCGCGGCGTTTCTCGAAAAACGGCAACCGAAATGGCAGCACCGCTAAGCGCGGCGCGTGAAGATTCCACGACACCGGCTTGGGTTCACTTATACCGCGGGTTGGCGCGACACATTCGTCCCTTGATCGTTCACGATAACGGGTATGCGACTGCGGAGTTGGCAATCGGTTGGTTTTCAATCGATCGTCTGTGTGTTAGCTTTCTAGCTACATGGCTGATTTCGAAGTGAAGATCGCGACAGAGCAACGCGAGATCGAGCAAGCGCAAAGACTCCGCTTTCAAGTCTTCAACCTCGAGCTCAACAAAGGGCTACGGACTTCCTATGCCCACGGCTTGGACATCGATGAATTCGATCCCTTCTGTGATCACCTGCTCGTTCGTGATCTTAAGAGCGGCGACGTCGTCGGCACCTATCGCTTGATGCGCGGGTCTCAAGCGCGCCAACATATCGGCTTTTATTCCGAGAAAGAATTTGACTTGTCCCAAATTAAATTGCTCGACGGCGAATTGATGGAGCTTGGCCGCTCCTGCGCGCGTAAAGATTTCCGCGATCGAGCGCTCATCCCGCTTATGTGGGACGCCATAGCCGAGCAGGTGAAAAAGCATCAGGTCAGATATCTATTCGGTTGCGCCAGTTTATATACAACAGCGGTCGGCGAAGTCAGTGCGATGTATTCCATGCTCAAGAGCAAGTACTACGCGCCGGATGCTTATCGCGTGTTCCCTGTCGACCCATGCACGTTCAACGGTTTAACCGACGATGTGTCGATCTCCGACGAACAAGCCCTGTTCCAAAAATTGCCGAGTCTGATCAAGGGCTATTTGCGCATTGGCGCGCTGGTTTGCGGCCCGCCTGCGCTAGACGCCGAATTCGGTACCGCCGATTTTTTCTTATTGCTGGATTTCGGTACGCTAAAGGACGCCTATCTCAAACGCCTCGGCCTTACGGATGTGACGGTGAGTGATGCGCCTGCTTAAGTTAACCGCCTTTCTTTCGCTCTGGGCGTTCTTCTTCGGCCTGGTGGCGACGGTTCATCTTTGGATCTCCATTCTGGTGCTTCCCAATCGCTGGAAGATCATCAGCCGCCTAAATCGCAATTTTACCTTATTGCTCCGACTAATTCTCAACATCAAAGTCATTGTGGCAGGTGACGAGGGCCAAATGGAACGGGGCGGTTACCTCATCATTGCCAACCATGTCAGTTACGTCGACGGGATTGTGCTGGGCAGTATCTTCCCAATCCTGTTCGTCTCCAAACGAGAGGTAAAAAGCTGGCCTATCGTTGGCCAGTGGAACATTCTCTGCGGTACGATCTTTATTAATCGGCAAAGGAAAGAAGAAGTGGGCTCGCTCGTCGACGAAATGACGCGAAAGCTCAAGCAGGAAACGAACATTCTCTTATTCCCAGAAGGCACCTCCACCAACGGTGAAAAGCTGTTGCCTTTCCAAACCGTGCCCTTGGCGGCACCGCTGCGCAGCCGCTCGATCATCGTTCCAACGACCGTCACCTACAAGAATATCGACGACGAGCCGGTTACCGCCGCCAATAAGGATTTAATTTATTGGTACGGCGAGATGGACTTCGTATCGCATTTTTGGAAGCTGTTGGCGTTACGCAGCGTTGAAGTGCTGGTCACTATACAACCGAAGATCGAGTGCTTCCAGTACGAAGATAGCTCGGCGGGTCGCAAAAAATTGGCCGAAGACTGCTACAATCAGGTCCTCGGCCGAATCGTTGAAAAAGAAACGGTTGACGAAGAAGACCAGGAAAGTTCCGGGGAGCCGGCTTCGAAGTTACTTTCCAGTTAATTGCTTTTTGATGTTGTCGACGAATTCCTTGAGCATGGCATCGGCTTTCTTGCGAATGATCGGCTGACCAAATTCACCGATCTTACCCAAGATATTCACATCGGTTTCGACCACCAACTCGGTCTGATCGGCGCTAAGCTCCTTCAGCGTCATAGTCGTTTTGCCGTTGACGGCGCCGGCCGCCATGCGGTCCTTGGCTTCCGCTCGCAAGGCTGCTCGCCAATCATTTTTATTTTGCTCTTCAAGGATGATCTTGCCTTGTAGATTGAGCTTGATCGGCCCGACCCGGACAGTCAGGGCGCCTTCGTATGTGGTATCATCGATCTTGTTTACCGATTCAACCCCCGGTAGCGACTTAGCCACCTTGGGGACATCCATTAAAAAGTCCCAAAGCGGTTCACGGGCTACTGGAATCTGTGCAGTCTGGCTAAACTTCACCTTCTTCTACCTTTTTTCTTCTTGACGACCCTCTTCTTAGCCGGCTTCGGCGCTGGTTTGAGTTTCGCCTGCTGGCGGATATCGGCCAAAGCCTTTTCCAGGGCGCGCCGGACGAATACCGCGGCCATGTCTTTTTTATAAGCCGCGGACCCACGGAAATCGCTGACCGGGTCCACCGCTTCTTTGGCCTTTTCGCCGGCTACGGCGAAGGCATCCGCCTCAAGCGGCTGGCCGCGCAGGACGGCTTCAGCCGCGGTGGCGCGAATCGGCGTGACGCCGACGCTGCCAAGGGCAATGCGAACATCGGCAATATTCTTTTTCGTCTTATCGAGCGTCAACACGGCGGCAGCCGAAACTGTGGCATAATCGTCCGCAGTACGGGGCAAGAATTTAATGTATGCTGCGCCGGTATTGGGAGCGACCTTGGGGACGAAGACTTCCGTGATGATTTCGTCCGGATTGAGTACGGTTTCGTAATAATCTTTGAAGAATTCATCCAGCGGAATCACGCGGCTGCCGTTGGCTGATGCGGCTTTCACCGTCGCGCCCAGGGCAATCAAGCTCGGAGGCGGATCCTGGTTCGGATCGGCATGGGCCAAGCCGCCGCCGACGGTCGCCATGTTGCGCACACGGAGCGTCGCTACGTGGTGATAGGTCTCCGCCAGCATCGGCAAACGGCGGCGCAGCAGCGGCGAGCTTTCTACCTCGCGGTGCGTGGCGAGACCGCCGATACGTAAGCCGCCGTCACTGACTTCGATGCCATTGAGACCGCGCACGTATCGCAGGCTAACCAGGCAGCTCGGTCGTACGAGGCGCTGTTTCATCATGATCACCAACGCGGTTCCGCCAGCGATGATCTTGGCGTCGCCGCCGTACTCTTTCAGCGTCGAATGTACTTCCTTGAGGTTTTTCGGAGTGCGGTATTCAAACGGTATCATGGCGGTGTCCTTATTTGGCGAATTGGTGCGCCTTCTCGATCGATTCGATGATCTTGTAGTAACCGGTGCAGCGGCACAGATTGCCCATCATCCAGTCTTTGATTTCCTCTTCATTGGGCTTCGGATTTTCATTGAGTAGGGCCGTCGCTGCGACCACCTGACCCGGCGTGCAAATGCCGCACTGGAAGCCGCCGTACTGGATAAAGCTCTTCTGCACGGGGTTGAGCTCGCCGTTTTTCGCCAATCCTTCGACAGTGGTGATGTCTCGCCCTTCAACCATGACCGTCAGGGTCAGACACGAGCTGATCATGTCACCGTCCATCAACACGGTGCAGGCGCCGCAAACGCCGACGCTGCAGCCTTCTTTCGTGCCGGTAAGTCCAAGATCGTAGCGCAAGCAGTCGATCAAAAGCCGATTGGTCGGAACCTCAACCTCGACCTTCTTGCCGTTGACGCGAAATTTGATCTTCTTGTCCATCGCTGTTCCTTTCTCGAGAATCTGTCGGGCGGATTTTTCAGTGAAGACCGGAAAAACCCACTAGGGGTTTCTTATAGAAAGAAATTCCCGAAACTGCAAGCCGTTTTGCGCCAAATTCCGGCTGTATTTCCGATAAATGTGCGCCTAATTTGCCATTCTATATCTGGCGCTCAAGCGAATCGGTCACTACCAGAATTGGTAGGCCGGATTAGGGCGAACGGATTAAAACTTGATTACCGTGCGGATACTTTTGCCTTCATGCATGAGATCAAACGCTTCGTTGATTTGTTCCAGCGGCAGCGTGTGCGTGATCATGGGCTCGACTTTGATCTGACCACTCAAATATTTCTCGACATAGCCCGGAAGCTGCGAGCGACCCTTGACGCCGCCAAAAGCCGTACCTCGCCAAACCCGTCCGGTGACCAGCTGAAACGGGCGCGTGCTGATCTCTTCGCCGCCGCCAGCGACGCCAATAATGATGGACTCACCCCAACCTTTGTGGCAACACTCGAGCGCCGCACGCATGGTCTTGACGTTGCCGATGCATTCGAACGAATAATCGACGCCGCCGTCGGTCATCTCGACGATGATTTCTTGTACCGGCCGGCCGTTTTGCTGCGGCACGATGAAGTCGGTGGCGCCCAAATTTTTCGCGATTTCAAACTTCGCATGATTGGTATCGATTGCGATTATCCGTTCGGCTTTGGCCATGACCAATCCCTGAATGACGCTGAGGCCGATGCCGCCGAGGCCGAACACGGCTGCAGTCGAGCCGGCTCTGACTTTTGCCGTATTCAAAACCGCGCCGATCCCGGTGGTGATGCCGCAGCCGAGTAGACAAACTTTTTCGAGTGGCGCGGTTGGGTTGATCTTTGCGACGGCAATCTCCGGCAGCACGGTGTACTCCGAAAACGTCGACGTGCCCATGTAGTGAAAGAGCGTTTTTCCGCCGACCGAAAAACGCGATGTGCCATCGGGCATGACGCCTCGTCCCTGGGTGACTCGGATGGCCCCGCAGAGATTGGTGCGCCCCGATTTGCAAAATTTGCATTCGCCGCATTCGGGAATATAAAGAGGAATCACGTGGTCGCCGGGTTTGACCGAAGCAACGCTTTCGCCGATCTCCACGACCGTAGCGCCACCTTCATGTCCCATAATTGCCGGAAACAGACCTTCAGGATCTTTGCCGGAGAGCGTATAAGCATCCGTGTGGCAAACGCCGGTGGCCGATATTTTCAGCAAGACTTCGCCCTTTTTCGGTCCCGCGACCTCGACTTCCTCGATGACTAAAGGCTGGCCGGATGCCCACGCAATCGCCGCGCGTGATTTCATGACGCCTCCTCTACTTCCGGAATTAACGAGACTCCAAACCCGAACGAGTTTAGCGATAACGCTCTGAGACTGTTCAAGTCTTAGCAAATAAGCTTGGATTTGAGAAATGACAGCGGTGCGCTGCGGGAGGAATTCAGCAAATGGAAAAACTGACAACAAACAAAGGGATAGTCGGTTTAAAACCTATACAAGACTCTAGGGCCGACGATGAGATAGTTGAAGCCTGCGGTCGAACCAGCAGCAAAGTTGCCGCCTTCGACATTGACTTCAATAGCGAGATTGGCAATCGGCTTGATGCCGACGCTGCCGGCGCCGCCGTGAATGAAGCTGTCGGTAGCGACTTGGTTGCGGCGGAACGTTTGGTACCCAACGTAACCTTCCAAGTAGGTATAGAGCAACTTGTTCTCGTAATACACTGATGTGAAAACTCGGTTTGCAATGTAGTTATTGGGATCGAAAAAGCCGCTGCCACTTTGCTCATGAAAGTCGAGCAGGCGAAAACGATGGCCGATCATGATTTTCGGCGCCAGATAAACTGCATACTGCGTTGTGAGTTGCAGATCGTTTGCGTGGTTGCCGTCGGAAAAACTCTTGTAGTTGTAGCCGCCATAGACCGAAAACCGCTCGGTCAAAGGCTGCGATATGTAGAGTCCCACATTGGTCATCCGAATGCGATTTTCAATTAACTCGGCAGTGTCGCTGAGCACTTCGCGGGTTACGTTGACGCCTGCTGTGCCGGCGAAAAGTTTGCCGTCGAAGCGTATATGTCCGGCAAGAAAGTCGGACGTGTGGCGATCTGCGAGCTGGGTGAAACCGATCCCCGCCTCGGCGCCAAACTGATCGGTCAGACGAGAATAAATCCTGAAAAGCAGGTCTTCAGCTCGATTGTCCCGCGTCGGATCATTGGCATCGGTGTGGCGAAAGTTGATGCCGAATTTATAATTGTCAATCCAGAAATTGCCTGCGAGAGCATAGCGGTTTAACCGGTTTTGGTCGGAATCGCGATAATAGTTATAGCGCGCTTCCACCGTGGGTCGAATTTCTTGGTCCATCGCATCGATCAATTTCGCAAGGTCTCGTTTTTGTCGCGCATTGCCCGCTTGTAGTGAATTTCGATTTTCGAGTGCGGCCGTGCGGTTGCCGACTGCCATTAGCGAGCGTGACAAGCCGACGCGGGCATCGAAATCACCATCCTGTGCCACCAGCTTCTGATAAATCGGAATCGCTTCAACGTAACGGCCTTGCCACTGTAGCGCGTCGGCTTTGACGAGCAGAGCATCCTTATGTTCCGGCTGATCGTTTAAAACCAAATCGGCTTGCGCGACCGCCTCACTGAGATCACCAGACCACGAAAGCACTCGAGCTAAATGACTGCGCGCGGCAATATTTTTGGGATCTTGGGCAAGAACGCGATCGAGTTCATCCCTGGACTCCCTTAAACGGTCGGCCCAAGACAAATGAATCGCCATTCGGACTCTCTCCGTTGGCGAAAAATTTTCTCGACTGGAGGCCAAAGCCTTGGAAAACGCGTCGGCGGCTTGTTCGATTTGGTCCTGGGCGGCCAGTTTGTCGCCGAGTTGTTTGTACAAATTGGCCTGAGTCTTTTTGTCAGGCGCGGTTTGAGCGGATTTCAGCAACTGGTCGACCGTCTGAGCCGACGAATCGACAACTGAGGCAAGCGCGCAAAGCAGAACCAGCAAAAGTTTCATAGCAGCATATTCCTACGGTAAAATGACTCTTCTGCGGTCAAGAATACCGTATATTAGGACGCAATATTAGCAAAACTTCGTTCTGATGTGTAGAAAAATTCGGACAAGTGCCCTAAATTTTTAGTGAATCACCGTTTTTGCGGCGAATTTGTTGAAGTGACATCCGTGGCGCGCTACGCGGAACCTAATTAAGGCGGCCGCTTATCTGGAGCGCATCATTGGCAAGCAAGCTTACCAGCGTTTCTTCGTTCCCATGAGTTCCTGGACGTAGCCGATCACACAGATGGGCGACATGATCGCTTGATATATGAGCATGTAGACAATGAAGCCGACCAAGTTCTGTCGCACTGCGAGGCCGAGCTCATTGAATACAGCTTTCTGTTTTCGGTACATGATCATCACGATCAGAAAGGCGAATGGTATCACAAGCAAAGTTATCGGGCCGACGATGTAGTAATTACCGAGGAATGCCAGAACCACGCCAGGCAAAAAGACGAAAGCGTAGAACAGATCGATAAACGGGATAATGAAATCTATACCGACAAAAAAACCCGATAGTCGCGAGCTGCTCCAGACCAAATGGCCGTGCTGCTTGAGGCCTTCAATCATCCCGCGCGCCCAACGCTTCCGTTGGTGATAAAAACCCTCGATCGTCTCCGGCGCAGAAGTGAATCCAATGGCCGTGGGCTCGAAGCCGATGCGCCAGCCGCTTTTTATCAGCGACCAAGTCAAAACGATATCTTCGCCGATCACTGACGGCCATCCTTGATGCGCCTTTACGGCCTTACTGTGGAATGCACTGAAGGCGCCCTGGGCCACCAACGTTCCTTGATAGAGCGACTGCTGCCTTTTGGCCGATGCGATTCCGGTAAAGTAGTCCCATTCCTGAAGGCGGGTCATAAACGTAGAACGCGAATTTTTCACCAGCACGCACCCGGCAACAGCGCCAGTATTGGGTGGATCCGTTATAAAGCGCGCGACAATTCGTCTCAGCGCCTGTGGCTGCAGGTAGGTGTCGGCGTCAATGCAAATGACGATGTCGTTCTTGATATGTTTCAACCCTTCGTTGAGCGCCCGCGCTTTGCCCCCGTGATTGGCCTTAACCACTTTCAGGTTGCGTAAACCGAGGGATTGAACAAGGTCCACTGTGTTATCGTTGGAGCCGTCGTCGACGAGAATGATTTCTATACCGGCGGGGTAGTCTTGGCTTTTGATGCCACGAATCGTTTCGGTGATGTTTTCTTCCTCGTTGTACGCGGCGATGAGCAGGCTAATGGTTGGATAGGTCAAATCGAAATGGAGTTTGGGCGGTCGATCCAGAATAACACTGGCGAGAATATGAGCATTCAAGAAACCAGGAAGTAACGCAATAAAGAAAATGATCGTAAGCGCCGGCCAATATCCGACTAAGTTTGCGAGCTCGCCCAGCCAAGGCTGTGCGAGTTCCCATGAAACATAAGACCATAGACAAGAGAACGCGGTTGAAACTAAGAATTTAGCTTTGACGGGGACATAATTCGCCCGTTTCTGGCGCCGCCAACCAGGCAATCTAATTTTTGCTGGCTGTTCACTTGGAAACTTATCAGCGGTTTCGGGGCGTCTCCAGAGTTCATCATCAGAAATCTGCGGGTTTTGATTGTGGGGATCCGCGGTGCTCTGTGGTTCGTCGGTTTCCCTGTCGGTCGATTTCTGGACTTCCATAAAGTTCTGTTCCTTAACGTCCGCGGCCGCTCCTTCCAGCACGCCCGCGAGTCCTATTGATTCAGCAACATGCATACCAGCGAAATGCTTGGCGGTAGTGGCAAATTTTGGAATATTAGTGGCGAATTCTTGTCAGCGAAAAACGATTCCCCGACATAAGATGACAACTTACGTACGACTATGTTCAGGGTAGGGTGGACCGGGGAGCATTGGTGACGCGGAAAAATTGCCCGCTGTTGACGCTGATTGTTCGCCTTTGGCTCACTGTCCGGTCCGCACGAAAATAACCGGCGGCATGGAAGTAAGCAGCTGGTCTTACCGGAGCTTTAGAGGGATTACGTGGAAAATTTGGCCTGTTGCAAACGTTCCACGGTTTGTGGGAAGGATAGAAAAAATTGAATGGAGGTGTCGTATGATTCTCGAGATGAGGACTTACGTGCTGAAACCTGGGATGACCAACAACTTTGTCGAACGCTTTGCGGAAGGACTGACGGCGCGGTTGCAATTCTCCAAGCTGCTGGGTCTGTGGCTGTCCGAAGTCGGCGGCCTTAACCGAGTGGTTCATGTCTGGCCATATGAAAGTTTTGAAGATCGTGAACGGATCGGCGCCGAAGCTAGAAAAACCGGCAAATGGCCGCCAAAAACTCAGGAGTTTATCGTCACGCAGGAAAACAAGATTATCCAGCCAGCGCCTTTCTCGCCCCCGCTACCCGAGAGCAAGTTGGGAAATCTCTATGAGTTCCGCACGTATACTTACCAGCCGGGAACAATGCCGACCGTGCTCGAACGGTTCGGCAAGGTCATACCGGCGCGCACCAAGGTCTCACCCCTCGTATTCGCGGGGCAAACCATGATTGGTCCGCTCAACCAATACGTTCATGTCTGGGCGTACAAAGACGGCGGCGAACGCGAGCGGCTGCGCGCCGAAGCGTCCAAGACTGTGGAAGGATGGCCGCCGCCGACCCGAGAGTTTTTGGTCATGCAGGAAAATGTGTTGATGACTCCCGCACCCTGCGCGCCGTTTAAATAAGCGCTGAGAAAATCTTCGCGCTCGTCCGCCGATCCAAAGGCGACGCGCATGTGATTATTTTCGGAGAGGGAGAGCGGCGGAGCTCTCCCTCTCGTCTTTTTATCGTCATTGCTCCCGGTGTGACCTCCGCCATCGTTGCTCAGCCTTAGCAAGTATGAAGGGGCGCATTGTTCTGCCTTGACAACCCAGGCTCGGCCAAATAACTAAGAGCGAGATAACGCGGCCGATATTTCCGTGCTCTCGGACGCGAAGGAGATAGCGATGCTGGACACAACAAAGCAGAGAGCGATGCTGCGACAGATGATTCTTATCCGCGCCTTCGAGGAGAAGCTCGACGAGCTTTACCAGCGCAAGGCGATGTTCGGCAGCACCCATTCCTATCGCGGCCAGGAGGCAATCGCAGTCGGCGTTTGCGCGGCGCTCGAGTCTACGGATCTGGTCGCCAGTTATCATCGCGGAACCGGCCATTTGATCGCGAAAGGCGCCGATCTCTACATGCTCCTTTGTGAGTGCATGGGACGGGCCGATGGCTATTCGAAGGGCCGCGGAGGCAAAATGCACATGGGCGATATGGCCTTTGGTTTTCTTGGCAACACGGGCACGGTTGGTGGGACGGTGCCGACGGCCACCGGCGCGGCACTCTCAGCGAAAATCCGCGGCTCGAAGGAAGTCGTCGTCAGTTTCTTCGGCGACGGCGCGGCCAATCAAGGCGTGGTGCATGAAGCGATGAATCTCGCCGGGGTGTGGAAGCTGCCAGTGATCTACGTCTGCGAGAACAATCAATACGCCATGACCGTGAGTTTGGAAAAGAGCGTGGCGATCAAACAATTGTCGGACCGCGCTGCGGCCTATGGATTCGACGGCAAAACCATCGACGGCAATAACGTCGATGCGGTTTATGAAGCCACGCAAGCGGCAGCGACCAAGGCGCGCAGCGGCGGCGGCGCGACGTTTCTCGAATGTGTCACCTACCGTTGGGACGGTCACTTCGGCGGCGACCCGGGTACGGGCTATCGTTCGAAGGAAGAAATCGAAGCCTGGAAGCAGAAGTGCCCGATCAAGCGCTTCAAGGAAAAAATGATTCAAGAGGGAAATCTGACCGAAGAGGAATTTGCGAAGATATCGTCGGCGGTCCAGGTGGAATTGGATAAGACTGCCAAGCGCGCGGAAGCGGCGCCGTTGCCGAAAAAGGAAGTCGATTTGAGCAGTATTTACGCGGTGACCGAGGTGGCTCATGGCTAAACCAATGACGGCGGAAGCTCAGCCGCCTGCCAAGGAAATGCGCATGCAGGAAGCGCTCCGTGACGCCTTGCGCTACGAGATGGCGCGTGACGGCCGCGTATTTGTCATGGGAGAAGATGTGGCGCTCTTCGGCGGCGCCTATGGTGTTACGCGCGGTTTGATCCAAGAGTTCGGTGACCGCCGCGTTCTTGACACGCCGATCTCCGAGGCGGCTTTGGTTGGTCTGGCTGTGGGCGCGGCGATCAATGGTATGCGTCCGGTGGTGGAGATTCAGTTCTGCGATCTATTACCTCTGGCTATGGATCAGCTCGCCAGCCATGCGGCGCGCTATCATTATATGACCGGGGGCCGTATCGGCGTACCGATGGTCGTGAGAACTAAGTTTGCCACACGCGCTGGCGGAGGACCGAGCCATTCGAGCTGTAACCACGGCGCATTCATTCATTTCCCCGGCCTCAAAATTATTATGCCGACGACGCCGGCGGATGCCAAAGGGCTCTTGCTCTCGGCGATCCGCGATCCCAATCCCGTGCTTTGCTTCGAAAGCCATCACCTATACGGGCAACGCGGTCCCGTGCCTGATGGCGATTATACTGTGCCCATCGGTCTTGCTGCGGTTCGCCGCCAGGGAGAAGATCTGACAATCGTCACTTGTGGCGGCATGGTTCTAAAAGCCGACGCCGCTGCCGAAGCATTGAAAGAAAAGGGCATTGATATCGAGATCGTCGATCTGCGCTCCTTGGCGCCGCTCGACAAAGAAACGATTCTGCGCTCGGTGGGGAAAACGAAACGAGCCATCGTGCTCGACGAAGGTCCGATGATCGGCGGTCTGTCGGCGGAGATCGCCGCGATGCTCCAAGAGAATTTATTTTCCGACTTGAAGGGCCCCATCATACGCGTCGGCGCTCAGCCAATCCCGCCGCCGCACAGCCCGCCGCTGGTCGATGCGATGATTCCAGACGTCGATCAAGTCGTCGACGCAGTGATGCGCTTGGCTGAAGGCGGAAAGGTTCCGTAGCTTGCCATTTGCGCCGACGGCGCAAAAAACCATGATACTCCACACGAATCATTGGCGATTTAACCGGTTGTTCGTGAGCTTGATTTGCCAAAGTCGCTGCACCTATGTGATTGGTGCCGCGATCGACCAACGATCAACGCGAATGGGCGAGGCGATTATAACACCTCTATCTACTCAGATTGATTGACCCCCTGCATGAGTCGATGTTAGCGTGACGGCGGTTTGGGGATTGTGAAGAGCGCCCATGAAGCTCTGGAACACGCCAATTACGTCTCTATTCGCGAATGCCAGCCTGACCGTTCGATTTGCCGTCAATAGTTTCATTTGCATCGGCATTATGACTTCAGCCCTGTGGTTTATGGTCTCCAACTACTTGATCAATCAGATCGTTGAGCGGGAATGGCAAACTACGGCGCAAATTGTGCGGACGGACGTGCGCACATTTCTCGAAGACTACGATTTCAAAGCCCAGGATCGTAAGTCGGTAGGGCATAAATTTGTTGCTCTCCTCGAGCATATGAGACTGTCGCCGGATATTGTCCGTTTCAAAGTTTACAATCCCAAAGGAATTGTCATTTGGTCGGACGATAAACGGTTAGTCGGTAAATCATTCATCGATAATCCCCAGCTTGAAAGAGCTCTGCGAGGCCAAGTAGTCGCGGACACGAGTTCGCTGGAGAAGCACGAGAATATCTACGAATCCAAGTCCTTATCGGGAGCCGTGGAAGTCTATGTGCCTATCTACTCGGAGAGCGGACGAGAGC
>Ga0066709_100002927_pt1 | contig 12794 bp, 11 predicted proteins | sample GraSoiAngelo_158_FD_79665 | JGI IMG/M metagenome (GOLD analysis project Ga0066709, IMG submission 79665) | Grasslands soil microbial communities from the Angelo Coastal Reserve, California, USA - 14_1009_16_30cm | ecosystem: Environmental > Terrestrial > Soil > Grasslands | place: USA... | reverse complement strand
CATCGGTCGGCTCGGGCCGCGGGGTGCCGGTGGCGGCCGCTCGTGCCCGCGCGCCCGCGAGGTGCCAGGACACCAGGCAACGGTCGGATTCGTCGCCTCGGTTGAGCGCGTCGTGCATGGGCCCGTAGAAGTCCTCGTGGTAACCGGTCACCTCGGCGCCCAGCTTGGCCAGGTTGAAGTAGGCGTTGCGCCGCACGAGGGGGTCGAACGTCCAGGTGATCAGCTCGAGCTCGCGGGCGAGCGCCCATGCCCGTTGGTGCTGCTTCAGCGCGAAGCCGACGTGGCGGGTCTGGTGTCCCGCGTGCACGCCGGCGACGACCGAGTAGAGGTAGACGCCCGTCTCACGGCGACCGTGGATGCCGGCCGCAGCCGCGATCAGCTCGTCGCCCCGCCACGCACCGGCCACGTAGTTGCCGGTCGTGGAGAACGCGCGCAGCAGGTCGCTCGGCACGGTCGGCGCGTCGCGCGGGCGCCCCCAGATGTCGGAGAGCAGCGACTCCGCCCGTTGAAGCTCGGTCAGCGTGGTCAGCTCGCGCACGTCGACCCGCGCGCGTGTCGACGCGGCCGCCACTGCCGCCTCGGCCTCGGCGAGGAGCCCCCCCGTCACGGCCATCCTCAGTCGAACACCCAACGCCGGCGACCGTCGGCCGCGAGCAGACGGCCGAACCTCATCTCGGGGAAGTGCGACGCCGCCGCGGGCACGTCGGTGCCCTCGAGCTCGCGCGCGAGGGCGTTGCGCGTGCGCTTCGCCAGGGCGGGGTCGACGTCGCCGAGCGCGGCCCACTCGTCTTCGACGAGCTCGACCGGGCAGTGGACGACGTCGCCGAGCAGGAGCGCCCGCCGGTCACCCGAGGAGACGACGACGACCGTGCTGCCGGGAGTGTGGCCCGGCGCGGCGAGGACGTCGATGCCCGGCAGGAGCGGTCCGCTCGTGTCCCACAGCGTGACGCGTCCTTCGAGCGGCGTGAGCTTGCGCGTGGCGCCGGGGTCGGGCCCGACGAAATGTGACCAGTCGCGCTCGTCGCACCGGTAGGTGGCGTGGGGGAACACGATGCTCCCCTTGCGCGTCGCCCAACCCACGTGATCGAAGTGCAGATGCGTGAAGACGACGTCGGTGACGTCGTCCGGGGTGAGGCCGTGGGCCGCGAGGCTCTCGAGGAAGGCGCCGCCGCTGAAGACCCCGGAGATGGTGCCCACACCGGTGTCGACGAGCACCACGTGGTCGCCGGTGCGTACGAGGAAGCCCCCGAGCTCGAGCTCGACCATGCCGTCGGCGGTGAGCAGCGCCCGATGTGGCTCCCACTGCTCGTCGGTGGTGCCGACGAACGCCTCGGTGGGACGGAAGTACGCGGTGCCGTCGTGCAACGGCGCGATGTCGATCTCACCCACTCTCATCCCCCGATCTTCCCGCGTGGATGGCGCGGGGGCGGGATGTTCGCGGGAAGATCCGTCGGGTGACCTCCATCGACGTGCTCGACGACGCTGCGGTCGACGGCATCGCCGCCCTCTGCCGGCGATCCCTGGCCGACCCGCCCACCGCCGAGGAGCTGGCCGCGGTTCTGTTCACCGCCGACCAACCCGCGCTCGTCCGGGGAGATCCGGGTGTCGGCGTGGTCGCCACCGGCGAAGGCGGCGGCAACGGCTTCGTGAAGCTGCTCGTCGTCGACCCGGCCCACCGGGGGAAGGGGCACGGGCTGGCGCTGCTGGACGCGGCCGAGGCCGACCTGAGCGGCCTGCCGTCGATCACCGTCGGCACCGACGCGCCCTTCTACCTCTTCCCCGGTGTCGAGACCGGTGAGACCGCGCTGCTGTGCCTCCTCGAGCATCGTCGCTACCAGCGGCGCGACACCGCGTTCAACATGACCGTCGAGCTGGACGCGCTCGCACCCGACCGCGGCGACACGACGACCGCGACCGCCAACGACCGCGCCGATGTGGCTGCGTGGTTGGACACGCACTGGCCGCACTGGAAGGCCGAGGCGCTGCGCGCGCTCGACAAGGGCACGCTGGTCGTCGCCGGCGACGCCGACGGAATGAGCGCGTTCTGCGCCTACGGCGTGAACCGGGACGGGTGGATCGGGCCGGTCGCGGTGCGACCCGACCTGCTGGGGCGCGGGGCAGGGGTCGGCGTGCTGATGGGCGCCCTCCACCGCATGCGCGCCGCGGGGCATCGGCGGGCGGAGATCGCGTGGGTCGGGCCGATCGTGCCCTACGCACGCATCGGAGCGGTGGTGTCCACCGTTTTCTTCGTCTACCGGAAGAAGTTGCGGTGAACCTGTTGCCCCGACCCCGGTCGAGCGCGTTCGACGACCGGCGTGTCCCGGCTCGCGAGCCCGTCGTGCGCTTCGACGCCTCGCTCCCGGCCGAGGGCTACCGCCTCACCGTCGACGACGGGGGCGTCGAGGTCGTCGCCGCCGACGACGCGGGCGCCTTCTACGCGCGGGCCACACTGGCGCAGCTGGCGCGCCTGCACGACGGGATGCTGCCTGTGGGCGCCGTCCACGACTGGCCCGACCTGCCGGTGCGCGGCGTGATGCTCGACATCTCGCGCGACAAGGTGCCGACACAGGCGACCCTGCGCGAGCTGATCGCCCGCCTCGCGTCGTGGAAGGTGAACCAGGTGCAGCTCTACATGGAGCACACGTTCGCCTACCGCGACCACGAGGAGGTGTGGGCGTCCGCGTCGCCGCTCACCGGCGACGAGGTGCGTGACCTCGACCGGTTCTGCCGCGCCCACCAGGTGGAGCTCGTGCCCAACCGGAATTGCCTGGGCCACATGGAGCGCTGGCTGAAACACGAGCGCTACCGGCCGCTGGCGATCGCACCCGATGGATGGACGGACCACCGCGGTCGGGTGCGCGCTCCGACGACGCTCGACCCGGCCAAACCGGCGGCGCTCGCCCTGGTGCGCGAGCTGCTGGCCGAGTTGCTGGACGCCTTCACGAGCCCACGGGTGCACGTCGGTCTCGACGAGCCGTGGGAGCTGCCGCCCGAGCGCGCGAAGGACTACCTCGATTGGGTCATCGCCCTGTGCGCGCTGCCCGAGCTCGACGGTCGCGAGGTGCTCCTGTGGGGTGACATCCTCGCCAACCACCCCGAGCGCGTCGACGCGCTGCCGGGCGAGGTCACGGTCTGCGAATGGGGCTACGAGGACTGGCACCCCTTCGCGGCGCGGGCCTCGACGCTGGAGGCGGCCGAGCGCCCGTTCTGGCTCTGCCCGGGCACGTCGAGCTGGCTGTCGATCCTCGGTCGGGTGACGAACGCAATGGGCAATTGCGCAGCCGCGGCAGACGCGGCGCGGGCCCATGGCGGCTCGGGACTGCTCGTCACTGACTGGGGCGACTTGGGTCATCTCCAGTACCTGCCGGTCAGTGAGCCCGCGCTCGCGTACGCAGCCGCAGTGTCGTGGTGCGCGGAGACGAACCGCGACCTCGACCTGTCTGCCGCGCTCGACGTGCACGTGTTCGACGACCCGGCCGGCGAGATCGGTGGCGCGGTCATGGCCCTCGGCGATCTCCACCGCGTGGTGACGCCCCAGTTCTTCAACCTCTCCACCCTCGTGACCCACCTCTACTTCCCACAGCTCCAGCTCGACCGCGGGTTCACGGCCGGGATCACGGGCGCCGAGCTGGCCGACGTGGAGGCGCGGCTCGCCGACGCGGTGGCCGCCCTCGATCGGGCGCGTCCCCGCCGGGCCGACGGCGCGCTCGTGCTCGACGAGCTCCGGAACGCGGCCGCGCTCGTCTCGCTCCTGTGCCGCGACGGCCGGGCCCGGCTCGACGCCGACGGCTGGCTGGCGTCGGTACCCGAGCGACGACGCGAGGGCTTCGCGGCCGCGCTGGCGCCGCTCATCGACACCCACCGGAACCTGTGGCTGGCCCGCAACCGCGCCGGAGGGCTCGACGACAGCTGCGCCTGGCTGGAGAACCTGCATGGTGCCTACCGCACGGGCGTGACCGATCGCCGGTGGGGCGGGTGGTGACGGGTGTGACGCGGTGCGCTTAGACCGCTCTTAGTGCGCTCTCAGGACGCGCACACGCCGACCTGCGATGCTGTGTGACGGGGGGCACGCCCCGCGCGCCGCGCCGGTAGGATCCCCCTGCAGACAACCCGATGCACCGGAGGTCCATGTTGATCACCCTGGACGATCTCACCCTCGAGGGCGAGCCGGCCTCCCCTCCGACCCGCAGACCGGAAGCACCGCGAGCTCCGGAGGCCACCTCGGTGCGCGACTACGTGCGCTGGGGCCTGGCGATCCTCTCGCTGGGCGCGGCCGGCATCCACTTCGCGGTGATGGGCGACCACTTCAACCTGACGTGGTACCACGGCGCCTTCTTCGCGGCCACCGCGTGGCTGCAACTGGCGTGGGCGGTGGCCATCGTCATGAAGCCTTCGCGCCGACTCCTCCTCGCGGGCATCATCGGCAACCTCGTCGTCGCCGAGGTGTGGCTCGTCTCGCGTACGATCGGCATTCCTTTCGGCCCCGACGCGGGCGTCGCCGAGGGCGTGGCGTTCTCCGACGTGCTCTGCACCATCCTCGAGGTCGGCATCGTCCTGGGCTCGCTCGCCCTGCTGAAGCCCCGGCTCCTCGATCGCCCGGCGCGCGCTACCGCCGCTCTCCCCGGCGTGGCCGGCGTGGGTGTGCTCGTCGCCGCGCTCGCCACGCTGTCGCTCACCCCCGCGTACGCCTCCGGTCACACCCACGGCGGGGCCGGGGGAACTGCGGCCGGTCACACCCACGGCGGGTCCGCCGGGGGGACGGCCGCCGCGGGTACGGCCGCTGCGGGTCACTCCCACGGCGCGGCGGGCGCGGTCCCCGTCAGCGCGGGTGGGTTCGCACCCGGGGCCAGCCCGTGTGAGAAGTCGGGCCCGGCCGCCTCGGAGGGGCAGCTGAAGGATGCCGAGGGCCACAACCACCGAGGCCCCGCGCTGCAGGAGCCGATGGACTTCGCCACGCGCACGCAACTTGCGCAGGAGCAGCTCGTGGCGCGCGCCGTCGTCCTCAGGTTCCCGAACGTGGCCTCGGCGGAGAAGGCGGGTTACAAGAAGTCGACGCCCTACGTCCCGTGCATCGGTGCGCACTACACCAACACCGCGCTGGCGACCAAGTTCGACATCAACGCCCCGTCGGAGCTGCTGTTCGACGGTACGACTCCCGATGCCCACATCGTCGGGCTGAGCTACCTCGTGTACCACCCGGGTGGGCCACCGGCGGGATTCGCGGGGCCGAACGACCGCTGGCACGGGCACACGTTCAACGGTGGCCTCTGCATCAACCCGCAGCAGGTCGTCGTCGGCGCCGAGAGCACTTCGCCCGAGGAGTGCAAGAGGCGCGGTGGCGCCAAGGTGTCGCTCAAGGACATCTGGATGCTGCACGACTGGGTCGCCCCGGGCTGGGAGTGCAGCTGGGGCGCCTTCGCCGCGGAGTGCCCCGAGCTCGGTGGACGGATCGGCCGGACCGCCTGGACCAACAACGGCGCCTGACGCGCGCCGACGGCGCGAACCCTGCGTCTAGCCGAGCTTGCCGTTCGACGCAGGCAGACGGATCTCGATGCGCGCCCCGCCGCCGGGGCTTTCCCCGATCACGATTGCACCGTGGTGCAGCTGGACCTGTTGGGCGACGAGCGCCAGGCCGAGGCCGAAGCCGGTGCCCCTGGCGCCCGCCCCCCGGCCGAAGCGGTCGAGCACGTGCTCGCGCTCGGACGGGGGTATGCCCGGGCCGTCGTCGTCGACAACGAACCTCACCTCGTCTCCTGCGGGCTCGACGCTGGCCCGCACGTGCACAGGGTGGTGGGCACCCGCGTTCCCGTGCGTGGCCGCGTTCTCCAGGAGGTTGACGACGAGCACCTCGAGCCCCTCGGCCCAGCCCTCGACGGCCGCCTCGCCGCCCGGGTCGTCGAACGTCAGCTCCACGTCGGGGTGACGGCGGCGCGTGCCTTCGACGGCCGCGTCGACGAGGTCGGCGAAGTCGACCTGTTCGGTTGACAGGCCCTCGGAGGCCTCGCCCCTGGCCAGCGTGCGGAGCGCCTCGAGCAGCGCGACCAGGCGGGCCAGCTCGGCGTTGATGTCACCGAGCGTCTCCTGACGCTCCTGCTCAGGCATGGCAGGGTTGCGGTGCAACGCGTCGAGGTTGGCCTGGATGCTCGTCAGCGGGGTGCGCAGCTCGTGGGCCGCGTTGGCCGCGAAGCCCCGCGAGGCGTCGAGGGCCGCTTCGGTCGCCGCGACCGACGTCTGGAGTCGCGCCAGCATGGCGTTGAGGCTCTCGGCGAACGCGTCGACCTCGACCGGACCGGTGCCGGCCGGCACGCGCATCGCCAGGTCCTGGGTCGACGCCACGTTCCAGGCCGCGATGCGTAGCCGGCCGAGGGGTCGGAGGGCCAGGCCCGTAAGCGCCCAGCCGAGGGCGGCGGTCAGACCCAGCCCGAGGCCCGCGAGCAGCACCACCCGCCGGCGCACCGCGTCGACCGTTGCTTCGGTGGGCCCGCGTGGGCGCGCCACCTGCATGCGCAGGTTGGCCGGAACGTCGAGGGCAGGGTCGGCCGTGAGCCGACGGGTCAACGTGCGCCAGCTGGCGTGACCGGCCTCGACCGTCGCGTAGCCGTTGGCGCGCGGCTTGGGGAACGGATGGGGCACGTGGCCGAACTCGAGGATGACAGTGTCGCCGGACAGCACGCGGGTGATGCCCTCGTCGAAGCGGAGCCCGCGGTTCTCGGGGCGGTTCAGGGCGAGCGCCAGCTGCGTCGCCTCCCTCGACCGGGCGATGCTCGCGACGGTGCGGGCCTGTCCGGCGAGACGATCGTCGAGCGTGGCGCGCAGGTCGTGCCGGACGAGCGCGACGAGCAGCGCGCCCGCGGCGATGCTGACGACGGCCACGGTGGCGACCGCCGCCGCGACGACGCGCAGGCGCAGGCTGGCTCTCACGAGGCGGCCCGGAGCACGAACCCCACGCCTCTCACCGTGTGCAGCAGCCTGGGCTCACCGCCGGCCTCCAGCTTGCGTCGGAGGTACCCCACGAAGACGTCGACGACGTTGCTGTCCACCTCGAAGTCGTAGCCCCAAACCGTTGTGAGCAGCTGGGCGCGTGTGAGCACGAGGCTTGGATGACGCACGAACGTCTCGAGCAGGTCGAACTCCCGGCGGGTGAGCTCGACCGGGCGGTCCCCCCGTCGCACCTGCCGGCGGGCCGGATCGACGTGGAGGTCGCCGAAGTGCACCGGGACGCTCGGTGGCTCGGAGCTGCGCCGCAGCAGGGCGTGAAGGCGCGCCACCAGCTCCGGCAGCGCGAACGGCTTGACGACGTAGTCGTCGGCGCCCGCCTGCAGGCCCGCGACCCGGTCGTCGACCTCGTCTCGGGCGGAGACGACACAGATCGGGACGTCGATGCCGTCCGCGCGCAGCCGGCTGGTGACCGCCACGCCGTCGAGGTCGGGCATCGCGATGTCGAGCACGATCACGTCGGGCGCGGCCTTCGCGACGGCTTCGAGGGCGGCGTTGCCGCCGGAGGCGGTGCGGACGGTGAAACCTTCGAGGCGCAGGGCGCGCTCGAGCGCCCGGCGAATGGCCGGCTCATCGTCGACGACGAGTACCTCGGGTGGACCCACGTTGCTCAACTCGACGGTACAAGGGCAGGCGCGAGCGCGCCCGTCGCGATCACGGCGACGACGATGACAGGCGCCGCAACCTCAGTCGAGTCCGGTCGCGGTGTCGGACGGCTCGTCGATCACCGGGTTCTCGAGCACGCCGACGCCTTCGATCTCGATGCGCACGACGTCGCCCGCCCGCAGCAGCTGGGGCGGCTTCATCGCGATACCGACACCCGCGGGCGTGCCGGTGGCGATCACGTCGCCGGGCTCCAGCGTGAAGGCGGTCGACAGGTGCTCGACCTGCTCGTAGCAGTCGAAGATGAGGTCGTCGGTCTTGGCGTCCTGACGCAGCTCGCCGTTCACCCACGTCTGGAGCCGGAGAGCGTGCGGATCGCCGATCTCGTCCGCCGTGACGAGCCACGGCCCGATGGGGCCATGGGTGTCGAACGACTTGCCCATGGTCATGGTGGGGCTGCGGAACTGCCAGTCGCGCACGCTGACGTCGTCGACGACCGTGTAGCCGGCGATGACCTCCGCGGCGCGCGCCGCGGGAACGTGGCGGCAGCGCCGCCCGATGACGAACCCCAGCTCGCCTTCGTAGTCCACCATCGACGAGGCGCGCGGGATGTGGATCGCCTCTCCCGGACCGATGACGCAGCTCGACTGCTTGTTGAACCACAGCTGCACGTCGGGCTTGGGTGTGCCCGACTCGGCGACGTGGGCTGCGTAGTTCAGGCCGATGGCGAGGAACTTGGGCGGCCGGGGGACCGGTGCGGTCAGCGTGACGGCGCTCAGCGCCAGGCGCGGACCATCGGCGGCGCGCACGACGTCGAGCGCCTCCGGGCCGAGCGCGAGGAGTGCGGCCATGTCGCGCGGGAGGTCGGTTCGGGTGGCGCTGACGTCGACGACCTCGTCGCCGGCGACCGTGCCCACGTGCGGCCCGTCGGGGCCACGGAAGGTGACCAGTCTCATGGCGCTCTCCTTCGAGCTCGGGGCCGGCGGGAGGCTGGAGCCGGCCGGAGGTGATGGCGCGCGGTCAGGGTGTCACGCGCAGCCGCCGGGCGCACTCCTTAGGATCGGGGTCGGTGCCGGACGAACTGCGTTCTCGTCGCGCTCAACCACCGTCGCGGTGGTTCAGCGCGCCAGGAAGGGCTCGCGGCGTCGTCGCCCCGGGGGCGGCATGAGCGCGCCCGTCTGCGTCACTGTCGACCACCTGCGTGGCCCCGGCGACGACCGGATGCTCGACGTGCTCGACCGGCACGGCCTCCACACGACGTTCTTCGTCGAGGGCGAGCACGCTGCGAGCCATCCGGGGCGCGTCGCCGAGGTGGTGGCGAGGGGACACGAGGTGGGCCTGCACGGCTGGGCCCACGAGGCATGGGCCGACCTCGACCAGGCGACGGTGCACGAGCTCCTCGCGCGGGGTGTCGATGCGCTCGCCGCGGCCGCCGGCGGCCCACCGAGGGGGTTTCGCGCCCCAGGCGGCGAGCGCGGTGTCCACACCGCAGCGTTGCTCGCCGAGCGCGGCATCGACTACGACGCCAGCCTCGGCGACGGGCGCACGCCCCGCGTCCTGCCCGACGGCGTCGTGTCCCTCCCGTTCGTGTGGGGTCACGTCGACGGGGCCCACTACCTGCGGCCGGAGCCGGCGGCTCCCGCAGAGGTCGAGTCCCGTTGGCTCGGCACCTTGGATCGCGCCGTCGCGGACGCCGAGCCGGTGGTGTTCGTCGTGCACGCCCATGTGTCGTGTCTCGATGACGAGCGGCTCGGTGTGCTCGACCGGCTTCTTGCGCGTGTTGCGTCCGACGATCGACTCGAGCCCGTGCAGATGTCGGAGCTCGCTCGACGCGTCCGCCTCGCGGCGACCCCGTCGACCCGCGTCCTCTAGTCGAGGCGCCGTTCGAGCTCGAGCTCGTCGCGCAAGGGGATGCCGTCGAACCCCGCGAGTGGGATGCCGGGCTTGAGTCGGCGTCGTGCATCGTCGACCGCGCCCGGCCGCAGCGCGCACAGCGAGAAGCCTCGACGTTGGTAGAAGCGCAGGGCGCGGAGGTTGTCGTTGGTCGTGACGACCCAGATGCGCCGCCGACCCGCCGCACGGGCGACGAGCGCGTCGACGAGCGCGGTGCCGATGCCGTCTCCCCGGGTGGTGGCGAGGATCGCGAACAGCTCGCAGTCGTCGCCGTCGAACCGGTAGAACAGAAGTCCGACCGCTCGTCCGCCGGCCTCGGCGACGAGCCCCGGCATGTCCAACGCGTTCAAGGCCTCACCCCGCCGAGCCTGCACCGCGCCCCCGAAATCGCGATCGAGCACCTCGGATGCCCACGACCGGTCGGTGGCGGGCTCGAACGCGCGCACCGTCACCGTCATCAGGATCACCGCCTTCGGAGCCGTACCGTCTTCGGAGCCGGGGCCAGCGTACGGGCATAGCCTTCTCGCTCGTGATCCGTCGCCCGACCCACGCCCGCATCGAGCCCCTCCCGCCGGGAGAGCACGACGAGGAGGTGCGGGAGCTGCTCGAGGGGGTCGTCGTGCCGGGCGCCTTCGCCTCGAACATCTTCGGCACCCTCGTGCGCCACCCCGGCCTCTTCCGCCGGTGGCTCCCGTTCGGTGGGAAGTTGCTGAGCGGGCGGATCCCTGCGCGCCAGCGCGAGCTCGCCATCCTGCGCACCGCGTGGTTGTGCCGTTCGAACTACGAATGGGGCCAGCACGTCCTCATCGCCCGGTCCGCCGACATCTCCGACGACGAGATCCGCCGCGTGCAGTCGGGGCCCGACGCCGACGGCTGGGAGCAGTTCGAACGCGTGCTCCTCCGCGCGACCGACGAGTTGCACGCCGACGCGTGCATCGCGGACGACACGTGGGCCGCATTGGCCGCGCGGTACGACGAGCGGCAGCTCATCGAGCTGCCCATGCTCGTGGGCCACTACCACCTCGTCGCGTTCACACTGAACTCGCTCGGTGTGCAGCTCGAGCCCGGCCTCGAGGGCCTTCCCGTCGATCCCTAGCGCGGCGGTCGCCCGATAGGCTGCCCCGGATGAGAACGGGAGGGGCTCGTTGGCGCAGGTGGTGACCGACGAGGTCATCGCACCGACCGACAGCCCGCGCGTCGCAAGCCCGCGATCGACGCGCCTGTGGCTCGCCGTCGTTCTCGGCCTCGCCACGCTGTTGCGCGTGCTGTGGGTCCTGCATGCGGCGCGTCCGACCAGAGCGCTGAACGACCCGTACTTCTACACCGTGTTCGGCGAGCAGATCTCGCAGGGTCGCGGCTACACCCTCCTCTCCGGTGACCCCACCGCGTTCTATCCGGTCGGTTACCCCGCCGTGCTCGGCGCCGCGTTCTGGCTGATGCACCATACCTTCGTGCCGGACAGCCCGGCGCGGGTGATCGGGTTCCTCCAGCTCGTCCTGGGAGTGGCAACCGTGGCCCTCGTCTTCGAGGTGGCGCGGCGCCTGTACGACGAGGCCACGGGCCTGGTGGCGGCGGCCGTCGTCGCTCTTTGGCCCAACCTCATCTTCCACACGGCGGTCGCGCTGTCGGAGACCGTCTTCAACTTCCTGGTGATGGGCGCGGTGCTCGTGATCGTGTGGAGGCCATGGGGCCGCCTGCGGACCGGCCAGGTGGCGCTCTTCGGTGCGCTCGTCGGCGTCTCCGCGCTCGTGCGCCCGATCTCGCTCCTGTTCCTCCCGGTGCTGCTGTTCGCGTGGAGGCGGGCGGGCGTCGCGTGGCGGCCATCGCTGCGGTGGCTGCTCGTTGTCGTGCTCGCCGCCGGCGCCGTCATCGCCCCGTGGACGATCCGCAACGTCATCCGCATGAACTACCCGGTGGTGATCTCGGCCAACTTCGGCGAGGACCTCTGCATGAGCCGGCACCCTCATGCCACCGGCGGCTTCGACCTCAGCGACTACTGCTACCACGGGTTCGAGAAGTACAAGCCGCCGGACTACGAGATCCGCAAGGATGCCGGCACCCGCAGCCGCGCCATCAGCTATCTCCTCCACCACCCGCTCGACGAGCCGCGTCTCATGTTCTGGCGGGCGTACTTCACGTTCCATCACGACCGCGACGGGTTGGAGGCGTCGGAGTCGTACGGGCACTACCGGTACCTCAGCGGCCATGCGCGGGAGCTGCTGGGAACGGTCGCGGACTTCTACTTCTTCGCCGCGCTCGGCCTGGGGGTGCTCGGCCTCTGGCGCATCCGGGCCCGACAGGATGTGCGGCGCTTGTTCGTCGTGCTCGCGATGGCCGCGCTGGCGGCGCCTCCGTTGGTGTTCTTCGGCGATCCGCGCTTCCACGTTCCCGCCGTCCCGCTGTTCGCCATCCCTGTCGCTTTGTCGCTGCTCGCGGTGCTGCGGCGGGTCAAGGAGAAGGCGCCGGCGGGCGGGTCGTGACCGCCATCCCCTCTGGGGCCTCCACGCTGATGTCGGTTCCGTCGACGCGCACCGACACCCAGCCCCTCGGCGTGGGCACCCGGGCCGCCGCCCACCGCAGCGGCCCGAGGTAGGGGTCGACGAACACCGACGCGTAGCCGGGGGTGACGGGGCGCACGCCGACGACGTACGCGACGAGGTCGTAGGTCGGGCTGGCCGACCAGCCGTGACAGCGGCTCGAGCGGCCCAGCGGGGCGTCCCAATACTCCTCGAACGTCGTGTTGCCCCGCGCCACCTGCGCGTGCCAGCGCAGGAGGCTGGCGACGACCAAGTCGCGCCGCCCGTGGCGAAAGAGTGCCTCGTGGAGGAACCGGCAGTAGAAGGGCTGGGCCGCCACCACGTCGTGCTCGACGTCGAAAGGATCGGGCGCCAACCATTGCGACCGGAGCCCGGAGGGGTCGGCCGGTGTCTCGGTGATGACGAGGCGCGCCGGGTCGGTGATGCGCTCGATGACCCCGGGGACGCGTGCGTCGGGAACGAGGCCGGCCAGGAGCGCGGCGGCGTTGGTCTGCTGACTCACCCGCCGGCTGCGGCCGCGCGGACCGAGCGCATCGACGTAGACGTCGCGTTCGTCGTCCCAGAGCGCCTCAAAGGCGTTCGCGGTGCGAGCGATGAGCGCGCGCACGTTGCTCGCGCCGGGCAGGGTCGCGTAATCCGCGAGCGTGGCGGCGTACAACGCGTCATGCGCGCCGGTCACCGCGTCGCGTTCGACCTGCGCCCAGTCGATGAACACCCAGCCCGGGAAGTCCTCCAGCAGGCCGCTCGCGCCCCGTTGTCGCTCGT
>Ga0066709_100002926_pt1 | contig 12794 bp, 8 predicted proteins | sample GraSoiAngelo_158_FD_79665 | JGI IMG/M metagenome (GOLD analysis project Ga0066709, IMG submission 79665) | Grasslands soil microbial communities from the Angelo Coastal Reserve, California, USA - 14_1009_16_30cm | ecosystem: Environmental > Terrestrial > Soil > Grasslands | place: USA... | reverse complement strand
GTCGAAGCGGATGCCGGGCGGCGATGTGACCGGCACCCGGACGCCGCCGCTGGAACCGATGATCCACGGTCGCACGAAGAATAAGCGGTCGACCGCGATGCCGACCGCCAACGTGACGAGCGCGACCTGGAGGCCGCGCGCTCGCAGCGCCGGGACGGCGACGACCAAGCCGAGCGCGGCACCGACCAAGATGCCGATTGGGAGGACGATGATCGGTGACACCCCGGAATGGGCGCTGATCTGGGCCACGACGAATGCCGGAAGCCCGACGAACGCGGCGTGGGCGAGCGACAGCTCGCCGCCCCAGTTCACCAGGATGTGCAGCCCGATCGCGCCGGTGAACACGATGGCGATGAGCCCGAGGCGGTAGGCCGTGACTTCGCTCGCCAGCAGTGCGAACGCGACGACCGCCAGCCCTCCGGCTCCGCCGGCGATGGCTCGACCCGACACCGTCGCCCCAGGCAACAGCACCGGCGGGAACCACCGGCCGCGGGCCCACAACGTCGTACCGGCCAGCGCCATCGGGACGAGGGTCAGGATCGCGGGCGGCCACCACGCGTGCCGCAGCGGAACCGCCGGCACGCGGGCGGCCGGTGCGGCAGGCGACGCCGTGACGGGACCACGGTTCGGCGTGACGGCCGGCGCGGCCGACGGCGGAAGCGCGGTGTCGAACGTCGTGCCGGCGGGTTGCGTCGCGGGCTCGACCGACCCGACCGTCCCGGCCGGCTCGGCGGACGGCTCCACCTCGGGGGTCGCGGCCGAGGCCGAGGCCGGGGCCGGCGTCTCGACGTGGGTCTTCGCGGCATCGAACGAGACCGTGAAGGTCGCGGTCTGCGCCTCGACGTTCGGGATGATGGCGATGCCGGGACTGCTTCCGGTGGCGAGGTCGGTCGCGAACACCGCGAGCGCCACGGACCAGACGCCGTCGGGTGAGCGCGTGAGCGGGACGTAGCGCGCACAGTTCACGGTGGGCGGCGACCCCTGCAGTTGGCCGGCACCCTCGAACGGGGTGGCAATGGCACAGGCCGACAGCGCGGCGGTGTCGGCCATCACCCCGTCGGACGCCTCGGCCAGCGTCAACGTGCCGGAGGCGAGGTCCGCCTCGGAGTCCCCGCCGGGGTCGATGTGCACGAACGCGCGCGCCTGCTCCTGGCCGGCGACCGCCGACGCATAGATGTTGCCGGGTTGGGGCGACACCGGACCCACCACGCCCGTCTTGGCCCACGCCTGTCGGTCCGCGGTCGGACCCGTCGCGGCGCCGACCGCGCCGGCGAAGAGCACGCCGATGCTGAACGTCGCCACGATCGCGACGGCCGTCCCGACGAGCCGGGCCCGCGGCGACCGCAGGTCAGTACTGGGCACGGACCAGGCCGCCCGGTCGGGCCACGACCAGCACGATGATGCTGACCGCGACGATGACATCCGTGACGCCGGCGATCGGGGACTTGTACGCGACGACCCCCTCGAAGACGCCGAGGAGCACGCCGGCGAGGAAGCCGCCCCAGATGCTCGTCAGGCCGCCGACCAGCGCCGCTGCGAAAGCCCGCAGCGCGAGCAGGGTCATGAAGAAGACGTTGGGCGCGACCAACGGCGCGATGAGGATGGCCGACAGCGCCGACAGCGCGCCGGCGATCGCCCATGTGGCCATCGATGTCGCGTTGGTGTTGATGCCCGACAGCGCCGCGCCGTAGGGGTTCAGCGCGGTCGCGCGGAAGCGCAGTCCGAGCGAGGTGAAGCGGTACAGCGCGGCCAGCGCGGCCAGGATCGCCAGCGCGCATCCGCCGATGAGCAGCTGTGACGGCGAGATCGTCAGTCCCGCAGCTCGGACACCACTGCCCTCGACCAGCGGTCGGGTCAGCCGGACCTGGATGCCCCACCGGTGCGTCGCAACCGTGAGGAAGAGGAGGCTGGCCCCGATCGTCGCGACCATGCCGTTGAGGGTGGGGTTGCTCCGCAACGGCCGGGCGATCGTCCATTCCATGGCGAGCCCGATGAGCGCACCGATCAGCAAAGCGGCTGGGAGCGCGAGCCCGATGCCGTGGTCGTGTTGGATCGTCGACGTGCTCCGCCCGAGTCGCATGTCGAAGTAGAAGAACGCGGCCAGCATCCCGGTCTCGCCGTAGGCGAAGTTGATGATTCGCGAGGTCCGGTAGGTGACGACGAGGCCGACCGCCAGTAGTCCGTAGACGAGGCCGACGAACGCGCCGTTCAGGACGACGGTCGGCACGGCTAGAAGAAGGTCTTCGGGTCGCCGATCCCGCGCCAGGTGTTGTCGGAGTTGCAACACTGGATCGGCCACATGCCGACCTCGGCGACCTTGACCCCCTTGCCGAAGCTGAGCGTCATCGTGAGGCCGTTGTTGTAGTTGACGATCGACTCGATCGCCCCCGGCAAACCGGCGGTCGTCGGGTTCGGCCCGGCGTTCTGCAGCACTTGACCGGCGAGCAGTCCGATGCCGTAGAGCGCGGCGGTGCCGGTGGTGATGACGTCGCCGTGGCCGTACTTCTTCGCCTTGGCGACGTAATCGGCGTAGCCGGGCGAGTTCGTGGACGAGTAGTTGCGCAGCGCCTTGATGCCGTCGTACAGCGCCCGCTCGCCCGACGAGCTCTCGTCGGTCACCCAGAAGTTGCCGGAGTAGTGCGGGTTGTAGCCGATCGACTTGGCGTCGCGGATCGTGCCGATGACCTCGTTGGTGTTCTCGATGAGCGCAACCGTGGTGACGCGGGCGTTCTTCATGTTCGTCATCGGCGCGACGTAGGACGCCTGGTTCACCGAGACGGTCTCCTCGTGAACGAGGTTCATTCCGAGTCGGTGGAGCTCGTCGGCCAGCCCGGCCCGGGACGCGTTGTTGACGGGATCGTTGGTGTGGATGATGCCGATGCGACCGTTGTCGCCGATCACGTCGCGGATGTAGCTCGCCATGGGCTTGGCCTGCTTGCCGGCATCGCCCGCCGAGTAGACGCGCGCCCACCGGTTGGACCATCCCGACAGGTTCAGACCGAGGTCGGGGATGCCGGCTCGGTCGAGGCAGTCGGCCGAGCTCACGTCCGCACCCCCGAACCCGACGATGCTCACCGCCAGGTACGACCCGTTGTTCTGGATCGTCTTGCACGCGCTCACGCCGCCTTCGACGGTGTCCTGGTTGTCGACCTTCTTGGCGACCACCTTCCGGCCGTAGATGCCGCCGTGGGCATTGACGTCGTCCACCCACGTTCCGAAGCCACGGTCGTAGATCGTCGTGAGGATCGCGCCGTAGTTGCCGCTGAACCCCGCCATCGCGGAGATCGTGATCGTGTCCTTGGTGACGCCGACGGTGGAGCCGCTCGAGGTCGCGCCGGCCGACCCACCGGTCGGCCCGCCGACGCCGCTGCTACCGCCGGCGCTCGTGCCGCCCGCGCCCGACGTCGCGCCGCCCGCGCCGTTGACGCCGCCGTTCGTCGACGCCTGGCCGGAGGCCGTCGCGGTGCCGCCTTGGACGCCGGCCTGTTCTCCCGCGGTGCCCGCTTGGTTCGCGAGCTCGCCACGGCGGGCCGCGGTGAACCCGTCTCGCGGCGTCCTCACCGAGCACGCGACCAGCAGCATCACGCCGACGATCGCCATGACCACGAAGGGCCGACCCCGTCCGCTCATGTCAACCTCCCCAGCTGAGCGGCCACAGCGTACTCACGTGTGGAACAAGTTCCATTATCGGTGCGAACCTGCGGAGATGGCCCAGATCGACATCGAACGTGACGACCACGTGATGGTCGTCACCATGAACCGCCCGAAACGGAAGAACGCGATGACGCTCACGATGTTCGCCCTGCTGGCGGACGCGTGGCACGAGCTGACTGAGGATGACGACCTGCGGTGCCCCATCCTCACCGGGTCGGAGGGCAACTTCTCCTCGGGCATGGATCTGCGGGCCATGGCCGGCGACGTCGATCCCGACGGCGCCATCGACGAGCAAGCCCGCCTCGAGGACGATCCGGGCCTCATCTATCGCGGGCTGCTCAAGACCTACCGGCCTACCAAACCCGTCATCGTCGCGCTCGACGTCGTCGCCATGCCCTTTGCCACGGTGATCCCGTATGTCACTGTTATCCGCGTCGCCGTGGAGAGCGTCCGGTTCGGCGTCTTGGAGGCCCGCTGGTCGCTCTACCCGATGGGCGGCTCGGCCGTACGCCTCCAACGCCAGATTCCGTACACGGTGGCGGCCGACATCCTGTTGACCGGCAAGCACATCCTGGCGCCAGAGGCCAAGGAGGTCGGGCTGATCGGCCACGTCGTGCCCGACGGTCACGCCCTCGACAAGGCGCGTGAGATCGCGGCGGCGATCGCGGCCAACGGGCCGCTGGCGGTCGAGGCCATCGTCAAGACGCTGCACCACACCCAGCACATGAGCGAGGCGGACGCGTTCGCGTACGAGAACGACTACGCGATGGCAGTGATGGCCTCCGAGGACTCGAAGGAAGGACCGCGCGCGTTCGCGGAGAAGCGCACGCCGAACTTCCAGCGCAAGTAGCCCGCGTACGAGTGTCACCCGGCTGTGACAGGCCGGCAACGAACGCGTAACGAAGCGTCCATATCGTCGAGACGGTGGTTCAGCCGCTCGAGGGCTTCACCGTCGGCATCACCGCCGACCGCAGATGGGCCGAACAAGCAGAGCTGCTGCGACGCCACGGGCTGACCGTCGTGCACGCGCCGTGCATCCGCACCCTCCCGCTCGGCGCCGAGGACGGCGTGCGAGCTGCCACCGATGCCGTCATCGCGCGGCCGCCCGACTTCCTCGTCGCCAACACCGCCATCGGCGTGCGAGGTTGGCTCGCGTCCGCCGCCGGCTGGGGCCTCGAGACCGACCTGGTCGACGCCCTCGTTGGTGCGCGGATCCTCGCCCGCGGACCGAAGGCGGCCGGCACGCTCCGCGCCGCCGGGCTCGATGTCTGGTGGCAGGCACCGACCGAGCAGCTGGCCGACGTCAGAGACCATCTGCTGCGCCAGCCGCTGGGCGATCGTCGGGTCGCCGTCCTGTACCACGGTGACGACAACGACCAGATCTCCCCCGCCGTCCGCGGCGCCGGAGGGACCGCGGTCGGCATTCCTGTCTACCGCTGGACGCCGCCCCAGGATCGTGAGCCGGCTCTGCGACTCATCTCCGACGTCTGCGCGCGACGCGTGGACGCGGTGACCTTCACCGCGGCACCGGCGTTGCGGAACTTCTTCACGCTGGCCGACGAGCTGGGCGCGCGTGACGCGGTCCGTGACGCCATGAACGACGAGGTGATCGCTGCGTGCATCGGCCCGGTGTGCGCTGCGGCCGCGCACGACGCCGGCATCCGCTCGCCCGCGGTGCCCGACCGCTGGCGCCTCGGCGCGCTCGTCCACACGCTGGCTCGACACCTCGAATCGAAACGGCGCCGCTTCCGGATGGCCGGCACCGAGGTCGTGCGGCAGGGCGCGGTCGCCGTGGTCGACGACGTCGCCATCTGGCTCTCCGACCGCGAGCGGGCCCTCATCGACATGCTGGCGCAGCGGCCCGGTGCGACGGTGCCGAAGTCGGCGCTGCTCCGGGGTGTCTGGGGATCGGCCGGCACCGACGAACACGTGCTGTCGGTCACCGTGGCGCGGCTGCGATCCAAGCTCGGGCCCGCCGGGCCCGGCATCAAGACCGTCGTGCGACGTGGCTACCGCATGGCGACCGATCAGCGCTGACTTCGAGGACGACGACGCCCGGTGACGCCGTCGTGCACGCCGGCTCGGATCGCCGCCTCGACCGTCGCGTCGATGCGGTGCCCGTCGCGGTCGCTGATGTCGAAACGATCGCGCGCGGTGCCGTCAACCGTCGCCACGTGGGCCGCGTGCACGTCGGCGCCGCCTGACGCGATGGCCACGGCGACGGTGTGGAGGAGACCGGGCCGATCAGCTGCGACCACGTCGCATCGCGTGTACGCGCCGGGCCCGTCGTTGTTGAACACAACCGCGGCATCTGCCACCGGCCCGGAGGACAGCGGCTCATCGAGCGCGGTGGCGAGCGCGTGCTGCAGCGATGTGGCGTCGGGCGGCTCGGGCGCACGGACGACGAAGGCCTCGAGGGCGCCACCGTCGTCCCATGTGGCCAGCACCGCCTGCACGACGTCCACGCCGTGCCGGGCCAGCGCTCCGGTGAACGCCGCCAGCAGGCCGAGCCGATCGCGACTGGCGACGTCGAGGTGCCAATGATGACGGACGCGTCCCGGAGTGATCACGACGCGCACCTCGCCGGTCGCCGGCACCGGAGCGAGCAAGGTGCAGTGGCGGGCGATGTCACTGCTCGTGTGCGCGAGCAGGTAGCCGGCCGGCGCGTTCGCGATGCGCGACGACACCGGTTCGCCGGCGCCGACGAGACGGATCGCGGCCGCCCGGCGAGCCGCCACCTTTTCGAGGTGCGCATCGCCGAGCGCGACCGTCCGCCGCCTGACCCGTGAGCGAACGGACCAGCCCGTCATCGCCGGTGGCCTCGGCGCCGGCCGGCTCGCCGGACCTCCACCGCGCCGCTCTTGTACGAGGGCTGCCGCGAGTACGGGTCGAACGACGGGTTCGTCAGCCGGTTCGTCTCGACGTAGTGCATCGGCACGAACACCTGACCGGCCGCCACGGTCGGCGTGACGCAGGCGCGGGCTCGCATGGATCCGCGCCGCGAGGTCACGGTGGCCCAGTCACCTGATCTCAACGCCCGCTCCTCGGCGTCATCGGGCGAGATCTCGACGTAGGGGTCGGGCGCGGCGAGCGAGCGGAGGACGGCCGACTTGGCGGTGCGAGTCCGGGTGTGCCAATCGCTGGAGCTTCCCCGGCCGGTGAGGAGCACGAGTGGGAACGCGCTCGACACCGGCTCGGCGACCGGGTGCGGCGTCTCGAACAGGAACCGAGCCCGCTCGTCCGGGTGGTGGAAGCGGTGATCGGCGAAGAGTCGACGCTCGTTGTCGCCCGACAGCGTCGCGCCCTCGGGAAACGGCCATTGGACACCGCCGGCCTCGTCGATCATCCGGTACCCGCTGATGCCGCTGATGTCGCACGGTCGACCACGCGACAGCCGCCGGAGGATCCCGAACACCGCTTCGGGCGACGTCCAGTCCGCGAACATCTCGGCGCAACCCCAGGCTTCCGCGATGACCTTGAAGATCGAGAAGTCCGCCAACGCCTCGCCCGGCGCGTGGCTCACGCGCTTCACGATGCCGACCCGCCGCTCCGAGTTGATGAACGTGCCCTCCTTCTCGCCCCAGCCCGCAGCCGGAAGCACGAGATGCGCGAGCTGGGCGGTCTCGGTGGTCGTGTACATGTCCTGCACGACGAGGAAGTCCAGCCCGCGCAGCGCATCACGCGCGTCGAGCTGATCGATCCATGAGTGCGCCGAATTGGTGGCGACCACCCACAGGCCCTTGATGCGACCGTCGGCCACACCGTCCATGATCTGGTCGTAGGCCCAGCTCGGACGGTCGGGGACGCGGGCGGCGTCGATGCCGAGTGTCGTCGCCACGTCCTCACGATCGCGCTCGTCGCCGAAGTCGCGGCCGCCGAACAGGTTGGTGGTGTTGCTGAACAGGCGAGAGCCCATCGCGTTGCACTGCCCGGTTATGGAGTTCGCGCCTGTGCCGGGGCGGCCGATGTTGCCCGTCAGCAGCGCGAGGTTGATGATGGCCTGCGCCACGCGGGTGCCTTCGTGGCTCTGGTTGACACCCATCGTCCACCAGAACGAGACGCGCCGACCGGCGTGGATCGTCGCTGCGAATCGGTCGAGGTCGGTGACGCTGAGCCCGGACGCGTCGCTGACCCGGTCCGGCGTGAAGTCCCGCACGTGGGCGGCGAACTCGGCGAAGCCGGTCGTGTGGGCATCGACGAAGTCGTGATCGATCCAGTCGCGGCTGATCAGGATGTTGGCCAACCCGTAGAGCAGCACGAGGTCGCTCTTGGGTCGGAGCGGGTAGTGCTGCGTCGCCGCCATCGCGGTCTCGGTCGCGCGCGGGTCGACCACGACGACCTCGGGGTCGTGCGGGTTCCGGCACACCCGCTCCCACATGATCGGATGCGCGATGCACAGGTTCGACCCGACGAGGACGATGACATCCGACTCCTCGAAGTCGGCGTAGGTGTATGGCGGCGCGTCGAACCCGAAGGCCTGCTTGTACGCGACGACCGACGTCGCCATGCACTGGCGGGTGTTGCCGTCGCCGTGCACCAGACCCATGCCGAATTTGGCGAGCGCCCCGAGCAGCGCCATCTCCTCGGTGGGGATCTGGCCAGTGGAGAGGAAGGCGACGGACTCGGGACCGTGCGCGTCGAGGATTGCCCGGAAGCGGTCGACGAACGTCGAGGCGGCCGCCTCCCATCCGATGGGCTGCAGCCGACCCCTCGCATCGCGCCACAGTGGCGTGGTCGCGCGATCCGGCGCGCCGAGCGGCGTCAGCGCCTCCCATCCCTTGGGACACGCCATGCCGCGGTTGACCGGGTAGTCGGCCGTCGGCGTGATGTTGACGGCGACGCCGCCCCGCAAGTGGACATCGAGCGAACATCCGGTCGAGCAGAAGCCGCACACGATCGACGTCGTCGCGTCAGGCTTCAGCCGCGCCGGCACCTGGCCCAGGCCGAAGCCACCCGGCTCGCGCACGAGTTCGGCGGTGAGGGCACCGCCGCGTCGGCGGGGCGACGTCATCGCGGCGGGCTGGCCGTGGTGAAGAACAGCGAGCGTTCGAGCAGCTCGCCGAGCACGATCCCGACCAGCGCGACGGTCGAGCCGGCAACGCCTGCGAGCACGAGCGGAACCACGACGCCGCCGACGAACCCGGCCATGAACCGGCCGACGGTCAGCCGTCGCAGATCGGGCGAGAGGGCGAGCGCCCGCTGCGGGACGACGAGCGCGGCGTCCCCGGCCATCTTCACGATCATCAATGCCGCGAGCGTCAGCATCGCCGGCCGGCCGAGCGGTCGTGACGACACCTGCGCGGCCCACGCGACGGTGGCGAGACCGCACGCGGCCGCGGTCAGCGCGAACTTCCACGCGACGACTTCCGCCCGCCACGACGACCGATGGGTCGTCGCGTAGATCATCACCGAGCAGGCCAGCCCGGCCAGCCCCGTCGCCGCGACGAGACCGCCGAGGACTGCGAGCGTCCCGCCGCCGGCCGGCATCAAGACGGCGGCGGCGGCGTACAGAACTGCGAGGCCCGTGAACGCGCCGAAGGCCACGACCTCGCGACTGAGCCACGAATGGCGGAGGCCGATGACGGCTCGGTAGAAGTAGCGCGGCCGCCCGAGGTGCAGCACGCTCGCACCCAGTGCGACGACACCGGCCATCGCAGCTATGACCGCGTCGAACGCGCGAGTCGAGCTCGCGGTGCTGCGGGCGACGAAGGTGCGCAACACCAGATCGGTCAGGAACGCCCCGACCGCCAGCTGGGTGAGGACGAGCATCAGCGCCAGCGGGGTGTGCGCCGCCGCGGGACCGGTCGGCGAGGAACGCGGACCGGCGAGCTCCTGGACCCGCCCGCGCTCGCTGCGGTAGGTCGTGGTCGGCCGCGTGATGGCCGAGGGCGGCATTCCCGGCATCAGGCTGCCGCGCTCGGTCGTGGCGACCGTGACCGCGGCCACGTCCACGACCGCGATGCTGATGGCGCCGTTGGGACACGCCTGCACGCACGCCGGCGCCTCGCCGGCGACCAGCCGACCATGGCACATGTCGCACTTGCGAACGATGCCGCTCCGCTTGTTGTACTGCGGCACCTCGTACGGGCACGAGAGCGTGCAGTAGCGGCAGCCGATGCACTGGTCGTCGAGGTGCACGACGATCCCGGTGACGGGATCCTTCTCGTACGCGTCGACCGGGCAGCCGTTCAGGCAGGCGGGATCGACGCAGTGATGACAGGCTGATGTCACGGTCTGCTGGAACGGCGCGATCGTCGTGCCGCCGCTCAGCATCGTCACCGACCGCCACGACTCCCCGTCGTCGAGGCCGTTGAGGCTGTGACACGCGGCGACGCAGGCCTTGCAGCCCGTGCAGGCGTCGAGGTCGACGTCGAACGCGTACTGCTGGCCCGGCTGGGGGACGGTCAACGGGATCAGGTCGCGGTAGTAGCGAACGTTGAGCGGCGGCGTCTCGGCGTCGTGGCGCTGGGAGAAGCGCTCGACCGCGGTGAGGTCGGCCTGGGCCTCGAGGTAGCGGTCGATCGGCGTCTCGTCGACCGCGGCAACGGCGGAGAGGATCGTCACGGCAGCCTGACGACGATGCGGCCGTCGATCGCCCGCACCGGGAACGTCATGACGGACACCGACGGATCGTCGACGCACCGACCGGTCGTGAGGTCGAACGACTGCTTGTAGACCGGCGACGCCACCTTCGGCGTGTCACCCTTCGACCCGACGATGCCCCGCGACAGCACGTACGCACCGCTGAACGGGTCGTAGTTCGACAGCGCGTACAGGTCGCCGTCCGGCGACACCCGGAAGATGGCGACCTGGTACGGGCCGACGAGCGCGCACGCACCGCGATCGACCGTGAGCTCGTCGACCGCCCCGACGTCGACCCAGGTGGTGACCCGCTCAACAAGCGTCACGTGGCCGCCTCCACCGGGATCGGCTTCTCGTGGCGGTGGGCCGGGCGGCGCTGGGCCCGCTCGGGCACCATCACGACGCTCGGGTCCGACCCGGGATCGTTGATGAAGCTGCGGAAGCGCCGCACCCGCACCGGATCCTCGATCGTCGCCTTCCACTCGCACTCGTACGTGGCGACGTGGCGCTCCATCTCCGCCTCGAGCTCCGACGCGATGCCGAGGCTGTCGTCGATGATCACGCGGCGCAGGTAGTCGATCCCGCCGTCGAGCTTGTTAAGCCATGTCGCCGTGCGCTCCAGGCGGTCCGCGGTCCGGACGTAGAACATGAGGAACCGGTCGATGGAACGGATGAGCGTCTCGGTGTCGAGGTCGGACGCCAGCAGCACCGCGTGCTGTGGTCGCATGCCGCCGTTGCCGCACACGTACAGGTTCCAGCCCTGCTCGGTGGCGACCACGCCGAAGTCCTTGCCCTGCGCCTCGGCGCACTCGCGGGCGCAACCCGAGACGGCCGATTTGATCTTGTGCGGCGCCCGGAGGCCGCGGTACCGGAGCTCGAGCCGGATGGCCAGGCTGGTCGAGTCCTGCACGCCGAAGCGGCACCAGGTGCGGCCGACACACGACTTCACCGTGCGCAGGGCCTTGCCGTACGCGTGGCCCGACTCCATGCCGGCGTCGATCAGGCGGGACCAGATGGCAGGCAGCTGCTCGACGCGGGCACCGAACATGTCGATGCGCTGACCGCCCGTGATCTTGGTGTAGAGCCCGAACTCCTTGGCGACCTCGCCGATCGCGATGAGCTGGTCCGGCGTGATCTCGCCACCCGGCACCCGCGGGACCACGGAGTAGGTGCCGTCGCGCTGCAGGTTGGCGAGGAAGTGGTCGTTCGTGTCCTGCAACGCCGCCTGCTCGCCGTCGAGGATGTAGCCGCCGCCCGTCGAGGCCAGCATCGACGCGATCGCCGGCTTGCAGATCTCACAGCCGCGGCCGCTGCCGTGACTGGCGAGCAGCTCGGAGAACGACACGACGCGGTGGACGCGCACGATGTCGAACAGCTCCTGGCGGCTGTACGGGAAATGCTCGCACAGGTTGTTGCGGACGTCGACGCCCGTCTTGCGCAGCTCGTCCTTGAGGATGTCGGTCGCGATCGGGACGCAGCCGCCACACGTGGTGCCCGCGCGCGTGGCCGCCTTGATCCCGCGCATGTCGGTGAGGCCGCCGTCGGCGATGGCCGAGCAGATCGTCGCCTTGGTGACGTTGTTGCACGAGCAGACGGTCGCGGTGGCCGCCAGCGCGCCGACGCCGACGCCGACCGCCGCCGGGCTCGTCTCGCCGTCGACCGGCGTCGGAAGGATGAGCTGCTCGGGGCGCTCGGGCGTCGGCATGTCACCACGCGCCATCTGCAGCAGCAGTTGGAACGCCGACGCCTCGCCGACGAACACGCCCCCGAGCACCTTCGTCCCACCCTCGCCGACGACCAGACGCTTGTAGACGCGCCCGACCGAGTCGCTGTAGGTGATGGCCTCGGCGCCCGGACTGGCGCAGAACGCGTCGCCGAAGCTGGCCACATCGACACCCATCAGCTTCAACTTCGTCGACAGGTCGGATCCGGTGAACGTCGCGTCGCCGCCGAGGAGGCGGTCGGCGGCGACGCGCGCCATCTCGTAGCCCGGCGCAACCAGGCCCCAGACGCGGCCGGCCGCGAGCGCGCACTCCCCCACCGCGAAGATTCGCGGGTCCGAGGTGCGGCAGGTCTCGTCCACCACGATCCCGCCCCGCTCGCCCACGTCGAGACCGCAGGCACGGGCCAGCTCGTCCCGCGGGCGGATGCCGGCCGAGAACACCACGAGATCCACCGCGAGGTCCTCACCATCGGCGAAGCGCATCGCGGCGGCCCGACCGTCGTCGCCCACGGTGATCTCGGTCGTCTGCATCGACGTGTGCACCGCGACGCCGAGCTCCTCGATGCGGGCCCGCAACGCCGCGCCCCCACCCTCGTCCACCTGCACCGGCATCAGCCTCGGCGCGAACTCGACGACGTGAGTCTCGAGCCCGAGGTTGCGGAGCGCGTTGGCGGCTTCGAGGCCGAGCAGCCCACCGCCGACGACCGCGCCGACGCGGCGGCCGGCGGCGTAGGTCCGAATGTGCTCGAGGTCGTCGATGGTCCGGTAGACGAAGCAGCCCGGGAGGTCGTGACCCGGCACCGGTGGAACGAACGGGGCGGACCCGGTCGCAAGC
>Ga0066709_100002923_pt1 | contig 12795 bp, 9 predicted proteins | sample GraSoiAngelo_158_FD_79665 | JGI IMG/M metagenome (GOLD analysis project Ga0066709, IMG submission 79665) | Grasslands soil microbial communities from the Angelo Coastal Reserve, California, USA - 14_1009_16_30cm | ecosystem: Environmental > Terrestrial > Soil > Grasslands | place: USA... | reverse complement strand
GCGTGCCCGACGGCGTGTACACGAGCGAGATCTGGAGTGACGGCATGGGCACGCCCGAGCGCATTCCCGTCGAGGTCGTCGTCAAGGGCGACACGATCGCCGTCGACTTCGAGGGCGCGCCGCCGCAGGCCCCGCGGGGCGGGTCCAACTGCACGTTCGGCTACGCCGCCGCCCACACTACGTACCCGCTCAAGTGCATCCTCTCGCCGGCGGTGCCCGCCAACGCCGGTTCCTACCGCCCGTTCACCGTCACCGCGCCCGAGGGCAGTATCCTGAACTGCACCAAACCGATGGCCGTCAACACGCGCACCCGCACCGGCTGGTACATCGCCCCCAATCTCTTCATGGCGCTCGCGCGCGCGGTACCACAGCAGGTCCAAGCGTTCACGGGCCTCCCGGCCTCGCTGCTGGCGTACGGCGTTGGCCCAGACGGCCGTGTCTACAATGACCACCTCTTCCAAGGGGGCGGGCAGGGCGCGTCAGCGCGGGGCGATGGGAAGTCGGCGCTGCTGTGGCCGACCAGCGCCGCCAACACCTCGGTCGAGCTCTTCGAGACGCGCACGCCGGTGCTCGTCCTCGAAAAGGGGCTCGTCGCCGACACGGGCGGCGCCGGCCGTCACCGGGGCGGTCTTGGTCAGGTGGTCCGCGTCCGCAAGCTCCTCGATGACGGCCGTCCAACGCTGGCCAGCCTGCACCCGGACGGGGTCATGACCCGGACGCCGGGCCTCTTCGGTGGGCGCCCCGGTGGCGCCGTGCGCGGTGTGATGCTCGACCCGGCTGGCAGGGTCGTTCACGACTATGGCATCGGCGCGCTCGTGACGCTCTCGGCGCCTGACCAGATCCTCGAGATTCGGCTGGCCGGCGGCGCCGGCTACGGCGATCCGCTCGATCGTCCGGTGGATGAGGTGCAGCGCGATCTCGATCTCGGCTACGTCACCGCAGAGGGCACCGAGCGCGACTACGGGTGCGTGCTGGTCAACGGCGGCATCGATCCAGCTGCCACCACTGCCCGCCGCGTCGCCCTGAAGAGTGACGGGCGGCCGAGCTGAGGGCCGGGCTGATCGGACGCTGACTCGTTCTGTCGGTCGTTGCCGTCGGACCGGCGCCGGAGCGCCAAGTCATGCCCTTTCCTCTCCGCCGCGTGCATGGCGATCGATGGTGTCCCAAAACGTTCGTGGGGGCAGATGACGATGGAGCCATCTACACGCAGATCGTGCTCAACCGCAGCTTCAAGACCAGGCAAGGCGCTGATACCTATGCGACCCAAATGGCGAAGGACCTGATCGAAAGTCTCTTGATGTGGATCCCTGAATTCTGATCAGGTCTACTACGCCGGCGTTCGACGCCGGTCCGCGCCCGCTTTCGCTGCGCCGCCTGCCGCCCCTGGCGCTTGGACTCTTCGGCCCGCCGACGTGTAAGCCTTACACGAGCGTGCAACGCTTACAACGCAAACAGTTCCAGTCCGGCCCCTGTCGGCGGGCTCAGAGGCGGCTCGTCCTCAAAAGCATCGTCGCATCAGCCAGTTTCCCGCCCCCCCGATCCCCTCGGCGCCTGGCATGAGCACTGCTCTTGCCGGGGGTTTCCGCTTATGGGGCGAAGGCGCCAGAGTTTGCCTACGTGTCCGCGCGAATTAAGGCGCGGTGAAATGAGCACGGCCGAAGCTGACTTCCAGCTGCACGACGATCCCTCTTGGTACAAGGATGCGATCATTTACGAGCTCCACGTTCGCGGTTTTCACGATGCCAACGGAGACGGCATCGGCGACTTTCGGGGGCTCACCCAGCGGCTCGACTATCTGCAAGACCTCGGGGTCACAGCGATCTGGCTTCTGCCCTTCTGCCCGTCCCCCCTGAGGGACGACGGCTACGACATCGCCGACTACACCGCCGTCCACTCCGCCTACGGCAGCGTGCGCGACTTCAGGATGTTCCTCCGCGAGGCTCATCAACGGGGCCTGCGCGTGATCACCGAGCTCGTCCTCAATCACACCTCCGACGAGCACGCCTGGTTCCAGCGGGCCCGGCGCGCCAAGCCAGGCAGCCGCTGGCGCGATTTCTACGTGTGGAGCGACACGGCCAAGCGGTACGGAGAGGCCCGGATCATCTTCAGGGATTTCGAGCTGTCCAACTGGACTTGGGATCCTGTCGCCAACGCCTACTACTGGCATCGGTTCTATGCTCACCAGCCCGATCTCAACTACGACAGTCCTCTCGTCCGGCAGGCCGTGCTGCGCGTCCTCGATTTCTGGCTCGGGTTAGGGGTCGACGGCCTCCGGCTGGACGCGGTCCCCTACCTTCACGAGCGCGAGGGAACCTCCTGCGAGAACCTGCCCGAGACCCATGCTTTCCTGAAGGAGCTGCGATGCTACGTCGATCGGAAGTATAAGAACCGTCTGCTCCTGGCCGAGGCCAATCAGTGGCCGGACGACGCCATCGCCTACTTCGGCGACGGCGATGAATGCCACATGGCTTTCCACTTCCCGCTCATGCCCCGGCTGTTCATGGCCATTCGGCGCGAAGATCGCTTCCCCATCATCGACATTGTCCAGCAGACCCCCTCGATTCCCGACACGTGCCAGTGGGCGTTGTTCCTGCGGAACCACGACGAGCTGACTCTGGAGATGGTGACCGACGAAGACCGAGACTACATGTACCGGCTCTTCGCGCTGGATCCTCAGGCGCGCATCAATCTGGGAATCCGGCGGCGCCTGGCGCCTCTACTGGGGAACGACAGGGACAAGATCAGGCTCATGAACAGCCTGCTGTTTTCCCTCCCGGGGACCCCGGTCATCTACTACGGCGACGAGATCGGCATGGGAGACAACTTCTACCTGGGCGATCGGAACGGCGTGCGAACCCCGATGCAGTGGAGCGCCGATCGGAACGCTGGGTTCTCCCGGGCGAATCCCCAACGCCTCTATCTCCCCGTTGTCATCGATCCGGAGTACCGCTACGAGGCGGTCAACGTCGAAGCTCAGCAGAGCAACCCTCACTCACTCCTCTGGTGGATGAAGCGTCTGATCTCCTTCCGGAAGCGCTACTCTGCGGTGCTCGGACGTGGCAGACTCGAGCTCCTCCACACCGAGAACCGGAAGGTATTGGCCTTTATCCGCGTTCACGAGAGCCAGCGCCTCCTCGTCGTGGCGAACCTGTCGCGCTTCGCGCAACCCGTCGAACTCGATCTCTCCGCCTTCAAGGGGATGGTGCCTCTCGAGCTCTTCGGGCAATCCAGGTTTCTCCCCGTTGGTGAGGGTCTCTACGCCCTCACCTTGGGGCCCCACTCTTCCTACTGGCTCGCGCTAGAGCCGGAGCACATCGAAAGCCCGGTCGCAGCCGCGGAATCTGCCGTCGAGCCGGCCACGCTTACGGTGACGGGCGCCTGGCAGAACGCCCTCCAGGGCCGCGAGAAGGCGGCTCTCGAGGCGGTCCTGCCTCCGTACCTCATGGTGCGCCGGTGGTTCGGCGGGAAGGCCCGCACCATCCAATCGGTCGAGGTGGTGGAGACGGTCCCCGTGCCCCACGACGCTCCCGTGGGGTACATCACGGTGATCGAGGTCGTTTACGCGGAAGGGGAGCCCGAGACCTACGTCCTCCCATTGACGTTCGCCCCGGGTGCCCGAGCGGCCGACGTCCAGGACCCGCGAGCCGTCGTCGCCCGTCTGCGCGTGCTGGGGAAGGACCAGGAGCAGGAAGGTGTGCTGCATGACGCCCTCCTGGATCGTGCCTTCGCGTCGGCCCTTCTCGAAGTCATCGCGCGCGGCCGGCACTTCGCCGGGCCATTCGGCGAGCTGATCGCCGTCCCTTCGCCGGACTTCCGGCCGCTCCTGAGCTCAGCGGGAGACTTCCTCGAGCCCTCGGTCCTGAGAGCCGAGCAGAGCAACACCTCGGTGGTGTACGGGGACGTCTTCATCATGAAGCTCTTTCGCCGCCTGCAGCCAGGAGTGAACCCCGACCTCGGGATCGGCCGCCTCCTTACTGAGCGAAACTTCCCTAACATCGCTCCCGTCGCCGGCGCCCTCGAGTACCGGCCGAAGAACGGAGGGCTGGCGACCCTGGCGATTCTGCAAAGCTTCCTGCCGAACGAAGGAGACGCCTGGCGCTACACCCTGGATACATTAGGACGCTACTTCGAGGAGGTGTTGGCGCGACGGGGCGACGCGCCGACGCCGTCCCTCCCCAGCAAGCCCTTGCCGCTTCTCGTCGAGGAGGACTTCCCCTCGCAGGCCCGTGAGTGGGTCGGCCTCTACGTGGAGGAAGCGCGGCTCCTCGGCGAGCGGACGGGCCAGCTCCACGTCGCCCTCGCCCGAGAGACGGACGACCCCGATTTCGCGCCCGAGCCCTTGTCCGACTTTCACAGGCAGGCGGTGTACCAGGGCATGCTCAGCCTGACCAATCAGACCCTACCGCTCCTGCGCCGGCGCCTCGCCAGCCTTCCCAACGGTGCGCAGGGAGAGGCCCAGAGAGTCCTCGATCTCGAGGAAAGACTCCACCGGCGCTTCCGGCTGCTGCGCGATAGCAAGATCTCCGGCCTCCGCATCCGTGTTCACGGCGACTATCACCTGGGGCAGGTCCTGTACACGGGGAAGGACTTCGTCATCATCGACTTCGAAGGAGAGCCGGCCCGGCCTCTGAGCGTGCGTCAGCTCAAACGCTCCCCGGTCCACGACGTCGCCGGGATGTTGAGGTCGTTCCATTACGCCGCGCATGCGGCCCTGCTCGGTCAGGTGGCGGGGACGCGGCCCGAGGACTTCCCGTCGCTGGAGCCCTGGGCGCGCCTCTGGTATCTGGGGGCGAGCTCGAGCTTCCTGAAGGCCTATCTCGAAGTGGTGAATCAGACACCCCTCTTGCCGCCGTCGACGCAGGAGCTGCAGGTGCTCCTCGACGCCTACGTCCTGGAGAAGGCGCTCTACGAGCTCGGCTACGAGCTCAACAACCGGCCGGACTGGGTCCGCGTTCCTCTCCTCGGCATCCTCGAGCTCCTCGGGGAGGAGAGATAGCGCGGCGCGGGCGACGGCAGGCGTCGGGATGCACGGCGACGAGTGATCTGCGTCAAGGAGTGAGCTTATGGATGTCAGCGTTCGAGAGGATCGAGAGGTGACGGTCGTGGCCCTCGCGGGCGAGCTCGACGCGGCGAGTAGCCCGTTGGTCAGCGAGTCGCTGGAGAAGCTCCTGGCCACGGGTCGGCAGCGGTTCGTCATCGATCTCGTAGGCGTGAGCGTCGTGGACAGCTCGGGCTTGTCGACATTGGTGCGATTCTTCAAGCGGGTCCGGTCGGGAGGTGGCAGGCTCCGGCTCGTCGGCCTTCAGCGCCCCGTTCGCCGGGTCTTCGAGCTGACTCGCCTGGACCGCGCCTTCGACATCGACGGCGCGGTGGCTGAAGCTGTCCGTGCGTTCGGGGGCGCCGGGTGACGCGCGCGCCTTCGGTCTCGACGCCCCATCACAATTCGGGCCCTGACGATCCGCGGAGCCTTGCTCGGCGACCAGAGTCCGCTGAACGGAGGGATTGCCATGCCGAACACCGATGACAAAGAGCCAACGACGCGGCTGGCCACGGGCGTGGCCGGACTGGACGAGATCTTGAACGGGGGCCTCGTGCCAGGGCGAGCGTACCTGGTACGGGGCGGGCCGGGCTCGGGGAAGACGATCCTTGGCCTTCACTTTCTCACTGAGGGCGCCGCCAATGACGAACGGTGTCTGTTCATCACCCTTGAGGAGACCGAGCAGCAAATTCGTCAGAACGCCAGGTCCGTCGGTCTCGACCTGACCGGTATCATGTTTCTCGATCTGAGCCCGCCTGCGGATTTCTTCACGCAGACGCAGAGCTACGACCTCTTCGCCCCCGCCGAGGTGGACCGAGAACCGACCACGCAAAAGATCGTCGAGAAGATCGAGGAGTTGCAGCCGCAGCGCATTTATCTCGAGGCTATGACTCAGTTCCGCTATCTGACGCCAGACTCCTTCCAGTTCCACAAGCAGGTGCTGTCCTTTCTGCGATTCCTGATGCACAAAGGCGCGACGGTGCTATTCAGCTCGGAGGTGAGCGCGACGGCTCCCGACGACGATCTGCAATTCGTCAGCGACGGCGTCATTCAACTCGACCGCACCCAAGCGGGACGATCCGTCACCGTGCTCAAGCTCCGCGGCTCGGGCTTCCGCAGCGGCCCCCACACGCTACGGCTGGACTACAAGGGCATGGAGGTTTTCGCGAAGCTCGCGTCGGACGAATTCATGCGGCCCTTCCAGCCGGATATCATCCGATCGGGCGTTCCGGAACTGGATGAAATGCTGCACGGCGGTATGACCCGTGGGATGGTCACGCTCATCAGCGGCCCCAGCGGTGTGGGAAAGACCACCGTCGGGGTTCAGTTCATGAAAGAGCTGGCCGGTCGGGGCGAGCATTCGGTTGTGTACCTGTTCGAGGAGTGGAAGGAGAGCTTCGTGCACCGTTGTGAAGCGATCAGCATCCCGGTCCAGGCCATGGTCGAGCGTGGCACTCTGTCGATCGTGCAGGTCGAGCCGGCCCGTTACTCGTCCGACGAGTTCAACCGTCTCGTGCGCCGCGAAGTCGAGGAGCGAAACGCCCGCATCGTCATGCTCGACAGCATTGCGGGGTATCGGATGTGCATTCGGGGAGAGGACCTCGTGGCTCATGTTGCTGCCCTGACCCGATACCTGAAGAACATGGGAGTGACCGCGTTGCTCATCAACGAAACGGAGTCGATCACGGGCGGCGAGTTCCGTGTCACAGAGATTGGGATCAGCTACCTGGCCGACAACATCCTTTTCTTGCGCTATCTGGAGACCAACGGCGAGCTGCACAAGGCGATCGGGGTGCTCAAGAAGCGGATGAGCGACTTTGAGAACAGCCTGCGCGAGCTCGAGATCACGCGTTACGGCATCAAAGTCGGCAAGCCACTCACCAACCTCCGGGGCATCCTGACAGGAACGCCGCAGTTTGGGGACCGCTAGCCACGATGTCGCGGAGGGGGGAACCCCAGAATCTGCAGGCGGGACGGGCACAGCGATGGAGGAGGGTTCGGTGATCCTGGCGGTCGATAGGAATTCCCGCAATCTCCAGCTGATGACTGATTTCCTCGACCGAGCCGGGTACAGCGGAATCGGCGCCACGAGCCTCGAGGAACTCGATCAGGTCCTCGAGGGAACTCATCGGATCGCGCTCGCGCTCGTCGATCTAGCCGGTTTCGATAAGCAGATCTGGGACCGCTGCGATCGGCTGCGCCGCGCGAAGGTCCCGTTCCTGGTCATCTCGCCCCGCCCGAGCGCCTCGGTGCAGGAGGCCAGCCTGGCCCACGGCGCCCGAGGAATGCTCGTCAAGCCTCTGGCGACCACGGAGCTCTCGCGGTTGATTCGGAGTCTCCTGGGGCCGTGAGCATGGATCGGATCTTACTCATGCTGGAGCACGCGGAGAACCGGCGGCTCCTCGAGGCGTGGTTGGCCCGGAGCCACGCGGTATTGCCCGCCGGCACCGAGGACTCGCTGGACACGCCGTTCGATCTCGGCATCATCGACGGGCGGGCCCTCAGCCGTCTGTGGGAGCGGGTACAAGCCCGGCGGCGCGCCGAGCAGCCTGTCTTGCTCCCATTTCTCCTGCTGACGGCCCGACACAACGTCACGATGGACTCTGCGCGGGTGTGGCAGAGCGTCGACGAGTTGATCGTGACGCCTATCGAAAAGGTGGAGCTGGAAGCTCGGGTGCGGATCCTCCTCCGGGCGCGACGCCTCAGCGTGCAGAATGCCGCCCTCCACCGTCAGCTGGAGGCTGAGCTCACGAGAGCCGCGGCGGTGCAGGCAAGCCTCCTGCCGGACAGATGCCCGGTCCTGCCGGGGTTCGACCTCGCCGCGCGGTGTCTGCCCGCGCGGGAAGTCGGCGGGGACTTTTTCGACTGGCAAGAGCCGGAGCCGGGCGTATTGACGCTGACCCTGGGAGACGTCGTCGGGAAGGGCATGCCAGCCGCGCTTCTGATGGCAACGATTCGGGCTACCCTGCGCGCGGTCGCTCATCAGAACCGTCCGGCAGCCACTGTGGATCTGGCGCAGCGCGCGCTCGCGACAGACTTCGACCGATCGGGCAGCTTCGTCACGCTCTTCAACGCGGAGCTCGAGGTCACCGGCCGCCGCCTGACCTATGTCGACGCCGGGCACGGTCTGGTTTTCATCCGGCGGCGGGATGGCGCCGTTGCGGAGCTCCTGCCGCGGGGGCTGCCGTTGGGCATCTTCCCGGACGAGCGGTACGAGGAGGGAGTCGTGCATCTCGACCCCGATGATGTCCTTGTCCTCCACAGTGACGGTCTCATCGACGCCTGCCGCGACCGGCCGCTCACGTCCGCCGTGCTCGCCGGCGTGCTGGACTCTGCGTCCGGCGCGGAAGAGATTGTAGAGCGGCTCGTGAGGCTGCCGGGGCTGGCCGGCCCACCTCCCGACGACCTGACGGTGGTAGTGTTGCGATGCCTCGAATCGGATGAGCCCGTCGTCGTTCCGGCAGGAATGGAACGGATGGCAGCCGCCGTGCGGACGATCCCGAGTCGTGTTGCCAGCGTCGCCAGCGTCCGCCGCTGGATGGCCGATTTGCTCTCGGCGTGGGCAGTCTCGGCCGAGGTCGCCTCCGATCTGGTGCTGGCCGTCACCGAGTTGTGCACGAACATCATCCGACATGGCTACCGCGGCGAGATCGAAGGGGAAATTCAAATCCACCTCACCAGAGGTCAGGACGCGATCCGGGTGACGGTGCTGGACACGGCGCAACCTTTCTCAATTGCGGAGGCCGCGGCGCCCCCACCTGAGGGCCTGGCCGAAGGCGGTTACGGCCTCTTCCTGATCCAACGACTCGTCGACGAGGTCTCGACCGAGAGTCCGGGGGGCCGCGGGAACCGGACGGTCTTGGTGAAGTACGAGAGGCCCCGATCGTAGTCGTGACCACCTCACAGAGTCTCCGTTGCCCCGGCATCCGTGGCACTCTCAAGAGCGATGGGAGCAGATCTGACCTCGACGCTGAACCTACCGCATGTTGCCCGTGTGGCCCAGCGAGTAGCGCCCCGGCTGCGGCCACACGGTGAGACCATGCGGCTCCCGGCCGACGGGAATGGTCTTGACCTCCCCGCTCACGGTATCGATCACGTACACGACATCGTCGTAACGGCCCGAGAGCCAGAGCTGTTTGCCGTCGATGCTCACGTTGCCCATGTCGGGGCTCCCGGCGCCCGGAATCGGCCACACGGCGACGACCTTCTGTGTGGCGAAGTCGATCACCGATACGCTGCCTTTGCCGACGCCCCGCCTGCCGCCGATCTTCGAGAAGCCACGGTTGGTCACATAGAGTTTCGTGCCGTCGCGGCTCGGGTAGAGCCCGTGGGTCCCCACACCGGTCTTGATGAAGCCGACACGCTTGAACGCGTCACCGTCGATCAGATGCACGCCCCCCGCGCGCAGGTCCGCCACGTAGAAGAGCTTGCCGTCCGGGCTGACGCGGACGTCCTGAGGGATGCCGCGGTCGGGCAGCGTCAGGTAGCCGAGGACATTTCGGCGCACCCAGTCGATTTTCACGAGCCGGCCCGCGTATTCGCACGTCATGATCAGGTAGCGGCCGTCGACCGAGTAGTCGCCGTGGTTGATGCCGCCGCATCTAGGTGCTGACACCGAGGCCTGCAGCGCCATTGTCTTCGGGTCGCGGAAGTCGAGGCGCTTCATCGCCTCGGCCACGACGACAGCGGATTTGCCATCGGGTGTGAAGTACATGTTGTAGGGATCGTCGACGGCGAGCTCCTTGCCAGGCTTGCCGGTCACGGGATCGATCGGCGTCAGCGTGCCATCGGTACGGCCCTCGGCGTTGTTCGTCACCCATAGCGTCGTGAGGTCCCACGACGGGACCACGTGTTGCGGGTTCCTGCCCACCTTGAAACGATCGATGACCTTGAGCGTTGCCGGATCGATGACGTAGACGTCGTTCGATTGCAGATGGGGCACGTAGACACGCGCCGGGGCATTGGCGACCGCCGGGCTCAAGTTGTCCGATCGAGTCTCGCTGTAGAGGTTCCTCGGATCGACCACCGGCGGCATCCCAGGCACGGTCTGGATGCCGGTGGTGTCTTGGGAGCCAGCGCGCCCGGCGCAGAAGGCAACAGCGACCACGAGGCTTGCGACCAGGAGACGGGGCCGAGTCGTCGATTGCATGAGTCCTCTACCGACGGTTAGTGGTTGATGCTTTGATCGCTGCCACCGTGCGAGCGACGATGAGATCGACGCCCAGCCGTCCGAGCTCCGCGCTCGCGCGTCGCGGATCGCCGTCGGCTCCCGAGCCGGCGCCTGGCGCCCGGTCGTCGCGTAGCAGGCCGGTCCGCACGAGGCTCGGATCGAGGGCAAGCGTCAGCGCGGTGTCGGCCAGCGCGGCGTGGTCGCCGAGCTCCTCGGGCTGGTAGCCGCGGGCGCTCAGAAGGGCGCGAAATCCCGCCGTGGCCGCGTGGTAGTACTCCTCGATAGCGTGTGCCCGGCCCGGCGTGGTTGCCCACTCGCGATTCAGCCGCGCCGCCACCACTTTCTCGCCCACCTGGGTCGAGCCATGATCGCCGAGGAAGACGACGTCGCGGAAGCCATGGAGTCGGGCGCTGCGGGCCGCCGACTCCAGCAAGCGCCGAAACACGTCCTCGGGCACCGTGATTGTTCCGGGAAACCGCATGTGACCCGTCGGCGGGCTCAGTGCGCCCTCGGGCACATACGCGATGACCGGTGCGACCAACGCGTTGCCGAGCGTGCGCGCGATCCGCTCCGAAAGCATTTTGACGCGCGCGTTGTGCTTGCCTAGCGCCATGTGCGGGCCGTTCTGCTCGGTGCCGCCGATCGGGAGGATCATCGTCGTCTTCCCCGCTTGGACGAGCGTCCGCAGCTCCGGCCACGTCAGCTCTTCGAGGAAGACGGTGTCGAGCGGCTCTCCAAAGGTAGGAGTGACCATGACGCTCAGGATCCAGAGGACGGTAGCCCAGACCTTCATGTCTCTTCTTTTTATATACTCTGCCACCACGCGGAACCTACTACTCAGGGGGCTGGCCCGCCTGGGGTAGACTCCGGCCATGCCGGGTGCCGCTCGCCTCGAACCCATCGTGAACCTCACCGACGCGCCTACGGCCGAGGAGGAGCATGCGGTCGGTTCCGGGTCGGCCTCCTGTTCATCGACCTCTTCTTCCTGCCCGACAATCTGCGGGGCGACGGACTCGGCAGTCGCCTGTTGCGGCTCGCAGAGGATGAAGCTCGGCAGCGCGGCTGCGTCGGCGCAGTCCTGTACACGATCAACTTCCAGGCGCCGGGCTTCTACGAACGCCACGGCTATCGGGTCCTCGGCACCGTACCATGCCTTCCGCCGGGCACCAGTCGCATCTTCATGACGAAGTCGCTCATATAGGAACTGCGTCCGTTCTACGTGCGTCGATCCCAGTGTTCGGCTAGACTCCCGCCAGTGAGCGAACCTCATGGGATCGTTCCGGGAGGATGCACCAAAATCGTCCGCCCTTTCGTGAGTTCAATTCGCGCCGCAGTAAGGGAAACCGCGGCGGCCTGAGGCCCGAGGCGCCGAACGCGGAACACCTTGCGACACGCATCTGGCGCGCGTTGCGCCGAGTGTTGCAAAAGGCCCGCCCGGGTGCCTAGACGACCCGAGAAGAAGCCCGAGTCGGCGCCGCCCGCCACACGCCGCGTCTTGCCGATGCAGCTCCAAATCGGGGACCGCTTCTCCGACGAGGCTGGAGAGTGGGAAGTATTGGGCGGCCGCGCACGACCCCCGGCGGCAAGAGCGCCCATGCTCGAGTTCGGAGGGTCGATCAGCCCGCCGTCATCGAGGAGCGGACCTGGGGCGCGCATCAGCGTATCGCAGTGAGGCGTGCGTGAGCGACACCAACTGGAGGCGGAGCCGATGATATGTCGTCGAACAGCCTCGCTGCTCACCATGCTTTACTTGCTGACCGCTGCGACGGCCTACGCCGAGTGCGCGTGGGTGTTGTGGGGCGAGGACAAGGACATGTTGTCCTCAGTCTGGACCGTGCGGTCGGCACGGCGAACTCGACAGGAATGTGAGGCTGACCGCGTCGCTACCTACCGCTCCCTCAACGTGAGCGCGCCGGGAGCAGGCCTTGATGTGAAGCAGGATGCGCGCAGCATGCCGGTCTTCCTCCGGTTCGAGTGTCTCCCCGACACCGTGGACCCACGCGAGCCGAAGGGGAAATGAGCAAGGCCGGCGGTCTACTCGAGAGGCAGGGTAACGGGGCTATTGCGCTCCGCCGAAAGATCAGCGGCGTGCGTCACTTCCATGACCTGGCGTGCCTGCTCCGGCGTGACGAGTACCGGGCGGTCGAGGGCGATCGCCTCGATGAAGTGGATGGTCTCCGCCTGCATCGGACCCTGGTAGACGTGGCCGACCGACTCGCCGGGCATGGTTGAGAGCGGCAGCACCATGCCCTTGCCCATCGTGTTCAGCACGATGTCGCGATGGGAATCGTCGATGAGCAGGGCGCCCTCGGTGCCATGGAACTCGATGGTGGCGGTCGAGAAGTGCGGGTAGCCCGGTGGCAGAGCCCAGCCCGCACCGATGGTAAACGCGGTGCCGTCGTCCATGGTCACCATGATCCACTGGCTATCGGGGAGACCGTGCGCCTGCTTCATGACCCCGTAAGCGTGTTGCGAGTACACGCGGATGGGCTTGCGCGGCTCCATGCACCAGAGGACGAAGTCGATGTCATGGGTGGCTTCCATGACTGCCGGCGACAGGTGGACCCGGCCTCCGATCTTGTTGCCG
>Ga0066709_100002921_pt1 | contig 12796 bp, 11 predicted proteins | sample GraSoiAngelo_158_FD_79665 | JGI IMG/M metagenome (GOLD analysis project Ga0066709, IMG submission 79665) | Grasslands soil microbial communities from the Angelo Coastal Reserve, California, USA - 14_1009_16_30cm | ecosystem: Environmental > Terrestrial > Soil > Grasslands | place: USA... | reverse complement strand
GGACCGAAATCGACTAGGCTGCTGACGAGCGACGTAGGAATGGTAAACGGCCGGTTGTCGGCACCGGCACCATTGGTGACAAAGACACGCTGCCGAAAGGGCAAGTGCGGTCCTAGCACGCGATTGACGATCGTCCACTCACTCGATGAAAGCAGGCGGGCGCTTGTCGGCAGGTACATAGCAAACCTCCCTCCCCTGTCTCTCCTTCTTTTCTGAGGAGCATACACCGCAGATTAGGGTGTGCAATGCGGCCGCAAGCCGACAGCGGCGAGGACGTCAGCAGCCGTGCTTTCATATTCCCGAACCGTCTTGTCAAACGGCGTCGTGTCGCGCGAGGGTTTTCACCATGACCGACCATGATGCTGAAACGCGCTACCGCGCCAATTTGCAAGGCGAGGTCGACGGCGCCGCGCTGTACCGAGCGCTGGCCGATGCGGAAGCCGATCCCCGCCTCAAGGAGGTCTACGGCCGCCTCGCCGCGGTCGAGGAGGCGCACGCCGAATTCTGGCGCAAGCAGCTCGACCGCATCGGCGCGCGCGCCGGCCGGCTCGGGCTCGGCTGGCGCACCCGTGCGCTGGCTTGGCTGGCGCGCCGTTTCGGGCCGCAATTCGTGTTGCCGACGATCAACACGCTGGAGCAGCGCGACAGCGGGCAATATGACGCGCAGGCCGAGGCGGTGGCCGGCGGATTGCCGGCCGCCGAGCGCTCCCATGCGCGGGTGGTTCAGGCGATCGAGAGCTCGACCCCCGGCGGCTTGCAGGGAAGCGCGCTGGCGCGGCTCGAAGGCCGGCACCGCGCGATGGGCGGCAACGCGCTGCGCGCCGCGGTGCTCGGCGCCAATGACGGGCTGGTTTCCAATCTGAGCCTCGTAATGGGTATCGCCGGTGCCGCCGCGGCGGAAAAGACCATCCTGCTGACCGGCCTCGCCGGTCTGGTCGCCGGCGCCTGCTCGATGGCGATGGGCGAATGGCTGTCGGTCAACTCCTCGCGCGAGCTTTATCAAAAGCAGATCGACATCGAGAAATCCGAGCTCGAACACGCACCCGAGGAAGAGATCGAGGAAATCACGCTGATCTATGAGGCAAAAGGTCTGCCGCGGCCCCAGGCCGAGGCGCTGGCGCAGCAGATGATGGCGAACAAGGACACGGCGTTGGACACGCTGGTCCGCGAGGAGCTCGGCATCGACCCCGACGAGCTCGGCGGCTCGGCCTGGGCCGCCGCTGCCTCCTCGTTTCTGCTGTTTTCGCTCGGCGCCGTGTTTCCAGTCGCGCCGTTTCTGTTTCTCGGCGGCAGCGCCGCGGTCATCGCGAGTGTCGTCGCGAGCGGTGTTGCCCTGGCGGCGATCGGCGCCGGCACCTCGTTGTTCACCGGCCGGAGCGTCGCCTTCTCGGCCTTCCGCCAGCTGCTGATCGGCTATGCCGCCGCCGCCATCACCTACGCGATCGGCATGCTGGCCGGCGTGACGCTCGGCGGCTAGATCAGGCCCGGGCGCCGGCCCGCGGTCATGGCAGGCGCGGCAGGATCTTCTCGGTCAACAGGCCGAAGGTCTTGTGACTGAGCGGCGCGCACAGGAGGTAATCGAGACCGATCTCCTCGCGCAGCCGCAGGATCTCGTCGAGGATCGCCTCCGGCGTGCCGTGCAGGATCACCTCGTCGAGGTAGCGCTGCACCGGGTCGCTGCCGGGCGCGGTGGGATCCTTGATGCCGACCGGGTTATGTTGCGCGCCGAAATAGGAGTCGACGATCCATTGCGCGCCGTTGCGCGCCGTCGCCGCGGCTTCCGCCGCGGTGTCGCCGAGCGCCAGCAGGCGGGCGATCGGCAACTCGCGGCCCTCCGGCGAGTGGCCCGCCGCGGTCAGCTTCTCGAAATAGTACTGCCGCTTGCGGCCGATATCGCGGTGCGCGGCATGCGGGTCCATCAGGATCGAAAAGCCGCGCCCGGCGGCCCAATCGATCGCCGATTCCGAGGTCGCCGCCATCCATACCGGCGGGTGCGGCTGCTGCGTCGGCTTCGGCAGGACCTCGACCCCGTCGAAATGGAAATGCTCGCCGGCGAAGCTGAGGCGCTCTTCGGTCCAGGCGCGCAAGACGATCTCGACCGCCTCGCGGAAGCGCGACGTGCTTTCCTCGGGCGGCACCCCGAAATTCTCGAACTCGACACGCGCGAAGCCGCGCCCGGCGCCCCAATTGACCCGCCCGCCCGATAATTGGTCGAGCAGCGCCACCTCCTCGGCGAGGCGCAGCGGATGATAGAACGGCGCCAACGACACGCCGGTGCCGATGCGCAGCCGCTGGGTGCGGGCAGCGGCGAGCACGCCCACCATGTGCACCGACGGGCACACGCTGAAGCTGCTGAAATGATGCTCGGCGAGCCACACCGCGTCATAGCCGGTGCGGTCCATGATCTCGATACGTTGCAAGGCGCGGGCATAAACCTCGGAGAGTTCGACCCGCCGCTCCGGCCAGCTGAAGAATTGCAGGACCCCGATTTTCACGCCAATCCTCCCGCTAGATAGGCCTCCACTCGACCTCAGCGTTCATCCGCTGCCCCTGTCAACAACGCCGGGGCGCAACAATGCCGGTTACCGGCATCATATTGTCAAAAGCTGGCGGCGGGTGTTGATTTGCCGCCGAGGATGGAAGGCCCGCGCACCCGGCGCGGCAGGAGTGGATCCGATGATGACCTCACGGCAGGCAGCGTTCCGCAGCGACTACCGCGCCCGCATCTCACCCTGGTACAGCGGGCTCGGGCATGTCCTGGTCATTGCCGCGCTCGGCATCGCGACGATCTGGTATTGCGCCCGCCATATCGACCGGCCGAGTTGGCTCGAATGGCTGGTCGTGCCGGCCGCCTTCCTCGCCTGCAACATCTTCGAATGGGCGATGCACCGTTTCTTGATGCACCGCCCGGTCAAGGGCTTCATGGGGATCTACAAGCGGCACACCTTGGCGCATCACCAGTTCTTCACCGATCACGAGCCGAGGATCGACACGGCGCGCGACTTCCGGATCACGTTTTTCCCGCCCTATGCGCTGACCACCTTCATCTGCATGTCGGCAGTCGGCGGGCTCGTGCTGGGCTGGCTGTGGTCGGCCAATGCCGGTTGGCTGCTCGTCGCGACGACGACCGGCGTGTACCTGAATTACGAGCTGTTCCACTGGGGCTGCCACGTCAAGGACGACCGGATCGTCCGGCATATCCCGTTCATGAACACGATCCGGCGGAATCACATCGCGCATCACGACCAGGCGATCATGATGGGCACCAACATGAATCTGACCTACCCGATCGCCGATTGGCTGTTCGGCACCAGCGATCTCGACCGCGGCCTCCTCGGCCACATCTTCAACGGCTACGACAGCCGGTTCCGCAAACAGAATTTGAAAAAGGCGCGCGCCACCGCCGCCGATTCACGGTTGGCGACTGCCAAAGCGTGACCGGCATGGCCGGAGTTCATGTCAAACGCGCCCTGCCGTCGCTGATCGGCGGCATCTTCACCGCGATCGTCGCGTTCGTGCTGTGGCTACTGCTGTTCGGCACCGGCAGCGTGCCGTTGGTCGCGCTCGGCGCGCTGATCGCGATCGGCCTCGGCGCCTGGATCCGCTTGGCCGATCTCTGAATAGTCCTCAGGCCAGCCAGCGCTTGCGGCGGCGGTAGAATTTGACGTCGCGGTAGCTTTTGCGGCCGCTGGCCGAGAGGCCGAGATAGAATTCCTTGATGTCCTCGTTCTCGCGCAGCGCGGCCGCCTCGCCATCCATAACGACCCGGCCGTTTTCCAGGATGTAGCCGTAATTGGCATAACGCAGCGCGATATTGGTGTTCTGCTCGGCGACGACAAAGCCGACGCCGGTCTCGTGGTTCAGCCGCGCGACGATCTCGAAGATCTCCTCGACCAGCTGCGGCGCGAGACCGAGCGAGGGTTCGTCGAGCAATACCAGCCGCGGCCGCGCCATCAACGCGCGGCCCAGCGCCACCATCTGCTGCTCGCCGCCCGAAGTGTAGCCGGCGATCGCCCGCCGCCGCGCCTTGAGCCGCGGGAAATAGTCGTAGACCCCGTCGAGGTCGGCGGCGATCGCGGCGCGGCCGTCACGCCGCGTATAGGCGCCGGTCAGCAAATTCTCCTCGACGGTCAGATGCGCGAAACAGTGGCGTCCCTCCATGACCTGAATGAGGCCGCGCCGCACGACATCGGCGGCATCGAGCCGGTCGATACGCGCGCCGGCAAAGGTGATGGAGCCCTTGGTCACCTCGCCGCGCTCGGCGCGCAGCAGGTTCGAGATCGCCTTCAACGTCGTGGTCTTGCCGGCGCCATTGGCGCCCAACAGCGCGACGATGCCGCGCTCGGGCACCGCCAGCGACACGCCCTTCAGCACCAGGATGACGTGGTTGTAGATGACTTCGATATTGTTGACCGCCAGCAGCGCCGCGCCGGTGGCGACGTTCGCAGCTGCTGGTGATCGTTCCAAAGAGGTGAGGGTCAACTGCTTTTGCCTGTCTCGCAAGCCCACAAATCCAGACCGTCATCCCGGCGAAAGCCGGGATCCACCGTTCACCCCGTAAGCCGCTGAAAAGTGGGTCGCGGCTTTCGCCGGGACGCCGGATAGGCTGTCAGCCAGGATCCGCTGAGAGAGCGCTCCCACTCAGCTCTGCTTGCAGGCGTTGGTCGGCAGGTTCTTTTCCCCGGCGTATTTCTTCGCCGCCGCCTCGATCATCGGCCGCACGACTTTCTGATCGGACTCGATCCAATCCGAGACGAACTGCCAGGTCTTGCCGTCCCATTGAAACACCCGGGCGCGGCTGCCGCCGGTATGGTCGTCGCAGGTCACCTTGGTCGGCCGCAAGAGATCCTTGAAGCCGAGCTTGGCGAGTTTGTCCGCCGGCAGATCGAGATTTTCCAGACCCCAGCGCACCTGCTCGCCGGTCAGCGGCTTCTTGCCGAACTTGTCTTGCGCGGTGCGCACCGCCTCGACCGCGAACAGCGCGTTGATCATGCCGCGGTTGTACAGGACGCTGCCGACATCCTTGCGGTCCGCGACGCCGATGTTCTTGTCGTAGAGATATTTGAAGATATCGGCGTGCACCGGAAAATTCGAGCCGGTCGGGTTCAGCGCCAGCGCCTTATAGCCCTTGGCCGCATCCTCGGCGGGCACGGTGTCGGATTCATTGCCGGCCCACCAAACGCCGATCATCTTGTCGCGCGGATAGGCCACCGCGGCGGCTTCCTTCAGCGCCGTCGAGTTCATCACGCCCCAGCCCCACAGCAGCACAAAATCCGGCCGGTTCTGGCGGATCTGCAGCCAGGTCGCCTTCTGCTCGACCCCAGGATGAGTCACCGGCAGCAATTCGACATCGAAGCCATGCTGCTTGCCAAGCGCCTGCAACAGCGGGATCGGCTCCTTGCCATAGGGTGAGTCGTGATAGACCAGCGCGATTTTCTTGCCTTTCAGCTTGTCCCAGCCGCCGACTTCCTTGGCGATGTAGGTCATCGCGATATCGGCGGCGTCCCAGTAGGTTCCGAGGATCGGGAACGACCACGGGATCACATTGCCGTCGCCGCTTTCGCTGCGGCCATAACCGCTGTTCAACAGCGGGATCTTGTCGCCCGGCACCTTCTCCATCAGCGCATAAGTGATCCCGGTCGAGAGCGGCATGAACAGCGAGGCGCCGGTCGGGCCCTTGCCCTTGAGGCGCTCGTAGCATTCGACGCCGCGGTCCGTGGCGTAACCGGTCTCGCATTCCTCGGTGGTGATCTTGACGCCGTTGATGCCGCCGTCGCGCTCGTTGACCAGCTTCAGGTAATCGGCGACCCCGTTGGCGAAGGGGATGCCGTTCGGCGCGTATGGTCCGGTGCGGTAGACCAGCGAGGGGATGAACTGCTCGTTCTGCGCCCAGGCCGGCGCCACCATCGCCAGCATCAGGCCGAGCACGGCAAACAGGCCGATTTTCAACAGCTTCGCCATCGATTTCCTCCCCACAACAATTGTCTTCGACCCTAGCATGCTCCCGTCAATGCGGGAACGGCCACAGCCGCAGTTTCTGCCGGGCGATCGCCCACAGCCGGGCCAGGCCGTGCGGTTCGACGATCAGAAAAAACACGATCAGCGCGCCGAAGGTCATGAATTCGATATTCGAGATCATCGCCGTCGACAGCGGGATGCCGAGGATGCCCGGCAGCTGGTTCAGAAAGATCGGCAGGATCGTGATGAAGGCAGCGCCGAGAAAAGAACCGAGGATCGAGCCGATGCCGCCGATCACGACCATGAACAACAACTCGAACGAGCGGTCGATCGAGAATGCCAGCGGCTCCCACGAGCCGAGATGGATGAAGGCCCACAACGCGCCCGACACGCCGATCACGAACGAGCTCAGCGCAAACGCCGAGAGCTTGGCCTGCAGCGGGCGGATGCCGATGATCTCGGCGGCGATGTCCATGTCACGGATCGCCATCCACATGCGCCCGAACCGGCCGCGCACCAGATTCTTGGCGGCCAGCGCGACGACGGCAAGGATCGCGAGGCAGAAGATGTAGCGGCCCGCCGGCGTGTCGAAGCGCACCCCGAACATGCGAAGTGTCGGGGCCGATACCGAGCCCGAGGGCGCGTAATTGGTGAACCAGGGAATCCGGATGAACAGCCAGTCAAAGAAGAATTGCGCCGCCAAGGTTGCGACCGCGAGGTAGTAACCCTTGATGCGCAATGAGGGCAGACCGAACAGCACGCCGGCCGCCGCCGCGCACACCCCGCCGAGCACGAACACGACGATCAAATTGAGCCCGGGGATGTGGATCGCGATGTCATAGGAGGCATAGGCGCCGACCGCCATGAAGGCGGCGCTGCCCAACGAGATCTGGCCGCAATAGCCGACCAGGAGGTTGAGCCCGATCGCGGCGATGGCGAGGATCACGAACGGGATCAGGATCGCCCGCAGCAGGTACTCGCTGGCGAGGAACGGCACGCACAGAAACGCGAAGATGATGACCGCCCAGACGAACAGCCGGTCCTGGCGGATCGGGAACAGCGCCTGGTCGGCGGCATAACTGGTGCGGAACTGGCCCGCCTCGCGGTAGATCACGGCTCAAACGCGCTCGATGATGCGTTCGCCGAACAGCCCCTGCGGCCGCGCCAACAGCACGAGCAGCGCCAGGACATAGGCGAACCAGTTCTCGATCCCGCCGCCGAAATACGGCCCGAGAAACACTTCCGACAATTTCTCTCCGGCGCCGATCAGCAGGCCGCCGACAATCGCGCCCGGCACCGAGGTGAGGCCGCCCAGCATCAGCACCGGCAAGGCCTTCAAGGCCACGAGCGCGATCGAGAACTGCACGCCGAGCTTCGATCCCCAGATGATGCCGGCGACCAACGCGACGAGCCCGGCGACCCCCCAGACGATGACCCAGATGTGGCGCAGCGGGATGCCGACCGACAAGGCCGCCTGGTGGTCGTCGGCGACGGCGCGCAGCGCGCGGCCGATGCGGGTGCGCTGAAAGAAGATCGCCAGCACGACGACGAGCAGCCCGGCGATCACCGCCGCCCACAGATCGAATTCATTGACCAGGATGCCGCCGGGGACGATCCCGTTGAACAGGATCAACGGGTCTTTCGGGATGCCGAGGTCGAGCGCGTAGACGTCGCTGCCGAACAAGGCCTGGCCAAAGCCGTCGATGAAAAACGTGATGCCGATCGTCGCCATGAACAGGATCAGGCCCTCCTGATTGACCAGGGGCCGCAACACCAGGCGTTCGATCGCGAAGGCCAGCGCCAGCATCAACGCCGCCGCCGCAATCAGCGCCAACACCGTCGGCATCGCCTCCATCAGCCGCACCAGCGCCAGCGCCGCGAACAGGCACATCGCCCCCTGGGCAAAATTGAAAACGCCCGACGCCTTGAAGATCAGCACGAAGCCGAGCGCGACGAGCGAATAGAGTACCCCTGTCAAAAGCCCGCCGATCAAGACTTCGACAACAAAAAAGTTCATGAGCAACCGCCAAATTTCCCTCTCCGCCCTTCAGGGGGGAGAGGGAGGGGCCCAGCGCGAAGCGCTGGGAGGGTGAGGTGGGCGTTGGCAAGCGCTCTGGAATCCCCCACCTCACCCCAGCCCTCTCCGCCCCTAGGGGCGGAGAGGGAGTAATTTGGCACTTCGTGAGGTGCGCAAGCTGTCACCTTTCCTCCCCGAGATAGGCAGCGATCACTCCGGGATCGGCGCGGACCGTATCGGGCGCGCCGTCGGCGATCTTGCGGCCGTAATCGAGCACCGCGACCCGGTCGGAGATGTCCATCACGACCCCCATATCATGCTCGATCAGCGCAATCGTCGTGCCGAACTCGTCGTTGACGTCGAGGATGAAGCGGCACATGTCCTCCTTCTCCTCGACATTCATGCCGGCCATCGGCTCGTCGAGCAGCAGCAATTCCGGCTCCATCGCCAGAGCGCGCGCCAATTCGACCCGCTTCTGCAGCCCATAGGCGAGCTGCCCGACCGGCACCTTGCGGATCGCCTCGATCTCGAGAAAGTCTATGAGGCGCTCGACATAGGCGCGGTGCTGGAGCTCCTCCCGCTCGGCCGGCCCGGCGTAAATCGCCTGCCAGAACAGGCCGCGCCGCATCCGCAGCAGGCGTCCGGTCATGATGTTGTCGAGGGTCGACATGCCGCGGAACAGCGCGACATTCTGAAAGGTGCGGGCGATGCCCTGCGCGGCGGCATCGTGCGGCCGCATGCGCCGTCGCACCGCGCCCTTCCAGCGCAACGTGCCGCGCTGCGGGTGGTAGAAGCCGTTGATGACATTCAGCAGCGAGGTCTTGCCGGCGCCGTTCGGTCCGATGATCGCGAGGATCTCGTGCCGGCGAATGTCGAGGCTGACTCCCTGCAACGCCTGCACCCCGCCAAAGGCGAGGCTGATCGCATCGGCTTCGAGGATCGGCTCGCCGATGCTCTTGTCGGCGATCATGCGACCGCTTCGGCGGGCTCGGCGGGAATACGTGTCGGCGCCTCACGCCGCACCGGTACCGTCATCACGTCGCGGATCGCCAGCTCGGCGCGCATCGTGCCCTTGCGCCCGTCCTCGAACGTCACCTCGCTTTCGATGCGCGCCGATTCGGCGCCGGAATAGAGCGCCTCGACGAGGCTCCCATAGCGCTCGGCGATCGTGCGGCGGCGCACCTTGCGGGTGCGGGTCAACTCGCCTTCATCCGCATCCAATTCCTTGTGCAGGATCAGAAAGCGGCGGACCTGCGAGGCCGCAAGCGTCGGCTCGGCGGCAAGGTCGCGGTTGACCTCCTCGATGCAGCCCTGGACCAGATCGCCGACCAACGCGTTCCCCGCCAGCTCCTGGTAGGAGCCATAGGCAAGGCTGTGCCGCTCGGCCCAATTGCCGACCGCTTCGAGATCGATGTTGATGAACGCGGTGACGAAGTCGCGCCGGTCGCCGAACGCCACCGCCTCCTTGATGTAGGGGAAGAATTTGAGCTTGTTCTCGATGAATTTGGGAGCGAACAGCGAGCCCTCGGCAAGGTGGCCGACATCGCGGGCGCGGTCGATGATGCGCAGCTGTCCATCGGCGCCGAAAAAACCGGCATCGCCGGTATGCACCCAGCCATCCGGCTCCTTCGCCTCGGCGGTCGCTTCGGCGTTCTTGTAGTACGACTGAAACGCGCCGGGGCTGCGGAACAGCACCTCGCCATCTTCGGCGACCCGCAGCTCGACCCCCGGGATCGGCGGGCCGACCGTGTCGGGCTTCACCTCGCCATCCTTCTGGATGCACAGGAACACCGAGCTCTCGGTCATGCCGTAAAGCTGCTTCAGATTGATGCCGAGCGAGCGGTAGAACAGGAAGAGATCGGGGCCGATAGCTTCGCCCGCGGTATAGGCCACCCGGACGCGGCTCATGCCCAGCGTGTTCTTCAGCGGCCCATAAACCAGCACAGTGCCGAGCGCATAAAGCGCGCGGTCGCGCAATGTCACGGGCCGGCCTTCGAGGAGCGCGGCGCCGGCGCGTTTGGCGACCCCGAGGAAATAGTGGAACAGGCGGCGCTTCAGCCAAGCCGCGTCCTCCATGCGGATCATCACTTGGGTCAGGATGCTCTCGAAGATCCGCGGCGGCGCGAACAGGTAGGTCGGGCCGAGCTCGCGCAGATCCTGCATGACGGTCGCGCCGGATTCCGGGCAGGACACGCAGAACCCGGCGCAATAGGCCTGCACGTAAGAGAAGATGTGCTCGCCGATCCACGCCATCGGCAGATAGGAGAGCACCTCCTCGCGATCGGACAGTCCTTCGAAGTCGATCGCCGCGCCGGCCGTGGCGATCAGATTGTCGTAGCTGAGCACGACCCCTTTCGCCCGCCCGGTCGTGCCCGAGGTGTAAAGGATGATCGCGGTATCGGCGCCGTTTCCGGCGGCGATCTCGGTCGCCAGGAAATCGCGCTGCGCGGCGGCAAAGGCACGGCCCTGTTCGACGACCTGCTCGTAGCCGTGCAGATAAGGCTGCCGGTAATGCCGCAGCCCGCGCGGATCGCTGTAGACGACCGTCTCGAGCTGGGGGCAGCGCTCCTTTATCGCGACGAGCTTGTCGACCTGTTCCTGGTCCTCGACGAGGGCAAAGCGCACCTCTGCGTGGTCGAGGACGTAGGCCAGCTCATCGGCGATCGAATCCTGGTAGACCGGCACCGGCACACCGCCTAAGGCCTGGGTCGCGGCGATCGCCCAATAGAGCCGCGGCCGGTTGTCGCCGATGATCGCCAGTCTGTCGCCGCGCCTGAACCCCTGGGTCTTCAGCCCGGCGGCGAGCGCTTCGACTTCGGCCGCGACCTCTGCCCAGCTCCAGCTCTGCCAGATGCCGTAATCCTTCTCGCGCATCGCCGCGCGGCCGGGGCGCTGCCGGGCATGCGCCAGCAACAGCTTCGGAAACGTGTCGAGCGGGTTGTTCGCAGGCGCGGCCGCGCCGGAGCCCGGCGAGGGCTGTATCGAGGCAGCGGTGTCGCGCGTCATCCGGCTTCCCTGGGCGCTGAAGGCTTGTCTCGGTTGGGGGCGCCGCGCTCGCCTATGCCGGATCGGGCGACAATGGTCAAGCCGCTGGGGTCAAGCAGCTGGGGTCAAGCCGCTGCCCCTTCGCGCTCCGCTGTTGCGTCATGCCGCGACATCGGGGAGCCTGGGGCCAGGCCGTATCCCCCACCTGCCCGAGGTCAGCCATGAAGATTACCGGAACCCGCACCGATCTCGTCGAACTGCCGGCCGACGAGCCGCTCGCCGGCGCCGCCGAAAACCCCAATGGCAAGCGCCCGATCGTCACATTGCGGGTCGAGACCGACCAAGGCATCGAGGGCGTCGGGGTCGCCTATTTTGGCGGCGCGCTGAGCCGCACCTTGCGCCATGCGATCGACGAAATGGGGGCGCTGTGCGTCGGCGAAGACCCGCAGCGGGTCGAGGCCGTTCAGCAGAAGCTGAAGAATGCCGCCGGCGGCTCGGCGGGTCCGGGCGGCATCTATCATCTCGCACTGTCGGCGCTCGACATCGCGCTGTGGGACATTCGCGGCAAAGCGCTCGGGCTGCCGTTGTGGAAACTGCTCGGCGGGGCGCGCGAGCGGGTGCCGACCTATGCCAGCGGCGCGTTGATGCGTGGCCTGTCGCTCGATCGCGTCGTCAAGGCGGCCGCGGTCTTGAAGGACAAGGGCTGGCGCGAGATGAAGACGCAGCTCGCGCTGCCCGGCGAGACGACCCCGGCCATCGAGGTCGAGCGCATGGTCAAGATCCGCGAGGCGATCGGTCCCGACATCAAGCTGATGTGCGACATCAACCAGCGCTGGCGGCCGGAGCAGGCCGTCGATATCGGCCGCCGCGTCGAGGATGCCGGTGTCGGCCTGTTCTGGCTCGAAGATGTGACAACCGCCGACGATTTTGCCGGGCTGGCGCGGGTCAGCGACGCGCTGTCGACCCCGGTCGCCGGCGGCGAATATGTCTGGGGCATCGTGCCGTTCCGCCACATGCTGGAGGCGCGCTCGGTCGATATCCCGATGGTAGACCTGGTAAGGGTCGGCGGCATAACGCAATGGCTGAAGGTCGCCGGGATGGCCGAGGCCTTCAACCTGCCGGTGGTCAGCCATTTGATCCCGGAGGTGCATGTGCATCTGATCGGCGCGGTGCCGAACGGGCTCACCGTCGAGTACATGCCGTGGCTGGTGCCGCTGTTCAAAGAGGTGCCGGTGCAGCAGAACGGCGAATTGGCGATGCCGACCAAACCCGGCCTCGGCCTCGAATTCGACCAGCCGACGATCGAGCGCTACCGCGCCTAGGCCTTGCCTGTCATTGCGAGCGAAGCGAAGCAATCTCCCGCCGGGTTGGCTAATCCGATGGGGATTGCTTCGTCGCTCCGCTCCTCGCAATGACAATGAATAGCTGAGGGGAAATGCCATGAAGATCTCCAGCTACCATTCGCAGATCCTGAACGTTCCCGAGGATGAGCCGCTCGCCGGCGCGCTCGAAAAGGAGGGCGCTGTCCGGCCGATCGTGATCCTGACGCTCGCGACCGATGACGGGATCGAGGGGATCGGGGTCAGCTTCTATGGCGGCGCGCTGACCCGCACCTTGAAAAGCGCCATCGACCAGCTCTGCGAATTGTGCGTCGGCGAGGACCCGCACCGGGTCGAGGCGATCATCAGGAAACTGCGCGATGCGGCCGGCGGCTCCGGCCCCGGCGGCATGTTCACCTTGGCGCTGGCGGCAATCGACATCGCGCTGTGGGACATCCGTGGGAAGGCACTCGGCCAGCCGCTGTGGCGACTGCTCGGCGGCCTGCGCAACCGCGTC
>Ga0066709_100002918_pt1 | contig 12798 bp, 9 predicted proteins | sample GraSoiAngelo_158_FD_79665 | JGI IMG/M metagenome (GOLD analysis project Ga0066709, IMG submission 79665) | Grasslands soil microbial communities from the Angelo Coastal Reserve, California, USA - 14_1009_16_30cm | ecosystem: Environmental > Terrestrial > Soil > Grasslands | place: USA... | reverse complement strand
GGCAGCGGCGTCTACCTCGCGCTCCAGAGCCAGAGCCTCGCGGTGTGGGAACCGGTCAACGACGGACTGCCGAACCGCAACGTCGAGCGGCTGGTGAGCGACGGCCGCGACCTGTTCGCCTACTCCAGCGACACCACGTGGAAGGTCCCGTATCGGCTGAGCGGCAGCGCGTGGGTGAGCCCGCCCGGGCTCACGAACGTCCGCACGATCGACGCCGACCGCGGCACGATCCTGGTGATGACGTCGAGCGGCATGTTCCGCTGGAACGGGTCGAGCTACGACCAGATTCCGGGCGCGCCGGCCTCGCGCCTGGCCGTGCAGCGCTGGGTGCGCCCGGCGATCGCGCCCGACGGGCGCATCTACGCCGCGAACAGCGACGGCTTCTACGAGCAGGGGGATGCGGGCGGGCCGTGGACGACGTACCGGCCGGTGCAGCCTCCCGGCAACAACATCGTGAACCTCGCGCTCCAGGGCGCCCGGCTCTACGTGAACACGTACGACGAGGGCGTCGGGCGCTTCGACGGCGCGGCGTGGAAGAACTGGCCGCCGGGCCCCTGCCAGTCGTGCGACACCGACACCACGTTCCTGAACGGCGCGTTCACGTTCGCGCTGCTCGTCGACAGGCGGGGCACCAAGTGGATCGGCGCCTGGGGAGAGACGGCGCACCCGGACGCCACCGGCGCGATCGAGCTCGTGGACGACGCCGCCGATCCTCCGCAGTTCACGCACCTGACGAGCTGGCCCGGCGGGCTCGCCCGCGCGCGCCACACGTTCGCGATCAGCGCGACGCTCGATTCGGCGGGCGGCCACTGGTTCGGCATGGACAGCCCCGAGCGCGAGACTCCCGATTTCACCCCGATCGGGATCGACTACTACGACTCGAGCGGCGTGTTCGTCGCGAACTTCAGCCCCTCGAACAGCGCGGTCAAGACCGGGCGCATCCTGGCACTCACGACCGACAAGACGGGCGTGGTGTGGGTGGGCACGACCGGCAAGGGCATCCAGCGCCTCTACGTGGACGATCACGGCCAGCTCCAAAGCGAAACCGGCGACGATCGACCCCTGGACGTGCGCGGCCTGGTCGCGGTCGGCGACACGGTGTGGGCCCAGACCACGAACGACATCCGCGCGTACGGGACCGAGGGCGCCGGGTTCAGGGGTTCGTTCCCGGTGCCCGCCGGGCCCTCGGACAACGCCGGGCATCCGCTCGAGGCCGCGACCGACGGCACGATCTGGGCGGGGACGAACAACGGCATCCGCGTGTATCGCCGGGACGGCTCCGTGCTCCAGGACTTCACCACCGCCAACTCGCCGCTCGCGAGCGACGACGTGCGTGCGATCCGCACCGATCCCGCGACCGGGGTGCTGTGGATCGGGACCTCCGCGGGACTCAACCGCTACGACCCGAACTATGTGGTACCGCCGCCCCCGGTCGTGTCGCGGCTCGCGGCGCGCGTGTATCCCAACCCCGCGCGGCTCACGGCGCTCGGCATCGACCTGCGCATCCTCGGCAACACCTCCGGCTACCGCGGGACCATCTACGACCTGAACGGCCGCATGGTGCACGAGTTCTCCGGCGCGGCGAACGGCGCAGGCATCTGGGACGGGCTCGACCGCGACGGGCGGCGGGTGCAGCCGGGGATCTACTTCCTCAGGGTGCACGCGGGCGGCCGCTCCGCGGTGGTGCGCATCGCCCTGCTCCGGTAATGGGCGGACCGGCGCCGCCGCACTAGGTGTTCCGTACCGGAAGTCATGTGTACGTCCTCGGTGAGCAATCGCGGCCCAGGGCAACGCGCAACGACGAAGTCGTATCCAGAAGATACGTCGAGGAGGAGCAACGCCGCCATGGGCCGCGAGGGCCGCCGAGGCGTAGACATGACTTCCGGTACGGAACACTAGAGTGAGCGATTCGTTCCGCGTCCTGGAACGCGCGGCCGCGGGGTGGGACGCGCTCGTGCGCGACGATCCGAGCGCCACGCCTTCGCACCGCCCCGAGCTGTGGGACGCGCTGGCCGCGGTGCTGCCGGGCGGCGCCGTGCGGTTCCTGGCGGTGGAGTCGGACGGCGTCCTGATCGGGGGCATGGGGGTCGTGCTGGAGCGGCGCGCCGGCTTCGCGTGGATCCACGCGCTGCCGTGGCTGCTCGGCGGCGCGCCGCTCGCCGTCTCCGGTCGCCAGGCGCGCGCCGACGCCGGGTTCGCGGAGGCGTTGCGGGCGCTGCTGCGCGAGGCCCGGTCGGTGGGCGGCGAGTGGGCGGTGTATCGTCCGGACGGGCGGGAGGATCTGGCGGCGCTGGACCGCGTGCCGGGACACACCACGCGCGTCGAGACCGCGCTCGTCCGCCTCGAGGACGGCATCGACGCCGCGCGCGAGCGGCTGGGTCGCCGCATGCGGCAGTACCTGCGCAACGAGTCGCGCGCGTTCGCGTTCGCCGACGAGCCGGAGGCGCTGGATCAGGCCTACGTGCTGCACGCGCGCCAGGCGCGAGGCTATCGCGGCTTCGTGCCGCTGCCGCTCGAGCTGTCGCGGCGGCTGCTGGGCGGTGGTGCGCCGGCGCGCGATCCGGCGCGGGCGAGCATGCCGCCGCTCGCGCACCTGTTCACGCTGCGCAGCGCGGGCCGGCTGGTGGCGGCGACGCTGTTTCTCGACCACCCGCGGGAGCTGTTCGCGTGGTGGAGCGGCATCAGCCCGCGGGCGCGCGGCCGCCACGTGTTTCCGCTGCTGCTGTGGAGGGCGGTCGAGTGGGCGGCGGCGCACGGCCGATCCCGCGTCAATCTCGGCGGCAGCGCCGGGCGCGCGTCGCTGATCGCGTTCAAGGAGGCGCTCGGTGCGGAGCAGGTCCAGTTTCCCGTGCGGTGGCTCGAGCCCGAGCACGCGCGCGGACCCGGCCGCTGGGTCGCCCGGCTGCAGGCGTGGCGCAGGCGCCGGCTGCCGCGCGGCCGGCCGGAGTGAACGGGGGGACGCGCCGCGCGCGAGAGGTCCGGGCGCCGGCCGCCGGGCTCGCGTGCACGGGGCGAAACGGGCGATGAGGATCGCGATGCTGGGCAATGCGGCGGTGATCCACACCCGGCGCTGGGCCGAGTACTTCCGCGCCCGCGGCCATGCGGTCGGGGTATGGTCGCTGGAGCGGCCGGCGGCCGGCTTTGCCGCGAGCGGGCTGCCGCGGCTTCCGCTGCCAGGCTTCCTGCGCTATCCGATCGCGACGCCGGCGCTACGGCGCGCGCTCAAGCGCTTCGCTCCCGATCTCATCGACGCGCACTTCGTGCCGAACTACGGCGTGCTGGCGGCGCTGTCCGGGCGCCGCCCGCTGTCGATCACCGCGTGGGGCTCGGACTTGCTGCTGCCGCCCGGCGCCGCGTTCCAGCGCGCGCGCGCGCGCTTCGTGCTCGCGCGCGCCGATCTCGTGATCGCGGACAGCGGCAACCTGGCCGCGGCGGCGCGGGCGCTGGGGGCGGATCCGTCGCGCACACACGCGATCCCATGGGGGGTGGAGCTCGAGCGGTTCGAGCGCCTGCCGCCGCGCGAGCCCGGGCTCCTGTTCAGCGCGCGCATGCACGAGCAGGTGTACGACATCCCGGCGCTGCTCGCGGGCGCGCGCCCGGTGCTGGACCGCCATCCGCAGGCGCGGCTGGTGCTGGCCGGAGACGGCAGGCTGCGCGCCGCCCACGAGCGGCTGGCGCGCGCGTGGCTGCCCGCCGGCCGCGTGAGCTTCGTGGGGATGCTGGTGCCGCCCGAGCTCGCGGCGTGGCTGGGGCGCGCCGACGTGTACTTGTCTGCGTCGCGCTCCGACTCGACCTCGGTCACGCTGCTCGAGGCCATGGCCGCCGGGGCGATCCCGGTCGTGAGCGACATTCCCGGCAACCGCGAGTGGGTGAGCGACGGCGACGGGGCGCGGCTGTTCGCGCCCGGCGATGCGGCGGGAGCGGCGCGCGCCATCGAGCGTGCGCTCGCGGACCCAGAGTGGGCGGCGGCGGCCCGCGCGCGCAACCGGCGCGTGGTGGAGGAGCGCGCCCGGTGGGGCGCCAACATGCGCCGCATCGAAGCGCTGTTCCAGGCGCTCGCGGCGGCCGGGAGCAGCGCGTGAGGCGGCTGCTCGTGCTGTGCTACTTCTTCCCGCCCCACGGCGGCGGCGGCGTGCACCGCGTGCTGGGCTTCACGCGACACCTCCCCGACCACGGCTGGGATTGCAGCGTGGTGTGCGCCGGCGAATCCGACTACTGGATCACGGACGAGCGCTTGCGCGCGCGCGTCTCCCCGCGCACGGAGGTGGTGCGCGTTCCGGGCGGCAGTCCGCTGTCGGCGTGGCTCAAGCTGCGGCGGCGCGATCGCGGGCGGCGGCCCGAGCACGCGTTCGGGCTGCTCCGGCGCCTGTCGGACTTCTGGCTGATTCCCGATCCCTACGTGACGTGGGCGGGCCGCTGCCGCGCGGCGGGCGCGCGGCTGCTCCGGCGCGGCAGGTTCGATGCCATGCTGTCGACGTCGCCGCCCGACCGCGTGCACCTCGCGGCCTCGAGCCTGCGCGAGCGCTTCGCGCTGCCGTTGGTTGCCGACTTCCGCGATCCGTGGATGGGTCTCTACCATCGCCCGCCTCCGACCGCGTGGCACGCGGCGCGCCAGGCGGCGCTCGAGCGGCGCGTGCTCCGGACCGCCGATCTCGTGACGACGGCGACGCGCGCCCACGCCCGCGACCTCGAGGCGCGCTCCGAAGCGCGCCCGCGCCGGGTCGCGCACATTCCCAACGGCTTCGAGCCGCACGGCGCGGACGCCGCGCCCGAGGCCGGCGTGGCGGACGCTGCGCCCGAGCCCGGCGACGGCAAGTTCCTGATCGTCTTCACCGGAACGCTGGCGAAGATGCCCGAAGCGAACGTGTTCCTGGAAGCACTGCACGAGCTGCTGGCCCGGCGTCCGGAGGCGCGCCGGCGGCTGCGCGCGAAGCTCGCCGGACCCTACGAGACCGGCTACGCCGACCGCGCGGTCGCGCTCGGCCTCACTCCCGGCATCGTGGAGTTCCTGGGATCGCTCGCGTACGACGCGGCGCGGGAGCTGCAGCGGCGCGCCGATCTGCTCGTGCTGTGGAAGATGGAGCGCATGGACGCGACGGTGCCGGGCAAGCTCTACGAGTACCTGGACAGCGGGCGGCCGGTGCTGGCGGCGCTCGGCGACGGCGACGAGGCGGCAGCGCTGCTGGAGCGGGCGGGCGGCGCGTGCGTCCCGCCCGGCGCGCGCGCGGCGCTGGCCGAGGCGATCGAGCGCCGCTACCTCGAGTGGCGCCACTCCGGCCGCGCGCCGTCGCGGCGGCCGGAGTGGCTGGAGGCGCTCACGCGGGCGCGACTCGCGGCGCAGCTGGCCGCGGAGCTGGATCGCGTGTGCGCGGACGGCGCGGCCGAGAGGCCCATGCCCGGGGCGGGCGCGTGACGCCGGCGCTCGAGGCGCACGAGCCGCTCGAGCGTGCCGAGCGGTTCGGCCTCGCGCTGGGGCTGATGCTCGCCGCCGCGCTCATGTGGCCGCTGCGCCACCACGTCATCGACGACACGTTCGTCCACCTGCGGTACGCGAGCCATCTCGCGCAGGGCGAGGGGCCCGTGTTCAATACGGGCGAGCACGTCTACGGCTGCACGAGCCCGCTCTGGATCGCGTTCATCGCCGACGGCATGGCGCTGGGCCTGAACGGCCTGCGCGTGGCGCGCGTCATGGGGCTGCTCGCGACGCTCGCGACGATCCCGCTGTTCCTGCAGCTCATGCGCCGCAGCGTGCGGCTGCCGGCGCTGCGCGCGCTCGCGACGGTGGCGTGGTCGGCGAACGCGTGGCTGCTCATGTGGTCGATGTCGGGGATGGAGACGCCGCTCGCCGTCGCGCTCGTGATCGCCGGGTTCGTGGCGTTCACCGAAGGCAAGCAGTGGGGGACGCGGCCGGTGCGGACCGGAGCGCTGTGGGCGCTCGCGGCGCTCGCGCGTCCCGAGGCGGTGTTGCTGCTGTTGTTGTGGGGCATCACGCTCCTGGTCGACGCCAACAACCGCGTGGGGCTGCGCCGTCTGGTGTACGGCGTCGTGCCGCCGGCCTTGGTCTACGGCGCCTGGCTCCTGTTCGCGCGCCTGTTCTTCGGCACGTTCTGGCCCCGCGCGCTGGCGGCGCGCGGCGCGGTCCACGCCGGGCTCGACCTCCCCGGGCTTTTCGGCCAGCTGCGCGTCGTGGCGCAGACGGACGGCGTGCCGCTGCTGCTGCTCGCGGCGTCGCTCGCGTTCGGCGCGCGGGCGGTGCGCGGCCGGGGCCCGCTCGCGGCGCAGCGCGCGCTGCCGTGGCTGTGGCTCCTGCTGACGCCGCTCTTGTACGCCGCGCGCGGCGTTCCCCCGAATTCGCGCTACCTGCTCCTGGTGCTGCCAGTGCTGGAGTGGCTCGCGTGGCGCGCCGCCGACGCGTGGTGGCTCCCCCGTGGCGCGGGGCCGCGGCCGCGCCGCGTGCCGGCCGCAGTACTCGGGTTCGCAGCGACGGCGCTCGCGGTGCTCGTGAACGTCGGCGTCTACGAGAGCCAGGTCGTCCCGCAAGTCGAGCGCTCGACCGCGCTGCTCCACGGCGGCCTGATCCCGTGGGGCGAGTGGTTCAAGAGCCACGCTCCGCCGGGCGCCGCGATCGCCGCACCGGAGGTCGGCGCGATCGGGTTCCTGAGCGGCACGCGCGTGCTCGACCTCACGGGCCTGATCTCGCCCGAGCTCAAGCCGTCGCACCAGCGCGAGCGCGATCCGGTCGCGCGGCTCGCGCTCGCACGTGTCGCGCGCCCCGAGTTCCTGATCGATCGCGCGCCGCGCGCGTTCGAGCTGCTGGAGCGGAGCCCGTACGCCGCGGCGCTCGCGCCGCTGGGGCGGGCGCCAGCCGGCGCGGAGCGCGGCCGCGCGGACTCGGTGTACACGTTCTATCGCATCGATTGGAGCGTGCTGGATACGCTCGCCGCCGCGCGAGCCGCCGGAGGCGAGCGCGGCCGAGGCGCGGACACGACCTCGGGCGCGACCCGCTAGCGCAATCCCGTCGAAGCCGGCTCCCGCCCCGACCCATAAAGCTCTCCCGCGCATCAGGGCCGGCCGTTTCGCCGCGTGCACGTCCGTGCACTCCATGCGACCGGGATTTTTCTTCCCGGCGCGGAGCTTTTGTTTTGACAGGGGTGATTCACGAACCTATGGTGCCGACCGGTGGGGAAATGTGGTGGGTTGTGGTGATGAGTGGACCCCGGTGGTGGGGTGGAAAGAGATGCGTGCATGTCCTCGTTCCTCGGCACGGAAACCCATGCGATCGATCACAAGGGTCGCATCGCCATACCCGCCGCCATGCGCCGCGGCGAGGGGCGCGGCAAGCCGCTCGCCTCGTTCGTGCCGGCTTCGGGGTTCGAGGGGTGCCTCGCGCTCTATTCGCTCGAGGAGTGGACGCGGGTGGAACAGCGGCTGCGCCGCGTCCCGATGGGAGGACGCAGCGGTCGCGCGTTCCAGCGCGCGTTCCTGCTGGACGAGGTGCAGGTGTCGGTGGACGAGCAAGGACGCATCACGATTCCACCGGCGCTGATGGGCCGTGCAGGGCTCAGCAAGGAAGCCGTCCTGCACGGGGTGCTGAACCGGATCGAGATCTGGAATCCCGAGCGGTTCGCGGCCGAGATCAAGCTCGGCCAGGACCAGCTCGATGCGCTCGCGGCGGAAGTGCTCGGGGAAGAATAGGACGACCGTGTCCCTCATGGACCTGGGCGGTGCCCGCATCACCTTGGCGATCAATCTGGAGCTCAGCTACGGCCGTCACGGCGCCGCGGCTCGGGTCGAGCTGCTGGAGCGCGCCGGCCGGCACCTGGCGCGCATCGGCCTGAGCGGCTGGGTCGAGGACGTCGCCGCCGGCCGCTTCGAGAAGGCGGTGTCCGACCTCGTGGCGCGCGACGTGGACGGCCTCATCCTCGACTGCTCCCGGCTGCGTCACGTCGATCCCCGCAGCGTGTGGCGCTTGACGCGGGCCGTCGCGCCGTTCGCCGGGCGGCGCGAGGGGCTCGCGGTGTTCGGGCTGTCGGCGCGGCTGCGCGAGCGGCTGCGCTGGAGCGACGCCGGCCGGACTCCGACCCGCGCCGTCGCGACCCTGGCCCCGGCGCAGGCGGCGGGCGAGCGTGAGTGGGCGTCATGAGCCGGTGCTGCTCGCGGAGACGCTCGCGTTCCTGCGCAACGGTCCGGGTCTCTACCTGGACGCCACGCTCGGCGACGGCGGGCACGCGGAGGCGCTGCTCGACTCCGAGTCCGGCGCGCGGCTCCTGGGATCCGATCGCGATCCGGCCGCCGTGGCCGGCGCGCGCGCGCGGCTCGCGCGCTTCGGAGATCGCGTGAGCATCGCGCACGCCACGTTCCGCGAGCTGCCGGCGCTGGCCGTCGCGGAGCCGCTCGCCGGAGCGCTGCTGGATCTCGGCCTCTCGTCGCGGCAGATCGACGATCCCGCGCGCGGCATGAGCTTCATGGCCGAGGGGCCGCTCGACCTGCGCATGGATCCGACCCGCGGGGCGCCGGCCTCCGAGCGGCTGGCCCACGCGTCCGACGACGCGATCGCGGACGCGCTGCGGCGGCTTGCGGACGTGGGCCCGGCGCGTCGCGTCGCGCGCGCCATCGGCGAGGCGGCGCGCGGCGGCCGGCTGCGCACGACCCGCGACCTGGTGCGGGTCGTCGACCGGAGCTTTGGCGGACGCCCGCACCCGCGCCACCGCGCGCGCGTGTTCCAGGCGCTGCGCATGTGGCTCAACCAGGAGGCGGAGGAGGTGCAGGCGATCTTGGATTGGCTCCCCGGCGCGATGCGCGCGGGGGGAGTGGTCGTGACCCTCGCCTACCATTCGGGCGAGGACCGGATCATCAAGCAGGCGGTGCGGGGCCGGCCCGAGCGGGCCTCGCGGCGACTGCCGGACATGCATCGCGAGCGGCCCCCCGCCAGGCCGTGGGAGGAGTTGACGCGCCGGGTGGTGGTTCCATCGGAGGCCGAGATCGCCGCGAATCCGCGCGCGCGCAGCGCGCGGCTCCGGGCGTTCCGCAGGAGGGCTGGATGATCCCAGGGTTTCGCCGCAAGGCTCCGTTCTGGCGCGCTTCCGAGGCGCGCATCGCTCGGCCGGAGCTGTGGGCCATGGCCGTCGTGGTCGTGGGGATGTTGCTGGTCCAGGTGTGGCAGTCCGCGCGCCTGGCACAGGACTGCATGAAGCTCGATCGCCTGTGCAAGGCGCTGGCGCAGGAGCGTTCGCGGCTCGAGTACGACCGGCAGCGCCTGGAAGGCGACCTGACCCGGGCCGAGCTCGAGCCGATCGCCGCCCGCATCGGACTGGTGCCGGTCGAGAGCGTGCAGCAGATCGATCTGCCCGCGAGCTATCTCGCGAGCGAGGGCGCGGTCAAGGCGGCATCGAGCCCGTCCAAGATGGCGTGGCTCGATCGTGTCTCGCGCGCGCTCATACCCGAGGCCACCGCCCGCAGCCGCTCGGGCAGCTGAGCCGGAGAGGCTCGAGGTTCCGCGACGCGATCCCGCGGAGCGGCCGCACGCCACGGCCGCCCTCGCGCTCGCCCCCGCGGGCCCCGCGCCCCCCGGCAGGGAGTCGACCCATCGAAGTGTGACCGGCCGCACCACCGCACCGCGCACGTCGGGCCGGCGGTTGGCGTGAACCGCCGTTCCAGGGAGGAAGATTGGCCCACAGGGAGACGCGCAGGAGTCGGGTGCTGGTGGCTGCGGCCGGTCTGTTGCTTGGGTTCCTCGTCGTGTGGCTGCGCATCGCGTGGCTGCAGATCGCGCGGCACGGCTATTACGCCGGGCGCGCGGAGCGGAACCAGGAGCAGCACGTGCTCGTGCGCCCCGAGCGCGGCCGGCTGCTCGACCGGTTCGGACACGTGCTGGCGCGGGACGTGGTCAGCTACTCGGTGTCGGCGGCGCCGCGCGAGATGGCCGACCCCCGCGGCACCGCGCGCGATCTGGCGCGCGTGCTCGGCCTCGATCCGCGCCGGCTGGAGCGAGAGTTCGCGCGCCGGCCGCGGTTCCTGTGGGTGACGCGGCGCGCGGACCCGAACCGCGGGCTCGCGATCGCGGCGTGGAACCGCCACGGCGTGTACGTGAGCCCCGAGACCCGGCGCGCGGACCAGCTCGGCGACGCGGCGTGCGAGATCATCGGGCGCACGAACCTCGACGACATCGGCGTGGACGGGCTCGAGCTCGAGCTGGACGACGAGTTGCGCGGCCGCCCGGGCTGGTCGACACTGTTCCGCGACGGGCGCGGGCTCCCGCACGCGCTGCCCGGCGGGCAGCGGCGGCGCCCGGAAGACGGCCGCGACGTCGTGCTCACGCTGGACGAAGACATCCAGTCGATTGCCGAGAACCACCTGGCGCGCGCGGTCGACACGCTGCGTGCGGCGCGCGGTTTCGCGCTGTTCCTCGATCCGCGCACCGGCGAGGTGCTGGCGTCGGTGAACGTGCCGCACCTGCCGCCCGGCAAGGCGAGAAACTGGAACTTCACCGACCAGTTCGAGCCCGGCTCGACGTTCAAGGTGGTCGCGGCCAGCGGGGCGCTGGAGGAAGGCATCGCGCGGCCCGACCAGGTGTTCGAGGCCTCGGCGGACGGCAAGGCGCTGCTGGCGCCCGGCGCCGTGTTTCACGACGTGCACAAGCAGGCGGCGTATTCGTTCCGCGACGCGATTCGGTGGTCGAGCAACATCGTGATGGGCAAGCTCGGATTGCTGTTGGGGCCGGAGCGGCTGTACCGCTACGCCACGACGCTGGGCTTCGGCGGCATCACCGGGATAGCGTTCCCGGGCGAGGCCGGCGGCAAGCTGCGCAGCCCCTCGCACTGGTCGGCGCGCTCGTGCCCGACGATCGCCATCGGCCACGAGATCTCGGTGACGCCGATCCAGCTCGCGCTGGCCTACGCCGCGATCGCCAACGGCGGCCTGCTGATGGAGCCGATGCTGGTGCGCGAGGTGCGGGAGCCGGACGGCACCGTGGTGCGGCGCTCGAGCCCGCGCGCCACACAGCGGGTGCTGGGCGCGCGCACCACCGAGCTCCTGCGCGGCATGCTCGCCGCGGTCGTGGACAGCGGCACCGCGAAGGCGGCGCGCATCCCCGGGCTCTCGATCGGAGGCAAGACCGGCACCGCGCAGAAGTATGACGCGGCACTCGGCACCTACCGGGCCGGCAAGTACCTGTCGTCGTTCGTCGGCTTCGCGCCCGCCGACAACCCGTCGCTCGTGGGAGTGGTGGTGATCGACGAGCCCGGCGGCAGGAAGTACTACGGCGGCGAAGTGGCGGCGCCCGTGTTCCGCGAGATCCTGCTCGATCTGCACCGGCTGTGGCGCGACGACTTCCGCGGCGACCTTACCGCGGTGGCGGCACCGCCGCCCTCGCCCGCGCCGGTCGTGGTGCCGGACGTCCACCTGCTCTTGCCGGACGCCGCCGCCCGCAGGCTGCGCGAGTTCGGTCTGCGCGCGAGCTTCCAGAGCCAGGGGGCGCGCGTGCTCGCCCAGCAGCCGGCGGCGGGGACCGAGGCGGAGCGCGGGGGAGCGGTGGCGCTGTGGCTGTCGGCGCCCGACGACTCGGGAAGCCGGGTGCTGCCGGACGTGACGCAGCTCACGCTGCGCGAGGCGTTGCGGCGACTGGCGCCGCTCGAGGTGCGCGCGATCATCGCGGGCAGCGGCACGGTGGTGCGCCAGAGCCCGGCGCCAGGGACTCCGCTGCCGCTCGAGCGTGGCCTCCGGCTGTGGTGCGAGGAGGTGGTCCTGCGCCCCACGGCGGTGGTGCCCGAGACGGCGCGGCTCGCCGCGAGCAGCTCCTCCGGAACCCCATGATGCTGCGCGCCCTGCTCGAGGAGATGGAGGTGAGCGCCGTGCGCGGCGTGGCGGAGGTCGAGATCACGGGGATCGCCTACGACTCGCGGCGCGTGCGCCGCGGGGATCTGTTCTTCGCGCTCCCGGGGCTCAAGGCCGACGGCCGCGCGTTCGTTCACCAGGCGTTCGACAACGGCGCGGCCGCCGCGGTCGTGGCCGGCCCCGCCACCGGCGCCGCCGCCGGCGCGCCGGCCGGCGCCACCCTGGTGGAGGTCGCGGTACCGCGCGTCGCGCTGGCGCAGGCGGCGAACCGCTTCTTCGGGCACCCCGCGCGCGAGCTCAAGGTCGTGGGCGTCACTGGCACGAACGGCAAGACCACGACCACGTGGCTGATGCACGCCGTGTTCGCCGCAGCCGGAGTTCCGGCCGGCGTGATCGGCACCACCGGCGTGCGGTTCGGCGACCGATCGCGGCCCTCGGCGTTCACCACGCCCGAGGCACCCGAGCTGTTCGGCGTGCTGCGCAAGATGGCGCAGCGGGGCTTGCGGGGCGTGGCGCTCGAGCTCAGCAGCCACGCGCTCCACCAGCGCCGCTGCTACGGCCTCGAGCTCGATGTCGCGGTGTTCACGAACCTGAGCCACGATCACCTCGACTACCACGAGACGCTGGAGCGTTATCTCGACGCGAAGCTGATGCTGTTCGACGGCCGCAACGCGCGGGCGGGCGCCCGGCGGGGCACGGCCGTGATCAACGCCGACGACCCCGCGTTCCCGGCGGTGCGCGAGGCGGCGCAGCGCGGCGGACTCGGACTCTCGACGTATGGCGCATCCGCCGCGGCGGATCTCGGGATCGCCGGGATCGAGCCGCATGCCGGGGGGCTCCGCCTCGTCCTGCGCGACGGCGCGCGCGAGGTCCGCGTGGCGCTGCCGCTGCTCGGCCGCTACAACGCCTGGAACGCCGCGGCCGCCTACGCCGCGGCGCGCGCGCTCGGCATCGCCCCCGAGGAGG
>Ga0066709_100002916_pt1 | contig 12802 bp, 9 predicted proteins | sample GraSoiAngelo_158_FD_79665 | JGI IMG/M metagenome (GOLD analysis project Ga0066709, IMG submission 79665) | Grasslands soil microbial communities from the Angelo Coastal Reserve, California, USA - 14_1009_16_30cm | ecosystem: Environmental > Terrestrial > Soil > Grasslands | place: USA... | reverse complement strand
TTCGGATCTGGTCCGCGGGCGCAAAAGCGGCAGAGGACTGCCGCAGTCCAAGACGCTAGCGCGCCAGCGGCCGCCTCGTCGCGGTTCATGGTCCCAATGCATGCGCAAGAGCGAAAGGAGGCTTTCCATGAACCGGAGCGCGGAGCTCCAGCTCCGCCATGTCCGGCGTCGCAAGAAAACGTTAATCGCGCCGGGTTGGAGCACCGCGCTCCAATTCCGCGGTTCATGGTCCCAATGCACTCGCAAGTGCTCAACAATACCTTCGCAGATCGCACAGCGCGCGGTCAGTCTATAGCGGACTTGAGCGCAAAAGGGGGACCGAGAACAGTGGCGATTTCGCTAGACGGCTTGTCGCTGGGGAGGAGCGTGCCGCGGTGGCATTGGCGGAGTCGAAGTCCGCTGGTAATCGGCTGGTTGTGAGTCTGTTGGGCCGATACCCCCCAACTTGCGGGCGCAGGCATTTGACGGTATGGTTTCCACGCGAAGCGACCGGGGATCAAAGGGAAAATTGGAGAACGGTCGAAGAAAAGATCGCTTGCCCGCCCCGCGGCCCAGCTATGGCACCGGCTAAATCCAGTGGGGTTGACGATTTTGCTATGCCTTATGATGCAGAGCCTGAGTCAGACGATATCTTGGGGCGTGTACGACGCTGGCAGTGGTGCGGACCAGGCACACGGGCATTCCCTGCGCCGCACAAAAGGGCGCGAAGCGCGGCAGTCGCGCACACCGCCCAATCCCAGGCTAGCCCTCGTTGATGACGATGAGAACATTCATCTCTTCGTCAAGGATTTGGGCGAGCTGGGAAATTTCCGCGTGGTTGGCTCGTTCTACACGGCTGCTCAGGCGCTGGACCACCTCCCTGAGGACCGGCCCGATGCTGTCATTATGGATGTCCGGCTGCCGGACATGTCCGGGATCGACTGCACAACCAAACTCAAAACCATTCTGCCCGAGCTTCCGATCATCATTCTCACCGGGTATCCCGAGGGTCCAATCTTTTTCAGATCGTTGATGGCAGGTGCGAAAGGATTCCTCGTCAAGCCGATCGCGGTCAAAGAATTTCTGATTGCCATCGATGATGTTCTCAAGGGTGAATTCGCTTTGGCCAAGCAGGTCGTACCCTTCTTGATTCAACTTGTTCATCATGTCAGGCAGCTCACCCGCGAAAGCCAACTGACATCTCGTGAGGAAGAAATCCTGGCCTGTCTCTTCCAAGGCATGCAGGACAAAGAAATCGCTTCGGCCTTGGGCATCGGAACGGCCACGGTCCACACCCACATGCACCGGCTGTTTGAAAAACTGCGTGTCCATTCCAGACGGGAAATCATAGCTAAATATTTGGAGTTGAGCTAGAAAAAGTCAGGCCACCAGCCCTGCTGTACTGCGGGTAAACACTCAATCCACAATCGGCAGATTTGCGTAGGATGAATTTCGTAGGTAAGGGATAGGCTGGATAAGAATGAGACTAGTAAACAGCTCGCGCTTATGAGAGATGATCGTAGAGAATCATTGCGGAAGTGGGCCACTTTTATGGTTTCGGCCCTGGCTCTTCTGCTCACCTGTCTGATGGGGCCGATCGCCTTCACCCTCAAGGCGACGGTGAAGGACCTGGTGCGACAGGAGTTGACCAGCTACGAAACCGCGACCGCCTCGGACGCCCGGTGGAAGGCCCACCAGGACTATGAAAATGAAGTCCTGAAGCGTTGGGAACATGACTTGGCCGCCGTTCGCGAAAGAGCGACCACGAGCGAAACCAATAATTTGAAACTCATGATCGACGTTGGTAACCGTTTAACATCCCTCGAAACGAAGCTCGAGCCGTTGATGAAGCAGCACCAGCGCGATGGGAAATTTCAAACCGGTTACGACGGCCCTTGACCGGAAAAAAAGCCATTCCAGGCGAACGGACGCGCAACAGGCGCGCTCACCCGCTCTTCTTGAGCGACAGCAACCCGACCTGCTTGACCTTCCACCCGGCGGCTGTTTTCACATATTCGACTCGCGCTTCAGCAGCGTATTTGCCGCTCCCTTTGGCCGCCTGTAATTGCAGCGCCACGGTGTAGACACGCTTCTGCGAGTCCTCGGTTTTGTCCTTGACCACCAACTCCTTGATTTGGTCTAGAGACTGAAACTTCCAGCATTTCTCCCGCCCGCCCATGCACTGGCCGACCAAATCCGATTTCAACTGGTCCGCCTCGGAGGCCTCCATGTGCATCGCCACCCCAACCGCCACAATCATCGTCATCCGCAAAAACATGTTTTTCATCGTTCGCTTCATTTAGATGGTTTCCAGGAATTTCAACAGCGCATTTTTATCCCTGTCGCGAAGCGCCTTGAACTTGTCCCGCGAGTAGCGCGCTTCTCCGCCGTGGCGTTCGATCGCTTCCCGCACCGTTTTGGCGCTCCCATCGTGGAGGAACTGCTCGCGGTAGCGAAGTCCCATCAGCAGTTCGGTCCGGAATTCTGCCGGGTGGGCTTGCTCCAGGCAGATGTCGGCAAGCTGGGACCCCATGTCATGCAGCAAGAGGTCCGAATATAGCCACACTGTCTTCCGGTTCAGTGCCTTCACCGCACTCGGACCGGTTGTCATCTTCGGGATATGGCACAGGCTGCATTTCAGATACTCGAAGAGCTTCCGGCCACGCCCAGCCAGGTAGCGGTCCTGGGAATCGGTGAAGACCTGTCGCGGCGGCGGCGCCAGGTACCGGACGAAGGCGGTTACCTTCTCAATATCCTCGACTGTAATCTCAGGATCCGGCGCGGGGTCGGTGTCGGGCGGGACAGGGGTACCGTTGATCGTTTCCTCCACCGGCGACAGCGGCGTGGTCACTCCCATCTCCTGCGGAAACGCTCCCGCGTTGAAATCCATCAATGCCGCGACGGCAGCCTTGCGGCCGAACCGTCCCACCCGTCCGTCGATGGTCCGGTTGGCACGGCCGGAGATGGCTTCGCCCCGGCCATCGGGGTACCCTTCATGGGAGAGAATCGTGCTTTCGGGGATGGCGTCCACCAATCCAAAGCCAAATACCGGCGGCGTCGAGCGGCGCGCTTGGGCGGTTGCGCTGGGCGGGATTTGCTCCTTTTCGATCCCTTTCGCTTTCAGCAACGGGGTCGCCTCCTGCTGGATTACCGGCCCGCCCTCCTGGAAGAGCGGATCACAGGAATACGGTCCCTCGAACCGCGTGGCGTGCACTTCCACCTCGTCACCCACTCCGCCGACGACTGGTTTCTCATGGCACTCGGCACAAGAATTTCCGTTGAACAATGGGCCGAGACCATCTTTCGGTTCGAAGACGCGTTGGAAGATTTTCTTCCCCTCCTGAAATTGCGCCCGCTGCGCCCGCGTGAGGTCCGCCAGCGGCTCTCCCAGTTCGGGCTGCTTCAGCGTTTGGCAGCCCACCGGCAGCAGGCCCAAAATAAGCGCACACACAGCTCGCCTCGATTTCATCGTCTTTTCCCTTTCGAGTCACAGAAATTCCTCTTGTGCCGGCTGTTAAATTAGCCCGCTATTGAGTGCGCCTCAAGTAAAACTCTCCGCCCTCCTGGTCCCGGTCTCCGCCTTCGAGGCCCAAACGCCGCGCTCCTCTGTCATCGGCGATTGGTTGGCGGTGCTGGGCGCGCGCTGCCCTCGCCTGTGGCCACACCCGTTTTGCTCTTCGTCTCTTAGTCGAAGTTGATCCCGTCTTTCCTGTTGATACTAGAGTGACCCGAAAGCTTGACGCAAATCGTCACCAGGTTCGCTCGCTGAGCTCGCGAGTGCCGGGCGTAGGATGGATGCGAGAGCGGTGAACCAAGTCGCCTCTGATACAAGGGTTTTAGTTTTCATAAATTTCAGTTGGCGCGGGTAGGGCGCGTCACTCCGTGCGCGCCGCAATGAGTTGTCGGAGAGTTCGGCGCGCACGGAGATGACGCGCCTCGAAACTGGCTCATTGACTCGACCCGCGTCTCACACTAAACACGTTTCACGTCTCAACTCAACCAACGAGAGCGCCATGAGTATTTCAACAGTTTCCACACTGAAAAGCATCACGAGGAGCATCCGGTCGCGCGTGGAAGGCGCGCTGGCCGACACCGGCGGGTTGTTGCGATTGGCCCCCAATTGGGTGCCGCGTTCCTTTCTCCAACCGGGCAAACGCCTGAAACTCCATCCCGATGACACTTACGCCTACGGCGCGAACCGGGGTGGCATCGACGAGCGGTGGTTCGCCTCCACCACCGAGGCCGCCAATGAAGGCCGCGTCCCGGATGAGGGCCTCAGCTACGTGGTGGTCGGCCGGGAGCAATTCACCTTGCGCCAGGCCGTAGCCGAGTGCGGCGCAATGCTCATCGGCAGAGAGACCTGGACCCGGTACAAACGCTGGCCGGTTTATTCGAAATTCTTCGACAACATGGGGCCGATTCCACACCACATGCATCAGAACGCGAAGCAGGCCAAGCTGGTCGGCCAGGAAGGCAAGCCGGAGAGCTACTACTTCCCGCCTCAGCACAACAACGTCGGCAACAACTTTCCCTACACGTTCTTCGGTCTCGAACCGGGCACCACGAAGGAACAGGTGCGCCGCTGTTTGGAAAACTGGAACCGGGGCGACAACGGCATCCTGGACCTCTCCAAGGCTTATCGGCTCAAGCCCGGCACCGGTTGGTTGGTCGGCCCCTGCATTCTGCACGCGCCCGGTTCGCTCTGCACTTACGAGCCGCAATGGGGCAGCGACGTGTTTGGCATGTACCAGAGCATGGTCGAAGGCCGTTATGTGCCCTGGGACCTGCTCGTGAAAGACATGCCCAAGAGCAAGCACAAAGACCTCGACTGGATCGTCGATCAACTCGACTGGGAGGCCAACGTGGACCCGAAATTCAAGGACCATCACTACCTGGAACCGGTGCCCGTGACCGACACTCGCAAGGAAGGCTATGTGGACCGATGGATCGTTTACGGGAAACTCTTTGCAGAGGACCACCAGCACGGCGAACAACTCTTCACTGCCAAGGAAATGACCGTCGAGCCTGGCGTGCGCTGTTCCATCAAGGACAAAGGCGCTTTCGGCCTCATCTGCGTGCAGGGCAAAGGCACCATCAACGGCCTGCCGTTGAACAGCCCCAAACTCATTCGCTTCCACGAACTGACCGAGGACGAATATTTCTGCACCGAGGACGGCGCGAAAGCCGGCGTGACCTTCGAGAATACCAGCGAGACCGAACCGCTGGTTTCACTGCGTTACTTCGGCCCGGACGTGAACCCGGACGCGCCGGCCATGGGCGCCTACCGGAAGAACAAGTTCAACTGACCCGCGGCAGAGCACAGGTTGGGGTCTTCGCCGTTCACACCGTTTCCATGTGAATAACTCCGGCTGGAGCGCCGCTTTGCCTGTGAGCAGCCGGTGAACAAGCTCTGCACAACATCTGCTCGTTTCGGCGCGAGAAGAAAGCCGCAGTCTCTGGCCCTGTCGCTATGAGCAAGTCTTCAAAACGTCGATTCTGTCCTGCGGTCGGACGCGAGATTTTTTCAGCCGAGTGCGGTGAGAACCGCGAATGGTTATGGTCGTGCTCCTCCGTGCCGTGGTGGACGAACTGGATCGGGCCACTCGCTACCAGGCCGCCGCCGGCGTCTGAGCTGGCTCTATGCCTTCGAAATTACGACGCCGGAACCCCGAGAACGGCGGAGAGGGCGATGGAATTTCGGCTGAAATTTCAGCGGGGATTGAAGCCGAGTCACCCGCTCCATCACACGCCCGAGGCCCGAAAGGCGCGCGGAGAAGAGACCGAAAATAGCGCGTAGCCAATAGCCAACAGGCGCTCAGCTATCGGCTATTGGCTATCGGCGATGGGATTCCCAACCGGCAATTAACAGGAGCAGACAATGAGACGCAGAGAATTTCTTCGGCAGACAACGATGAGCTTGATTTGCTCCGTTCGGCTGCGCCCGTGCACTTCCTCAGGGATCTGATCGAATTCAACAAACGGAACCGCGATCGCGAGCTGCCGTTCTTTGGCCAGGAAATCCTCACGGTTGGGGCTCGAGCAAACCGGGTTCCCATGGGATCTCGCCGTATTTTTTCCCGGCGCGGCGCGAATCGCTGACGCCCTGGAAAAGGAACCTGAGGTGCGGTGGGATCGACTTCCATTTTTTCGTCGTAGCCGGCGCGAAGCAGTTCACCGTGGCTGAATGAATCGGTCCAGCGGGTCGCACCGTCGCGCACGTTGGCCGGGCTGGCGAAAGGTTTTTCTTTCGTGGCTGCCAGCGGTTTCCAGTCGCCCTCGACGAAAGATTGCAGCGGCCGCGCCGGCACATTCGCCGCGGGAAGGTCATGCGGAACCGCCAGCGCCAGGATCGCCAAGCCCTGAAGGGGTGTCTGCAGGGTTTTCACTTCACTCCGGCCAGGTGGCGGCTGGATCGAAATCGATGATCGACGCTTCGGGACGATCGGGAATCTGCGGGCGAAGATAAGGTTTCTCGGCCGCCTTGTGACAGGAATAGCAGCCCTCGATGGTTCCCTTGTAGGCAACGGCGAACTTCGCGGCATCGCGGTCTTCGATCGCCTTCTGGACCGCGCTCAGCAGTGTGTTATCAACGGCCTCGAGGATGCCCTTGAGTTCCAAATCGCCGGCTTTGGTTTTGCGCACGGGAATGATCCGGACCGCCCAGCGCAGATGCGAACGGGCTTCGTCCAGATAGAAGCGCGCGAGCGGCCAGTTCTGTTTCCGCCCCGCAAACCACAGGTTCGCGAAATGATAACCGACGTCCTTCATCGCGTGCGATTGGTCGGGCAACTTGCCCTTAACGACAGCCAACTCGTTTTGGAGGTCCTCCAGGGCTGTTGGGGGCCTGTTGGTCGGCTCGGCAGCCTCAGCCTTCGTTACGGATAGATCGGTGATCCAGTGGCCGAGAGCCCACAGCATCGGTCCCAACACCAGTCCCAGCGCGAGGCCGGCCCCAAATCGGAATTCAGTGCAAAACGAAGTCTTGGTCTTCATAGTTAGCAGCATCAGGTCGTTAAATGCAGCTTGAGGAGACTTGGTCCGGCAGGTCGATAGAAAAGTAGCGGGGGCAACGGTCCAAGTCGAGCGAAAGCGCGAGTCTTGCCTACTGGCGGGCGCATCTCAGTTTCTGAAAGCTTTTCGCGGGACGAAAATTGATGGTAGTCATAAGTCGCTCCGCGACCAGCCCCAAAAAGTGTGATGCCTCCCGTTTTGGCAGGCGTCGATTATTTTTGTTCCACTCCCAATGGCGACTTGCGGCAGAAGCGTCGAACCGTTAGAATGCCTCGAAACCGGGAAATGAGCGAAATGTCGAACACCCTCAAACAATCCTCCCTCCGCGGGCTGGTGCTCCTCCTGGTGTTCGGTGCACTGCCGATGTTCGCCTTTGCCCGGGTATGGGGCAGCGAGTCCGTCTCCCGACCGGCCGAAGACCTGGACTGGTCCAAGGAGCGTCAGTTCTGGGCCTTCCGTCGGCCGCTCGGTCAGCCGCAGCCGGTCGTCAGAAACAGGCGCTGGCCCAGGCAGCGGCTCGATTACTTCATCCTCGCCCGCCTGGAACAGGCACGGCTTTATCCCTCGGTCGAGGCCAACAAACGAGCCCTGATCCGTCGGGTCACCTTCGATCTCACGGGACTGCCCCCCACGCCCCAAGAGGTGGAGGAGTTCCTGAGCGACGCCGGCGACGCCGCCTACGAACGAGTAGTCGAACGCCTGCTGGCCTCGCCTCGTTACGGGGAACGCATGGCCAGCCTGTGGCTGCCGCTGGCGCGCTTTGCAGAGGACCAGGCCCATCAGGTGGGCGCCGATACGAAGTTCTTTTATCCGAACGCGCACAAATACCGGGAGTGGATCATCGCGGCTTTCAACCGTGACCTGCCGTACGACCGGTTTGTCAAACTGCAATTGGCTGCCGACAAAATCGAGTCCACCAACTCCCCGAATCTTGCCGCGCTCGGATTCCTCGGCCTGGGGCCGAAGTATTACAATCGCGGAAGGCTCGAGGTGATGGCCGACGAATGGGAAGACCGGGTGGATACGGTGACGCGCACCTTCCTGGGACTGACGGTCTCGTGCTCTCGCTGCCACGACCACAAATTCGACCCGATCACCATGGAGGACTACTATGCCCTCGCCGGCGTGTTCGCCAGCACCCGGATGATCAACCGGCGACCGGATGGGACATCCGAAGATGACAAGAGCGAAGCGGTTAAAATGGATCCGGACACGCTGCACGTTGTCGAAGACGGCGAAACGCAGGAGTTGAACGTGTTCATTCGCGGCAATGTAAATCGCAAGGGACCGGTGGCGCAGCGGCGCTTTCTGCGCGTCCTCTCGGAGGGTGATCTCGCGCCGTTCAAGAACGGCAGCGGACGGCGGGAATTGGCTGAAGCCATCGCCGCCTCGACCAACCCGCTCACGGCGCGCGTCCTGGTCAACCGCATTTGGGGTTTATTTTTCGGCAAGCCGCTTGTGCCAACCGCCAGCAACTTCGGGCACAGCGGCGAGCCGCCGACTTTTCCCGCGCTCTTGGACGATCTCGCCGCGCGCTTCGTGGAGAACCATTGGTCGATAAAATCACTCGTGCGCGAGTTCGCCCTCTCCGCCACCTACCGGCAAAGCGCCGCCACGGACGCCCGCAACGCCGAACACGATCCCGCCAATGACCTGCTCTGGCGCAGGAACCGGCGCCGCCTCACCGTCGAGCAATGGCGCGACGCGGCGCTGTTCGTCTGCGGTCAGCTCGACTTCAGCAGTGGCCGATCGCTGGAACTGGACGACCCGGCCAATTTTCGCCGCACGGTCCATGCGCGGATCAGCCGGCTCAAACTGAACGACATGCTCATGCAGTTCGATTATCCGGACGCCAACGTCCACGCCGAGAAACGGGCCGTCAGCACGACCGCCACGCAAAAGCTTTTTCTGTTGAACAGCCCGTTCATGATGGCGCGGGCGAAGGCCTTGGCCGAGCGGCTCACCGCCGATCCCAAGGAAAATAACGCCTGGCGCATCCAGCGTGCCTACCGACTGCTGTTGGGACGCGAGCCTGACAAATCCGAGACCGAAGTGGCGCTCGCCTTTCTGCGCAAACCCGATCCGGCGGAAATTTCGCGCTGGGAGCAATACGCTCAAATGCTGCTGGCCTCGAACGAAATGTTTTATGTGGACTGATGATTCCCTCCTGACTCGACGCCAGATGCTCCACCGCATGTGCGCCGGCTTCGGCATGGTGGGCCTGGCGGGTCTGCTCGGACCGCAATCCCTCCTCGCCGCCACCCAAGGCCGCGCGCCGCATTTTGCGCCTCGCGCCAGGCGGGTGATTTTTCTTTTCCTCAACGGCGGGCCATCGCACGTGGACACGTTCGATCCCAAGCCGGCCTTGAGGAAATACGAAGGCCAGCAGCCGACCGGCGATCTTTACAAAAAAACCAAAGGCACCGGCTTCATGCCCTCGCCGTTCGACTTCAGACCCTGCGGCCAGAGCGGAATCGAAGTAAGCGAAACTCTGCCGAACCTGGGGCGGATCATCGACGACTGCTGCGTCATCCGCTCGATGAAGACGGACGTGCCAAACCATGAGCCGGCTTTGTTGCAGATGCACACGGGCAACATCCAGCCCATCCGGCCGTCAATCGGATCTTGGCTCCTCTACGGTCTGGGCAGTGAGAACCAGGACCTGCCCGGCTACGTGGTCCTGCGCCCGACGCCCAAGATCGTGGTCGGTCCCGCGCTGTGGAGCAACAGCTTTCTCCCGGCCGAAGTTCAGGCAACCAGCGTGCTCACCACCGATATGCGGGTGGACAAACTCGTGGCCAACATCCGCAATCCGAAGCTGACCTTCGCGCAACAACGCGAACAACTCGACCTGCTCGGCCGGTTGAACACGATGCATTTGAAGCAACGCAACGGTGATCCCGAACTGGAAGGCCAAATCAGGGCGATGGAAACCGCCTTCCGCATGCAGTCGCGCGCCCTGCAGACCTTCGACATCAGTCGCGAGCCGGAATCCATCCGCAATCTTTATGGCGATACGCCGTTCGCACGCTCCTGTCTGCTGGCGCGCCGGCTCGTCGAGGATGGCGTCCGTTTTGTGACCGTCTATTACGTCAGCGACGACAATCAACCCTGGGACACCCACGCCAACCACGACGAGCGCCACCGCAAACTTTGCCTGGATGGCGACCAGGCCGCCGCCGCCCTGATCACCGATCTCAAACAGCGCGGTTTGCTCGACGATACGCTGGTGATCTGGGGCGGTGAATTCGGACGAACGCCCTACGCCGAAGTCCGTGAGGACAACAAGGAGAAACAGAAACCGGGCCGCGACCATCATCACACGGCCTTTTCGATGCTGCTGGCCGGCGGCGGAGTCAAAGGCGGCCTTGTCTATGGCGCGACCGACGAACTGGGCATGAACGTGGTGGAGAACCCCGTGCACGTTCACGATTTCCATGCCACCATCCTTCACCTGCTCGGCATTGACCACCAGCGACTCACTTATCGTTATGCCGGACGCGACTTCCGCCTCACGGATGTGCACGGACGCGTCGTGAAGGAAATCATCGCGTAGCGAGGCGGGCCTCAGGCCAACAATCGTTTCTAGTGAAGTCAGGCGTTTCTGCTATTCGGACGGTCCGGTTCAAAACCCGCCTCGCTGATAAAACGCTTCGCGTTTCGGAGGCAAAAACCTGACTTGATTACAATGTGTTTCGAGATTCAAGGAATCCAGCGGTGCTTTTGCGCAGCGTCAGGAATCCAGACGCCGTAGAAAGACCGTGGTCCGAGGTCGCCTCATCGCGGCGCACTTTACTCCCTCTCCTAGCAGCGTGTCGGATTTTCAGGCGTCATAGGCTAGCCAAGGAGAAGGGAGAAAGAGGAATTTGAGGTCGTTGGCCCTGGGTTTCTCGAAAACCGACGCAGGAGGTTTTCCTAGGAGCAGGCCGGGGTAAGAGCACCCCAGCGCTTATGAAGGATACGGATGCGCAAAACTCATCCCGCATATCGTAAGTCCGACGGCCTGCTAGGGGTGAGGGCGGTCGTTTCGGGCCAGCTTACTTCCGTAAGCTGCCCATCCAAGGCGCGGACTCAGGAGACCTGGGGCTGGCAGCTACCATGGCAGGGAAAACGTCTTGACGAAACTGAAGCGCTTGATGGCTTCGATTACCCCTTCCTTGATCCCGAGACCGCTGTCTTTAATGCCCCCAAAGGGGGAATTCTCGATGCGGTAACCGGGCACTTCGTTGATGTTCACCGCGCCGCATCGCAGGCGCTTCACGCATTCAATGGCCTTGTCGAGCGAGCGCGTGACGACGCCGGAGCTGAGGCCGTAGGCCGTGGAATTGGCGAGGGTAATGGCGTCGTCGAGGTCGCGCACGGTCAGGATCGGGGCCAGTGGCCCGAAACTCTCGCACGTCACCATGCGCGCGTCGCGCGGGACGTTTGCCACGACGGTTGGCTGGAACAGGGCACCCTGTCGCCGGCCGCCGATCAGGACCTTCGCGCCCGCCGCGATGGCTTCGTTGAGAACCGTTTCGAGATAAATTGCCGCCGGCTCATCGATGACCGTTCCGACCCGAGTCGTTTCGTCCATCGGATCCCCGCATACGTATTCCAGCGTTTTGTCCACCAGACGGCGGGTGAACTCGGGCGCGATCCCGGCCTGGACCAGGATGCGTTTGACCGCGGTGCAGCGCTGGCCTGAATTGCGGAAACTGCCCTCGGCCGCCAGCGTGACCGCGAGATCAAGGTCGGCATCGTCAAGCACGATCAGCGGGTCGTTGCCGCCGAGTTCGAGCACCAGGCATTTGTAGCCCGCGCTGGCGGCGATCCGTTTGCCTACGGCGACGCTGCCGGTGAAGGAAACGAGATCGACGCGCGGATCCCGCACGAGCGGTTCGGCGATTTCGGCGGTGGGCCCGAGCAAAACGCTCAACAGGGGACCGGGCAGGCCCGCTTCGTAAAGCAGTTCGGCGAATCTAAGCGCCGTCAGCGGCGTTTTCTCGGACGGTTTGAGGATGACCGGAGTGCCGGCCGCGATCGCCGGAGCCAGTTTGTGAGCCACCTGATTGAGGGGATGGTTGAATGGCGTGATGCAGACCGCGCAACCCAGCGGTTCGCGCAGCGTGAAGATTTTCCTGGCCTTGCCTTGGGGCGATACGTCGCAGGAAAAAACCTGTCCGTCGTCGCGCAGCGCTTCGTCAGCAGCGAAACGGAGCACGTCCAGCGCGCGTCCGACTTCGTATCGGGTTTCGCGCAGGCAGAGGCCGGATTCGCCGGTGATGAAACGCGCGAATTCTTCCCGGCGCCTGTCGAGAAGGTGCCTGGATTGTTCGAGGATCTGGGAGCGCTGAAAACGGGTGAGGCATTCGCCCCGGGTGGACGCCGCGGCGATGGCCGCGTCCACCTGTTCGCTTCCCGCCAGCGCCACCTCGCCCACCGGCTCGCCGGTGTAGGGACTCTTGACGATCAACCGGCGGTTGGATGAGACCGCTTTGCCCGCGATATAACAGGCAAGGTTCATATCCTGATTGACGAATGACGAAATCCCAATGACGATACTGTCCGCGCCCGGTCTAACCGCCCTTCATCATTCGTGTTTTGGGTTACTTTCGTCATTTGAAATTGGTCAGTTGTCATTCCGCCCTGGTTCCATTGACGGTGAAATCAAAGATGTCGAAGTTCCGCGGATCACCCGCGGCTCGGGCGGCGTATTCGAGTTTGAGCGGTTCGGAGAGAACGAACGGCACCATCTCTTCGTAACGCCCCCCGTGCGAGCGCAAGCCGCCTTCCAGCGCTTGCAAATCGTGATGCTCGGGCGTGCGTCCGA
>Ga0066709_100002915_pt1 | contig 12803 bp, 11 predicted proteins | sample GraSoiAngelo_158_FD_79665 | JGI IMG/M metagenome (GOLD analysis project Ga0066709, IMG submission 79665) | Grasslands soil microbial communities from the Angelo Coastal Reserve, California, USA - 14_1009_16_30cm | ecosystem: Environmental > Terrestrial > Soil > Grasslands | place: USA... | reverse complement strand
TACGTCGAGCGCTACTCGACTGGGATGCGTCAACGGCTGGCCCTCGGCCGCGCGCTGCTGCCCGACCCGCCGCTCCTGCTGCTGGACGAGCCGACCGTCGGTCTGGATCCGCAGGCGGCGCGCGATTTGCGCGACCGCGTGCGCGAGCTGAAGCGCGGCGGACGAACGATTCTGCTGACGACGCATTACATGGAGGAGGCCGATCAGCTCTGCGACCGCGTCGCGATCATCGACCACGGCAAGATCGTGGCGCTCGATGCACCTGCGGCGCTGAAGCGGACGATCCGCGCCGAAGAGGTCGTGCGCCTCGAGGTCGGGCTCGCCGGTGACGGAGCGGTGCTGGTCGATCATCTCGGCCGACAGGGCCGAGTCGCCCACCACGACCGCGAGAACGGCACCCTCAACGTGACGGTGCATTGCGATTCGGCGCGCGACTTCGTGCCGGCCGCGTTCGACATCGCGCGCGGGCAGGGGGCGACGATCAAGCACGTCGAGGTCGTGCCCGTGACGCTCGAAGACGTATTCCTCTCGCTCACCGGCCGCGAGCTCCGCGAGTGACCCTAGTTGCCGACGGCCGCGCCTTCGTCGCGGCGATCCGCAAGGAGCTCCGTCAGCTGCGCCGCTATCCGACATGGTTCTTCGGCTCGCTGTTCTGGCCGATCCTGCTGCCTGCGGTCTACGTGCTGCAGGGGCAGGCGTTCTCGGGCAACGATCCGCGGGCGATCGACGCCTTCCGTTCTGTCACCGGAACGGCGGAGATCGCCGGCTTCGTCTTCGTCGGTTGGGCGCTGTACATGTGGCTGTCGATCGTCCTGTGGGGACCGGGCACGGCGCTCCGTAACGAGCAGGTTCGAGGCACCCTCGAGGCGCTCTTCGTCACGCCGAGCTCTCGGCTCGTCCTGTTGTTCGGGCCGCCGGCCGCGTACCTGGCGATGGCCGGATTCCAGTTCGTGGTGATGGCAGTGGCGTTGCGGCTGCTCTTCGGCGTCGAGCTCGCGCCCGTCGCGCTCGTCCGCGCGCTCGCGGTCATCGTGCTCACGGTCCCGGCGATGTACGGGATCGGCGCGCTGTTCGCGACCGTGGCGCTGCGCAGCGGCGAGATCGGCAGCCTGGTGCAGTTCGTGCGCGGCTTTTTCAGTCTCTTTTGCGGCATCACCTATCCGATCGTGGTGCTGCCGGACTGGGCCCGGGCGATCGCTCAGGTGCTGCCGCCGACGTATTTCGTGGCCGACGCGCGCGCGGTGCTGCTCGCCGGTGCCGCGCTCGGCGATCTGCTGTCGGACCTCGGCATCCTCCTCGCGCTCGGTCTCGCGGCGTGCGCGCTGGCGGCCTTCGCGTTCACGGTCGCGGAGCGCGGCGCGCGGCGCACCGGAATGCTGGCGCGGTACTGATGCTGGAAGGACGAGCCGCGATGGCGATCGCGATGAAGGACCTGCGTCAGCTGGGCCGGTATCCACTGAACCTCGCCAGCCTGGTCTTCATGCCGCTGTACCAGGGACTGATCCCGAGCATCCTCTTCGGTGCCGCTTTTCTCGTCGGCGGCCGGGCGCTCGGCCTGGAGGCCGCGGTCGGCAGCGGCGATCTCGCGGGCTTCCTGTTCCTCGGCGCGGTCGTGAGCGGAGTGACGGCGTCGACGTTCTGGGGCGTCGCCTTCGGCCTCCGTTTCGAGTTGGATGCAGGAACGCTGGAGGCGGTGTGGTTGACCCCGACGCGGCGCGACACGCTCGTGCTCGGGCGAGCGCTGAGCGTCGGCGTGGTGTTCCTCCTGACGCAGGCGGTGCTGCTGGTGATCGGCGTGTTCGTCTTCGGCGCGCATTTTCTGCCGACCGCGTTGCTGGCGCTCCCGGCGCTCGGGCTCGCGACGATCTCGATGATCGGCGTCGCCTACCTGCTCGCGGCGGCGGTGCTGCTGATGAAGGAGGCGAACTTTTTCATCGACACCACGAACTTCCTGACGAACGTGCTGTCGGGCACAGGCTTTCCCATCACCGTCTTGCCCGGATTTTTTCAGGCGCTCGCCCTGTTGCTGCCCACGACCTACGCGCTCGACATCCTCCGTCACTACGCCATCGGCTCGCGTCCGCTGCTGGATCCACTGACCGAGCATGCGATCCTGGTCGCGCTCGCCGTGGTGTCGTTCCCGGTCGGCCGTTTTGTCTTCGAGCGCGCGGACCGCCGCTTGCGCCGGACCGGCGGCCTCGCGCAGTACTAGCCCTGGGCGAGCCGTCTCCCGTCATCCGCGTCGCGCTGGCGTTACCCTAGCGCCGTGAGATTCCTGCTCCACACGGTCATCACCGCGATCGCGCTCGCGGCCGCCGACTATCTGCTGACCGGGATTGAGTTCCAGCCGGTGCCGTTGGGTCTCGGCGATCCGGGCGATCGCGTCGCCGGATTGCTGATCGCGGCCTTCGCCCTCGGCATCCTCAACGCGCTCATCCGCCCGATCCTGGTGATGATCTCGCTGCCCGTCACGTGCATCACGCTGGGCCTCTTCGTCGTCGTGATCAACGGCGTCATCTTCTGGCTGCTGCAGTTCATTCCGTTCACCGGACTCGTGGTGCACGACTTCGTCCAGGCCATCCTCGCGGCCCTCGTCGTCAGCATCGTCAGCTTCGTCCTCAACCTCGTCGTTCCCGGCCGGTAGACCGGTGCGGCACCGCCGTCCGTTCGTCGCCGGCAACTGGAAGATGAATCCCGCCACAGTCGCAGAGGCGGTGGCGCTAGCGCGAGCCATCGTTCTGGCCACGGCGCAGGCCCGCGTCGTCGAGATCGCGATCGCGCCGCCGGCTGTGGCGCTCCTGGCGGTGCGCGACGCGATCGCCGCCAGCGACGTGACGCTCGCGGTGCAGGACGTTCACGAGCACGAGAAGGGCGCGTACACCGGCGGCATCTCCGCGGCCATGCTTCGCGGCATCGTCACCTACGTGATCGTGGGTCACAGTGAGGTGCGGCGCGACCGCGGCGACACCGACGCGCGTGTGAACGCGAAGCTGCGGCGGGCGCTCGACGCCGGTCTGCGCCCGATCCTCTGCGTCGGCGAGATGCTCGAGGTCCGCCACTCCGGCCGCGCGGACGAGTTCGTGCGCGGGCAGGTCCGTGCGGCGCTGTCGGACGTCGCGATGGGCCAGGCCTCGCGCGTCACGATCGCGTACGAACCGATCTGGGCCATCGGTACCGGCGTCCCAGCTCACGGCGAGGACGCGAGAACGACGATCGCCGCGGCGCGCGAGGAAGTCGGCGTGCTGTTCGGCGCCGCGACGGCGCACGCGGTGCGGATGCTGTACGGCGGCAGCGTGACCGGAGAGAGCATCGCCGAGTTCGCCGAGCAGCCGGGCATCGACGGCGCGCTTGTCGGCGGCGCGTCTCTGGTGAGCGATGAATTCGCACGCATTTGCGCCGCTGTGGGAGTTGCTCGCACGCGCGCATGAGGTTCCGGCCGGTCGTGCTGTGCATCCTGGACGGCTACGGCTTGGCGCCGCCCGGTCCCGGGAACGCGATCGCCGCCGCGCGCCACCCGAACATCGACGAGCTTCTGCGGGGCCCGCACGCGCAGCTGCAGGCCTCCGGGCGAGCGGTCGGGCTTCCCGACGGCGTGATGGGCAACAGCGAGGTCGGCCATCTCACGATCGGCGCCGGCTACGCGCAGCGGCAGGATTACGTGCGCATCAACGACGACATCGCGAGCCGCGCATTCTTCCGCAATCCGGTCCTGGTCGAGGCCTGCGCGCAGGCGCGTCAGCGCGGCACCGCGCTTCATCTCATGGGTCTGATCTCGGACGGTGGCGTGCATGCCGACTACCGCCATCTCATCGCCCTGCTCGAGCTCGCGCGGTCCGAGCGTCTCACTCGCGTCTACGTCCACACGTTCCTGGATGGGCGCGACATGCCGCCGCGCAGCGCCCGGCCCCTGCTCGACGAGGTCGCTCGCGCCATGGTGCGTCTCGGCGTCGGCGCGTACGCCACGGCATCCGGCCGTTATTACGCCATGGACCGGGACAAGCGCTGGGATCGGGTGCAACTGGCGTACGACGCGATCGTTCTCGGCGAGGGTCCGCGCGTCGAATCCGTCGACGAAGCGTTGTCGCGCTGCTACGCGGAGGAGGCTTGCCGGGATGAGCTGATGACGCCGTACGTCATCGCACCAGGCGGCCGGCCCGCGGGCACGGTAGGGAACGGCGACAGCGTCCTCTTCTTCAACTTCCGGCCCGATCGCGCCCGCCAGCTCACCTGGGCACTGATGCAGCCGGACTTCGCCGGTTTCGCGCGAAAGGTGTGGCCGCGTGACATCTACTTCGTTTCCATGACGGAGTACAAGGTCGATCTCCCCGCGGTGCACGTTGCCTATCCGCCGCAGCGCGTCCTCTCCATCGCCGAGGTCCTCTCTGAGCGCGGCCTGTCGCAATTTCATTGCGCCGAGACCGAGAAGTACGCCCACGTGACGTATTTCTTCAACGGCGGCCGCGAGCCTCCGTTTCCCGGCGAGGACCGTGCGCTCGTACCGTCACCGAAGGAGAAGACCTACGACCTCAAACCCGAGATGAGCGCACGCGGGGTGGCTGAGCGCACCGACGCGGCGATCCGGTCGGCGAAATACGACTTCGTCGTGGTGAACTTCGCGAATCCGGACATGGTCGGACACACCGGGGTCATGGCCGCGACGATCAGGGCCGTGGAGGTGACCGACGAGTGCGTCGGCCGGCTCGTGCATGCGACTCGCGACGGCGGCGGAGCGTTCGTGCTGACCGCCGATCATGGCAACGCCGAGGAGCTCCTCGACGCGCAGGGCCAGATGCTGACGCAGCACAGCACCAATCCGGTTCCGGTCGCGTACGCCGCGCCTGACGCGGATCGGGTGCGGCTGCGCGACGGCACGCTCGCCGACATCGCGCCCACGTTGCTCGAGCTGTTCGAGCTGCCGGTTCCTGACACGATGACCGGCCGGTCGCTGCTGGTGCACGAGCGCGAACCGTGAGGAGCACATAAACCCTCCGCGAATCGCAGCGGCGAGGCTGTCGTGGACCGCCTTGCTCGTCGTCGCTGGAGCGCTCGCGTTGCGCGCGGTGCTGTTGTGGCTGTTCGCGCTCATGGCGAACGGGCCGGTCATGTACGGCGAAGGCGCCGTGGCGCACGCCGGGGCGATCATCGCGCGCGGCGGCGATCCGTACGGTCCGGCGCGCGCGGGCACATTCGTTGCCGCGAATTACTCGCCGCTCGCGTACATCGTGTCGGCGCTAGGCGAGTCGGTGGGTCCGTTCTTCGCTCTGCGCCTCGCGAGCATCGTCGCCACGCTCGGCGTCGCCGTGGCGATTGCATGGCGCGCCGGGGAACGACGTCTCCAAGGACTCGCGCTCGCCGCGTCCTTTCTGGCGCTCGTGCCGGTCGAGGTCTGGGGTCCAGCGCATCGGTCGGATCCGCTCGCCATCGCGCTGACCGCGCTCGCGGTCCTCACTGCCGGACCGAGCCGGGGACGGGCCGGCATTGCCGGAGCGAGCGCGGCGCTCGCGGTCTACGCCAAGCCGACCAGCCTGTTGCCGCTCGCCGTCGTGTTCGCGTACCTCCTGTGGCGCGAGCGCTCGGTCGCGCTGCGCACGATCGCGGCCGCCGCGGTCACGGCGCTGGTCGTGGGGGCGATCACGCTGGCGCGATTCGACGTCGCCGGACTGTTCGACCACGTCGTACGACGCAATCAGCTGCCGGTCGACCTGGGCCAGCTCCCGTCGCTCGCCATCGCCTGTCTCATCGCGATCGGCGTGTTCATCGCTGTTGGGCTGCGAACGCAAGATGGCCGTCTACGAGCTTATGTCGCGGGTGGCGCGCTGGTGCTGCTGCTCGGCGCGCGCGAGGGCGCGACCATCAATTACTTCCTCGATCTGTCGGTAGCGTCGTGCCTCGCCGTGGTGACGGTGGCGACGCGCGCCCAGAGCCCGCTGCTGCCGCTCGCGCTCGCCACCCAGCTCGTGTTGGGAGCGCTCTTCTTCCGGCCGCTCGACGCCACCGCGACGACCGGCGCCTGGTCCGATCCGCGGCGCGCCGCGCTGGCGTCGGACCTGGCGCGCACCTCGCCACACCTTGCGGAGGAGAGCGGTGTCCTGGTCGCCAACGGCATCGATCCGATCGTCGATGACCTGTTCCTGTGGTCGCGTCTCGTCGCGAGTGGTGCGATCGTCGATGACGTGACGCCGCGGATCCTCAATAGTGAGTTTGCGACCGTCATCGCGGAGGTCCCGCTCGAGGGTCTCGACAGCGCTCCGGCATTCGAGCGTCAGCGTTGGTCCGCGACCCTCGCGCGGGCGGTCCTGACGGCATATCGACTGGACCTCAGCGCGGATCACTTCTACAAGTACGTTCCGCGTCGCATCCTCGTGCGACACGGGCAGTGAATGGCCCGCACCACCTACATGGGTGATGCCGGGCTGGTCACGATCTCCCGTACTGCTATGTCATGACCGGTAGCACTCTTCTCGCGCCGGCGGCGGAACGACGGACGGTCGCGTTCTCGCGCTACAGCTGGGCCGTCTTCGCGGCGATCGCGGTCGCCATGGCGCTTGCGGCCTTGGCGCGATGGTTGAGCGCCCTGAGGTTCGACGGGCCGATCGTCTACGGCGAGGGTGCGGTGGTGCACGCGGGGTTGCTGCTCGCGCGCGGCCTCGATCCGTATGCGCCACCCCCGGGCGGCACCTTCGTCGGGGCGAACTACCCGCCGCTCGCGTACCTCGTGGTCGCGCTCGGCAGCGGACTCGCCGAGTTCTTGCCGCTGCGCGCCGTGAATATCGTTGCGGCACTGGCCATTGCCGCCGCGGTCGCATGGCGCGCCCGCGCATCGCGCGCGACGGCGCTGGCGCTGGCGTCGTCGTTCCTGGCGCTCTTCCCGGTCCTGTCGTGGGCACCCGTGGCGCGGGTCGACATGCTCGCCGTCGCGCTCACCGCGTTCGCGGTCCTGGTCGCCGGCCCGGCCTGGAGGCGCGCGCTCGCTGCGGGCGGGCTCGCGGCTCTCGCCCTGTACGCCAAACCGACGGCGCTTTTGCCGCTGGCGGTCGTGCTGCTGTATCTGGCGTGGCGCGAGCGGCGCACCGCGACGCGTGTCGCGCTCGGCTTCGTCACAGCGAGCGCGGTGCTGGTCGCGTTCACCGGCGCACGCTTCGACCTCCCGGGGATCGTCACGCACGTCATCCGCTGGAACGCGCTGCCGTTTGCGCCGAACATCGCCGCCCTGCTGCTGCTGCTCGGCGTCGCGACGCTGGGGGCCTTCGCCCTCCTCGGCCTCCGATCAGTCGACGGCCGGATGCGCGCGTACCTCGTCGGCGCCGTGCTCGTCGTGGTGCTCGGCGGCCGCGAAGGAGCGACGGTCAACTACCTGCTCGACGTCGCCGCCGCGTCCTGCCTCGCGCTGGCCTCGGGCGTGCGGGCGCACGCGCCGCTCGTGCCGCTCACCCTTGCGGCACAGCTCGCCGTCGGTCTGGTGATGCTCGCGACAGGGGCGTTGCAGCCGGCCGACGTGACCGCCGCGCGCCGTCAGGTCGCGCTGAGTGAGGGTCTACCGCGCGGTGCAACGGTGCTGTCGGAAGATAGCGGCGTGCTGATCGCGAACGGGACCGAGCCGGTCGTCGATGACCTGTTCTTGTGGTCGCGCCTCGTGGCCAGCGGCGCGATACCCGATGAGGTGACGCCGCGGGTGCGGCAGGGTGCCTTCGCGTTCATCATCGCCGACGTCCCACTCGACGCCCTCGATCGTGCGGCGGAGTTCGAGCGTTTGCGCTGGCCGCCGGCGCTGGTTCGCGCGGTGCTTGATGGGTATCGCTTGGAGGTTGTCGCGCCTAGCCACTTCCGGTACGTGCCGCGCCGCGTCCAGTGATCGGATGAGACTGCGCCGCGACGACGCCGCGTTTCTCTTTGGGCTCGCGCTCGGCGTGGTCGTGATCGTGGCGTTTGGTTTCGTCGAGCGGCGCGCCGAGATCCTGCATCTGAGTGATTTCTCCGGGGTCTGGGCCGGCGCTCGCGCGATGCTCGACGGCCATGACCCGTACGACCCAGCCACCTGGCACGAGACGGCGCTGCGTCTCGGGACGCAGCCGCCGGATACGGGCGTGTACGGCTATCCGCCATGGGCGGCGGTGGCGTTCATGCCGCTGGCGCTGCTGCCGCTGTCGGTCGCCTCGTGGCTGTGGCAGCTGGCGACGATGGCGCTCGCGGCGGTCGCGCTACGCGCGCTGCTCGCGCGTCATCTGTCGGGACTGCCGATCGCGCATACGCTCGCGGGTCTCACGCTGCTGGCGTCGCAGCCGGCTCTCACGGCGTTCGTTGTCGGTCAATGGAGCTTCCTGCTCGTCGCCGCGAACGCCGCGCTGCTGCTGTGGATCGATCGCGCGCCCGCGCGTGCCGGGGTCGCAGCGCTAACGATGCTGGCGAAGCCCCAACTGTTCCTGTTGCACGGGCTGGCCGTCGCGTGGCATGCGCTGCGGCGGCGTCGGTTGTCGTTCCTTCTCGTGGCAGGCGGCGCCGGACTCGTACTCGCCGCCGTCGCTTGGGCTCTGGCGCCGCAGTGGTGGTCGGCGTACGACACGTACGCGCGGCCGAACCGCTTGGCGGATCCGCCGCGGTCCGCCGTGCTTGCCGCTGCGGCGTTCGACGCTATCGGACGGCCGGGCATCGTCCTGGCGTATGCGGCCATCGTCGTGGTCGTCGTGGTCGCATTCCGTTTCGGCACGGAGGGCGCGGGCCTCGCGCTGTGGCTGGTGGCGTCACTCGTCGCCGCTCCGTACAGCTGGTCGTACGACCAGCTGCTGCTCATCGTTCCGCTTGTCGTTGTGGCCGGCGCGCTGGCGCGACGCTCGGCGCGAGAGGCGATCGTGCTGGTCCTCGCGGGCACGCTGTTCTTGCTGTTCGGGTCAGGGCTGCTGTATGCGCTCGCGATCGTCCGACATCGCGAGACCTTCACCGGCATCGTGCCGATCCTGTTCTTCGTGCTGCTCGCCGCGGCGCTGTTTCGGGCTCGCGCGGTCGCGGCCGAAAACGCCTGAGCGTCCTGCTACCATTCGTCCATCCCATGGACCTCTTTTTGTTCTCGCAGATCGTCATCAGCATCGCCGTCGCGGCAGCGATCCTGTTGCAGGCGCGGGGCACCGGCCTGTCGTCGACCTTCGGCGGTGAGTCCACCGCGTATCGCAGTCGGCGCGGTCTCGAGCGAACGCTCTTCCGGCTCACGATCGTTCTCGCCACCGCCTTCATCGTCATCTCGCTCGTGAGCGTGGCCCGCCAACCGTCCGGCGCCTAGCGTTGCGAGCCCGCGACAAGTTCATCGTCGCTCTGCTCATCGCCGTCGTGGCGGTCGCCACCGTCGCCGCATTCGTCAGCGCCAATACCGCGAGCGGTGCACCGCCGGCGTTCGGCGGTAGCTACACCGAAGGGGTCGCCTCCGCGGGTCCGCCACGGACGTTCGATCCGCTGTTCGCGAGCACGCAGGCGGAGCGAGACGTGAGCGCGCTGGTGTTTACGGGCCTGACCCGCTTCGACCAGCGCGGCCTCGTCGTCCGCGATCTGGCGACGGACTTTTCGTCGAGCGAGGACGGCAAGACCTGGACGTTCACGATCCGGTCCGATGCGCGCTGGCACGACGGCGAACCGGTCGTGGCCGCCGACGTCGTGTACACAGTCGGCGTCGCACAAGATGAGTCGTACCACGGCCCGTACGCGGGCACGTTCGCGGGCGCGAAGGTCGAGGCCCTCGACGATCGCACCGTCCGCTTCGTTCTTCCCGACGTCTTCGCGCCGTTCCTCGAGGCCAGCACGATCCCGCTGCTGCCTTCGCACCTGCTGCGTGATGTTCCGGCGGTGCAGCTGGAGCGAGATCCATTCAGCGTGCGACCGGTCGGGACCGGACCCTTCCGCTTCGACTCTCGCGATGAATCCCGCGTGACGCTCGTGCGCAATGACAATTTTTATCGTGTCGCGCCGCAGCGGACCCGGCCGTATCTGGACAAAGTAGTGCTGCGATTATTCCCCGACACCAACGCCGCGGTGCAGGCGCTGGCGCGTGGCGAGCTGCAGGGCTTAGGTGGGATCTCGGCGGACGATGCGGATCGCGTCAGAGGCGCACGCGATATCTCCACGAACTACTTCCCGTCCGACGAGGCCACCGTCTTGTTCTTCAACCTCGCACCGGATCACGCCACGTTCCGCGACCGCAGCGTTCGGCAGGCCATCGCGATGGCGATCAATCGGCCGCGGCTGGTGCAGCTGATCGCCGGCGGTCACGCTTCGATCACCGATCAACCCGCGCTGCCGTCGTCCTGGGCCTACTCGCGCGACCTTCCGCGGCGCCCTTTCGCGCCCGACGACGCCCGGACGATCCTCGACGCCGCCGGCTGGATCGATCACGACGGTGACGGCGTGCGCGACAAGGGCGGCGTCGCGCTGCGGTTCGGTCTGGTCACGAACGATGATCCGCCGCGGGTCGCGACGGTGCAGCAGATCGCGCACGACCTGGACGCCATCGGCATCAGCGCGCAGGTCGAGGTCGTTTCCTTCAACCAACTTGTCGACACCCGCGCCCGCGAGCGGACGTTCGATGCCATGGTGCTCGCGGTCAGCACCGGCATGGATCCGGACCCCTACACCTTCTGGCACTCCTCACAGGTCAAGGACCCGGGCCTGAATCTGACGAGCTATGCAACGCTCGGCATGGACCGGGCGCTGGAGCAGGCGCGGCGCACCCTGGATCAGACGCAGCGCAAGGATCTCTACGGGCAGGTCTTCATGCAGTTGCAGGAGGATGCGCCCGCGGTCTATCTCTATTTCGCTGATTACGTCTATGCGGTCGATCGCTCGGTCCGCGGCTTGCGCATCGCGCCGCTCGCCGATCCCTCGCAACGGTTTTGGAGCGTCGAGGACTGGTACGTTCGCACCGTCGCGCAGGAGTAGAGCGCGACGGTAGAATTGTGGCGCCCGCCGACGTAGTCCAATCGGCAGAGACGTGACGTTCAGGACGTCAAGGTTGTGGGTTCGAATCCCACCGTCGGCACAGTCTGACCAACGAGATAGTCATGCCAGACGAGCCACTTACGCTCGAGCTTCGGCGCGGTACTTGAGGGATAGAGACGCGGCAGCAGCGTTTCTGCCGCCTTTTTCCCCAACTGCAGTACGTGCATGGGTGTCTTTCCGCGACGTCGTTCAACGACCAATGCGCCGGTCACGCCGCGAGTTGCGAATTCGCTCCTCAACCATTCGATGTGTGCTCGACTCGCGGAATGGAACTTCACCACGAGCCGCTCGTACCTGTAGGTCGGCTGATGGCGCTTTGTGGGCCGATGAATGTAATGAGCGATGGTGCCGTCGCCGTCGAGAAGACCGCGTGCGAGCGGATAGAAGAATTGTGGCGGTACGTCGATCGCACCGAGGACGAGGCTCTTCCTCGGCGATAGGCCGATGGCCTCGAGCCAACGGTACAAGACGACATCCCCGAATTGAGCGTGGTACGTCAGGCTGCCGCCGCCACCTCGGACGAGATACGGCTTTGCGCGACGACCCATAACGGCCAGGTACGTGTTGATCAGCTGAACATCTTTGGACTTGAAAGCGATTGCGCCGCGGCCAACCAGACCGCCGTCCGTTGCAATCAATCCGACGCCGTACGCCAGGTCCTCGGTCCAGAAGATCTCACGCCACGTCCGGCTGCACCGCCGGTCCTCTTCGACCGGTTTGCGTCGCGTGTATCGCATCCCGCGGTGCGCACCGGCCGCTCGCGCCACACGGGAGTCGCTGAGGGCAGTGAGACCCTTCGCCCAACCGCGACCCATACCAAGTTATCTTCTGCGGAGACGCGACCTTGTCTAGTCCTCCAAAAGGCCATCATCCGATCCTCCAGCGGATGACATCCGGTCCACGACCTAGCATCGCTCCTCGATGACGGACCTTCCGCGCTCCGCCTCTGTCGTAATCGTCGGCGCTGGCGTTGTCGGCGCTGCGATCGCGTTCCATCTCACGCAGCAAGGGGTGCACGACGTTCTGGTCCTCGAGCGGGATCACGCCGGGGCGGGATCGACCGGTAAGAACGCCGGCGGCATCCGGCTGCAGTTCTCGTCCGAGATAAACGTCCGGCTGTCACTTCTCTCGGTGCCCGAGATCGAACGCTTCGCCGATATCACCGGCGTCGATCCGCAGTTCCATCAAGTCGGCTATCTGTTTCTGGTGACGACGGATCGCGATGCCGTCGCGTTCGAGCGCTCGTTCCAGCTCTGGAAGCGGCTGGAGGTGCCGGCGCGACGGCTCAACCCCGATGAGACGCATGCGCTGCTGCCGCAGCTGAATGTGTCCGACGTTCGGTTCGCGAGCTTCTGTGAGCGCGATGGGTACGCCGATCCATCGAGTCTGCTTCGCGGTTATCTCACCTGCGCGCGCGCCGCTGGCGCACGCGTAGTCGAAGGAGCGCGTGTCGACGGAATCGAGGTCGCGAATGGATCAGTGAGACGTGTGCGCGTCGGCGGCAAGGCCGTAGTTTGCGAGTACGTGGTCGATGCGGCCGGGGCGTGGGCGGGCGAGGTGGCGGCGGCCGCGGGCGTCGCGATACCGATCACGCCGCACCGGCGCACGATCTTCGTGACCGAAGCGTTCGACGGGCTGCCGGAGCGGTTCCCGATGGTGATCGACTTCGCGACCGGGTTCTATTTCCACCGCGAGTCCGGCGGCGTGCTGATGGGGATGCCACCGGCGCAAGAGGTGGATGGATTCCGGGAGGATGTCGATTGGGACGTGCTGCCGCTGGTGGTCGAGCGCGCGATGTATCGCGTTCCGGTCCTCGAGCGCGCGCG
>Ga0066709_100002914_pt1 | contig 12803 bp, 11 predicted proteins | sample GraSoiAngelo_158_FD_79665 | JGI IMG/M metagenome (GOLD analysis project Ga0066709, IMG submission 79665) | Grasslands soil microbial communities from the Angelo Coastal Reserve, California, USA - 14_1009_16_30cm | ecosystem: Environmental > Terrestrial > Soil > Grasslands | place: USA... | reverse complement strand
CGGACTGGTGAGCGGGGATCAGGCGCCCGGCCGTCACGAAGTGTCGTGGGACGGTCTCGCCGACGACGGCTCGCGCGCCGAGCACGGGGTCTACTTCCTGCGCTCCGAGATCGGCACGAGCCTCCGTACCGTGAGGGTGGTGTACCTGCGGCGGTGATCGGTAGCGAATGACCGCCGAGCCGAAAGGCTCGTCCACCGGGCCCGGATGCTCCAGCGCATCCGGGCCCGCGTGTTGCGGGTCAGCCGCCTCGCCGGTTCAGTACCCCAGCGCGCACCCATCCTTGCGCTTCTCGGTGGCGCCCGCGTACATGCCCGTCGCCGGATCACGCCAGATCGCCTGGTAGCCGCCGTACGCCCCGACCGACTCGGGTTGGATCACGTGGCCGCGCTGCTTGAGCTCGTCGAGCACCGCCTGGGGCAGGCCATCCTCGATGTGGAGGATCCCGCCGTCCGTCATCGCCGTGCCGGTGGGCTCGGTCGAGCCGGTGTGGTGGAAGCGGATCGCGTCGCCCGCCTCCTGGAGGTTCATCCCGAAGTCGAACAGGTTGACGATCACCTGGGCGTGCCCCTGGGGCTGCATGTCGCCGCCCATCAATCCGAACGCCATGAGCGGCGCTCCGTCCTTGGTCACGAACGCCGGGATGATGGTGTGGAACGGCCGCTTCCCGGGCGCCAGGGCATTGGGGTGTTCCTTGTGGAGCGAGAACAGGCCGCCCCGATCCTGGATCCCGAAGCCGAGCTCGGGGACCACGTAGCCCGATCCGAAGCCGGTGTAGTTGCTCTGGATCAGCGACACCATCATGCCGGAGGCGTCGGCGGTGCAGAGGAACGTGGTCTCGCGGCGGTTGAGCGCCGCCACCTCTCCCGGCGAATCGGCCATCGCCGCGTGTTTCATGTCGATCAGGGCCGCGCGCTGCTTCGCGTAGTCCTTGGAGAGGAGCTGCTCCACCGGCACGCTCGCGAACGCCGGGTCGGCGTAGTAGCGGGCACGGTCGGCGAAGGCGAGCTTCTTGGCCTCGACCATCACGTGCCAGAAGTCGGCCGACTCCCGGCCCATCGACTTGAGATCGTAGCTCTCGAGGATGTTGAGCATCTCGAGCGCCGCCAGGCCTTGGCTGTTGGGCGGCAGCTCCCACACCCGGTAGCCGCGGTACTCGGTCGAGATGGGCTCGTCCCAGGTGGAGTGGTGCTGCGCGAAGTCCTCGAGGGAGAAGAAGCCGCCCTGCGCCTTCGAGTAGCGGACCAGCGCCTCGGCGATCGGACCGCGGTAATACGCGTCGCGGCCCCGCTCGGCGAGCAGGCGCAGGGTCTTCGCCAGCGCCGGGTTCTTGAACCGCTCGCCCTCGCGCGGAGCGCGGCCGTCGGGCATGAAGACTTCCTTGAAGCCCGGCTTGCCGGCGAACACCTTGACGCTCCGCTCCCAGTCCGAGGCGATCACCGGCGAGAGCGGGAATCCCTCCTCGGCGTACCGGATCGCCGGAGCGAGCAACTCCTTCATCGGCAGCCGCCCGTAACGCTTGTGGAGCTCGAACCAGCCGTCGGCGCATCCCGGCACCGTCCAGGAGTAGGGAGAGTAGAGCGGGATCGTGCCGTCTTTCTCCGCCGGGACCTTGTCGATGGTGAGCGCGAGCGGCGCGCGCCCCGAGGCGTTGAGCCCCGCCACCTTCTTCGCCCGGGGGTCCCACACCATCGCGAACAGGTCCCCGCCCAGTCCGTTGGCGGTCGGCTCCATGAGCCCGAGGCAGGCGTTGACGGCGATCGCCGCGTCCACGGCGCTCCCGCCGCGCTTGAGGACCTCGACGCCGGCCTGGACCGCGAGCGGCTGGGCCGCGCACACCATGCCGTGCGGCGCCCACACCACCGAGCGGGTAGCCTGTCCGCGGGCGGCCTCCGCCTCGTGTCGGTGAAACGCGAAGGTGCTCACGACCAGGACGAGAGAGATGAACGGGGCGAAGGATGGGATGGGGCGGTCCATGGCGGGTCCTCCTCTGCGAATCGGGGGCGGCGCATCATGGAAGGACAGTAAGCTCGCGGCACGGCCGCCCGCAACGCGGCCGCCGGGGCTCATGAATGGAGTGGGGCGACATCACGCTTCGTTTGAGAGGCCCTCGACCCTCCCCTATACTCGCTCGCGCTTTCGTTCGCCGCACCTGCGTCGCGCCGTCGCCGAGCCTTCAGGAGAGATCATGCCCCGCTACCCTGGCGTGGACTTCTACGACATCGACTCGCTCCTCAGCGAGGAGGAGCGCCAGATGCGCGACCACGTGCGCGACTGGGTGGAAGATCGTTACCTGCCTCTGGTCGAGAAGGCGTACGAGGAGGCCTACTTCCCCTGCGAGGTGATCCCCAGCCTGGCGGAGATGGGGCTGCTCGGCGCGACCCTGCCCGAGAAATACGGCTGCGCCGGGATCGGGGCCACCGCCTACGGGCTGGTCATGCAGGAGCTGGAGCGCGGCGACTCGGGGCTGCGCTCGTTCGCCTCGGTGCAGGGCTCGCTCGTGATGTACCCGATCTACTCCTACGGCAGCGAGGAGCAGCGGACCCGGTGGCTGCCCCTGCTCGCGCGCGGGGAGGCGATCGGATGCTTCGGGCTCACCGAGCCGGACCACGGCTCCGACCCTGCCGGCATGATCACCCGGGCGGTGAAGAAGGGCTCCGAGTATGTCCTGAACGGCGCCAAGATGTGGATCACGAACGGAACCGTGGCCGACGTGGCGGTGGTGTGGGCGAAGCTCAAGGACGAGGCAACGGGAGAGGACGAGATCCGGGGGTTCCTGGTCGAGAAGGGGGCGAAGGGATTCTCCGCCCCCGAGCAGAAGCGCAAGCACAGCCTGCGCGCGTCGGTGACGAGCGAGCTGATCCTCCAGGACGTTCACGTCCCGGCGGACAGCCTCCTGCCCGGGGTCCGCGGCCTCAAGGGCCCGCTCTCATGCCTCTCGCAGGCGCGCTTCGGAATCGCCTTCGGGGTGGTCGGAGCCGCGATGGCGTGCTTCCACTCCGCGGCCGAGTACTCGAAGACCCGCGTGATGTTCGGCCGGCCGATCGGCGGCTTCCAGCTCGTCCAGGAGCGGCTCGCCGTCATGCTCACGGAGATCACCAAGGCCCAGCTCCTGTGCGTGCAGCTCGGGCGCCTCAAGGAGACGGGCAAGGTGAAGCCGGAGCAGATCTCGCTCGCCAAGCGCAACAACTGCGAGATGGCGCTCGACGTCGCCCGCGATGCCCGCGACATCCTGGGCGCCAACGGCATCACGGCCGAGTACCCCGTCATGCGCCACATGTGCAACCTGGAGTCGGTGAAGACCTACGAGGGCACCCACAACATCCACACGCTGGTGCTCGGGGAGGCGATCACGGGGATCCCGGCCTATCGGTAGCAGGCGGCCGGAGACCCGTGCCCGATGGCCGTAGAGAGGCTCTCGCAGCGCGCGGAGGCAGGAGCCGGAGCGCGCGTCGCGAGTCAGCGAGCCGGAGACACGATGTCGGAGGCCGCGGGTCTCTCGGAGGCCCTCGGGCACGGGTCTTCGGCCGCCTGCCTGCCTCGCATCACCTGGCGTGTCGGTAGAACGCCACCCCGAAGCGTCCGATGAAGCCCGAATAATCGGCATCGCGCTCGACCTGGGACCCGACGAGCTGAGCCTTGCCGACCTTGACGAACCGGTAACCCGCGCCGGCGGTGAGTGCCAGGCCCGGCGTCAAGGACCACTCCCCCACGCCGAGACCCTCTCCGCCGGCTCCGTCGCCGCCGATGTTGCGGCTCCCAGACCCATCGTGCGCCTCGCCTACGATCGAGTAGTAGCCGAGGCCCGCGGCGAGCCCGAGCCGCAGCCGGTCGCGGGCGGGTAAGAACCACCCGCCGCCCAGCACGACGCCGTGGGCATCGAGGTTGAACGCGGCGGAGCCCCCGCCGATCCGGGACTCGGCGAACAGGGGCTCCCAGGTGAGGGAGAGCATCCATCGGGGAGAGAGCCACGCGCGCGCCCCGATCCCGCCGGCATAGCCGCTGTGGATCGCGTCGAAGCCGGTGCCGGCCGCGCGATTCGTGGCGGCGAGGAAGTCGTTGACCTCGCCCATGCCATAGGTGGTGAAGGCGCCGAACACCTCGGCTCCCCATACCGGACCGGCCCAGGCGCGAGCCGGGCCCAGGAACAGCGCCGCGGCCATCAGGAACCCGGCGGCAGTCTTCATCGCCCCCATCGCTTCCTCCTCTGGCTCCCCGTCCAACCACGCGGCGTAGTAGAGTGCCGGGCGCGATGCTCCGCACCTCGACCGCCGCCCGCCTGACGCCGCCCCTTTTCCGCTTGGCTCGCCCCGCGGGAGTAGAGGGCACCGCGCCGGGTCCGTCAAGGGCCGGTCGCGAGGAATCCGCCACGCGAGTGATACGAAAGGAGAGACGGTCGCCCCCATGAGCTCCGAGCAGCTTTCACGGCCGCACGCGGGCTGCCTCGACGAGAGGAATTTCCACGCCGATCCCGTCGAACAGTTTCGGACCTGGCTCTCCGAGGCGATGTCCGCCGGGATCCACGAGCCCTGCGGCATGGCGCTCGGCACGACCACCGCCGACGGTCGCCCCTCGGTGCGTTTCGTGCTGATGCGCGGGTTCGACTCGCGCGGGTTCGTCTTCTACACCCACTACGACAGCCGCAAGGCGGCCGAGCTCGAGTCGAACCCGCGTGGCGCGCTGGCGTTCTACTGGCACGAGCAGGGGCGCCAGGTCCGGATCGAGGGCGCGGTCGAGCGCACCAGCGCGGAGGAGTCCGACGCCTACTTCGATTCCCGGCCCTTCGGCAGCCGTCTCAGCGCCATCGCCTCGCCGCAGAGCCGCGTGGTGGCGAACCGCGGCGAGCTCGAGCAAGCGGTTCGGGAGCTGATGAGCCGCTACCGCCACGCCGGCGAGCGCGTGCCGCGGCCGGATTCCTGGGGCGGCTATCGCCTCGTCCCGCAGGCGATCGAGTTCTGGCAGCGCGGCCCGCACCGGCTCCACGATCGGCTCCGCTACGCCCGGCGGGGCGAAGGCTGGGTCCTGGAACGCCTGGCGCCGTAGTGTTCCACTAGCCCCGATGCCGCGCCGCTCGCCTCCCTCCTCGCCGCTCTGGGGTCTCCTCGGCGTTCTCTGGCATATGCCGCTCTGGGCGGTCCCCTTCGCGCTCTTCTTCGGCACCATCTACGGCTCGGGGCTCCGTTCCTACTTTCCCGCGTACGTCGTCTCGCTGGTGTTCGCCTACTCGATCGGGCTCAGCCTCTGGGTGCTGGAGAGCTTCCTCCTCCGCCGCATCATCGGCGAAGCCATCGAAGGGCGGAAGGAGAAGTTCTGGCTGCGCGGCCTCTCCTACGCGGTCGCGAGCCTGGTCGGATCGTTCGCCGCCGCCACACTGGTCCACTTCACGCTCATCCCCGGCTTCCTGGGCGGGCCGCGGCAGCTCGCCGGAATCGCGATGTTCACGCTGATCTTCACGGTGCTGTTCGGCGGTCTGACCTACGCGATCCGCTTCTACCGCCAGTCGATCGAGAAGGCGCGCGCCGAGCAGGAGCTTCACCTGGCGCGGCGCATCCAGCGCTCGTTCCTGCTCTCTCAGTTCCCCGAGATGCCGCGGCTCGAGGTGCATGCCGTGAACGTCTCCTCCAAGCAGGTGAGCGGGGACTTCTACGACGTCGTGCCCGCGGGTGAGCGGGCGTTCCTGCTCGCGATCGCCGACGTGGCCGGCAAGGGAGTGCCGGCGGCGCTGCTCTCGTCGATGCTCCAGGCGTCGCTCAGGACCCAGGCGAACTCCACCGCCTCGGTGGCCGCGATCCTCCGCAACATCAACTCGCTGGTCTACCGCAGCACCGCGGTGGAGCAGTTCGCGACCTTCTTCCTCGCCCGGATCGAGGAGGACACGCTGCGGCTGTCGTACTCCAACGCCGGCCACAACTTTCCGATCGTGTTCCGCAAGAACGGCGAGCGCCTCACCCTCGAGCGCGGCGGCACGGTGGTCGGGATCCTGGAAGGTGCGGCGTTCGAGGAAGCCTCTCTGGTGCTGGCGCCCGGCGACCGCGTGGTCTTCTACACGGACGGCATCAACGAGGCCGCGAACGCGCGCGGGGAGATGTTCGGGGAAGGGCGGATCTTGGAAGCGGTGCGGTCGCTCCCGGCCGACCTCCCGGCGCGAGAGATCAATCAGCGGATCCTGGACGCCGTGCACCGGTTCCTGGACGGCGAGGAGCCGGGCGACGACATGACGCTCATGGCACTGCGCGTGCTCGAACCCTCCCCGGAAGATCCCGGGGAGCGTGCCCTCGGGCCCGCGCATTGACTTGATAAACACCCGGTAGGAAAGGGCGGCCGCGAGAACGAGCGCGATATGCACATGATCTCCGTTACGGAACACTAGGGTTCCCTGCATGCTCCTCCGCCCCCAGCACGCACCCGAGTTTCGCGCCCGGCGCACCCAGAACTGGCTCGTGCTGGGCCTCACCTACGCCGCGATGTACATGGCGCGGTACAACTTCGGCTTCGCGAACAAGTCGCTCTCCGACGCCTACGGGTGGAGCAAGACCCAGGTCGGAGCGATCATCAGCGCCGCCACCCTGCTCTACGGCATCTCGGCGCTCTTCAACGGACCGCTCGCCGACCGTTTCGGGGGCAGGCGAGCCATGATCCTCGGAGCCTCCGGCGCCTGCTTCTTCAACCTCGCCTTCGGGCTCGGGGCTTACCTAGGCTTCCTCGGCACCGGCGGCCTGCTGCTCGGCTATCTGGCCAGCGTGTGGACGCTCAACATGTACTTCCAGTCTTACAGCGCTCTGGCCCTCATCAAGGTCAACTCGGGGTGGTTCCACGTCAGCGAGCGCGGGGTGTTCTCGGCCATCTTCGGGTCCATGATCCAGAGCGGCCGCGCCGCGGTGTTCGCGCTCATGACCACGTCGCTGGTCGTGGCGCTGCCGTGGCAGTGGAAGTTCTTCCTGCCCGCGATCGTGGTCGGGGTGATGGCGCTCCTCACCGTGGCGGTGGTGCGCGATACGCCCCGCCTGGCCGGGCTTCCGGATTTCGACCCGGAGGACGCGACCAGCGGCGACACCGAGAAGGTGACGCTCGGCTACGTCGCGCGCCGGGTGTTCACCAACCCGGTCACGCTCACCATCGCGGCCTCGGAGTTCTGCACCGGGCTGGTGCGGAAGGGTTTCGAGGAGTGGTTCCCGCGCTACATGGAGGAGGCACAGCACCTCCCGCTCGACCACCCGGTGTTTCGCACCGGCGCCATGGCGGTCGTGCTGGCCGGCATCGCGGGCGCGTTCGTGGCCGGCATGCTCTCGGATTACGGGTTCGGCGCCCGCCGCCCTCCGGTCGCGTTCTTCGGCTACGCGATCCAGATCGTATGCCTGGCCGTGATCTGGCGCGCGCCGAGCCTCGGCGCCGTGATTGTGGCATTCACGCTCAACTCGCTCGCCATCTCGATGGTGCACTCGATGCTCTCGGGCACCGCCTCGATGGACTTCGGGGGCCAGCGCGCCGCCGCCACCGCCGCCGGCATGTTCGATGGCATGCAGTACGTCGGCGGCTCGCTGGTGGGCGTGGGCATGGGCTTCTTGCTCGACCGCTTCGGCTGGGGCTCCTGGGCGCCCAGCATGATCGGCTTCAGCGCGATCGGCGCGGTGCTGATGCTGGCGCTGTGGAACGCCCGGCCCCGGAGGACCGCGGCGGCCCACTGAGGCCGGGACGGCCCTCAGCCGGCGGGCGGCCGCGCGGGGACCGGCGTCACCGCGGTCGCGAGCGGGGCCGCCGGCGCCGGAGCGAGACCGAGCTCCGCGGCGCGCCGCCGCTCGGCGCGCGTCAGGAAGTAGACCGCCACCAGGATCAGAGCCACCGAGAGCCAGTCTTGAAGCGAGGGCAGCTTGAGCTTGAACAGGAAGAACGTGAGTAACGTGGCCACGGTCCCGGCGAGGAGCGAGGTGAGCCGGTTGACCAGCCCGGCGAACGTCGCGGTCCGGCCCTTGAACATGAAGATGAAAACGGAGAAGAACGCCACCAGCCCGTAGGGGAGCCCGGCCAGGATCGCGGAGAGGTCGGGGTGCAGGGCCGCCCCGCTGAAGTCCAGGATGCGCTGGTCCCTGAAGCCCAGGAGCCCCGGCGACATGACGAAGAACCCGCCGATCGCCACCATGCCGACGCACGCGGCGATCTGCTCGACCGCGAAGAACCCCCGGTTGTCGAGCTCCACGCCCCTGCCCCGCGTGTTCTTGTAGTAGTTCATGATGTAGATGCGGAACGCGTACGCCGTGATGTAGAGACCGAGGATGACGAGCGCCGGGGCGGAGTGGATGAAGTCGAAGCTCCCCTGGACCGCCGACGCCGAAAGACCGAGCGCCGCCGAGGCCTTGATCCCGCGCCCGTCGAGGAAGGCCACGACCGGAAGCAGCAGCACGTTGGTCGCGACCGCGAGCAGCGCGAACATCACCGCCAGGTTCTCCTCGTGATAGACGCGCTTCTTCAAGATCCCTTGGCGGATCTGGAGCTCGTCGACGACCCGGCTGATCACGATCACGCTGCCGCGCATGATCACCATCGCCACCATCACCGAGATCGGCAGGCTGTACATCAGGGTGGTGGTGGGGATCACGACCGCGGTGCAGATGCCCGAGGGAACGATGTAGGCCACCTCGGCCGGCATCCGGAGGCCCGCCCACGAGATCGTGCGGTTGGACTGGAGCAGCCTGACCCAGCCCAGCAGCAGCACCACCAGGAGCGGGAACGCGCTCCCACCCAGGGTGTTGTTGAAGAGGTAGGCCATCTCCGACATCTTCGGCGAGCGGACCACCGTGAAGTACTTCACCAGGATGCCCGTCAGCACGTAGGTGACGAAGTATCCGAGGCACAGCTGGACCAGCTGGGCGGTGGTGCCGGATCTAGCCTTGATCATCGTCGAAGCCTCCAGGTGAGGCGGCCCATGCTATCAACCTGCCTGCGCCCGGGCCATGGAATTTCCGGCAACCCCCCAGCTGGGCCGCTACGTCGAGATCCTCTCCAGCCCGCAGTAGACGTTCATCCGGCCCTCGCGCAGGAACCCGATCAGCGTCATTCTCGCCGCCTCGGCGATCTCGATCGCCAGCGACGACGGGGCGCCCACCGCCGCCAGGACCGGGATCCGGGCCCGCGCCGCCTTGAGCGCGATCTCGGCCCCGGCACGCCCGCTCGCCCAGAGGAGGCCCGTCCCGGCCGGATAGCGGCCGGTCCCGACCAGCCAGCCCGCGATCTTGTCCACCGCGTTGTGCCGGCCCACGTCCTCGCGAAGCGCCAGGACCTGGAGCGAGGAGTCGCAGAAGGCGGCGGCGTGGAGCCCCCCGGTGGCGGCGAAGGCGATCTGGGCCTCGCGCAGCCGCGCGGGGAGCCCGGCAATGGCTTCGGGGTCGATGGGAAGGCCGGGTTCCATCGGAGTCAGGCCCGTCCTGAGCGCCTCGAGATGCGCGCGCCCGCAGAGCCCGCACGCCGCGGTGGCGGCGAAGTGACGCTCGAGCCGGCTCCAGTCCAGGGACAGGCCGGGAGCGAGCTCAAGCTCCAGAAGGTCGGGCTCGTCGCCGCACGCCGCCGGGGTCTCGCGCGCCGCCCGCACGTCCTCCGGGCGCCGGATCAGCCCCTCTCCGGCCAGGAAGCCGAGCCCGAGCTCGCGGTCGCGCCCCGGAGTGCGCAGCGTGACGGCCAGCGGTCGCCCTTCGATCCGCATCTCGAGCGGGCGCTCGACGGCGATCTCGTCCTCGAGCCGCTCGACCGCGCCCTGGCTCAGGCGCGTCACCGGCCTGCGGGTGGTCTGGGGACCGTTCATGGCCCGGGACGCTCCGGCGGGCTCCCCGGCGGCCGCGGCGTGGCCCGCGGCCCCGCCGCCGCGTGCCGGGTCACGCCCTCAGACGTGGGGATGATCGGTGTGGGTGACCAGGGTGCCGTCGGGGAGCTCCACCAGCTTGTAATCGCCGAACAGGGCGGGCGAGTCGCGCATCAGGATGCGCAGCATCTCGACCGCGACCTTGCGGATCTCGACGTCGGCGTGCTCGCTCCCGCGCAACTCGATGAAGTGGCGCAGGGCGCGTGCGTTTCCGGTCACGAAGATCTTGGTCTCGGTCGCGTTCGGGAGCACCGAGCGGGCGGCCTGCCGCGCCAGCTTGCGCCGCAGCGTCTTGTCCGGCTCGCCGGCGAAGTGCTTCTCGAGCCCCGCGACCAGCTGGTCGTAGGCGGCCCGGGCGGCGTTCACCGCCTCGCACCACACCGCGTGGAGCTCGGGATCGCCGGCGATCACGTCCGGCTCGATGAAGTCGGATTCCGACTCGTCCACGTAGCGCTGGGAGAGCTGCGAGTAGGAGAAGTGGCGGTGGCGGATCAGCTCGTGGGTGAAGGACCGCGAGACCCCGGTGACGAGGAAGTTCCACACCCCGTGCTCCAGCACCGAACCGTGGCCCACCTCGATGATGTGGGCCAGGAACTCGCGATTGGTCTTCCGCCCCTTGCCGTAGGACATGTAGCAGGCGCGCCCGGCCATCTCGGCGAGCGCCTCGGCCCCGACCTCGGTGTCGGTGCTCCAGGAAACGCCCTGATCGGCGAGGAAGCGCTCGATCGCCTCGCGGTCGAGCTCCTGGCGCCCGACCAGGTAGACCTTGGGCTCGCGCACGATCTTGAGCGCCTTTTTCTGGGTGGGTTCCACCGCCTCCATCGTGAATCTCCTCGTTCGAGAGCCACGGCGGGCGCGTCGTTCGCCGCCCGCCCCCGAGAATGGCCTAGGCGCCCGCCTTCCGCACCTCGTCGCGGACGCGCCGCATCACCAGGTCGACTTCGTCGTCCCGGGTGTAGAAATGCGGAGCGAGCCTCAGCCCCACCCCGGGCCGGTGATCCAGCAACACGTCCGAGGCGAGCAGCGCGGCACAGACCGCCTCGGCCCTCGGAACGTCCAGCACCACGGTGCCGCCGCGCCGCTCCGCCTCGCGCGGCGAAGCCACCGGGAGGCCGTACTCGTCCGCCAGGTGAATCATGCGCTCGGTCTGTCGCAGGGACTTCTCGCGGATCGCAGCCACGCCGATGCGCGCCACGATCTCGTAGCCGGGGCGCGCAGCCACGAACGACGGGATGCCGGGCGTGCCGGTCCAGAAGCGCCGCGCCCCCTGGTGCCGGCGCATCGGCCCGGGATCGAAGTCGAACGGGCGCTCGTGCGCGAACCATCCGGTGATCGCCGGCTCGAGCCCCGGAGCGAGGCGGGGATCGACGTAGAGGTAGCCCGCGCCCGGCCCCCCGCACAGCCATTTCACCGAGCCGCCGGTCAGGAAGTCGATCCCGAGCGCGCGCACGTCGACCGGCAGCGTCCCGACCGCCTGGTAGGCGTCGATCAGGACGCGCGAGCCTACCGCGTGCGCGCTCGCTACGATCGGCCCGAGGTCCAGGACGCGCGAGGTGCGAAACAGGACGTGCGAGATCGCCACCACGGCGGTGCGCTCGTCGATCGCGGCCACCACGTCGGCCTCCTCGATCCGGTGCCCGTCCCGCGCCCCGACCCGGACCACCTCGGCCCCGCGGCGCACCAGTCCCTCGTACAGGTAGAGGACCGAGGGGAAATCCTCCTCGGTGCACACCAGGCGCCGGCGCGGGGGCGTGAAGTCGATGGCCGAGAGCGCCACCGCCTGGGCCAGGGTCACGTTCTCGAACATCGTGACCGACCCCGGCTCGGCGCCGATGATCCCCGCCAGCAGGTCGCCCAGCTCGGAGGGGAGCGCCATCCAGCCTTCTTCCCATGCCCGGATGCCACGCGCCTTCCAGACCTGCGCGTAGCGCCGCAGCGCTTCTTCCACGCCGCGCGGCATCGCCCCGAGCGAGTGGGAGATGAAATGGAGCGTGGCCTCGACGGTGGGGAACTCCGAGCGCCACTCCAGCAGCGTGTCGCGGGTCTGGACGGGAATGGGGCTCACCGTCGCTCCGGATCGGCGGGCGTCACGCCCGCGCGGCCCCTTCCGCCTTGGGGGCGCGATCGGGGGCGGCCGAACGCCAGGTCGAAAGGGCGCGGACCGCCGCGTCACGCGGCGAGGAGGCGACCTCGACGTACCGGAACAGCTCGGGAAGCACCCGGTCCGGATGGTTCAGCACCGTTAGGAAGCCGTCCCAATGCTCGCCGAGCAGCACCAGTGGGGCGTGCGGGCGGCCCTCGGCGCTGAGCAAGGTCCAGGTCAGGAACAGCTCGGTGAGGGTGCCGATGCTGCCCGGCAGCACCACGAACCCCACGGCGTGCTCGACCAGGTAGCGGAGGCGCTCGAACAGGCTGGGGGTGTGGATCCGCTGGCGCACCCATCGGTTCACCGGGCCGCGCTTCTCGAACAGCTCCACCGTCACCCCGACGACCAGCCCCCCGGCCTCGTGGGCCCCTCGCGAGCAAGCCTCCATGGTGCCGCCGTAGCCGCCGGTCATGACGCCGGCGCCGGCGCGCCCGAGCTCCCCGCCGAGATCCAGGGCCAGCCGGTAGACGGGATCCGGCTCCTTCACCGTGCTGCTCCCGAACACAGCGATGAGCGGGCGCTCCATGATTCCTCCGGGGGGTCTGGCCCCTGCGCCGAGCTGGGTCGTGGCCACGGCGAAAACTCGGCGGCGGCACCGAACGCGAACGTGCCGCATTTTGCCATGAATGGATCGCGCGACACCACACCGGCGTATAATCAAGCCGGCGGCGCGTCGATGGCCCCCGGCCGCAAAGACAGCGTTGCTCTCGGATCTTGGCTCGAACGAGGAGCTATCTCTGGTCCCATCCCTGTCTCCCCCCAGCCTGGTCCTCCCCGATGTCCGGCGGCTCGGTGAGGGCCAGGGCGTG
>Ga0066709_100002913_pt1 | contig 12805 bp, 14 predicted proteins | sample GraSoiAngelo_158_FD_79665 | JGI IMG/M metagenome (GOLD analysis project Ga0066709, IMG submission 79665) | Grasslands soil microbial communities from the Angelo Coastal Reserve, California, USA - 14_1009_16_30cm | ecosystem: Environmental > Terrestrial > Soil > Grasslands | place: USA... | reverse complement strand
CCGGCACGCCGGCGACGCTTTCGCTCCTGGCGATCGAGCCGGGCGTCGAGCTGCTGCTCGAAGCGGGTCTGTCTCGCTTGCGTGAGAAATCGGTGCAGCAGACCGAATACCTGATCGGATTGTGGGAAGCGCTGCTGCAACCGCTCGGCTTCACGCTCAACTCTCCCCGCGAGTCGAACCGGCGCGGCTCGCACGTCTCGTTCGGCCATCCGGACAGCTGGCGCATCGACCGCGCGTTGATCGGGGAGATGAACGTCCTGCCGGACTTTCGCTACCCCGACAACATCCGGTTCGGCATCGCGCCGATCTATACGTCCTTCGCCGAGATCCACGAGGCCGTCAGGCGTCTGGTGGCCGTGATGACGGAGCGACGCTATGAGAAGTATCCGATCGAGCGGGTGGGAGTCACCTAGCCGCGAGCGCACGCAGCCACTCGCACGTGTGCGCGAGCCCGCCGAACGAAAACAGGTGAATGCCGACGTCGCCCAGCTCGCCGCGGGCGGGGACGATTGCGCGAATGATCGGCTCCGGATCGCGTTCCGCCGTGAGCTTCGCGAACAACGCCGGACGCGCGCCGAGCGCGCGGATCGACGGTCCCACACCGCAGCGCACCGCGTATTTGAAAAGCGTCGTGAGCCGAGCCGGCCCCGCGAGGCCCGCGACGAGGCGCGCGTCAACGCCTTGTGCACGCAGCATGCGCGCCCAGGCCAGGAATGGGGCGGCGTCGAAAAAAAATTGGGTCAGGAAGGTGAGCTCCAATCCATTCGCGGCGGCGAACGCCAGCTTGTCGCGTTCGGCGCGGCGAAGGTCCGCGTCGGTGAGCCGTGGATGTCCCTCGGGATGACCCGCGACAAAGATGCGGCGGATGCCGTGCGCAGCGAGCACGCCGCTGCGAAGCGCGTCGAGCGTCGCGGAGAAGGGACCGATCGATTCGGGGGAATCGCCGGCGATCAGCAGCACCCGCGACACGTGCGCCCGGGCGACGAGATCGGCGATCAAATGCTCGAAGGTTGCCACGTCGGGGAGCAGCCGCACCGGAACGTGCGGCACGGGCTCGAACCCGCGATCGCGGATCGCCACGCACGTCTCGAGCGTCTGTTGCCACGTTTGCCTTGGAAGGTGGCTCGCGAAGACCGCGGCTCCCGGGGGGAGCGATGCGCGGCAGCTTTCGAGCTGATCGACGTCGCGCCAGGTCATCTCGACCGACGCCGCGCGCGCAAGGGCCGCGACTTCCTGTTGCTCGACTGCCGCCGAACGTTCCGGCGCTTTGCCAGCGGCGCCGGGTTCTGGAGCACGCCCTTCGAGTCCGCTCATCACCGCTCAGGCAGCGAACCGGTGCCGCGAGATGACGTACGACTCATTCTGGAACCACAGCCCTCCGTGCTTCTGCAGCACCTCGCGCGTAGCTTCGAGGTAGCGACCGTCGGCCATGGCCGCCCGCAGCCGCTCGTCCTCGATCTGCGCGACGTAGATTGCCGCGTTCCATGCGGCGAGTAGCGTCGACGTGCCGATCGATGAGCTGATCTCCATCGGCAGCGTGTGCATCTTGTAGCGAAAGTAGGCACGCTGATCGGAGTAGGCGTGGAAATTGAGCCCGCGCGCTTCAGCGCCGAGCACCTGCTTGGTGACCTTGAGTAGCTCGTGGCGGTCCATGACGAACGGGCTCTCGCCGGGCCACACGCGCTGGATGATCTCCATGCCGACGTCGCGCCCGCAGGAATGGATGCCGACCAGCCGCCCGCCAGGACCGAGGGCGCGGGCCAGCGGCGCGATCACTTTCGAGGCCTTGAACTCGACCGGCGCTCGCGCGCGGTACGGCTGCGAGGCGATGACAAGATCGAAATCCGCGCGCACCGTGCCCTGCTTCGGACGCACCCCGTCGAGAAGAAGCCTGTGATCGTCGCGGTAAATCACCAGCACGACCGGACGCTCGTAGACGGGGTTGCCGCTCTTCTTGCTGATCTTCGCGGTCCAGTTCTGCGCGAGGAATTCCTGCAGGTCGGTGATCTGGCGCTCGAATTGCCCCGCCGTGCCGCCGCGAAGTGCGAGCTCGTGCCAGACAAGCCCGCTCGCGGCCGCGAGCGTGCTCGGCCGCAGCCACGGCGCCTCGGCGTAGTGCATGTTCGTCATCACCAGCACCGTCGCCGGATGCTCGTAGAAGCGGTCGGGCATCTTCTCCAGCGCAAGCCGCACGTCCTCGAGGCTGATTTCCTTGCCGACGATGTAGAAGGGCACCGTCGGAAACCGGTCGTGCATCGAGCGCATGATGCGCGTGAGGACGGTGCCATCGCCCACCCCTGCATCGAACATTCGCAACGCCGGCGGTCGCGGCTTGATGCTGTCGAACTCCAACTCGACGCGCTGCGCGACGACCCATTTTTCGGTGCAGGTGCTGACGAAGAGCAGGTATTTCTGCCGGTTGTCGTAGAAGCGAAAGCGCGTTTCCGCGTTGGTCTCGCCGACGACAGGCGCAGCAAACGCCACCCCCGGCGAAGTCGACCCGGGGAGATCGGTGTCGGCGCGCACTCGCGGCCGCGCATCCTGCATGAAGGCGTGAACGCGCTCGACTGTCTGCGTCGTGACGCGCCCACCGAAGCGCAACCGCGGAACGAACTTGCCGTCGTTGACCGCGCGCCGTCCGAACGTGCTCTCGGCCATGCCGGCGCGTTGGCAGAAGGTGACGATCTCGGCCAGAAGGGCGTCGTTGTTGCTGCGGCGGACGCGAGGTGCGGTGTCCATGGCCAGCTCCTCCTCATATTAGAACAGCCCAAAGGCGCCCACTACAAGTGTGGGCAGAAGGTTGGGATATCGCCCGTCCGACCGGGTCAGATCAGGTTTTTTCAAGCCTCGGTTGCCGACGCGGGAGATATCCCCGACCCGTGGTGCAACCCCGGGTAGAATCCGCGGCATGAAGCGCAGCAGCGAGCGGTTTCTCACCACGCATACCGGCAGCCTGCCGCGGCCCGAGGACTTGGTCCGAATGATGTATGCCAAGGAAGAGGGCGTGCCGGTCGATCCGGTTGCGCTGGGCGACCGCATTGAGGCCGCGGTCGAGGAGGTGGTCCGCAAGCAGGTCGACGCCGGCGTCGATGTTGTGAACGACGGCGAAATGAGCAAGCCCAGCTACGCGACCTATATCAAGGATCGGCTCTCCGGCTTCGGCGGCTCGGGCAACACTTTCGTCTACCAGGATCTGGTCGACTTTCCCAATCTCGCCAGACGCGTTTTCGGCGATCCCGGGCGCTCGCGGCGCAAGACGCCGGCGTGCAACGCAGCGATCGGCGTGCGCGATCCCCAAGCGGCCCGGATCGACGTCGAGCATCTCGAGGCTGCGTTTGGCAAGGCGAAGGCGCAGGAGATGTTCCTGACTGCGGCGTCGCCCGGCGTGGTGTCGCTCTTCTTTCGCAACGAGCACTATCCGAGCGAGGAGGCGTACATCTTCGCCATCGCGGAGGCGATGCGATACGAATACGAGACCATCGCCAACGCCGGGATCGTGCTGCAGATCGACTGCCCCGACCTCGGCATGGGGCGGCACATCCAGTATGCCAACTTGAGTCTCGCGGAATGGCGCAAGAAGGCGGAGCTGCACGTCGAGGCGCTCAATCATGCGGTGGCGAACATCGCGCCCGAGCGGCTGCGCATGCACCTGTGCTGGGGCAATTACGAAGGCCCACACCACTGCGACGTCGCGCTCGCCGACGTGATCGATATCGTTTTTCGCGCGCGGCCCTCGGCCATCGCGATCGAGGCCGCCAACCCGCGCCACGCTCACGAGTGGGCGCTGTTCGAGAAGGTGAAGCTGCCCGAAGGAAAGCTCCTCATCCCGGGCGTGATCGAATCAAAATCCAACTTTATCGAGCACCCGGAGCTGATCGCGCAGCGCATTGGCCGCTACGCGAAGCTCGTCGGGCGTGAGAACGTCATGGCCGGCAGCGATTGCGGCTTCGGCACCTGGGTCGGGCAAGCAGCCGTCGATGCCGACGTCGTTTGGGCAAAGATGGCCGCGATGGCCGAAGGCGCGCGCATTGCTTCGCGCGAATTCTGGCGCTGAGAGACCACTCGGTATCGACGCAGCCGGCGCGCGGCCTCTCCAACCTCCTATCCCGCCCGCGCAAAGAAGATTTCGCGCCTCAGCACTCCGCGTTCGACGCCGGCGAGCGTGTCCCGCCTGCGCTGCAGGCGCGCGGAGAATTCGCCACTACCACGTCGGTGATCGCCTCGGTGCGCGCGTTCATGCCGTCGATCGAGGCACGGAGCGTGCGCGCGAATTCTTCGGTTACGTCCAGGCGCTCGACGAGGTCCCAGCCGGACTCGGCCAGCAGGTCGCCATAGTCGCCGGAAACATCCACGAACGGCGGACCGGATTCAATCGCGATGCTCCGCGCGGCCTGCGACAGCGACGGCGCCGGAGCGATCACCGAGAACACCATCTTCGCGCCGACACGCCCGACGCGGCGGCAGGCGCGCAACACGGCCTCTTTTTCCGGCAAACAGCACAGGACGTCGGAATGACTCACCGCGTCGAATAAGCCATCATTGAACGGGAGTGCGGCGCCACTCGCCGCAACGAACCGACACCGCAGCGCAAGGCCTTCTGCGATGGCACGCTCCTGCGCCACCTGTAGGCCGACGAGAGGAAGGTCCACCAAGACCACATCACAGTCCGCGAGCTGCGCGAGATAAAGGCCGGGCCATCCAGATCCGGCTCCTACGTCCAGTAGTCTGTCGTGTGGGCCGAGCGCGAGCATCTCCGCGATTCGGGACACTTCGCGGCGCGTCGTCCAGCTGGTAGCTCCATACGCGCAACCGAGAACGCAGCATTCGAGCTCGCGCAGGACCGGGGAACGACCGAGTTCGTAGTCGCTGCGGAAGTCGGGCACTGTGGGTACAAGAGACGATTTCAATAAGCGTTCAATCGTGCGGCGCAGTCACCACCCGGACGCGGCTTAGCCTGGCCGCCCGGCAGTTGGAAGTGGTAATTGCGGACGTTCAGGCACCGAATCACTTCGACGAGTTCTTTCTCGCTCCAACCGAAGCCGGTATTGTGCACCGCGAATCGGTCCTGCGCCGCGGATAGCGGTAAGATGCTCGTCATCGGCGAGCCGCGCAGACGATGACCCGGATAAACCGGAACGTGAAATGAAAGGGCACGCTGCCTTGCGCCGCGACGTGGCGCTCGCCAACCGCATCATCGAGCGCCGCGGGCTCTCGACCGCGTTCGGCCACGTGAGCGCCCGCATCCCCGGCAGAGACACCTTTCTCCTGCCGGCGCGGCGCTCGCCGCGCTTCGCCGACGAGGACGATCTCCTGATCCTCGACAAGGACGGCGCCGTGATCGACGGCGAGGGCACCCCCAACAGCGAGTTGTGGATCCACGCACGCGCCTACGCGCTGCGTCCCGACGTCGGCGGGATCGTGCACGCGCATGCGCCGGCGTGCGTCTGCCTCACTCAAATCGGAGAGCCGCATCGCGTTGTCCACAACCAGGGCGGCCCTTTCCTCGACCGCGTCGCCGAGTACGAGCGCGTCGGCTTGATCCGCAGCCGCGAGCTGGGTGACGCGCTGGCGCGCACACTCGGCAAGGGACTCGCGGTCATGATGCGCGGGCATGGCATCACGACAGCGTGCGCGGACGTGCGTACTGCGACGGTCGCGGCGTGCTTCCTCGAGGAGAGCGCAGAGCTGCAATTGCGGATGCTCACCGCAGCCGGCGGCGATGCCGCGCGAATCCGCGCCTTCACGCGCGAGGAGGCCGAGCGGGTCTCCGATCAGCTCACGGCGCCGATCGTCGAGCGGGCGTGGGAATACTACGCGGCGATCGCCTCGGTGTAGTCAATCTGCGGTCGCGCCGGTCCGGCGCACGAGCTCGCCGTACTTTTTCGCGTCGGCGCGGATGATTTCGGCGAATTGCTCCGGCGTGCCGGACGCCGCTTCGAAGCCGAACTTCCGCAGCTGCTCGAGCACTTCCGGATCGGCGAGCTGGCGGTTCACCTCCGCGTTGATCCGGCGCACGATTTCCGGCGACGTCCCACGCGGCGCGACGATCCCGAGCCACGAATCGACCTCGAGCTCCGCGGGCCCGCCGGCCTCTGCGACCGTCGGCACGTCGGGTTGCGTCTTCAGTCGCTGCTTCGCGGCGATGGCGATGAGCTTGATGCGCCCGGCCTGGATGAGCGGCAGCGCCGAGCCCAGCGTCGAGAATGCCCAGCCGACGTCGCCGTTGGCGATGCCGACGTACATCTGCGACTGGTCGCGAAACGGCACGTGGATCATTTTCGTGCCGGTGAGGTATTCGAATGCCGCGCTACCGAGGTGCGACGGGCTGCCGACATAGGACGAGCCGTAGGAGACCGTTCCCGGGCTCGCTTTCGCCGCGGCGATCAGCGCCGGCACGGTTTGATACGGGCCGGTGCTCGACACGACGATGAAAAACGGCGTGCGATAGAACATCGCGACCGGCACGAAGTCCTTGTCCGGGTCGTACGGGAGCTTCTTGTACAGCGCCGGGTTGATCGCCACGTGCGAGTTGCTCACGACCAGCAACTCGTGGCCGTCGGGCGCGGCGTTCTTTACAGCCTCGATGGCGATGAAACCGCTGCCTCCCGGCCGCGGGTCGACGATCACCGGCTGCGACCAGGCCTTGGAGAGCTTGTCGGCCAGCACGCGCGTGAACGTCGCGGGTCCCGCGCCGGCGGAGTACGGCGCGGTGAGCTTGACGGTTTTCGAGGGAAACTGCTGTGCGAGAGCGACGTTGGCAATCCCAATCGTCGCCGCGAGAAGAACGCTCAGGCGCCACCGAGTATTCCACTTCATCGTTGCCTCCAGGGACGAGCGCGGAGCCGCGCCACGTGGAGCCGCGCAACCATTCTAGAATAGCTCAATCCGCTCTTGCCCGGATTTCCGCTTACAATGATCCATCCCAACGAGACGCTGAACGAACGATGCGTACTCTGCTGATGATGGTGGTCGGCGTGGCCCTTGCTGTCGCGTTCGACGCCGTTGCCGCGTTGCTCAACAAGCGTAGCCCAGGGCTCGCACTCGACGGCGGGCGCCTGTTCATCTGGACCTGGCTCGGCATCATGATCGTCGATTTCTACATCGGCGTCTCCGAGGGCAATACGGTGCCGCTCGAGCTGGGCGTGCACGCGCTGCTCTTCGCCGTACCTGCCGCCGTGGCATGGTGGCTGTCGCGCCGCCGCCGTACGACTTCCCCCGCGCCGAAATAGTCTCGCGCCGGTGCGGATCTGTCATGCGCTCGCTGTACAACCGCATTGCCGGACAGAATCTGGACCGGCTCGCGGCGCTCTCCGATGGCGTGTTTGCCGTTGCGATGACCTTGCTCGTGCTCGACTTGCGCGCGCCTGCTGCCGAGGCGATTCACTCGGAGCGTGAGCTGCTCGACGCGCTGCTCGGAATCGCGCCGCGATTGGTGCCCTATCTGATGAGTTTTCTGACACTGGGCATTTTCTGGCTGGGGCAGCAAGCCCAGCTCGATCGCCTCGTGAAAAGCGACCGCGATCTCGCATGGATGCACATCGGCTTCCTGTGCGTGGTGTGTCTGGTGCCGTTCTCGACCGCGCTGCTTGCTGAATTTCTGACTTTCCGCGTAGCCCTTCTCGCCTATTGGGTCAATCTGCTGCTGCTGGGGCTGGTGCTACTGGTGACGTGGCGACATGCGTGGCGGACGAAGCTGATCCGGGACGACACGACGGCTGACGTTGTCGCCGCCATCTGCCGCCGGATCACAATCGGCCAGACGCTCTATGCGCTCGGCGCCGCGCTGTGCATCATCAGCACGTACTGGAGCATCGCGTTCATCGTGTTGATACAGCTCAACTACGCGGTCGCGCCGCCGTGGCGGTTGCCTCGGCGGGGCGGCGTTCCTTAGGAAACCGGGAAAGAAACAACCCGTTCGCCCTGCTAGAGGGCGAACGGGTGTGCTGCATCCTTGATGCGGGCGACTACTGGCCTTCTTCCTTCGGCCGCTCGCGCTTCCCTTCGGGTTGCTTCGCCTTGTCTGCTTCGGGCGCTCGTTGGCCCTCGGGCGGGCGTCCCGCCTTGGCGGCCTCACCGCCCTGCGGCGACTGCATGCCCTCGGGCTGGCGTCCGGCCTTGGCGGCCTCACCGCCCTGCGGCGCCTGCATGCCTTCAGGCTGGCGTCCGGCCTTGGCGGCCTCGCCACCCTGTGGCGCTCGCATGCCTTCAGGCTGGCGTCCCGCCTTGGCGGCCTCGCCGCCCTGTGGCGCCTGCATGCCTTCAGGCTGGCGTCCCGCCTTGGCAGCCTCGCCACCTTGTGGCGCCTGCATCTGCTGCTGTTGTTGCGGCTGTTCGCGCTTGCCTGCCGGGCTTTCTTCAGGCGGCCGTGCGCGTTGTTCTCGCTGTTCACGCGGCGCTTGTCCCGCTTCCGGCTGCGGGCGTTGCGGCTGCTTGGCCGCCCGCTCCTCGGGCCGCATCGTTTCGCTTCCCTGCGGCTGGGCGGGTTGGCCTGGGCGAGCTGCACGCTCGGCAGGCTGCGCGGGTTGGGCACCCTGCGATGGCTGCGTGGGTTGCGCGCCTTGCGACGGCTGCGCGGGTCGCGCTTGCGCGGCGCGTCCTTGCGGCGGCGGGCCTCCGCGGCTGCCTTCGACGTGAACGCGGCTGATCCAAACGTCGCGCTCCCGGAAAAATTGCCGCGAAGTGTAATGCGCGGACCAGTAGGTTTGCAGCGAGAACGTCACCACCGGCAGTTGCAGCCGCGGCCCGTACTCGATGATCACCACACGATTGCCCTGGTACGGGTAGCCCAGGTCGCCCGCGTACACCCAACCCCGGTCGTTAGCGAAAATGACGTCGCACCAACTCCAGTCGCTCAAGCATCCAGCGAGCTGCACCGAAGTGCCCGGCGGAAGCTGGGCGACCGGCGGATATTCGCTGCTCGGGCCGGCAAAGACATCGACGTCGCGCAACGTGAAAACTTGCTGCGCGACGGCCGCGAGTGGCAGCGTCGCGACAAAGAGCGCAAACACGATACGTCGAAACATGTGCATCATCGAATCCTCCATTGCGTTGTTCGTCAGCGTTGGAGTAATGGTCGCAACGACCGGTTCCTCCATGTTTTCGCGATGGATTTTCTGTCGGCGGTACGACGACGGACGTGTTCCGACGCAGGCGATTGCCACGCGCTGCGCGGGCGATGTGCGGGCCGTCTCGGCCCAAAAGGATCGAGTTCATTTACACTTGTCGCCTCCCGCGCGCACGCGCGGCCGCGTCAGAACACGATCCACGAGGAGGACCCATGAAATCGCTCTTCCGCTGTACCGCCGCTGTAGCTCTGCTGGCGCTCGCCGCTCCAGCCGGCGCCGACGCTCCCGTTCCCGCGCCCGGCGCGAGCCCGCGCATCGACGCGATCAAGAAGGCGGGCGTTCTGCGGGTGGGTGTGCTTGCCAACGCCCCGTGGCTCGTCGAGAACACGTCCGGATCCGGCGAGGCGTGGAGCGGCCCGGCGTGGCTCCTCGCCAAGGAGTACGCCAAGCGGCTGAACGTCAAGCTCGAACCGGTACCGGTGAGCCACGAGACCAAGGTGCCGGTGCTTGCATCGAACCAGGTCGACATCTCGGTGACGCCGCTGGCGGAAACCGCCGAACGTCTCAAGGTCGTCGACTTCGTCATCTACTCGGCCACCAGCGTGTGCATGTTCGGGCTCGCGTCGAATCCGAAGTTCGCGCAAGCGAAGTCGGTCGATGAGCTCAACCGGCCCGATATCACGGTTGCGTACTACACCGGCGGCGGCGAAGAAGGCTGGGTCAAGGAACGCTTCCCGAAAGCGCAGCTGCGCGGCGTCGCGGGCTCCGGCGTCGCGCCGGTCGAGGAAGTGATGGCCAAGCGCGCCGATGCGGTACCTATCAATCGCGTTCCGTGGGTCGCGATGGGGCGCAAGCTCACGCAACTCTCGGTGCTGCCGAAAGACAACAATTGCCAGAGCAGCACCGAGAAGAGCGCGCCGGTCGGCATGGCGGTCGACAAGAATCAGACTGCGTTTCTGCAATGGGCGCGCGCGATCGAAAAAGAGATCGAGCCCGCGCTCAAGGCCGACGAGGCGAAGGTCGTCGACACGATGAAATAGTTGCCCGTCGTCCCCGCTCGGTTACGTCAATGAGCGGGGACCCAGTGGCTTCGGAACATACGACGCTGGATTCCCGCTCAGTGACCAACCAGGCGGGAATGACGAGCTTACCGCATGGACTTCGACCTCTCGGTCATTACCGAGCACTGGTACTTTCTCGGCTACGGCATCGGCATCACGCTCGCGCTGGCCGCCGCCTCGGGACTCGCGAGCCTCGTGCTCGGGTTCGCGATTGGCCTCGCGCGCCTTTTCGGTCCGCGCTGGTTGAGGCCCGCCCTGGTGCTCTACATCGATTCGATGCGCTCGGTGCCGGTGCTGGTCGTTCTGGTGTGGACGTTCTTCGCGCTGCCGATCGTCACCGGCCTCACCATGCCGCCGTTTGCGGCGGCGCTGATCGGGCTGACCGTGCATCTGGCCGCGTACGCGGCGGAGATCGTGCGCGCCGGAATCGAATCGGTGCGTCCCGGGCAAACCCGCGCCTCGCTCGCGCTCGGCATGTCGCGCACGCAGATCCTGCGCCGGATCGTCCTGCCGCAGGCGATCGTGCGCATGCTGCCGGCGTTCGGATCGCTGCTGTCGATCACGATCAAGGACACGGCGATCGCGTCGGTCATCGCGGTGCCCGAGCTGATGCGCCAATCCGAGACGCTCGCCGGCCAGAGCTTCCAGCCGATCGAGATCTACACCTTCGCCATGCTCGTCTATTTTCTGATCCTGTTCCCGGTGACGCGCGGTGTGGATCGCATCTATCGCCGGGTCGCGCATCTGGGGCGGTCATGAGCGCCGCCGGGCCGCCCCAAAGCGCGAGTTGCGCCCCCGCTTTTAGGGGCAGCGCAGCGGCCGAGTTCAATGAGGCCGCAAGCGTGGGGGTCCACATCTGCGCCGCCGGGCCGCCCCAAGGCGCGAACTGCGCCCCGTTGGGGGGCAGCGCAGCGGCCGAATTGGTCAATGAGGCCGCAAGCGTGGGGGTAGTCGCATGACGTTTGACTGGAGCGTGGTCGGTCAGCATCGCGAGGCCCTCGCGGCCGCGACGGGCATGACGGTGCTGCTCACGGTCACGACCATGGCGATCGCCGTGCCGTGCGGCATCGTGGTCGCCGTGTTGCGGCTCTATGCCTGGGCTCCGGTGCGCACGCTCGCCACCGCGTACGTGGAGCTGTTTCGCAACCTGCCGCTGATCCTCGTGGTGTACTGGGCGTTCTATGTGCTGCCGATCTCCACGGGCATCGGCTTGTCGCCGTTCGCGACGGGCCTGGCGGCGCTCGCGCTCAACGTCACGGCGTACAACGCCGAGACCTTTCGCGCGGGTATCAACTCGATCCGCCGCGGGCAGGTCGAGGCCGCGATGGCGCTCGGCATGAGCCGCGTACAGGCGCTGCGGCGCGTTGTGCTGCCGCAGGCGGTACGGCGCATTCTGCCGGTGCTCGCCAGCACCTGGGTATCGCTGTTCAAGGATACTTCGCTGGTGTCTGTGATCGCCGTGAGCGAGCTCGCGTACGTCGCGATGCAGATCCGGGCGCAGAGCTTCCGCGTGCTCGAGATGCTGACCGCGATGGCGGCGATCTACTGGCTGCTCGGCTACCCGCAGGCGAAGCTCGTCGACTGGATCCAGCGGCGCTATGCGGTGACGGAATGAGTGCGGCGCCCGCAACCGCGCCGCGCGCGATGGGCTCCGGCGCGAAGATCATCCGCTACTGCGGCGTGGTCAAGCGCTATGGGACATTTCAGGCGCTGAACGGCGTCGACCTCGACGTGCACGCGGGCGAGGTCGTCTGCCTCATCGGACCGTCGGGCTCGGGTAAGTCGACGCTGCTTCGCTGCACCAACGGGCTGGAGACGATCGACGGCGGAGACATCGAATTCGAAGGCGCGACGCTGCCGCGCGATGAGCGACCGTTGCGCGCGATGCGCCGGCGCATGGGGATGGTGTTTCAGAGCTTCGAATTGTTTCCACACCTCACCGCGCTGCAGAATGTTGCCGAGGGACCGCGCACGGTGTTGCGTGCAGACTCTACCGAAGCGAACCGGCGGGCGAGCGCGATGCTTGCCAAGGTGGGATTGAGCGACAAGGCGCCGAGCTACCCCGCGGCGCTGTCCGGCGGGCAGCAGCAGCGCGTTGCGATCGCGCGGGCGCTCGCCATGGAACCCGACGTGATGCTCTTCGACGAGCCCACTTCGGCGCTCGACCCGGAGACGATCGGCGAAGTGCTCTCCGTGATGAAAGCGCTCGCTGACGAGGGCATGACGATGGTCGTGGTGACGCACGAGATGACCTTTGCGCGTCGCGTCGGCGACTGGGTGGCGGTGTTCGACGCCGGGCGCATCGTCGAGCAGGGGCCTCCGGCGCAGATCTTCGACGCGCCGACGACCGAGCGCACGCGAGATTTTCTGAGCCATCTCGGCTGGGCCGGATAGCGCCGGTGCAAGGATCCCTTCGTGCCGAGCCTACTTCGACTGCCCTTGTATGGTCGAAGCATGAACGGCATTCGGTTCTACAATGGCGCGCGGAGGATCCGTGAACAGGTTCGTTGATTTCCGCCTCGCGGCTTCCGCGCGCTTCCCCTTGCTTGCTGGAGCGGTGGGCGCGCCGAGCGGCACGCTCCGGATCGTCAGCGCCTTTCCGCTGGGCGGCCCGGTGGACCTCGCCGCCAGGGTTCTGCCCGAAGGCCTGGCGAAGGAGCGCGATCAAGCGGTCGTCGT
>Ga0066709_100002912_pt1 | contig 12805 bp, 10 predicted proteins | sample GraSoiAngelo_158_FD_79665 | JGI IMG/M metagenome (GOLD analysis project Ga0066709, IMG submission 79665) | Grasslands soil microbial communities from the Angelo Coastal Reserve, California, USA - 14_1009_16_30cm | ecosystem: Environmental > Terrestrial > Soil > Grasslands | place: USA... | reverse complement strand
TTGCCGCGCTGATCAGCAGGATCTGCCGGACCGAGGGGGTGGCCGTCATGATGGTCGCCCACGACGTGAACCCGATCCTGCCGTACCTCGACTGCGTGATCTACCTCGGCCACGGCGGAGCCGTGTGCGGCAAGCCGGTCGAGGTGATCACCTCCGCGACGCTGACCGAGCTGTACGGCACGCCGGTCGAGGTGCTCACCGCCTCGGACGGCCGGCTGGTCGTGGTCGGCCAGCCGGAGGCCCCGGCCTACCACACCGACCGGCACGAATCGTAAGGGTACGGTGCGGCCGTGCTGACGATCGAGGACGTCCGGGGTGCGGCAGGCCGGCTCGACGGCGTCGCCCGGCGCACGCCGGTGATGACGAGCCGCACGCTGGACGACGTCGTGGGCGCGCACGTCCTGGTGAAGTGCGAGTCCTTCCAGCGCGGCGGCGCATTCAAGTTCCGCGGTGCGTACAACTACCTGTGCTCGCTGTCGCCCCAGGAGCGCGAGCGCGGCGTCTGTGCGGTCAGTTCCGGCAATCATGCCCAGGCCGTGGCGATCGCCGCCCGCGAGCTGGGGATCGGTGCGGCGATCCTCATGCCTGAGGACGCGCCGCCGGTCAAGCTCCAGGCCACCGCGGGGTACGGCGCGGAGATCGTGACCTACGACCGCTACCGGACGCCGCCGGTGGTGGCCGGCCGGCGCTTCGCCGAGGAGCGCGGCTCGACGTTCGTCCCCGCCTACGACGATCCGCGCATCGCGGCCGGCGCGGGCACCGGTGCGCTGGAGCTGGTGGAGGAGCACGGGGCGCCAGACGTGATCGTCGTGCCGATCGGCGGCGGCGGTGTGATGAGCGGGTGGGCGACCGTGGCGAAGGCGGCCAACGCTCGAACGCGCGTCGTGGGCGTCGAGAACGTCGCCAACGCGTCGACCAGGCTCTCCCTGGAGGCGGGCCACCGGGTGAGCGTGGAGCTGCGGCCCCATCTCGCCGATGGACAGATGCTCACCACGCCCGGCGAGTTCACGTTCGAGGTCATGCGCCGCCTTGTCGACGAGGTCGTACTCGTCACCGACGGGGAGATCCTCGCCGCGATGGCCTTCCTCTTCGACCGCCTCAAGCTCGTCACCGAGCCCAGCGGTGCCACGGCGACCGCCGCGCTGCTCGCCGGTCACGTCAAGCCGAGGGGCACCGTCGCGGCGTTGATCAGCGGCGGCAACGTGGGCCTGCGGCGGTTCGCCGAGCTGGCGCTTACGTCGTGAGCGTTCGACGGGAGTCCCGCCACCCCGTCCGGGGGACGGCCGGCGTACATGCCGCGCGTGATGCCGCTCTGACTGCTGTACTATCTGCAGCATGATTGACATCACCCGGAAGACCATCCCGCTCACGGAGGAGGAGTTGGCGTTGGTCGATCGGGCGCGCGTCGCGGGCACCCCGCAGCACGCCGCGATGGTGCGGTTGGCCGGAGAAGACGTCTCCCGCTCGGAAGCCGCGACGCTGCACGCCCTCGTCAAATTCGCGTTGACCGCGCTCGGCGAGGAGATCGCGATGCACGACTACGAGCAGCTCGCCGCCGCGCGGGACGCCGACGACGAGGAGTACGAGCGGTCGATGCGTCGACGGAGCCGCGACCGGTGAGCGTCGCGGAGCTCGTCCCGGTGCGGGGCAGGGTCTACATGGCGGACCTCGGCCACGGCGAGAAGCCGTTCCTCGTCGTCAGCAACAATGCCCGCAACACCAAGCTCGGTGACTGCCTTGGTGTGCGGATCACCACCAGCCCGAAGCCCGACATCGCCAGCATCGTGCCGTTGACCGCGGCCGATCCGCTCGCCGGTCGGGTGCTGTGCGACGACATCGCGCCGCTGTACCGCGACGAGCTGAAGCGCGACGTCGGGGCATTGAGCACCGCGACCATGGCCCAGGTCGCGGTCGGGCTCCGGTTCGCACTCGCGATCTGAGGGGCGGTCAGGCGGTGAGGGCCGCGACCCGGGCCACCGCCTCGTCGACGACGAGGTCCAGCGGCGTGCTCTGGCCCGCGGTCCACGCCGCGGCGAGGGTACCGGTGTCCAGCGCGGCACGCAGCGTCGCCAGCCCCGCTTCCCGTTCCGCCGAGGCGTCCGCGGTGTCCGGCAGGCGGTGTCGGGTACGCAGCGCCTCGGTGGCGCCGAGCAGTCGCGCGGCCAGTTCCGCGTCGCGCGTCGCGAGGAGGTACCCCAGCGCCTCCAGCGAGATCGCCAGGTCTTCCCGGTCGCCGACCCCGTTGCGCAGGGCCAGCGCCGCGGCCACCTGGCGCAACGCCGCGGTACCGTCGCCGTCGCGCAGCGCCACCCGGCCCAGCAGGTGCCGCGCCATGGCTTCGCCGAAGACGTCGCCGAGGGTACGGCTCAGCTCCAGCGCCTCCTCCAGGTGCACCCGGGCACTGAGCGGGTCGTCCCGGGTCAGCAGGATCTCGCCGAGGCAGAGCAGCCCGAGCATGATGCCGCGGGTGTTGCCCTGCTGGCGGTCCAGTTCCAGGCAGCGGCGGGCGTGCTCGCTGGCGGCCGCGACGTCGCCGGTACGCAGCGCCAGGCGGGTCAGGTTGCCGTGCGCGACGGCCATGCCGAGCGCGGAGCCCTGCTGCTCGCAGATCGTCAGGCTGTCGGTGAAGAAGCCGCGCGCGGCGGGGTAGTCGCCGGCGGCGATCGCGGCGATGCCGAGCGCGTTGCACGCCTGCGCGGTGGTGTGCGCGTCGCCGGCGGCACGGGCGCGCTCCAGGCTCTCCCGGGCCAGCGCGGCCGCGGTCTCGTGGTCGTCCTGCCCGCCGGCCAGTACCGCGGCGGCGTGCAGCAACTGGGCACGCATCCGGTCGGACAGCGGTACCTCCGGGGCGAGCAGCCCGGCGAGCCATTCCCGGCCCTCGCCGATGTGCCGGCCGGTGCGCCAGAAGCGCCACAGTCCGAGCCCGATCCGGGCGGCCGGTACCGGTTCCCCGCGCTGCAGCGACCGGCTGAACCCGGCGCGCAGGTTCTGGTACTCCCGCTCCACCCACGCCGTCCAGGCCACCTGGTCCCGGCCCATCATCTCGGCCCCGGCCCGTTCGGCGAGGTCCGCGTGGTACCCGGCGTGCCGGCGGTACGCCTCCTCGGCCGCACCGCTGTCGACGAGCCGCTCGATCGCGTAGGACCGGATCGTCTCCAGCGTCGAGTACCGGGTGCCGTCCGGCCCGTCCGGTTCGGCGCGGACCAGGTTCTTGTCCACCAGGCTGTCCAGCCGCTTGGCCAGGTCCGGGTCGGGGTAGATCCGCGCCAGCGCGGCGAGCTGGAACCCGCCGGCGAACACGCCCAGCCAGTGGAACAGGTCCCGGGTGTCCGGGTCGAGCAGGTGGACGCTCCAGTCGATCGCGCCGCGCAGGGTCTGCTGCCGCCGCGGCCGGTCCCGCGCGACGTCGCCGCCGAGGTCGAGGTGGCTGGACAGCTCGGCGAGCATCTGCTCGGGGGACAGCGTGTCGACGTGCGCGGCGGCCAGCTCGATGGCCAGCGGCAGGCCGTCCAGGCGCCGGCACAGCTCGACGACCGTGGCGAGGTTGTCCGCGGTGATGGCGAAGTCGTAGGCGGCCGACCGGGCGCGGGTGTTGAACAGCGCCAGCGCGGGCGAGGTGGCCAGCGCCCGCTGCGGCGTGGTCAGCGTGGCCGGGTCGGGCAGGGCCAGCGGCGGTACCCGGTACACCTGCTCGCCGTACACGCTGAGCCGTTCCCGGCTGCACACCAGTACCCGGACCCGGGGCGCGGCGGCGAGCAGTTGCGCGATCAGTGGCGAGGAGCTGACGACGTGCTCGTAGTTGTCGAAGATCAGCAGGAGGGACAGCGCGGTGAGGTGCTCCAGTACCGTGGCGGCCAGCGCCTGTCCGGGTACCTCGGCGACGTCCAGCGCCTGGGCGAGGAACGGCACCACGAGGTCGGCGCCGGTCGCGTCGGCCAGCGGTACGAACACCGCGCCGTCGGCGAACCGGTCCGCGACGGCCGCGCCGACCGCGAGGGACAGCCGCGTCTTGCCGATCCCGGCCGGGCCGATCAGGGTGACCAGCCGGCGTTCGGCGAGCAGCTGCGCGACCTGCACGGTCTCGTTCTGCCGCCCGACCAGCTCGGTGATGGGTACCGGCAGCTGGTGTGTGTACCGCTTCGGCTTGGCCAGCAGGGCCGGGGCGATGGTCAGGGCGCCGTGCTCCGCGCGTACCAGATGCCCGCCTGAGGTGAGCCGGTCCAGCTCGCGTTGGGCCCGGGCGGGCAGTCCGGCGCTGCGCTCACCCATCCAGTCGACCAGTGCCAGGCTCGGTTCGGCGCCCAGCGTGGTGCGCAGCCAGATCCGCAGCGCGGCCGGCGACCAGGGCAGCAGTTCGACGCTGTCGAGTACCGGAAGGTCGACGGGCGGCTCGTCACCGCGCCCGATGGTCGCGTAGACGAGTCCGACGGGGACGTCGTCCGGCAGGTGGCGCACCAGCTCAGGAACCGTGCCGGTGCCCCGGTCGGCGACCACGAGCACGCCGCTGGCGGTACCCAGGTCGGGCACCGGTTCACCGGCGGCGATCACCTGGTACCCCCGCAGTTTGGCCGCGTGCGCCGCGGCTTCGAGGAACCGGGTGTGCCCCGCGCCGGGTTCGCCGGCCACCCGCAGCGCGCCGCGCGGGTCGACCCGCAGCCGGGTGAGGAAGTCGTGGACGGTGGTGAGCGGCACGTCGCGTTCGAGCATGCGGGAGGAGACCGGGCGCGCGTCGCTCTCCGCGTCGTCGGCGACCGCGCACGCCCGGCCGCGCTGCTTGGCCAGGTAGTTGCGGCGGTCGGCGCAGGCGAGCAGGTCTTCGGCGCGGTCGGCGTCCTTGGGGAACATGGCCACCCCGAGGCTGACCGACACGCTCAGCGGCGGCTGCCCGGGGAACTGCGCGCCGCGCACGCCCTCGGTCAGCCGCAGCGCGACGCTGACCGCGTCGGCCTCGCCGGTGTCGGGCAGCAGCAGGACGAACTCGTCGCCGCCGTACCGGAACAGCACGTCGTACCCGCGCACGAGCTGGCCGACCCGTTCGGCGAGCTGGCGCAGCACCTCGTCGCCGCGGCTGTGCCCGTAGGCGTCGTTGACGCTCTTGAAGTAGTCGACGTCGAAGAGCATCACCGCGAACCCGGTGGTCGAGCGGGCCGCGCGGGACAGCTCCTCGGCCAGCCGCGGGAAGAGCAGGGCGCGCGAGTAGGCACCGGTGAGCGGATCGACGATCCCGTTGTGCGTGGTTTCCTCCGCCACCGTCACCTCCTCTTCCTGCGGCCACATCGGCGCGGGGGTGGAGGACCTGAGCATTGCCGGTACGGGAGCAGTCGGGTTGCCGTTCGGTTCGGGGTACTTACATTCCGTGACGGCTGTGTCATCGTCGGTAGCGAACCAGGGAGGATCACCATGATCGTGTCACGCCGGGCCGGTGCCGCCGCCGCCGTCGCGCTCGTCGCGGGCGCCGTCTTCGGGCCGGCTGCCGCCGGCGCCGCACCGGGTACCGCGTCGGCGCACCCGCACGGCCACTGGCGGTTCGACAGCTCGGCCACCACGGTCACCGACGTCGCCCGCGTGATCGGCGCCGACAAGCTGTGGCACGCCGGGAGCACCGGCGACGGGGTCGGGGTCGCGCTGGTCGACACCGGCGTGGTACCGGTACCCGGACTGCGCGCCGACCACGTCGTCAACGGACCCGACCTGTCCCTGGACAGCGTGAACGGCGACGCGCGGTACCTGGACACGTACGGGCACGGTACCCACCTGGCCGGCATCGTCGACGGGATCGCGCCCGGCGCCATGCTCACCTCGGTCAAGGTCGGCGCCGCCGACGGTGCCGTCGACGTCTCGCAGGTCCTCGCCGGACTCGACTGGGTCGTGGCGCACCGCAACGACGATCCGCGGCACCCGGTCCGCGTGGTCAACCTGTCCTTCGGCACCGACGGCAGCCAGGACTACCGGATCGACCCGCTGACCCACGCGGTCGAGAACGCGTGGCGCGCCGGCATCGTCGTGGTGGTCGCCGCCGGCAACGGGGGTACCGCGGGCGCGCTGACCGATCCCGCCTACGACCCGTACGTCCTCGCGGTCGGCGCGGCCGACACGAACGGCACCGTCGGCTCCGGCGACGACGTCGTGGCCGACTTCAGCAGCCGGGGCAGCGCCGCCCGGCGGCCCGACCTGGTGGCGCCCGGCCGGTCGATCGTGTCGCTGCGCGACCCGGGCAGCTTCGTGGACGTGGCCAACCCGACCGCGCGGGTCGGCGACAACCTGTTCAAGGGCAGCGGTACCTCGCAGGCCGCCGCGGTCGTCTCCGGCGCCGTCGCGCTGCTGCTGCAGGCGCGTCCCGAGCTGACCCCGGACCAGGTGAAGGCGGCGCTGACCCGCAGCGCCTTCCGGCTTCCCGGTGGGGACGGCGGTCAGGGGGCCGGTGAGCTGAACCTGGCGCGCGCGGTGGTCGCCCCGGTGGCGGGTGCGGGGCAGAACTGGGCGCGCTCGACGGGTACCGGATCGATCGACGCGGCCCGGGGCAGCGCGCAGCTGTCCGTGGGCGGCGACGTCCTCACCGGCGAGAACTCCCTGTGGGGTCCGTTCGACGCGGCGACCTGGGCGCGGGCCAGCTCGGCGGGTACCGCGTGGGTCGGCGGCCGCTGGATGGGCCACGAGCTGGCCGGGGCGGACTGGCACGGTACCTCGTGGGCCGGCCGCACCTGGTCCGGCCTGTACTGGTCCGGGCAGACCTGGTCCGGCCTCTACTGGTCCGGCCTGTACTGGTCTGGGTTGTACTGGTCGGGCCTGTACTGGTCGGGCGGAAGCTGGGACGGGCTCTACTGGTCCGGCCTGTACTGGTCCGGGCTGTACTGGTCGGACCAGAGCTGGTCCGGCTGAGCAGAACGGCTGAGCAGACCGGCGCACCGTCCGGACCGTCGGCTACTGTAGGTTGATCGCCATCAATCGACCTGCTGCGGTGATGACCGACCTACCCGAGTTGCGAACGGCCGGCCCGGTGCCCGCGGGCCGGTTCTCGCATGCGCTGCGTACCGCGATCCAGGCCAGTGGGCTGACCCTGAACCGGATCCAGTACCGGCTGCGTGAGCGCGGCTTCGAGGTCAGCTCGGCGACGTTGAGCTACTGGCAGTCCGGGCGGCGCCGGCCGACCCGGCACGAGTCGATACTCGTGGTGCGGGCGCTGGAGGAGGTGCTGCGGGTACCGGCGGGCACGCTGACCGCGCTGCTCGAACCGCCCGGGGCGCGGCGGCGTCCGGGACCCCGGCCCGGTGCCCGGGTGGAGGCGCTGTGGGACGACCCGCCGCTGGCGAACGCCGTCGCGCACCTGTCCGGTACCTGGGAGGCCGGGCTGGCCCGGCTCAGCCTGCACGACCGGTACGAGGTCGGTGCGGACCGCCGGGTGCGCCGGATCTGGCACCGGCAGGTGCTGCGCGCCGAGCAGGACGGGCCGGACCGATGGGTACTGATCTTCCGGGAGGACTCGCCGGACGACCCGCTGCCCGACGTGCGGGCGGTGTGGCAGTGCCGGGTCGGCTCGGTCGTGGTCAAGCGCCAGCCGCGGCTGCTCGTCGGCGAGCTGCTGTTCGACCGGGTGCTCTCCCGCGGCGAGACGATCGTGATGGAGTACGAGCTGGGGTACCCCGGCCGGGGCGCGCTGGCCCGGGACAGCTACGAACGCAAGTTCCGGTTTCCGGTACGCGAACATGTCATGGAGATTGTCTTCGATCCCGCGGCGATTCCCGCGCACTGCGTCCAGTACAGTGTCCCGGCCGGCGCTGAGGGCCGCGAGCAGGCCCGTGCGCTGGACATCGAGCCATCGGGATATGTACATGCAGTAGTGACCGATGTGGCGCCCGGACGGTGCGGTATCCGCTGGGAATGGGACTCAGTTAATAGTTAACGGTCTTTGCTTATGCCTTCCCTCTTGCTCGTCGAGAGCGCTGTCACGAGGCTGTACGCACAGCCTGGGAAGGGAGACAGTAATGACTCGACTCGGCCGGATCGCCGTCCTCGGCGCCGCCGGACTGCTGGCCCTCGCGGCCGCCACCGGAGTTGCTTCGGCGTCGACAAAGGGATCCTCCGCCGCACCCGACGCGGCCCCGGCCGGCGTGCTCGGGTTCTACCACGGCACCAGCTCGGACATCACCCCGGCAGCGGCCAGCGACCTGGTCTACCACGGTGGCTTCATCCAGGAGAACCCGCAGGTCTTCCTGGTGTTCTGGGGCAAGCAGTGGACCAGCGACAGGAACGGCGTGCAGTCCTACCTCACGAAGTTCTTCACCGGACTCGGCCAGTCCAACGACGCCTGGTCGCGGGTGACCTCGCAGTACACCGGCAGGGGGCTGCACCCGACGTTCACCGGCTCGGTGCTCAAGGGCACCTGGGTCGACAACGCCGCCAACGCACCGGGCAGCATGTCGGCCGGCGCCATCGCCGGTGAGGCCAGGAAGGGCGCGGCGCACTTCAAGGTGTCCGGGCACAACGTGAACATCATCGTGGTGAGCCCGCACGGTACCCACCCGGACGGCTTCCCGAACGCCGGCTTCTGCGCGTACCACGACGCGACCGGCGGGCTGCCGTACACGAACATGCCGTACGTCCTGGACGCCGGTACCTCGTGCGGGCAGAACTCGGTCGGCGGCAAGCTCGACGGATTCAGCATCGTCGCCGGGCACGAGTACCTCGAAGCGGTCACCGACCCGATCCCGCCGAGCGGCTGGGTCGCCCGCAACGGCGAGGAGAACGCTGACCTCTGCGCGTGGCGGAACCTGCACAAGATCACGCTGAACACGGGTTCCTTCGCGGTACAGCCCACCTACAGCAACAAGGTGCACGGCTGCGCCGGCTGACGCTCGTCTGATGGAACGGCCCGGGCCCGGCCCGGGCCGTTCCGGGTTCTTGGCGCTCGCTGCGCTCGCGCGGGCCCGTGGCTCCTCGGGCCGTTCCGCATTGTTGGCGCAAGTTGTGCGACCCTCGTCTTCCGTCGGTACCGGTGGCTGGCTATGGTCCCGGTCATGCCAAACGTGCGCCGTCGCACGCTGCTCGGCGCGGCGGCCGCCGCCACGCTCGCGGCCTGCGACAGCGGTCCGGACTACCCGCCGGGGCCGCTGCGCATCGCGTCGGGTGGAGTCGGCGGCGTCTACTACACCTACGCCGAGGGCATGGCGGCGGTGTACCGCGACGCGCTGCCCGGACTGCGCCCGACGGTACTGACGACGCCGGCGAGCGTGGAGAACCTGCGACTGGTCGCGGCCGGGACGGCGGAGATCGGGTTCACCACCGCCGACGCGGCGAGCGACGCGTACACCGGTGCGGCGCCGTTCAGCGCACCGCTGCCGGTACAGGCGCTGGGGCGCATCTACGAGAACTACCTGCACCTGGTGGTACGCGTCGACCGCGGCATCAACGACGTGGCCGAACTGCGCGGCCGGCGGGTGTCGGTGGGCGCACCGGCGTCGGGTACCGAGTTGTTCGCCACCCGCCTGCTGCCGCTGGCCGGTCTGGACATCGCCCGCGACGTCAGGGCGGAGCGGCTCGCCCCGGACATCGCGGCGGACGCCGTGGCCACCGGGCGGCTGGACGCGATGTTCTTCTCCGGCGGCATCCCGACCGGGGCGATCGCCAGCCTCACCCGCCATACCGCGATCGCGCTGGTCGAGCTGGGCAGCTACGTCCCCCGGCTGCGCAGCCTGTACGGCGAGGTCTACGTGGAGCGCACGATCCCGGTGTCCGCGTACGGGCTGGCGGTACCCACCCCGACCGTCGGCGTGGCGAACTACCTCGTGGTGTCCCGGGCGATGGACGCGCAGGTCGGGTACGCGGTGGTGCGCGCGCTGTTCGAGCACCGCGACCAACTGGCCGCCATGCACCCCGCGGGCAGCCGGCTGGATCGCGGCTCGGCCGTCAACACCCTTCCGCTGCCGCTGCATCCCGGCGCGGTGCGCTACTACCGGGAGGCGAAGGTCTAGCGCCGTTGTCGCGGGCGGGCCCGCCGTTGGGCGGCACGGCCGGGAAGCGCAGCCGCGCGTCGAGGCCGCGCGGGTCGGCGGCGAGCAGTTCCAGGTCGCCACCCGAGGCGGTCACCAGTACCGTCGCGATCGGCAGCCCGAGCCCGCTGCCGTCGACGTTCTGCGCGTCCGGTGCCCGCCAGAAGCGTTCGGTCGCCTGGCGCCGCAACGCGTCCGCGAGGCCGGGTCCGTCGTCGACCACGCGCAGCTCCACCCGGTCGCCGTCGGGTACCACGGTGACCTCGACCGTCGCGTCCGGCCCGGAGAACTTGAGCGCATTGTCGATGAGCGCGTCCAGCGCCTGCCCGACCGCCGTAGGTACCGCGTGCACCGGCGCGCTACCGGAACCGTTGCGGCGCAACGTGATGCCGCGTTCCCGGGCCAGCGGCTGCCAGGCGGCCACCCGCTCGTCCGCCGTCACGGCCGCGTCCTCGACCTCCACGTGGTACCGGCCGCGCTCCGCCCTGGCCAGCGCGAGCAGACCGTCACAGATGCGGCGCAGCCGGTCGGCCTCCTCCAGCGCGAGCCGGTGCTCGTCGCCGCCGGCCGGGTCGGTGATGAAGGTACCGAGCTCCTCGACCCGCAACCGCAGTGCTGTCAACGGATTGCGCAGCTGGTGGCTGGCCTGTGCGACGAACGCGCGCTGCCGGTCCAGCGCGTCGGTCACGTCGTCGGCCATCGTGTTGAACGAGCGGGCGAGGCGCCGCAGCTCGGGCGGTCCGACACCGGACGGTACCCGCGCGTCCAGCGCTCCGGCACTGATCCGGTGTGCCGCGTCGTCGAGCTGCCCGACCGGGCGCAGGATCCAGCGCGCCAGCACGGCGGCGACGGCGACGAACACCACCCCGGCGACCAGCCCGCCGCCGGCTATCTCCACCCAGGCGCGATCGATCGACGCCTGTAACTTGTCCACCGGGGACAGCGTGAGGACCGCGCCGACCACCTCGCCGGCGGTGGTCACCGGTACCGCGATGGCCAGGCGCGCGTGCCGCCACGGCCAGACGGTGCGGCCGGCGCCGACCCGCTCGCCGGCCAGCGCCTGGTTGAGCCAGCCGCGCACCTGCGGGGTGCCGAACACCTGCGGGTCGCCGGTCGACGCGACCAGCCTGCCGTCCCGGTCGGCCACCGCGGCGGTGATGCCGAACAGGTCGTAGTACCGGTCCAGCTCGTCGGTCAGCGTCTGCGTCTCACCGGTGCGCAACGCCGGGTCGGCCAGCGACGCGAGGCGCGCGGCGTCGGCGTTGCGGTCGATGACCACGGCCTGCGTCCGGCTCGCCGCCACGTTGGCGGCCAGCGGGATCTCCAGTGCCAGCAGCACCAGGGTGAGCAGGACCAGATAGGTGGCGACCAGCCGGTACCGCATCGTCAGCGGTCCGTGCGCAACCGGTAGCCGACCCCGCGGACGGTCTGCACCAGCGCCGGATCGCCCAGCTTCCCGCGCAGCGACGCGACGTGTACCTCCACGGTGTGCGGGCTGCCCACCCACGTGGTCTGCCACACGTCGGCGAGCAGCTGGTCGCGGGTGACCACCGCGCCGGCCCGGCGGGCGAGCGCGGCCAGCAGGTCGTACTCCTTGCGGGTCAACGAGATCTCGGTGCCGTCGGAGGTGACCCGGTGCGCGTCCAGGTCGATGGTCAGCGGACCGACCGTCACCGCGCCCTGCCGCGCCGCCGACCGGGCCGCCCGGCGCATCACCGCATCGATGCGGGCCTGCAGCTCGGCCATGCCGAACGGCTTCACGACGTAGTCGTCGGCGCCGATGCGCAGGCCGGCGATCCGGTCGCGCTCCTCGGCCCGCGCGGTCACCGCGATGATGGCCACGTCGCCGCGGCGGCGCAGTTCCCGGCAGACCTCCAGGCCGTCGCCGTCGGGCAGGCCCAGGTCGAGCAGGACGAGGTCGACCGGCGGCGCGGCCAGCGCCTCCGCCGCGGTGCCGGCGCGCAGCAGGTCGTACCCGCGCCGGCGCAGCGCGGTCTCCAGCGCGCCGGCCACCCGGACGTCGTCCTCGACCAGCAGAACCCGCACTGTCGCAGCATAAGCGGGCCAACCTCACCGGCGTACCCGCCGCCGCCGCAAGAGTCACGCAAGAATCGCCGTACAACTGCGGGCGGTGGGCGGGGTCAGACCCCCAGGTACGCCGCGCGTACCCGGGGGTCCGCCGCCAGTTCCGCGGCCCTGCCGGTCACCGTGATCCGGCCGTTCTCCAGAACGTAGGCGCGCTGCGCCACCTCCAGGGCGTGGCCGGCGTCCTGCTCGACGAGCAGGATCCCGGTACCCTCGGCGGCCACCTGACCGAGCCGCGCCATGATCTCCTCGACGATCACCGGGGCCAGGCCCAGGGACAGCTCGTCGATGAGCAGGAAGTCCGGCCGGCCCATCAACGCCCGCGCGATGGCGCACATCTGCTGCTCGCCGCCGGACATCGAACCGGCCACCTGGTCCAGCCGCTCGTGCAGGCGCGGGAACAGTTCCAGCACGGTACCCATGTCCTCGTTGCGCGCCCGCCACCCGCCCAGCCGCAGGTTGTCGCGGACGCTGAGCCCGGGGAAGAGCCGGCGGCCCTCGGGCACGTGGGCGATCCCGGCGCGGGCGATCGTCTCGATCGGCGCGTTGGTCAGGTCGCGGCCGTCCATGCGGACCGCGCCGCGGCTGACCCGGACCATGCCGGTGGCCGCGCGCAGCAGCGTGGACTTTCCGGCGCCGTTGGGGCCGATGAGCGCGGCGATGTCGCCGCGCGCCACCGACACCGAGACGCCGTGCAGGACCGGTACCCGGCCGTATCCGGCGTGCAGGTCCTC
>Ga0066709_100002909_pt1 | contig 12809 bp, 10 predicted proteins | sample GraSoiAngelo_158_FD_79665 | JGI IMG/M metagenome (GOLD analysis project Ga0066709, IMG submission 79665) | Grasslands soil microbial communities from the Angelo Coastal Reserve, California, USA - 14_1009_16_30cm | ecosystem: Environmental > Terrestrial > Soil > Grasslands | place: USA... | reverse complement strand
CTGCGCGGGGGGCTCGTCCCCGCGCTCACCGCGCCACTCGTGTACGCCAAGCCTGCGACGTGGGACGGCTTCTGGTACATCGCCCTCGCCGAGCAGTTCCGGGGCTCACTCGCCGATCCCTTCGCCAACCTGGGGCAGAAGGTGGACACGCTCGTCGGATTGGCCAGCGCCCAGCTCGGCCTCGTCGCACTGGCGATCCCGCCCGCGTTCATCGTCGCCGCTCGGCGCGCGCCGCGGTACACGCTGCTGACCGGCCTCGCCTTGCTGATCACGGTCCTGTTCAACGCGGCGTATACGAACGCGGACATCCAGCGCTACTACCTCGGGCCCGTGCTGTTCGTCTGGACCTGGTTGGGAATCCTCGCGGCTGAGCTCGCCGATCCCGTCGGGCTCCTCGTCGCGGAGGGCGTGGCGCGGGCCAGGCGGATCCGTCTCGGTGACCGTGACCTCGGCCTGGCGCAAGCCGCGATCGCGCTGGTCCTCGGCGTCGGCCTGCTGCTGCCGGCCATCGGCGACCTCGATGCTCGCCGCCGCGCGGCGGATCGGTCGAACGATCGTGGCGCCCAGACCTGGCTCGCGGAGGTCCTGCGCATGATCCCCCAGAATGCCGTGCTCGTGTCCTGGTGGAGCACGTCGACGCCGCTGTGGTATGCCCAGAAAGTCCAGGGCATGCGGTCCGACATCTTCGTCGTCGACGACCGGACCATGCTCGATCTCGACCTCGGTCGGGCGCCCGACGTCATCAATCGCTATCTCGGCGAGGGCCGCCCGGTGTACGCGATCCGCCTCTCCGGCCGGGACACGGACGAGCTGCTCGCCCAGTTCCTGATGACGAAGGTCGCCAGCGCCGGGAGCACGGCCGTGTGGCAGGTGCTCGGCCGGCTGACGGCGGCCCGATGACGGGCGCCGGGACGAGCGCTGCCGGCACCCGCCTTGGCGAGCTGTCCTACTTCTTCCCGGCCCACAATGAGGCGGCGAACCTGCGCGGGCTGGTCGAGGAGGCGCTGACCACCCTGCCGGGCCTCGCCGAGACCTTCGAGATCATCATCGTCGACGACGGCTCGAAGGACGAGACACCGCGCCTCGCTGACGAGCTGGCCGCGGCGCATCCCCAGGTCCGCGCCGTCCATCACGCGACCAACCTCGGCTATGGCGCGGCGCTCCGCTCGGGCTTCGCGGCGGCGAGGTACGCCCAACTGGCGTTGACCGATGGCGACCGGCAGTTCAAGGTGGCCGATCTCGGCCGGCTGATCGAGCGGCTGCAGGCCGGTGACGTCGATGCCGTCGTCGGCTACCGGATCCGGCGGGCCGACCCGCTCGTCCGGACCGTCTACGCCCGCCTGTACAGCCTCGCCAACCGGATCTTCTTCGGGCTGACCGCTCGGGACGTGGACTGCGCGTGCAAGCTGTTCACGCGCGCCTCGCTCGAGGGGGTGAACGTGGAGTCGGGCGGCGCTTTCTTCTCGGCCGAGCTCCTGGTCAAGCTACGGGCTCGCGGCCGGCGGGTCGCCGAGGTTGGCGTCCCTCACTACCCCCGGACCGCCGGCAGCCCGAGCGGCGCGAAGCCGCAGGTGGTGCTGCGGGCGGTGCGTGAGTTCTGGGCGCTGCGGCTCCGACTGTGGGCTGCGCCGAGCCGCGCGCTTGGCCGCGGGACACCGATCCTCGGGACCGCTCCCAGAATCTGACCGCGTTCGGCCGGTTCAGGCGAGCGGGCAGCGCCAACGCCCGGATTGCCGGTCCTGATGCGCTCAGGAGGAGCGGCGGCCTCCGGACTCACCACCCGCACCGGGATCGACCTCGAGCGAGTTCACGAAGTCCCGGAACATGTCCAGCCGCGGGTCCGCCGGGGCGTCGCCGACCGATTCGATCGGGGCCCGCCGGCGACGCGGCCGCCCGGAGCTCTCGGCGTCTTCGTCGGCTTCCTCGTCGTCGCCCGCCTCCTCGTCGGGATCGGCGGCAAGGGCCGCCTGGGCGAGGACCTCGTCGGCAGCAAAGATCGGCACCTCGGCGCGCACCGCCAGGGCGAGCGCGTCGGAGGGACGCGCGTCGACCTCGACCTGCACGCCGTCCCGCTCGAGATGGATCCGGGCGTGGTACGTCTCGTCGCTCAGCTCGGAGATCACGACCCGCTCGACGCGCACGCCGAGTCGGTCGAGCGCTGCCGCGAACAGGTCGTGGGTCAGCGGCCGCTCGGCGGCGAGGCCCTGGAGGCGCATCGCGATCGCGCTCGCCTCCCATGCCCCGATCCAGATCGGGAGGTACCGGTCGCCCTCGGTGTCCTTGAGGATCACGACGTGGCGGTTCGAGAGCATGTGCACGCGAACGCTCTCGATGACCATCTCGACGAGGCCCGTCATGCGCGGATTATCCCATCGAGGTGAGGCCGGGACCCCGCCGCTCCGTACCGGCCCCAACGACGCGCAGGAGCAGGCCCACCACCACGCCGAGCGCGAAGCCGCCGATGTGCGCGAAGAAGGCGACGCCGCCCTGGGCCGTCCCCGCGCCGAACGAGCCGAACCCGTTGATGAGCTGGAGCACGAACCAGAACCCGAGGATGATCACCGCCGGGACCTCGAGGAGCTGGTAGAAGAAGCCGAGGAACACCAGCGACAGGATGCGCGCACCCGGGAACAGCACGATGTACGCGCCGAGCGCGGCGGCGATGGCCCCGGACGCGCCGACCAGCGGGACGGTCGAGTGCGGATCGATCACGACCTGGGTGAGCGCCGCGGCGATCCCGCCGACCAGGTAGAAGATCAGGAACGGGATCCGTCCCAGGCGGTCCTCGACGTTGTTGCCGAAGATCCAGAGGAACAGCATGTTGCCGAGGATGTGCAGCCAGCCGCCGTGCAGGAACATGCTCGTGATCATGCTGAGCGTCGCCCGCCCGAAGTAGTTGCCCGACTCGAGCGCCGCGGTGATGTCGGCGGGCACGGCACCCCAGCGCTCGAAGAAGCGCTCGAGGGCCCGATCGCCTCCGCCGGCGGTGATCGAGAGCTCCAGGGCGAAGGCGGCGAAGCAGGCCACGATCAGCGAGATCGTGATGATCGGCGTGCGTCGAGTCGGGTTGCGATCGCGAAGCGGGATCACCGGCTGGCGCCCGGCGACGCGGCCCCGGCCGATCCCGCCGGGCCGCCCGATTCGCCGGGAGCGACCGTCGCCGCCTCCAGGATCGCCCGGTTCACGCCGGACTTGCTGATCCACACGAGCGCGTCGGGCTCGCCGCCGACGCCCGGCTGCACGTACCAGCCGCGCATGTCGGCCCAGCTCGCCGCACCCTCGGCCAGGCGGTACTGCTGGATGTAGCTGCCGTTCACCTTGGACAGGGCGACGACCCGCTGGTTCTGGGGGTCGAACCCGTAGATGGTCCCTTCGCGCCGGGGCGACCCTGAGGCGAGGAGCCGGTACGCCGGTTTGCCCCGGAGCACCTCGTCACCCGGCGTATCGGCCTCCCAGCCCTCGGCCTTGCCGCCGACGAGGCGCAGGATCTGGCCGCCATCGGCAACCCAGATGTCGCCATCGATGTACATGTCCGAGATCGTGCTGACGTTGCGCGGCGCGGACAGCCGGGGCGTCGGGCTGGTCGGGAAGCCACTCCCGTCGGCGGCCGGCGAGTAGGCGAGGATCTGCTGCTCGGACGGGTCGACCACGTACAGGTTGTAGAGGTTCGCCTCCGCGTCGCGGATGAACGTACCGATTGCGATCACGTCGTTGCCCCACTCGGCCGCGCCGCTGACCCGCACGCGGGTGATCGTGCCCTTGCCCGACGTGTTCGCGGGCCGCCAGCGCCAGACGACGTTCTTGGCGTCGACCATGAGCAGGTCGCGGCCGCCAAGGCCGAGCAGGTGCGGCGCGGCCTCGGTCGCCCCGGCGGCCTTGCTGCCCGCCCGGAAGATGACCATCGCCTTCTTGCCGGCAAGGTCGATCCGATACACGGCGTTCGTCTTGTGGTCGAGGACGAACGGCGCGCCATCCGGCCCGCGCACGATGGCCCCGAGGTCGATGCCGGCGCCGTCCGGGAACTTGAACAACGGGGTCGAGACGACGTCCGCCATCTTGTACAGGCGATCGATGGCGCCGACGATCTTGGTCCGAATCGGCTCGGTCGTGGCCGCCGGGATGCCGCCGCTGCTGGCGGTCCTGATCGCGTTGAGCGCCTCGGTCAGGAGCCGCGCCGCCTGCGCCGGATCATTGGCTACGAGGTCGATGCCCGGGCCGATCACCCGGTTGATGTCGCGCCGGGCCAGGTCCAGGGCACCCTGGGCCGAATCGAGCGTGGCGATCGCCGACCCGAGCGGCTGCCGCCCGCCGAGGACGAACACGGCGGCGCCCAGGCCGCCCACCACGACGACCATTGACAGGAGCGCCACGGCGGCGCGGCGCTGCATCTCGCGCCGGGCGCTGAGCGGCGTGACTCGCCGGCGCGGGACGCCTCGACTGGGCAGCGCGTCCTGGATTCGCACGAGGATTCGGTACAGCGTGCGGCCCACCGCGGTGCGCGCCCAGCGCGCGCTCGACTGCGCCGCGGCAAACCCGCCCGCGACCGTGTCCGCCAGCGGGATCGTCGAGCGATCGGGCATCCCCGCCAGCGGCTCGGCCGGGCGAACGGGGACCGGGACGAGGCCGGCCCGAGAGACCGCGATCTCGGCCGCCTCGATGATCATCACGCCATCGCTGCCGGCGCCGCCGGCGGCATGGAAGCGGGCCGTGAGCTGCTCGGCCGCCGATTGCGGGTGGAGGGTCACGAGCGCGTCCTTGAGCGCGTCTGGCCCGAGGGTCGCGACCACGTTCGGGGACACGAGCATGAGCTGGTCGCCGACGTTGATCTCTCCGCGCCAGACGTCGGGCTCGACCTCGTTCGAGGGGAGGCCCCGATCCCGGTGCGGGTCGGGCAGCGTTGACAGTCGGGCGCCGCGGCTGAGGTACGCCTCGGCCGGCCCGACCGTGCACACATACAGCTCGTTGTCGCGGACGACGGCGAGACCAACGCCGATCGGGCCCGGGGTGTTGCCCAGCGCGCCGCGCTCGCGGGCGTGGGTCAGGCGCTTGTTCGCGACCTGAATCGACTTGACCAGGCAGACCCGGATCCCGGCCGATTCGTCGTAGTAGTACTCGCTCCGGATCGAGTCGGCAACGAGAGCCGTCGCGTCGAGGGCGCGCGGCCCGGGCACCCGCGAGGTGACGAGCAGGAAGAGATGGCCCTTCGTCCGCGTCTGTGCACCGACGCGCGGCTCCACGTGGAGCGCGGTGTCCGGCGAATCGGGCGCTTGCTCCGCGTCGGGGACGACGCCGAGCTTCATCTGGATCCGGTGGGCCACGGCGGTCCTCGTTACCAGCTTGCTGGGGTCGGAGCGGGGATTATCGCACGCAGGTTCGTGAGCTCTCGGGTGACGATCTGAGGCGGTGCGGCGTGACGCTCAGCCCTGCGAGGACCGCGGCGACGCCCCGCGAGCCATCGGTCCGAGGATCAACGTCGCCGGACCGTCACGCGCAGCTGACGCACCGGGGCCCCGCCCGGTGCCGCGCGGAACGCCCCGGTGAGCTCGTCCGCGTGGAGCAGCAGCTCCTGGCCCACGATCGGCGCATCGGCTTCGACGAGCAGCGTCTCGCCCTCGATCCGGAGCGCCCGGCAGGCGCCATGCGCGGCCGGCGTGCGCTCCGCGACGATCGCGTCGAACGTCGCCAGCAGGCGCGCCCGGCGCAGCTCGTCTGCCAACCCGAGCCTGGCCGCGGCGGTGGGCATGAGCTCGCCGATGCGCGACATCCGCCGGCGTCGACGCGGCTCCTCGTCGGTCATCGGCGGGGCGTGCCCGCGGCGAGCGTCGCGCCGGCGTCGCCGGGGCGGACCTCCCATGGCATCGCGATGGCTCGCAGCCCGGGATCGAGATCGTCGAGCGTCGTCGTCGTGACGAACGCCTGGGGCAGGTCGGCGATGCGGCGCACCAGGTGCGCCCGGCGGGCCGGGTCGAGCTCGGAGAACACGTCGTCGAGCAGGAGCAGGGGCGGGCGTCCGTCATGCTGGCGCACCAGATCGAGCTCGGCGAGCTTGAGCGCGAGGATCGCGGTTCGTTGCTGGCCGCGGGACGCGAACGCGGAGAGGTCGCGACCGGACATGACGAACGCGACGTCATCACGGTGCGGGCCGATCAGCGTCGTGCCGTTCCAGATCTCCTTCTCGGCGGTCTCCGCCAGGCGTCGCTCCAGCGCATCGCGGGGCGCTTCGGCGAGGCCGAGCGGGGCGTTCGTCACGTACTCCAGGCCGAGCGGGCCGGCCGCGCCCTCCTCCGGCGCGATCTCGCGATGCGCAGCGGCAAGCGGGCGGGCGAGCCGGTCGAGGAGCCCATGGCGTCCCGCGACGACCGCGCCGCCGGCGTCGAGGAACGGCCGGTCCCAGTAGCGCAGCTCCTCGCGGGCCGCCGTCTCCTCCTGGATGGCGCGGAGCAGGCCGTTGCGCTGCTGCAGGGCCCGGCCGTACGTCGCCAGCTCCGCCGCGTACCCGGGCACCAGCGTCGAGGCGAGCTGATCGACCGTGGCCCGTCGGAGGGAGGGCGAACCGGCCACGAGGAGCATGTCCTCGGGGGCGAAGAGGACGACCCGGAGCCGCTCGGCGAGCGTCCCCGCGCGACGTGCCACGCCATTCACCCGGATCCGCTTTCTCGCTCCCGTGGCGGCGGCGGCGGATCCCGGCCGAACGAGCGCAACCTCGATCTCGTCGGTGCCGGCCCGTGCCTCGATCCGAGTGACGTCCGCTCCCCACCGGATCAGCTCGGCATCTGCGGTCGTGCGGTGCGAGCTGCCACGCGCGAGGACCACCATCGCCTCGAGGAGGCTCGTCTTGCCGGCGGCGTTGGGACCCCAGACCAGGTGCGGGCCCGGCCCGAAGTCCACCTCGAGCGCCGCGTACGACCGCAGGTCGGCGAGCCGGAGGGTCTCGAGCGTGGCGCCCGCGCGCGTGCCGATCCCGGCGCCGGAGGAGGCGCCCATCCGTTACGAAGTCGTACGGACGGGCATCACCACGTGCACATACCGATCGTCGCCCACGGGCTTGAAGACACCCGGTGCGAGCGGTCCCTGGAGCTCCAGCGCGAACTGCTCGGCGGAGACCTTCTCGAGCACGTCCGCGAGGTACTTGGCATTGAACGCGAACGAGGTGCCGTCGCCCTCGACAGCGGCCTCGACCTGGCCGACGTGGTCGCCGATCTCGGCGTTGGCGCTGACCGTGATCCCGGCCTCGCCGTTCGAGGAGATCTGGAGCTTGACGATGTTTGCCGACTCGTGGGCGATGAGCGCGGCCGGACGGACGGCGCGGAGCAGCTCCTCGCGGTCGAGCACGGCGCGGGTGGTGTGCGCCTTCGGCAGCACCGACTGGTAGTTCGGGAACTGGCCATCGATCAGCCGACTGATCAGGTCGATGCCCTCGAGATGGAACAGGATCTGGTTCCGGCCCTGGGCAAGCATCACGTCGACCGGATCGTCGGTGTCGCCGAGGATCCGCATCAGCTCCGTCAGAGCCCGCGCCGGGACCACGACGCTCGTCTCGGCGACCGGGTCGAGCACCGGGATGGTCTTGACCGCGATGCGGTAGTTGTCGGCAGCGGCGAGCGTGACCGTGTCGCCCTCGAACCGGCACAGGACGCCGGTGAGGATTGGACGGGCCTCGTCGGTCGCGGCGGCGAAGGCCGTCTCCTCGAGGGCGCGCTTGAGCACGTTCTGGGCAATCCGCGTGGTCGGTCGCTCGCCGGTCGGCTGGATCGACGGGAACTCCTCGGAGTCGATGCCCTTCACGTGCGACTGGAACGGGCCGGACGTCACGTGGAGCGTCTCCCCGGGCCCGGTCTCGAGCTCGATCCGCTCCCCGCCCGGAAGCGAGCTCACCAGGTCAGTGAGAAGGCGGGCCGGCACGGTCGTCGCGCCGTCTGTCTCGACCTTGCCCGGCACCCAGTAGACGAGCCCGATCTCGAGATTCGTCGTGGTCAGCCGGAGGCCGCCGTCCTCGGTCCTGAGCAGGACGTTGGCGAGGACCGGCAGGGTGCTTCGATTGGAGACCGCCCGGCTGACGACCGCGAGGCCGCGGGCCAGGTTCTCCTGCATGACCGAGAGCTTCACGTCAGGTCCACTCCAAGAGCGGGGCGGGTCAACGGGTCTCGCGCGAGGGCTGCGCCGCGCAGGGCTCCCGGCTCCCGCGAAGTCGCGTCAGTCTGTGTGCGTATCTTCCTCGATTCTCTTTGGTCCGTCATCACCATCATCATGCTGTGGACCGCGTGGACGGCCACGCTCGCTGCCGTTCGCCTCGGCCGTGGAGCGAGCCCGGCCCGCAGGTGGACCTCACGTATCTCGCTGGGGATTGGACCGGCGCCATGCGGTGGACAGCGCAGGGGTTGCGAGCCGCGGCGAGGGCGGGATCGTCGGACCATCCACCGCCCAGCGGCGGTTTCTCCAACCTTGCATCCACCCACCAAGAACCGCCTGTGATCTTGCAGCCACACATGATTTCCACCACTGGACGGCCATATGGTGGACAACCCCGGCGTCGAGCGGCGCCTCAGTCGGCGTAGATCAGCTCGCGGACCGCCGCGATCTCCCGCCGCAGCTCGTCGTTGCCTGCAGACTCCCGGGTGATCTTGTCGCAGGCGTGGAGCACCGTGGAGTGGTCGCGCCCGCCGAGCTCCGCGCCGATGCGCAGGAGCGAGACGTCGGTCTCCTCGCGCATGAGGAACATCGCGATCTGGCGCGGGACGACGATCGCCTTGTCGCGCTTCTGGCCCTTGAGCGCGTCGAGGCCCACGCCGTAGTACTCGGACACGGCCTTGGCGATGCGCTCGGGCGTGATCTGGCGCTTCTTGGGGTTGTAGAGCACGTTCGACAGGACCGCCTGGGCGAGCTCGATCGAGATCGGCATCGCGCCCATCGAGGCATAGGCGACGATCCGGTTGAGCGCGCCTTCGAGTTCGCGGATGTTGCTGACGACCTTGCGCGCGATGAACTCCATCACGTCCGACGTGATGGGCACCGCGCCCTCCTCGGCTTTGGCCCGCAGGATCGCGATGCGGGTCTCCAGGTCCGGGGCGGTCAGGTCGGCGATGAGGCCCCACTCGAACCGGCTCCGGAGCCGTTCCTCGAGGGTCAGGATCGCCTTGGGCGGCCGGTCCGAGCTCAGGACGATCTGCTTGCCGTCCTCGTGGATCGCGTTGAACGTGTGGAAGAACTCCTCCTGGGTCCGCTCCTTGTCGGCGATGAACTGGATGTCGTCGATGAGGAGCAGGTCGATCCGCCGGTAGCGGGCGCGGAACTCGTCGATCTTGCCCTGCTGGATCGAGGTGATGAATTCGTTGGTGAACTTCTCGGACGTGGCGTAGACGACACGCTTGCGCGGGAACTTGGCCATCACCTGGTTGCCGATGGCATGCATCAGGTGGGTCTTGCCGAGGCCCACCCCGCCGTACAGGAAGAGCGGGTTGTAGGCGTGGCCTGGTCGCTCCGCAACGGACAGGCTGGCCGCGTGGGCGAGGCGGTTGGCCGAGCCGACGATGAAGTTCGCGAACGTGTAGCGGGTGTTGATGTTGGTCGCGCCGCCCTCGCCGCCGTTCCGCCCCGGCTCGACCCGAACCTGCGGTGTCGGCCCCGCCATGCGCGCCTGGCTCGCGGCGCCCGCCCGCGGCATGAGGCCCGCGCCGGCGCCGGCAGGGGAACCGGCACTGGACAGCGCTCGCCGATCCTCAGCGCCGCCCGCCATCTCGCCCGCTGTGCCGCCCTCGGTCTCCTCGGCATCGGCGCTCGTCTCGGTCGGGCCCACCACGAAGTCGACCTGCACGCCATAGCCGACGATCCGGCCGAGCGTCTGGGAGATCAGCGAGCGGTAGCGGCTCTCCAGCCAGTCCTTGGCGAAGCCGTTGGGAACGGAGATCCGGAATCGCGTGTCGTCGACCTCGACGAGCGCCGTATCGCGCAGCCAGGTCTCGAAGTTCGCGGGCGAGAGGGTGACCTGGAGCTCGCCGAGGGCTGCGCGCCAGACCTGCTTCGCGTCCATAAATCGATGTGGACTCTCTGATGTTCGGGACGGTGGAGCTGGTTGCCGCGGGGGCGATTGGGCAGGCGAACCGAGGGCTCGGGACGGGCGGATCGGCTGGTCGCCGGGGCTTCGGGTGGCGAAACATAGCACCGCCGCCGGGACCTCGCAAGGCGAAATCGCGATACTCCCCGGGAGTATCAATCGGGTCAGCGGCCGCGCACTGAACGTGGGCGCCGTTCGGCCGCTGGAGCCCGGCGCCGTTTGACGCTGCAACGGCGCGCGACCTATCATCCGCCGGACGTTGAACGCGCCCCGCCCGTGCATCGGGCGATCGGCGCGTTTGCGTGCCTTCTGGGGTCGAATGATGGACGGAACCCCGAGGCCGGATGGAGAGGATCGCGCGCAGGCTCGATGAAGCAGACCTACCAGCCCAAGAAGCGCCACCGCGCCAGGGAACACGGCTTCCGCGCCCGGATGAAAACGACGGGCGGACGCCGCGTCCTGGCGGCGCGCCGGGCCCGCGGTCGCAAGCGCCTGTCGGCCTGACGACCGGGCGCGGCCCTCGGCCGCGACTCGAGATGCTCTCCCGCCCGCAGGACTTTGCGGCACTCCAGGAGCGTGGCGCGATCCGATCGCACCCACTTCTCGCCACACGGGTCCTCCGGACCGATCTCGGAACGACGCGATTCGGCCTGGCGACCGGGCGGGCACTCGGCCCGGCGGTCGTTCGGAACCGCGTTCGGCGGCGACTCCGGGAGGAGATCCGGTCGCTGCTCCCGTCGCTGCGGCCGGGCTGGGACGTGCTGGTGATCGCCAGGCCGGCGATCGTCGGCGCCGATCAGCGGGCGCTCGGGGCGGCACTGGGCCGGCTCCTCGCCCGAAGCGGTGTTCTTGGCGAGCACGGCGGTGAGATGAGCGCGGGGCGAGGGTGACGCACGTCGGAATCCTGGAGCGGGTCGGCATCGCGATGATCCATGCCTACCGTTTCGTCTTCGGCTGGCTGCCGTCGAGCTGCCGCTATGAGCCGACCTGCTCCCACTACACGGAGCAGGCCATCGCCAGGTACGGGCTCTTCCGCGGCTCGTGGATGGGCGCACGGCGCATCGCGCGCTGTCATCCCGGCCATCCCGGCGGCTTCGACCCGGTTCGATGACCGTCAGTCGACGTCGAACGATGCACCGGCTCGCGATCGCGGCCGGGCTGCTCGTTGCCGTCGCCCTCGTCCTCGGCGCCTGCGAGCCGATCGTCCAGACCGCAGCGCCAGGCGCCTCGGTAACGCCCGGCGGTTCGCCCGCGCCGGGCACGACGCCCGCGCCGGGCACGACACCGGGGCCGACCACCGCGCCGTCGGCGACGTCGCTGCCGACACCGCTGATCGTCAGCCCGGCGCCGCTCAAGGCGGATCCGGTCAGCCTGCTCGCGTTCCTGTTCAACCCGATCTTCCAGGCGTTCCTGATCCTCATGGTCGGGATCAAGTCGGTGGTCGGCGACATGGGCCTCGCGATCATCTTCACGACTCTCATCGTCCGGACCGCGCTGGTGCCGCTGATGCGCCGGCAGATGGTGTCGATGCGCCGCATGCAGGCCATCGCGCCCGAGGTCAAGGAGGTCCAGCGGCGGTACAAGAACGACAAGGCCAAGCAGCAGCAGGCAACGATGGCCCTGTACAAGGAGCGGGGGGTCAGCCAGGCCGGCTGCCTGACCGCGCTCCTGCCCCTGCTGCTGATCCTGCCGATGTACCAGGTCGTGCGCGAGGGCCTGACGGCGGCCGACCTCACCGAGTCGCTCAAGGTCTTCGGGTTCCAGGTGGTGCCACTGATGTGTCCGCCTCCGCACCTGATCATCCTGCCGGACGGCAAAGAAGGCTTCGCCCCGTGCATCGACTCCGCGATCTCGTGGCTCGGCGGCATCCACGCCAGCGGCTACGAGGGCTTCATCCCGCTGCCGTTCACGATCCCGATCATCAACATGACCGGGATCTCGATCTTCGCCCTCGTCTACACCGGGCTCCAGCTGGTGGCGTCGCGGATCGCGCTGCCGAAGCACGACCCGAACACGCCGCTCGACCAGAACGCGCGAACCCAGCGGGCATTCGCGATCTGGCTTCCCCTGATCACGGTCCTGTACGGGAACGTGATCCCCGTCGGCGTGTTCATCTACCTGATCGTGTCGACCTTGTACCAGATCGTCCAGCAGTTCTTCACCACGGGCTGGGGCGGGATGTTCCCGCTCTTCGGCCGCACCCCGGCATTCGCCGTGGACCACAAACCGCGCTTCCCGGTCGCCGTGCCCACGGCGCCGACATCCACTGCGCGCCCGGCGGGAGCGCCGGCGCAGCCCAATCCTGAACGGTCGTCCCTCGATCGAACGGCGTCGGCGAACGCAACGATTCGCCACCGTGGTCGCCAGGGCCGACGTGGGAGACGTCGATGAGCAGCACCTCCGCGTACCGCGAGTTCACCGGCAAGTCCGTCGAGGAGGCCCTCCGCCTCGCCCGTGAGGCGTTCGGCGTCGGGCTCGACGACCTGGACTTCGAGATCCTCACCCCGGGCAGCCGGGGTGTGCTGGGCATGGGCGCCGAGCCGGCGCGCATCCTGGCCGCGCCGCGCTCCGAGCTCGGTGGCGCCGCGCCCAAGCGCGAGGCCGCTGCCGCTCGCCCGCTCCCGCCGCCGCCACCGAGGGACCGCGACGCTGACGACCGCGGCCGGGGTCGCGGCTTCGATCGCGACCGTGGCGGCTTTGCACGAGACCGTGGCGGCTCCGACCGCGACCGCGGGCCACGGCGCGACGACCGCGGCGG
>Ga0066709_100002908_pt1 | contig 12811 bp, 14 predicted proteins | sample GraSoiAngelo_158_FD_79665 | JGI IMG/M metagenome (GOLD analysis project Ga0066709, IMG submission 79665) | Grasslands soil microbial communities from the Angelo Coastal Reserve, California, USA - 14_1009_16_30cm | ecosystem: Environmental > Terrestrial > Soil > Grasslands | place: USA... | reverse complement strand
CTTCAAGCGAATCGTCGAGCCGGGCGACGAGCTCGAGCTCGAGTGCCGGCTGGAGGCTGTGCGCGGCCCGATAGGCAAGGGGAAGGCGACCGCCAAGGTGGATGGTCAGCTCGCGGCGCGCGGAACGCTGACCTTCGCGGTGGAGCGGGAATGATTGGCTCTTCGAACGGCGTCGGCGTCTCGATCACGGGCCTCGGCGCGCACGTTCCCGAGCGCGTCATGACCAACGACGAGCTCTCGACGATGATGGACACCTCCGACGAGTGGATCATGGAGCGCACCGGCATCCGCGAGCGCCGGATCGCTGCGCCGGAGGAGGCCCTCTCCGACCTGGCGCTGCCGGCAGCCAAAGAGTCGCTCGAGGACGCAGGCGTTGCGGCCGCCGACCTCGACCTGGTCATCGTCGCAACCGTCACGCCCGACATGGCGTTTCCGGCGACCGGCGCGATCCTTGCCGACCAGCTCGGCGCCGAGAATGCGGCCGCCTACGACCTCTCCGCGGGTTGCACCGGGTTCATGTACGCGGTCGCTCAGGCGTACGGGATGCTCGCGGGCGGGCTTGGCCAGCGCGCGCTCGTTGTGGGGGGCGACATCCTCTCGCGGATTCTCGACTGGAGCGACCGCAGCACGGCAGTGCTCTTCGGCGACGGTGTGGGCGCGGTCGTGCTCGAGCGAGTGGCAGAAGGCGGCTTCCTCGGCTTCGAGCTGGGCGCGGACGGCTCGGGCGGACAGCAGCTCTACCTGCCCGCCGGCGGCTCGCGCACTCCCGCAACCGCCGAGAGCGTGGCCGAGCGCCTGCACTTCGTGCAGATGAACGGCCGCGAGGTCTTCAAGTTCGCAACGCGGGTGCTCGTGTCGTCTGCGGAGGCAGTGCTGGCCGAGTGCGGGCGCACGATTGACGATGTGGACGTGTACGTTCCGCACCAGGCAAATGTGCGAATCATCGAATATGCGACCGAGAAACTCGGGATTCCGGAGGACAAGGTCGTGATCGACGTCGACCGCTACGGGAACACGTCGTCGGGCTCGATACCGCTCGCGCTTGCCGATGCGAAGCGCGAAGGGCGGCTGCAGCCCGGGCGGCTTGTCCTAATGACAGGCATGGGTGCGGGCCTCACGTGGGGCTCCGGTTTGATCGAATGGACTGACGGAGGACGAGGATGAGCGCGCAGAAAGTCGCATTTTGCTTCCCCGGGCAGGGCTCCCTGGCGGTTGGCATGGGCCGTGACATCGCCCACGCGGTGCCCGAGGCGATGGAGGTCTACCGCCGCGGCAGCGAGGCGTCGGGACTCGACCTGGTACGCCTGTGCTTCGAGGCGCCCGAGGAAGAGCTCGTCGAGACCGAAGTGCAGCAGCCGGCGCTCGTGGCGACGAGCCTCGCAGTCCTGGCGGCTGTGCGCAGCCAGGGGTTCGAGCCCGATTACGTCGTCGGCCATTCCGTCGGCGAGTTCGCGGCGCTCGCGGCCGCCCAGGCGCTGACGGACGAGGAGGCGATCGCGCTTGTGCGGGAGCGCGGGCTCGCGATGGCCGCGGCGGCGCGCGAGAATCCCGGCTCGATGGCCGCGATCCTCGGGCTCGACGACGCGATCGTCGAAGGGCTCTGCGAGCGAATCACGCGCGTCTGGCCGGCGAACTACAACTGCCCGGGCCAGATCGTCGTGTCGGGCGAGAGCCCGGCCGTCGACGAGTGTTGCGCCGAGGCCCAGCTCCAGGGAGCTCGCCGGACCGTGAAGCTGCGCGTGTCCGGCGCCTTCCATAGCCCGCTGGTCGCGCGCGCGGCAGAGCGCCTGCGGCCCGCGGTCGAGCGAGCTCGCTTCGCAGACCCGATGGCGCCGTTCATGTCGACGGTCACGGCGAAGATCGAGCCGGCTCAGCGAATGGCCGCGCTCCTCGTCGAGCAGCTGACGGCACCGGTCAAGTTCACGCAGGCTGCGCGCGAGCTGATGCGCCAGGGCGTCAAGGTCTTCGTCGAGGTCGGGCCGGGGAACGTCCTCACCGGTTTACTGAAGAGGATCGACAGAACGGTGAAGGCGATCCCGGTGGGCGATCTGGCCTCGCTCGAGAAGCTGCGGGAGATCCTCCACTCTGCCTGACGCCTTCTGCTCGCTCGAGGACAAGGTCGCGCTCGTCACCGGCGGGTCGCGCGGGATCGGGCGGGCGATCGCCCTGGAGCTCGGCCGCGCGGGCGCGGACGTTGTCGTCGGCTACAACACGGGCGCCGAGGAAGCCGAAGTGGTCGCGTCCGAAGCCGGCGGCCGAGCGGTGCAAGCTGACGTCTCCGATCCGGAGTCGGCGAAGAAGCTCGTCGACGAAGCGGGCGACCTCGACATCCTGGTCAACAACGCGGGCCTCACCCGCGACGGCCTGCTCGCCCGGATGCCCGACGACGACTGGCGCGCCGTGATCGAGACGAACCTCTCGTCGGTCTTCTACACCTGTCGCGCTGCGGTGCGCGGGATGATGAAGAGGCGGGCCGGCTCGATCGTGAACGTCTCGAGCATCGTCGGCCTGCACGGCAACTGGGGCCAGACGAACTACGGCGCGTCGAAGGCCGGGATCATCGGCTTCACGAGGTCGCTCGCTCGCGAGCTCGGCAGCCGCAACGTCAGAGTGAACGTGGTCGCGCCCGGCTACGTGAACACGCGCTTGACCGACGTGCTGCCAGAGGAAGCCCGTGACGCGATGCTGACGAACACGCCCCTCGGCCGGCTCGGAGACCCGGAAGATGTCGCGGGGGCGGTACGCTTCCTCTGCTCAGACGAGGCCTCGTTCATCACGGGCGAGGTACTGCTCGTCGACGGCGGTCTGGGGATGTGAACGGAGCTTCTCTCAACGGTAGGCGCAGGGTCGTCATCACCGGCCTCGGCGCCGTGACCCCGCTCGGCAACGACGTCGAGACGAGTTGGAAGAACCTGACCGCGGGTCGTTCGGGCGCGGGCCCCATCACGCAGTTCGATTCGAGCGAGTTCTACGTTCATTTCGCCTGCGAGGTGAAGGACTTCGACGCCACCGACTTCATCGAGCGGAAGCAGACGCGGCGCATGGACCGCTTCGCGCACCTGATCGTCGCTGCCGCCCGCATGGCCGAGCAGGACGCGAAGCTGGAGATCTCAAAAGAGCCTCACCGGATCGGCGCTGCGATCGCGACGGGCATCGGCGGCCTGAAGGCCTTTCAGGACTGCCATGCCGAGCTGATCGAGCGTGGGCCGGACCGCGTCAACCCGTTCTCGATCCCGGAGATCATCCCGAACATGGGGGCGGCCTGGGTGTCGATGCAGCTCGGGACACAAGGGCCGCTGAGCTCGCAGTGCACTGCCTGCGCCGCTTCGAACATGGCGCTCGGCGAGGGCGCGGACGCGATTCGGCTCGGTCGCGCGGACGTCATGCTCTGCGGCGGCACCGAGGCGCCGGTGACGGAGGTCGGCATCGCCGGCTTCAGCGCGATGCGGGCTTTGTCGCGCAGGAACGACGAGCCGGAGAAGGCTTCGCGGCCGTTCGACGCGCAGCGGGACGGTTTCGTCATGGGTGAGGCGGGCGCGGTGCTCGTCCTCGAGGAGCTCGAGCATGCGAAGGCGCGTGGGGCGAAGGTCTACGCGGAGATGCTCGGCTACGGAGTCTCTTCGGACGCGCGTCACATCACCGAGCCCGACCCGACCGGCCACAATCCGGCTCGCGCGATGACGATGGCCTTCCGCGACGCGGGCGTCGCGACGGACGAGATCGACTACATCAACGCGCACGGCACGTCGACGCCGCTTGGCGACGCATCGGAGACGCGTGTTCTGAAGCTCGCGCTCGGCGAGGAGAACGCGCGCAAGACGCCGGTCTCGTCGACGAAGGGCGCGACGGGCCATTGCCTCGGCGCCGCAGGCGCGGTCGAGGCGATCTTCACCACGCTTGCAGTCGAGCGCGGCTGCCTGCCGCCGACGATCAACTACGAGGATCCCGATCCCAAGTGCGATCTCGACTACATCCCGAACGAGGCCCGCGAGGCCGACGTGCGGGTCGGCGTCTCGAACTCGTTCGGCTTCGGCGGCCACAACGCCTGCATCGTCGTCCGCCGCTTCGAGGACTAGCTGAGGGATTGGCGAAACGCCGTAACCCACTCGGCAAAGCCTTTGCGGGCCGACCGTCACACCCAGCACCCCAACCAGCCCAAGTCCACCTGGGTCAAGGCTGACCGCCGCAACCCTCTTGTCCCGCGCGATACGAAGCGCTGGCGCTCGCTCTACCGTGGCCGCGCGTCAGTGGAGCGGGAGTTCGGTCGGCTCAAGAACGAGTACGGGCTTGCGCCGCTACGGGTGCGAGGGCTTGAGCGGGTCGCTCTCCATGCTGACCTTGTGATGCTGGCGCGGTTGTCCCAGGCTCTTGCGCGAGTTCGCGCCATGCCGCGAGCCGCATAGAATCGGCGGCAGGACATGACAGCCGAAGAGGACATAGCGAGCGTCGCTGGTCAGCTGGCCGATCTCACTCGGACCGTGGAGGGGATGGCGAGCGAGATCAAAGAGGTGCGCGAACGCGCTGACAGCCAGCAAGAGCGCGCTAACAGCCAACAAGAGCGCACGGATATCCAGCAAGAGCGCATTGACCTCGCGGCGCGCGAACTAGCCGAAGTCAGTGACCGCTTGCAAGCTGCGGCGAACGCGCTCCGAGAATCCATCTGATCTGCCCGTTCGGCGAGCGTTCGCGATGCAGAACGCGTTTCGCCAATCCTTTCGCCAATCCCTCAGCTACAAGCGTCCGCGTAGAAGCGCAGGTAGTCGGCGAAGTGCGCGTCCCAGTAGCGCCCGTTGTGGGTGCCGGGCCACACGTGGAAGCTGACGTCGGCGCCGTAGGCACCTAGCTCACGCGCGAGGGTTGTGGCGGTCGGGCGAAGCTGGTCCTGGGCGCCGACGTCGATCCAGACGGGTGCGTGGTAGGGCGAGCGGCTGCGCGCGAGCCGGAGCAAGTCGTGCCGCGCGAAGTCGGTTGCGTCGTCGAACGCGAACGTCGCTTCGGGAGAACCGCGGGCGAACACGGCAGGCGAGTGGCCGCCGACCGCGCAGAAGCGCTTCGCGTCGAGCCGGCCGAGGTCGAGCGCGCCGAAGCCGCCCATCGAGATCCCTCCGATGGCAACGCGGTGCGGGTTGGGGCCGGAGCGCGCGAGTGCGGCCGGAATCGCTTCCCGGAGGACGTATGAACCCCAGGGGCCCTCGCGGTTGTCATGCCACCAGCCCGTGTCCCCTTCCGGCAGGAAGACGACAGGCGCTCGGTCGCCGAGCCGCCGCAGCGCCGCTAGGAATGCCGGGCTGAGGGTTTCCCGGGGCGCCGCACCGTAACCGTGCAGGAAGACGAGGAGCGTCCGGCCCTTACCTCCTCCGGCCGGGGTCGCGAGGGCCTCGAACATCGGTCGGCCCATCAGCTTGCTCTCGAGCGTGAAGCTCGTGACCTTCGGAGCGGCGCCTGGCTTCGTCCTCTCCGAATTGCATCCGCCGGCGCAGACACAGAGGACGACCACCGTCGCGAGCAACGTCGCAGGTCCCCGTTGCATCGGTCGATGCTACTGCCCGCGAATGGGATCGCTGCTGCCGGGGAGCGGTTCGATCGCGTCGGCTAGGCTCGAAGCCGTGGACCGGTGGGCGACGTTCGACTGCTACGGCACGCTGATCGACTGGAACGGCGGGATCCGGCGTGAGCTCGCGCGTGTCTTCGGCGAGGAGCGGGCAGACGAGCTGCTCGCGCGCTACCACGAGCTCGAGCCTGAGCTCGAGGCGGACGGGTCGCGTTCCTACCGCGAGGTCTTGACCGAGGCGATGCGCCGGCTCGGCGCGCCGTCCGGCGAGGAGGACACGCTGGCCCGCTCGCTGCCGGACTGGCAGCCGTTCCCAGAGGTGCCGCAGGCGTTGCGCGAGTCGCGGGAGCGCGGGTGGAGGCTGGCAATCCTCTCGAATACGGACCGCGACTACATCGAGGCTTCGATGGACCGGATCGGGGTGCCCTTCGACGAGGTGATCGTGGCCTCCGAGGTCGGCTCGTACAAGCCCGCTCTCGGTCACTGGCGCGCGTTCGAGGAGGGCGTCGGCCGGCCGCCTGACGTGCACGTTGCCGCGAGCCTCTTCCACGACATCGCCCCAGCGAACGAGCTGAGGCTACCGTCGATCTGGATCAACCGGCTCGGCGAGCCGCCTGGTCCGCGCCCCACGCGGGAGCTACCCGACCTCGACCGCCTCGCAGACACGCTCGCGGAGCTCGCGTGACGATCGAGATCCGCGAGCCGACCGTCGACGAGGTGCACGCGATCCGGGAGGTGATCGAGGAGCACGCACAGGCCGCCTTCGGGGAGACCGAGCTGAGCGAAGAGGAGATCAGGAGCTGGCTCACGCGGCCGAAGCTCGTCGTCCGCGTCGCCGAACGCGAGGGGAAGCTCGTCGGCTACCTCGACGTGTATGCCGAGGACAGCGGCCGCTTTCCCGCAGACGCCCGTACCCTCGACCCCGAAGTGGCGGCGGCGCTGCTCGCCGAGGCTGAGGCGATCGGCCGCGAGAAGGGTGCCACGGTCGTACGCGCGTTTGTACAAGGGGACGATCCTGTTTTGCGCGAGGTGCTCGAGGAGGTCGGCTGGCAGCCGATCCGCTACTCCTTTCAGATGCGGATCGACCTCGGGGAAGACCCACCCGAGCCGATCTGGCCGGACGGGCTCTCGCCGCGCAACCTCCGCCCCGGCGAAGAGGAACGCGTCTATGAGGCGAACATGGATGCCTTCGCCGACCACTGGGAGTTCGAGCGCACCTCGTTCGAGGAGTGGAGCGAGTTTGCCCTGACCCACAGTTTCGACCCGTCGCTCTGGTGGCTCGTCGAGGATGGGGAGGAGCTCGCGGCCTACTCGCTCAACTCCTGGCATTTCTCCGGCGATCCGCAGTTCGGCTGGATCGGGAACCTCGGCGTGCGCAAGCCCTGGCGCCGGCGCGGGCTGGCGACCGCTCTCCTGCGGCACTCCTTCCGGGACTTCCGGGGGCGCGGCGCTACGCGGGTCGGCCTCGGCGTCGACGGGGAGAACACGACCGGCGCTGTCCGGCTGTACGAGAGCGTCGGCATGCACGTCGCCCGCCGAAACGACACGTACGAGAAGAAGTTCTCGTGAGCGCCGAGCTCCGGGCGCCGACCGTGGACGATCTTCCAGTGCTGGTCGGGTTTTTCGACGAGCTCGAGAGCCGTTACGGCGACCTGAACCTCAGCGAGAGCAAGCTGCGCGACGACCTCACGCGCCGCAAAGAGAACGTCGAGCAGAACTATCGGATCGCCGTGGAGGACGGCAGGGTCACCGGCTGGGTCGCGCTCTGGTCGCCCGAGGGGCAGCCGGAACGGATCTTCCACAGCCCTCTGGCCCTCCCGCGCGAGCGCGAGCGGTACGCGCGCCTGCTCGACTGGGCCGAGGAGCGGGCGAACGAGATCGCGAGTGGGAAGGCCTCACGCGTACAGGCGAGCGCCGAGCAGGACGACAAGGAGCTCTCCGCAGAGCTTCGCGCCCGCGGCTTCGAGCGCGTCAGGCATTTCTTCGAGATGGAGATCGATCTCGCGGAGGACCCCGCTGAGCCGACCTGGCCGGACGGTCTCGCTGTGCGCGGCTTCGAGCGCTCTGATGCCCGCGCTGTCTACGACGCTGACATGGAGGCGTTCGAGGACCACTGGGACCCTTTCGCCGTCACTTTCGAGGAGTGGGGCCGCTACTTCTTCGACAGCTCGGACTTCGATCCGGATCTCTGGTTCGTGGTCGAGGACGAGGGTGAGCTTGCCGGGTTCTCACTCTGCTCGAAGCAACCTGAGACGACGACCGGCCACGTCCGTGTGCTCGGCGTTCGGCGGCCGTGGCGCCGGCGGGGTCTCGGCACGGCGCTCCTGCTCCACTCGTTCCGCGAGCTCCGCGCGCGCGGTTGCGAGCGTGTGCGCTTGATGGTGGACGGCGAGAACCTGACCGGCGCGGTGCAGCTGTACGAGCGGGCCGGCATGCACGTGGCGCGCCGCGCCGAGCGCTACTGGAAGGAGCTGCGGTGAGCCGCCTGCGGGCCAAGTGCCCGGACTGCGGAACCTTCACCGCTGTAGCGCTCGGGCCCGGCTACGAGTGCCACGCTTGCGGACGGGAGTTCGCTGCGGGGCTCGTGCGGGTGCCGCGCGCCTGGGGTGAAGGAGGGGAGGCGATCGCCGAGGCCGCGCAGCTGCGAGTCCCGTATCCCGAGGTGGCGGTCGTCGAGGAGGACACGCTGGGCGACCAGACGCTTGCCCTCGCCGCCGAGCTACCGGAGCGCCCATTCGTTCTCGGAGGCTGCTGTTGCACGCACGTCGGTGCTGTCGAGGGGCTCGCCGCGCGTTACGACCGGTTGGCGCTCGTCTGGGTGGACGCCCACGGCGACCTCAACACGCCTGAGAGCTCTCCGACCGGGAACCTCTGGGGGATGCCGCTCCGGATGATCCTCGACTCGGGGGCGGTCGACGCCGAGGACACGATCTTGATCGGCGCCCGGAACCTCGATCCGCCCGAGGAGGAGCACATCGCGTCGATCGGGCTTCGCACCGATCCGGCCCAGCTCGATGAGGCGCTCGACGGAGCGGACGGGGTCTACGTTGCTTTTGACGGAGACTCCCTCGAGCCGGGCGAGATCCGCTCGTTCATGCCGGAGCCCGGCGGCCTCATGTTGGACGAAGCGGAGGAGCTGCTTCGCCGGGTAGCCAAGTCGCCCGTGCTCGGCGCCGGCTTCACGGCGCTGCTGCCGGATCCCGCGAACGTCGAGCCCGTCACGCTGCTCTGCGTTGCGCTAGGCCTCTAGGCGCATTGCCAGGGCAGGGTTGTAGCGCGACTTCGTTACGTATATAACAAACTGATGGTCACTCGATTCTGGCCCGCGTGCGCAGTCGGGCTCATCTTCCTCGCAACACCGGGCGGGCGTGCGGCCCCACCTCCGAATGACAACTTCACCGGGACGAAGACCGAGGCGACCGCCGAGCAGCGCCCGGCGAACATCACTTCTCCGGTCATCACCGGCCGGCCAGTCGCGGGCGAGATGCTTTCGACGAGCACCGGCGAATGGCAAGGCCTGCCGACCACCTACCGCTATCAGTGGCAGCGCTGCGGGTCGCTGGACGACGCAGGTGAGAATGTCGCGTTCGGCAAGCCGGCTACGGCCTCGGCGTACCGCCCGGACCATCCTCCGCAGGACGCCGTGGACGGGAACTTCTTCAGCTACTGGAGTGGCTTCTCGCCGCCGGAATGGTTCGAGGTCGATCTCCTGGCGCCCTACCCGCTGAACAAGGTCAGGCTTTCGATCACGCAGCTTCCAGACGGCTTCACGGTCCATCGAGTCCTGGTAAAAGGCCCTCAGCCTGACGACTCCTACCGGGACCTCGTGGACTTCTCCGGCGGGACAGTCGACCAGCAGGTGCTCGAATGGTCCGCGCCAGCCGGAGGTTCTGTGGACGGAGTCCAGTTCGTCCGCGTCGAGACCTCGGCGAGTCCTTCGTGGGTTGCTTGGAGGGAGGTCGAGACCTACACCAACTGTCTCGATGTGCCCGGGGCTAACGGAGCCTCGTTCAAGCTCACGCCGTCGGACATTGGCTATGCCCTCCGGGCGATCGTGACCGCAACCAGCGTCGGCGGCTCGACCGCCGCCGCCTCGGCGCGCACGGATGTTGTCGTGCCCCCGATCTGTCGCGTGCCGCAACTCCTCGGGAAGAGGCTGGTGGCCGCGCGGCGGCTCCTGGCGCGCGCGCACTGCAGGGTCGGAGGGGTTCGACGAGCCTACTCGGAACGTGTCGGGAAGGGCCGTGTGATTGCGCAGATGCCGCGCGCGCGGGCCCAGCGACCACAGGGAACGCGGGTCAACCTGCTCGTAAGCCGGGGCCGAAGGCGTCCCTGAGCATCCTTCGCACTCCGTGACAGCGAGCTTCGCGGCCGTTCCCGACTCGGCGGACTAAACTCGCCTGGTCTTGTCCGAGCGGATCGACGTCTCCATCGAACACAGGCACGCGCCGCCAGAGGACGGTGGGCGTCCGCATCCGAACACGTGCCCCGGCTGCGGCTCGCACTACCGTGACGACGAGCTGGACGCGAACCTCCGCGTCTGCCCGCAGTGCGGCCATCACTTCCCGGTGCACGCGCGCGAGCGGATCCGCCAGCTGGCCGACAACGACAGCTTCGCCGAGGAGGCGGCCGAGCTCCGCTCCGACGACCCGCTCGATTTCTTCGACCTGCGCCCCTACACCGAGCGGCTGGCCGAGGCCGAGCTCTCGACCGGGCTCGGTGAGGCGATGGTGATCGGTCACGCCGCAATCGAGGAGCTCCCGTGCGAGCTGGCGGTGATGGAGTTCGGGTTCATGGGCGGCTCGATGGGGCGGATCGTCGGCGAGAAGTTCGCGCGCGCCTGCGAGAGCGCGACCGAGCGCGGCGTGCCACTCGTCTCCGTGACCGCCTCCGGCGGCGCGCGCATGCAGGAGGGGATTCTCTCGCTGATGCAGCTGCCGAAGACCGTCTGTGCCGTCGAGGACCTGCACGACTCCGGCGGCACGATGATCAGCGTGATGGCACATCCGACGACGGCCGGCGTGCTCGCGAGCTTCGCCAGCCTCGGCGACGTGCTCCTGGCCGAGCCCGGCGCGCTGCTCTCGTTCACCGGCCCGCGGGTCGTCCAGCAGACGACGCGCGAGAAGCTGCCGGACAACTTCGGCCGAGCCGAGTCCAATTACCGCCACGGGCACGTCGACCAGATCGTCCCCCGACCCGAGCTGCGCGCGACCGTCGCGCGCCTCCTGCGGCTCTTCTCGTCCAATGGCGCGTGAGGCCGAGCTCCGAATCCGTGAGCAATTGAGCCGGCTGCGCAGCCTGCCGCTCCTGCGCGGGGCGCGGCTCGAGGGAGAGCTCGAGCGGCTACAGCGGCAGCTCGAGCGGATCGTCGCGGAGCCGAGCGACGAGGAGATCTGGCGCTCCGTCGAGCTCGCGCGCAATGCCGACCGCCCGTACACGCTCGACTACGTCGAGCGGCTGCTCGAGGACTGGTTCGAGCTGCACGGCGACCGGGCGCACGGCGACGACGCCGCGGTTGTCGCCGGGCTCGGACGCTTCCGTGGACGAACGGTCGTGCTCGTCGGCAACCAGAAGGGCCGCGACGTCAAGGAGCGCACAGACCGCAACTTCGGCATGGCCTACCCGGAGGGCTACGGGAAAGCGATGCGCGCGATGGAGCTCGCAAACCGACACGGCTTCCCGGTGATCTCGCTCGTCGACATCCCGGGCGCCTACCCGGGCGTGACCGCCGAGGAGCACGGCCAGGGCGGCGCGATTGCCCGCTCGCAGGCGCTGATGGCGCGGCTGCGCGTGCCGATCGTGACCTGCATCATCGGCGAGGGTGGGTCGGGCGGGGCGATCGCGACGGCACTGGCCGACCGCGTGCTGATGCAGGAGAACGCGATCTACACCGTGATCTCCCCGGAGGGCTGCGCGGCGATCCTCTGGCGTGACGCAGGCGAGGCCCAGAAGGCGGCCGCTGCGTTCAAGCCGGACGCAGGCCATTGTCTCGAGCTCGGGGTGATCGACGCGATCGTCGCGGAGCCGGATGGTGGTGCGCACACCAACGCCGACGAGGCGGCTCGGCTGCTGGGAGACGCCTTGGCGGAGTCCATCGAGCTGTTCGACGGCCTCGCCGGAGACGACTTGCGCCGCCAACGGCGTGTGCGATTCCGCACAATCGGGCAGCTCTCGACGACCGCGTAAACCGGCGGTTTAGCGGCGTCTTTCCACATCTTCCACAGCCTTTTCCCCTGCCCGTACACATGTCGAGGCCCGCTTGAAGCGGGCCCCGACCGTTACCCCCCGTTGGGTGGAGAAGCTTTAGAAGTCGTCAGCTTACGACTTTGAACACGTTGGTTACCGCAATGGCGCGAACGGTAAACACCCGCACATGGCGCAGCTCGCTCTGGACCGGCACGATCTCGTTCGGGCTCGTGAGCGTGCCGGTGCGAATGGTCGGCGCAACGGAGTCGAAGGAGCTCCGTTTCCACTTCCTCGACAAGCGCGACCTGGCGCCGATCGGCTACGACAAAGTGCGCCGCGACACCGGCGAGCACGTCGACAACGAGGACGTGATCCGCGGCTTCGAGGTCGAGAAGGACCGCTACGTCCCGCTCAAGGACGAGGACGTCGACCGGCTCGACATCGAGCTGACGAAGACGATCGACATCTGCGACTTCGTCGACCTCGACGAGATCGACCCGATCTACTTCCGCAAGGCGTACTACCTCCTGCCGCAGGAGGGCGGCGAAAAGCCGTACCGGCTGCTCGTGCGTGCGCTCGAGGAGACCGGCAAGGTCGGGATCGCGAAAGTCGTGATCCGCAACAAGCAGCACCTCGCTGCGCTGCGGCCGTACGAAGGCGTGCTCGTGCTCGAGACGATGTACTACGCCGACGAGGTGCGGGAGCCGGAAAAGGTCGACGGCAAGGTCCAGCTCCGCAAGCCGGAGGTCGAGATGGCGAAGTCGCTCGTCGAGAACCTGAGCGAGCCGTTCGACCCCGCCAAGTACGACGACACCTACCGCAAGGAGCTGCTCGAGCTACTGCGCTCGAAGGCCGCGGGCGAGCCGCTGCCGTCTCCGGAACCAGAGGAAGAGGCTGAGGTCGTCGACCTGATGGCGGCCCTTCGAGAGTCGGTCGAGCGCACCCAGAAGAAGGGTCGCTCGCGCTCACGCGCTAAAAGGGCGTCGTGAGCCTTCGCGAGTACGAACGAAAACGCGATCCCAAGAAGACGCCGGAGCCCTTCAAGGGCAAGCGGAAGTCGAAGGATCCGATCTT
>Ga0066709_100002906_pt1 | contig 12815 bp, 10 predicted proteins | sample GraSoiAngelo_158_FD_79665 | JGI IMG/M metagenome (GOLD analysis project Ga0066709, IMG submission 79665) | Grasslands soil microbial communities from the Angelo Coastal Reserve, California, USA - 14_1009_16_30cm | ecosystem: Environmental > Terrestrial > Soil > Grasslands | place: USA... | reverse complement strand
GGCGGCGCGCTCGTCTACCAGTTCAGCGACCCGGAGTCACAGGATCCCTACTCGCCGGTGTGGACGGCCGATGTCGGCTCGCCCACCGGCGCGCGGTTCCAGGTGGGCGCGGCCTGGCGCCGGAACTTCTCCGGCGGGACCGTGCTCGTCAACCCGACCTCGTCGACCGTGACCGTGCAGCTCGACAAGCCATACCTGCAGGCCGACGGGTCCACCACGAGCTCGGTGACCCTCGGCGCGACGAGCGGCGCCGTCCTTCGCTCGAGCTCGACTGCGCCGCCGCCACCACCTCCGCCGCCGCCGGGGCCGATCACGCTGAAGGCGTCGGTCGCCGGCACCTCGGTGACGCTCGGCTGGACCGGGATGACTTCGGCAAACGCGGACGTCTTCCGCAACGGCAGCCGCGTTGCCACAGTCTCGAACACGGGCGCCTACCTCGACAGGCTCCCGCGCAAGACGAAGGGGACGTTCAGCTACCGCGTCTGCGCGGCGGGAACGTCGACCTGCTCGGACACTGTCTCGGCGACGGTCGGGCAGAAGGTCTCGCCGACGTTCAGCTCGTCGCTACGTGCCGTCCATCTCGCTCAGCGCGCTACGAGGCCACTCCGAGCGCTCCGAGCTCGTCCAGCACGCGGGCGTAACGGGCGATCACGCGCGGCGTCACGTTGACGAGGCGCCCCGAGCTGCCGCCGCGCGCGGTCAGCTCGGCGATCCGGTACAGCTCCGAGCCGCGTTCGAGGATCTCGCCCGAGAGCGCCCACAGCGGGGAGTCGATCGTTCCGACGAGCCACCCCGCAGCGCGTTTCAGGCGGCGTTCGGCCCGCTTGAGATCGCCGGCCCCGCCGACGGTGTAGAAGGGCGACCAGCCGTCCCAGTTCCCCGCAGTGAGCGTGAGCGCCACGAACTCGCCGTCGCGAAGGGCGATGCGGGGCCGGCCGAAACCGGCCTTCGTCCACATGTAGCTGAACCCCGCGTCGCGGACCGCGCGCGCAACCTCGGGTGCGAGCGGGCCGGGGCGCGCGTCCTCGAACGGCCGGCGCGGCTCGAACAGGCGCTCCAGCGGCGTGGCGCGCACGGCATTCCCTGCGAGGCTGCGGACGTCCCGGCGACCGGGTTCCGACGGCGGCCCCTCGCCGTTCCCGCGCGGCTGGAAGAGAACCGTCGGGCGGCCGGAGCGCCAGGCCACGCGGTGCGGCCTGACAGGCTCGAGCGGGGCGTCGAGGAGCGGCCACCACCCCTCGGCGGGGAACGCCTTTCGCGCCTCGGAGAGTGACTCGGCGAGCACGCCTTCTGGTAGGAGCGCCTCGGCGGCGACGCCGCGGCCGGTGCTGCCCAGGAGCGGCTCGAGGAGTCCCTGAACCCCGCCCCGCTCGGGCGGAGCCCCGAGGAGATAGGCAGAGTCTCCGGCGAGCTCGAGCAGCTCCGTAGTCGTGACGAGCCCCGCCGAGAGCCCCGTCTCGGCGACGAGGTCGACCAGCCGCGGGAGGCAGTCGAGCTCGCGCAGCATCCCGCACCAGAAGAGGAGCGTCGAGAGCACACGGCCTTCGCGGGCCCAGCGCTCGAGCTGCGCGTCGTCCGGCTCGGGCGCCTCGGGCACCGCAGGGGCGCTTGCCCGGGCAGCCTCGAAGGGCGGGCCGGGGTCGACCACCTGGAGCCCGTGGCCGTGGCGGGCGAGCTCGAAGAAGTCGCGGTCGTCGTACTGGCGCCCGTAGACGGGCTCTCGCGCCCGTGAAAGGAGCCCGCCGGCCTTCCCGATCACGTCGGTCTGCGGCCGGCCGTAGAGCGGCAGGAGCCCCAGGGCAACCGCCCGGCCCAGCTGGTCTGCGACGAGGTCCGGATCGCCGAGCAGGACGCCCTGGCCCCAGTCGGCGTGGCGCTCGGCGAGCTCAGCGGTGACGTCGGCGTAGTCCCGGTCGCCGATCACGACCGTCAGCTCCTCGCACTGGAGCGATTCGTCACGGGTCATGAGACCAAGGGCCGGATCGCCGGTGAAGAATGCGGGATAGAGGTACGGCGCGAGGATCGACGCGTCCAGCACGAGCGCCCGCTTCGGCTTCGGCTCGCCAAGCCGCTCGAAGGCGGCCGCGTAGAGCTCGTGTGGGTCCATCGAGCGGGCAAGCGACTCGACGCCGAGGTCGTCGAGCACCGGCCAGAGCAGCGCGTCCGGGTCGCCCAGCGCCGAGATTTCGAAGCGTGCAGCGAGCCGGCGGATGTGATCGGCGTGCTGCCCGCCTGCGACGAGGCTGCCGTTCGGCCAGCCGGGCCGGGCGTCCGCAGGGTCTCCGCCGCCGAAGTGGCGGCCCTTGCGGAGGGCGTCGTAGTAGCACTCGAACCGCCAGCCTGCCCGCACAGCCGCCGACGCCAGCGCGGGCCCGACTGCGAGCCTCGACGGGTCAGCCGCCGAGGCCAGATAGAGCAGGAGCCTCAAGCGCGTCTCGTCCACCAGAGGTGCCATTTCGCGGACCACGCCGGACCGAAGCCCTCGCGCCGATCGAGGCGCAGGCCTGCCTCGTCGAGCGCGTCGCGGACGTCGGCGGCCCGGTGATGCCGGACGAGACCCCGCCACTCCGGGAGCACGCCGCCGGCTCGGAGGGTCAGTGCCAGGCGCTTCGGACGCCACTCGACGTAGCTCGGGTAGGCGAGCACCCAGAGCGGCACCGCGTTCGTCGTGTCGACGACCACCTGTGCGCCAGGCCGCGCCACGCGCGCAAGCTCGCGCAGGCCCTGGCCGAGGTCCGGCAGGTGGGCCAGAAGGTCGAGCGCGAGCACCACGTCGAAGGACTCGTCCTTGAACGGCAGCTCGCGGGCGTCGGCCTGCACCAGCTCGACCATCGGCGGGCAGCGCTCTCGAGCCTCGGCGAGCATCTCCGGGGAGACGTCGACCAGCGTCACGTCGTGCCTCTGGGCCAGGGGCGCCGCGAGGCGGCCGTAGCCACCTCCGACGTCGAGGACACGCAGCCCGGAGCCGTCGATCCCGTCCAGCACCGCCTGCCGCTTGCGCTCGTAGAGGTCGTGGAACGGATCGGCCGGATCCTCGGCGCGGAAGTACCGGCGGTAGCTCTTGCGAAGGTCGCGGCCGGCCGCGCGCTCGTAGAGCGCCTCGAGCTCTCCGACGACCGAGTCCACGTCGTAGGTGCGGGCCTCCTTCCTGGCCGCGTCGACGGCCCGCTGGTCCGGTGCGGCGAGCTGCGCGAGCAGCGCGTCGGCCAGCGCGTCGGAGTCGCGCGGAGGGACGAGTCGCCCGGTACGGCCGTCCTCGATCAGCTCCGCAAGTCCACCCGTGCGGCTCGCGACCAGGGGGACGCCGAGCGCCATCGCCTCGAGGGCGACGTAGCCGAAGCTCTCCCAGTGTGATGGGAAGACCGCGACGGCGGCTCGCGCGACGATCGCGAGAGCCTGGTCGCGCGGGAGCTCGCCGACGAAGCGAACGCGATCGGCCACGGGTGCGACGGCGTGTCGCACGCGCTCCGTGAGCGCACCGCGCTCGTCTCCGGGGTCAGGCCCGATCAGGAGCGCCTCGACCCCGGGATTCGCCTCGAGCACGCGCGGGAGTGCCGCAGCGAGCTCCTCGACGCCCTTGCGCCGCTCGATTCGGCCGAGGAAGACGAGGAACCGCTCGGGCAGCGGAAACGGGGGCTCGCCGCTTGCAGCCGATTCGATCTCCGCGACCGAGACCGGGTTCGGGATCCGCTCGAGCCGCGTCTCGTCGAGGCCCCAGTCGCGCCCGACGCGCTCCAGGATCGCCTGCGTGGGCGCGTACACGGCGGCGCTGCGGCGCGTCTGGTCGCGCTCGAGCCTGTGGATCAGATCGGCGCGCGAGTCGCGCGGCGTTTGGTTCAGCTCCTCGAGGACGTACGTCGGCGTCGCCAGGCGCGTCACCACCGGCAGGCGCCCGAAGCGGGCGAGCCACCACGCCTCGGCCTCCCACTCGGCAGCCTGGACGACATCGGGGCGAATGCGGCGCACGGCCGCGGCAATCGTCCGCAGGGAGAGGAGGTGCTCCGCGGGCCGGTTCGGCAGCCAACGGTGGTCGACGCGCTCGACGCGAACGCCGTCGCGCTCTTCGATGCCCGGCGTCCCGCGCGTCACGACGCCGACCTCGTGCCCGCGCCGGGCGAGCGCCGGCGCAATCGTCGCCGAGTGCGTCCCGATCCCGCCGATCCGGTCCGAGGGCGGGTACTCGGGGGTGATCACCGCGATCCGCATCAGCGGGCGATCCGCTCGTAGAGCTCGACCAGCGGGCGCGTCGCGACCTCGGGCGAGTAGAGCCGCTCGAAGGCGGCTCTCGCGGCCGCGCCTCGCGCCAGGCGGAGCTGCGGGTCCCGGAGCAGCTCCGCTGCTGCCGTTGCCAGCTGCTCGTCTCCGGTCTCGACCGTCACACCGTCCTCGATCCCTTCGGCGCCTGCGGGCGTCGTCACCACCGGGACGCCGCTCGCCATCGCCTCGAGGACTTTGACCTTCATGCCGGATCCTCGCTGGAGCGGGAAGAGGAGGACGGAGAGCTGCCGCAGGAAGTCTCGCCCCGATTCGACCGGCCCCGAGAACCCGAGCTCCTCGGTGCCGCGCCCGGCCACGACCAGCTTCGCCTCGGGCACCTGCTCGCGCACGAGCGGCCATACATGCGTGGCGAGGCGCTGGACCGCTTCCGCCGTCGGCGGCCAGATCGCGGTGCCGATCAGGCCGGCCGCCGGCGGCCCGTCGAGCGGCGCCGGCGGATACAAGGACGGGTCGAGCGACAGCGGCGCGCGCACGACGTCGGCGCTCGGTGCCGCCTCGCGTAGCGCCCCCGCCACCAGCGGGGAGCTCGCCACGAGGTACCGGTGCCGGCGAATCGCGGCGCGCTCGCCGAGCCGGAACTCGACCACCTGGCGGAACTGCTTCTGCCAGGGCCATCCGAGCGGGCGGTCGCGCCGAACCAGGTAGTGAACGTGGACGAGCGACGGCGTCGAGACGTCCTCATCGCACCACGCCGTCTCGGTCTCCTCGAGGTGCACGACGTCGACCACGCGCGCCGCTTCCCGCACGCGCTCGGCGAAGGCGCCGCGAAGCTCCCCGCGCGGCCGCCACAGGCGGTCGAGCTGCCGCCGCAGGCCGGCCGCAGGAGGCTCCACGTCGACGATCTCGACGGGAAGGCCGGGCGGCGGCTCGCCGGACTCCGCGAAGTGCTGCCGCGCGGCGAGCGCCCGCACGTCGACTCCGTTCGCCATCAGCCCGCGCAGGAGACCGATTGCGACGCGGCCCGGAGCGCCTCCCTCCGGCAGCGGCGGCTGGGTGAGGACGACGAGCACGCGCATCTGTGCGTGAGACAGTACGGCCAATGACGGCGGCGGCGGGAGTGCTCAGGTGGCTCGGCCTGCCGGGAGCGGGGGAGGCGCTTCCGGAGCGGGTCGTGGTCGTCTCGCCGCATCTCGACGATGCGGTGCTGTCGCTGGGGGGCGCGATCTCCCGGGCCTCGCGCGCCGGCGCACACGTCACCGTGCTGACCGTGCTCGCAGGAGACCCGGACTCCTCGGAGCCTGCGGGAAGCTGGGACCGGCGCGCGGGGTTCGAGACCGAGGCCGACGCGACCCGGGGCCGGCGCGAGGAGGACCGGCGAGCCTGCGCGCGGGTGGGCGCCGACCCGGAGTGGCTGCCGTTCTCCGACAACCAGTACGGCCGGCCCAAGGAGGAGGACGTGATCGACGCCCTCGGCGATCGGCTCCACGACGCCGTGGTGCTCCTGCCGGGCTTCCCTCTCGAACATCCGGACCACGCATGGGTGAACGCGCTCCTGATGGGCGGCGAGCTCGGCCTCGTGCGGCTCGGGCACTACGTCGAGCAGCCGTATGCCATGTGGGCCGGAAAGTCGGCACCTCCCACGTGGCGGGCGCTGCCGGCCGCTCTCCGGGATCGGTTCGCGAAGGACCGCGCCTGTCGGCAGTACTCGACGCAGCTCCCGCTGCTCGGGGAGAAAGTGCTGACCGGGATCGCCCGCTACGAGGCGAAACGCGGCGGGGAGGCGGTTTCGTGGCTCGGCTGACCGGGAGGTATGCATACTCGATGTATGGAGAAACCGAGGCTCTCGGTAGTCGTGTGCTCCATCGGCGCGCCGTCTCTGGGCGCCGCGGTCTCGTCGATTGCGCGCTCGGTCTCGCGCGCGGGGGTGCCGGGCGAGATCCTCGTCGTCTGGCAGGGATCCGGCGCCGCGCCTGATTTCGACGGGCAGGTGGAGGTGCTCGACTCGGCTCCGGCGGGGCTCTCGCGGGCGCGAAACCGGGGGCTCTCGCAGGCCCGGGGTGAGATCGTCGCATTCGTGGACGAAGACGAGGAGGTCGATCCGGGCTGGGCGGCCGGGGTGGTCGCGGCCTTCGAGCGAGAGCCTGCGCCTGACGCCGTGTTCGGGCCGGTCGCGCCTCTGGACGAGCGGGGGCTCCCGTACTGTCACTACGAGGGTGGTGGGGAGCACGTGGTGTTCGAGGGCCGCTCGACTCCGCCTTGGATCGTCGGCACCGGCGGCAACATGGCCTTCCGGCGAGAGGTGCTCTCGGCTGCTCGGGGCTTCGACGTGCGCTTCGGGCTCGGCGGCCCGGCCCGATCGGCGGAGGAGTCGGACGTTGTCATGCGGTTCCTGCGCGACGGCCGCCGGATCGCGTGGTCGCCGGAGATGCCTGTCTACCACCCGACGAAGAACGAGGCGGAGCACCTGGAGTCGCGGGCGCCGTACGGCTTCGGAATGGGCAGCGTCCTGCGACGACACCGCGCCGTGACGCACGTCGTGCGCTACCTCGTGGCGATCGCGCACTCCTTCTGGACCGGCGTGCGGACACGGGACGCGCGGCGGCGGCGTGAGGCTCGGGCAACCTTGCGGAGCTTCCTGGCGGGCCTGCTGACTCCGCTTCGCTAGTGGATGCACCACAGCATCGCGCGGACGCTGTCTTCGCGCTTCCCCGGCTGCCGCGGACGGCGGCGCTCCTCGGCGAGTTGCCCGGGTGGGCAGAGGACCTCGCGGAGAGGCGGATCGAGGTCGTGGACGGCAAGGCCGACGTGACCATCGCCGATCCGGCGCACGCGCCCGAGGCTCGCGGGCCGGCGATCGTGGACGGCGACGCCGGGTCGTCGCCGATGCGGCTTCTGCCGCTGCCGGTGCGCGGCAGCCCTGCGCTGTTCGTCAACCTCGGCCACCGGCGCGCGGCTCGCTACGCGATCGAACACGGGATCGTGCACGGCCAGCGCTGGCGCAACGCGCGCAATCGAGCGGCGGCGGCGCTGGCGGGCGCCGGCTTGCTCCCGGTCCCGCGCGGCGCGATCGGCGTCTCGGGGGCGCACGGTCCGCCGGCGCTCGTCGGGGCGTCCGGTCTGGACGATCACGAGTGGGCACTGTTTGTCTCCTCCGGCAGCATCGTGCGAAGGGACGCCTTCTTGCTCTTCCCGCCTGGCAGGCGCGCGCCCACGCACGTCCTCAAGTTCGGTCGCGTGCCGGGAGTGACCGTCCAGTTCGAGCGCGACGAGCGCGGGGCGGAGGTGGCGAGTCTCGCCGGGAACGCGGTCGCCCGGCGCGCCCCGTCTCATCTCGGCCGCTTCGAGGTCGGCGGTTACCCCGCGTCGCTGGAGACGGCGGCGGTGGGCACGAAGCTGACGAACTACCTCCGCCGGACGATTCCGCGGCGCCGGAAGCTCGCGGCGGTCGAGGGCGTCGCCCAGTGGCTGATCGAGGTCGCGCGAGAAACCGCAGCACCGCCCGAGGCGCTCGGCCCCGAGAGAGAGCGCCTCGCGCGAGAGCTCGGCGAGGAGCTCGTGGGCTCGATCCCTCCCGTCCCGGCGACGTTCCTGCACAACGACGTCGCCGAGGAGAACGTCGTCGTGTCGGGGCGCGACTTCATGGTGCTGGACTGGGAGTGGGCTCAGCTCCACGGCCTGCCGCTGAGCGACCTCGTCTACTTCGGCGTCCATGTTCTGCGGATCGTCGACGGGGCGCTCACCGAGGAGGAGCGCGACCGGCACTTCGTCGACGTGCTGACCGGAAACGCGGAGGGCTCGCCGGTGCTCTTCCGGTGGATCCGCGAGCTCGTCGCGGCGCTCGATCTCCCGCCGGAGTCGGTCGGCCCGCTCGTCACCGCCAGTTGGCTCGACCGCGGCCGCCTGAGCCTGGTCGAACGCCGCCGGGCGGAGTCGGTCGGCGGCGCCCCCCTCGACCCCGCCTTCGCCGAACGAGCCGCGCAAGCCTGGACCAGCCAACCCGCGCTGGGCCCAGGCTGGTCGGCGTGGCGCTAAAGCGCGCGCCAGACGTCCTCTGCGATCTCGGCGCAGAGGTCTTCGCGTGGGCGTTCGCCGTCGATCTTGTGCGCGCCCAGACGGGCGGACTCCTCGCGGTAGAGCTCGGCCTGGCGGGTGAGGTCGTCGAGTGAGTATTGCTCGGCCTTGCGTGCGTATGCGGTCTCGGGGGGCACGTCGACGAAGTACCCACGCAGCGGGCGAGGTGACAGCCGCCTCACCAGCCCGATCTGGAAGCGGAACGGCCGCCGCTCGCCGTACCGGAAGCGTAGATGGGCGGCAGCGTCCAGTGTGTAGCGGTCGCAGATCACGACCGCACCGCGGCGCAGATGGGGCCGTACCTCCCGCCGCTGGGCGGAGGCGTGCGCGAGCGCGACGATCGTCACCCACACGTTGGCGACAAACCCGCTTCGCTCGCGGACGGCGGTAGGCGTCAACCCTGGACCAGGCCCCTCTCCATCCGAAGGGCGAGCCCGCGAGAGCAAACCAAGGCTCGCCCGCGCCGGCCAACCGATCACGCCGAGCCAGCGGTTCTCCCAGAGCGTCGTCCACTCCAGCCGGACCCACTGCATCGTCGTCTCCCACCCGAGCTGCTCGAGGGTCTCGCGCAGCGCCTCGGCCTGGGAGCTCTTTCCCGCCCCGTCGAGCCCGGAGAACGTGATCAGCTGCCCGTGCCGCCGACGGTCCGCCCGGCGAGCCGCTTGCCAGCCCCGCACGAGAGCACGACGACGCGTCCGGCCCTGCCCGAACGGCCACTCGGCCAGCGCCGAGGCCCGGGCCAGCCGCGACGCGCCGCCTCCGGAGTGGTACGCGCGGTCGAGCGAAGCAAGCGCCCGCGAGGCCCGCCACTCCGGCGCCGAAGCGCGAGCGCCCTCCCAGGCCGAAGGATCCTCCGCCAGAGCGTCGGCGATGCGCTTCCGGTGCTTGTACGGCATCCGCCCGTCCCCCTCGGCAAGGCGCCGGGCGAGGATCAGCAGCAGGTGACGCGGCGCGGGGCGAACGAGTCGCTCGAAGCCCGGGATCGCGCGGGCCTCTTCGAACAGCGCGGACGCAGCGGCCTCCGGCAACCCCCAAGTGGAGAGCGGTGCGAGGTCCAAGGAGGCGACGCGGCATTCCCGAAACCGCACCCATTCGCCGCCGCGCTCGAGGAAGCCCTGGCCCGCGAGCCACTCGGCCAGCACGCGCTCCTCGTCCGGCCGGGCGAGGAGATCGAGATCGCGGCCGCCGGGCGGAGGCGAGCCGAATACGAGCACCGGGGCGCCCACCAGTCGATCGATCGACTCGGCCATGCCCATGCGCCGAGGCTAACCGGGCGGCGTGTCGTGCGTCATATCCTGGCGGGGTTTTGATGATCCTTCGACGAATCGCACCGTTCGCTCCGCTTGCGGGCCTCGTGCTCGCCTTTGGAGCTCCCGCCGCGAGCGCTCCGGCCAGGCTCACGGCGAGCGTAAGCATGCGCCCGGTCGCGGACGCCTTCGTGACGTCGGCGCAGCCCAAGGGGAAGTTCGGCAAGAGCCGCGTCCTCCAGGTCGACCGAAAGCCCGTGGCTCGCAGCTACCTGCGATTCCGGATCGCTGCTCTCGCGGGGAAGGTCCGGAAGGCGACTCTTCGTCTCTACGTCACGAAGGCGCGGGGCCGCGGAATCCGCGTCGCCACCGTCAAGGGCTCCTGGAACGAGCGGAAGATCGACTTCGCAAACGCGCCCCGGCTCCGCGGCACGGCAGGAAAGGCGCGCGCCGCCAAGGGCTGGATCGACGTCGACGTGACCCGTGCCGTCCGCAAGCACCGCCTCGTCAACCTCGCGCTCACCTCCTCCGCCACGGCAGGCGCGATTCGGTTTGGCAGCCGTGAGAGCCGGCACCCGCCCAGGTTGATCGTCACGAGCGGCAGCGACCCGGTCGTCGCGGCCGCGGGCAACATCGCCTGCGACCCGGCCTGGCCGGAGTACAACGGCGGCAACGGCACCGCGACGGACTGCCGCGACAGGGACACCGCGGCTCTGCTCACCGGGAGCCTCTCAGCGGTCCTCGCGCTCGGCGACGCGCAGTACGCCTGCGGCGGCCTCAGCGCCTACCAGCAGGCCTACAACCGCGCGTGGGGCCGGGTGAAGTCGATCACGCACCCGGTCCCGGGCAACCACGACTACGTCTCGTCGGGCGGCACCGCCTGCGACCCGTCCGGGCGCGCGGGCGGCTACCTCGGCTACTTCGGTGCGGCCGCGGGCAGCTTCGGCAAGAGCTACTACAGCTATGACCTCGGCGCCTGGCACATCATTGCTCTCGACTCCGAGTGCACCCCGGTCGGCGGCTGCGGCCCAGGCTCGCCGGAGGAGACCTGGCTCCGCGCCGACCTCGCGGCCCACCCGAACACGTGCACGCTCGCCTACTGGCACTACCCGATCTTCTCGTCCGGCCTCGAGGGCGGAACTCCTGAGGCAACGACGTTCTGGAAGGACCTGGACGCCGCGGGTGCGGAGGTCGTCCTCAACGCCCACGAGCACGACTACGAGCGCTTCGCCCCGCAGCACATCGACGGGAAGGCGGCGGCGGACGGGCTCCGCGAGTTCGTCATCGGCACCGGCGGCCGGATGCGCCACGCGTTCGCAACCGTCCGGGCGAACAGCCAGGTGCGGGACAACTCGAGCTGGGGCGTCCTGAAGCTCACCCTCCACCCGACGAGCTACAGCTGGCAGTTCGTGCCCGCCGCGGGCGGGACGCTTCACGACGCCGGCTCGGCTCCCTGCCACTGACGGCTCCAGCGCCGGAACAGGCGTCCTCCGACGGACTCGTCGAGCCAGAGCGCGTCGTCCGCGGTGAGGATCCGGAAGAGCGCACCTAGAACCACGAACGCGAACGACCCAGCCAGCAAGCCGATGGCGAGCCCGCCCGGGCCTCCGACGAGCCAGACCGCCGCCCAGGCGACGCCTCCGGCCAGAGCCGACACGATCGCCGCGCGCACCAGCGTCGCCGTCTCCCACTGGATCGGCCCGACCTTACGACGCGAGTAGACAAGCACGGGCAGGCCCGCCGAGATCTGGGCGCAGACGTTCGCGACCGCCGCGCCGATCGAGTCCCACCGAGGCACCAGCAGGAAGTCGAGCCCGATGTTCAGCGCTCCGGCGACGAGCATGATCAGGAGCGGCACTCTGATCTCGCCAATCCCCGCCAGGAAGGCACGCGCGAGGTTGACGAGCGGGATCAGGGGCAGCGGCGCGAGCAGGATCAGCAAGACCGTTCCTGCCCGTCCGTAGTCCCGGCCCCAGATCACTCGCACCGTCTCCGGCCCGAGCGCGAGGGCGGCGGCTGTCACGGGCAACGACAGCAGGACGAGAAGCCGCGCGCCGCGGCCGTACCCGCGCTGAATGCGCTCTTGCGCGCCGGCCCCGAACAGCGTCGCCACCGCGGGCGAGACGACCTCGCTCAGCGACTGGGGGAGCGTGGTCAGCGCCGTCATGAGCGAGAACGCAATCGAGTAGAACGCGATCTCGGCGCTCGGCGAGTAGTGCTGGAGGAAGAAGAGCTCCGACCGGCGCCAGACGACGAAGGTAACGACGCTCGTGAGCGAGGCGAGGATCGCGTAGGTCCGGGCGTCCCTGCGCAGAGCGGCCGCGGCCGTCGCCAGGCGCGGCATCGGCGCGACGCGGAACAGTGCCTTCCGTGCAAGCGCTCCCGTCCAGAGCAGGTTCACGAACGCCACGGCGGCCTCAACCGCGAACATGCCGGTGATCCCGCCACCCAACGCGAGGACGACGACAATCGCCCCCGTGGCGACCGTGCCGGTGACGAGGCCGACGATCGAGGCGTCACGCCAGCGCTGGGTGCCGATCAGGACCGCGGTCGGGACGTTGTGGAGCACGCTCGCCACCGCGGCGACGGCTGCGAAGGCCCAGGCGGAGGCGACGTTCGCGCCGGTCAGGGCGACGAGCCCCAACCCTCCGCCGGCGATCAGCGCCCCAACGGCCTGCACGCGCCAACCCCAGGCCACGAGGTCCCGGACCTCGCCGCCTCGGCGACGTCCCAGGAGCTCGCCGATGTAGCGCATCAGTGAGTTGGAAAGCCCGACGGTGAGCAGGTTGACGACCGAGATCTCGGTGAAGGCGATGAAGCTCTGCACGCCCATTCCGCGTGGACCGAGGAAGCGTGCGGCAACGACCGAGAGCACGATCGTGTAGACCTGCGGGATCGCGTAACTCGTTACCTGCCAGAAGCCGCCGGCGAGGACCGAGCGTCCCGTCGTCGCCTCCGCGCCCAGTCCGCCGCCTGCAGGCTTTTCGCCTTCGGCGCCCGTCATCGTCGCCCCAGCGCCGGCACTGCCACTCCAGTCAGCCTACTCACGATTGGCGATTTTCCGACCGACGGCAGACGTCGAGGCGTCGCCACGCGGGCAACTGGACTTCGACCACGACGCTGGTATTGTCGAGATAGGTACCCATATGCACACGATCAAGGAACTCCTCAACCGCCCGAACGCGTCGATCCTCATGGGCGTGCACAGCGCCCTCGGTGCGAAGATCGCCGAGGAGGCGGGCGCCGACGCGCTCTGGATCTCGAGCTTCGAGGTGCACG
>Ga0066709_100002905_pt1 | contig 12816 bp, 12 predicted proteins | sample GraSoiAngelo_158_FD_79665 | JGI IMG/M metagenome (GOLD analysis project Ga0066709, IMG submission 79665) | Grasslands soil microbial communities from the Angelo Coastal Reserve, California, USA - 14_1009_16_30cm | ecosystem: Environmental > Terrestrial > Soil > Grasslands | place: USA... | reverse complement strand
CCGGGGCTCCTTCCTGCACGGCGGCGTGACTCCGGAAGAAATGATCCTGCCGGTGGCGCTCCTAACGCCGCGGGGGCGCCGCGCCGCGCCGGTTGGAGGGGGCGCTCGGGGCTCGGGGGGGATCGCTGGATGAGCAGCGGCGCTCGCCTGCTGCGGCTGGTTCGTCCGTACCGTTTCCTGTTCGCCACCAACCTCGTCGCCACGGTCCTCTCCTCCGTGTTCGACGGAGCCACGTTCGTGTTGCTGATCCCGTTCCTACGAGCGCTCTTCGGCGAGCAGGCGATGCCGCAAGTCGGCGGCTCGACTGTCGAATGGGTCCTAGGTGCTGTCGCTGGGCCAATGCTCGCGGCGGCCTCGCCCCAGGCCGCCCTGCGAAACGTCGTGCTCGTGCTGAGCGCGACGCTGCTGCTCAAGAACGCGCTCGCCTACGCGGCGATGCTGAGCAACGTGGCGATCCAGGAAGGCGTGGTCCGCGACCTGCGCGTCCAGCTCTTCGAGCACCTCCAGACGCTGCCGCTCGGCTTCTTCCAGCGCACGCAGGGCGGGCAGGTGCTCGCGCGGGTCATCAACGACACCGACCAGGTGAAGACGGCGATCACCGCAGCGCTCGCGTCCCTGCTTCAGAACCTGAGCGTGATCGCCGTGTACGTCGCTATTCTCCTGGGCCTCTCCTGGCGGCTGACGCTCATCGCGCTGATCAGCGCGCCGCTGCTCGCCCTGATCATCCGGCCGCTGGTGTGGCGAGTCCGGCGGCGCTCGCGCGACCTGGCGGACGTGCGCGGGGGGCTCACAGCCCTCGTCAGCGAGCTCGTCGCCTCGATCAGGCTGGTGCGGGCGTACGTCGCGGAAGCGTTCGAGGCTGCTCGCTTCCGCACGCTCGCTGACCGCTACCGCAAGGGCGTGCTCCGCGCCCAGCGCTACGCCCTGCTCACCAGTCCCGTGAGCGAAGTGTTCGCCGGCGTCGTGGTGGTGGTGATCATCTCGATCGGGACGCAGCTCGCGCTGGGGCGGGCCGCCGCCCTGCGGCCCGAGGTGCTGATCGCGTTCGTCGTCGTGGCACTGCGGCTGATGTCCCCCGTGAAGGCCGTGGCCAACTACCCGACCATCATGGCGGGCGCGCTCGCGGCCGCGGATCGCGTCTTCGAAGTGCTCGAGCTTCCCCCGAGCGAGGGCGACCGGCCGGGAGAGCTGCCCGCCCGCTTCGAACGGGAGATCGAATACCGCGGCGTGTCGTTCTCGTACGACGGCCAGGCGCCGGTGCTCCGGGAGCTCGACCTGACGGTGCAGCGGGGCCAGATCGTCGCGGTCGTGGGGCCGTCGGGGGCCGGGAAAACGACGCTCGTCGACCTGCTGCCGCGCTTCTACGAGCCGACGAGCGGCGTCATCCTCGTGGACGGCGTTCCCGCCACGCGGTTCACCCGCACGAGCCTGCGACGCCTGATGGGGATCGTGTCGCAGGAGACGATCCTCCTCAATGACACCGTGCTCGCGAACATTGCCTACGGGCGCAGTGACTTCACCCTGGCGCAGGTCCAGGCCGCGGCGCGGGCCGCGAACGCGCACGCCTTCATCGCCCAACTGCCGCAGGGCTACGACACGCTGCTGGGGGAGCGGGGCACGCGCCTGTCCGGCGGAGAGCGCCAACGCATCGCGATCGCGCGGGCGTTGCTCCGCGACCCGCCGATTCTCATCCTCGACGAGGCGACGAGCGCCCTCGACACGGAATCCGAGCGCCTGGTGCAGGAGGCGATCGATCGCCTCATGGCGCGCCGTACCGTGCTGGTGATCGCGCACCGTCTCACCACGGTGCGCCATGCCGACCTGATTGTGGTGCTCGCCGACGGGCGCATCGTCGAGCGCGGCACGCACGACACGCTGTTTGCCGCGGGGGGCCTGTATCGCCGGTTCTACGACCTGCAGTTCAGGGTATAGCCGTGCTGTCGGGCTTCACGATCGCGCGCAACGCCGTCACCCTCGCCTACCCCCTCGTCCCCGCCATCCGCTCCCTGCTCGACCTCTGCGACGAAGTGGTCGTGAACGTGGGCCGGTCGGAGGACGGGACGCGCGAGCTCGTGGCGGGGCTGCGGGATCCGCGCGTGCGAATCCTGGATGGCGCCTGGGAGCCGTCCCGCGGGGGCGGGACCCTCGCGATCGAAACCAACCGTGCCATGGCGGCGTGCCGCGGCACGTGGGGCGTCTACATCCAGGCTGACGAGGTGCTGCACGAAACGGGTGCGGCGATCCTGCGCGAGCGAGTCCGCGCCTGGGACGGGGACGCGCGCGTCGAAGGGTTGCTGGTCGAGTACCGGCACTTCTACGGCGACTTCGACACGGTGGCCACGAATCGGCACTGGTATCGGCGCGAGGTGCGCGTGGTCCGGCTGGGCGGTGACATCCGTTCGTATGGCGATGCGCAGGGGTTCCGCGTGGTCCCCGCGTGGCGCCGCATCCGCGCCCGGGCAACGGGTGCGGTGATGTTCCACTACGGCTGGGCCCGCCCCCCCGCGTCGCTCGCGCGCAAGCATGCTGCGTTCGCGGAGTTCTTCGGGGAGCTTATCGGAACGATCGAGCAGCGGCGGGCCGCCCCGGAGCTGGAATGGACGCCAGGGCTGCGCCGGTTCGTTGGGACGCACCCACGCGTCGCGACGGAATGGATTGCCGCGCGGCGCCGCGAAGCGGGCGGTGACGGCAGCGGCGTGGGACCGCGCCGCCTGCGGCTCAGCGATCTCCGGTACTACGTGTCCGACTGGGTGGAGCGGCTCACGGGCGTCCGGCCATTCGAGTACCGGAACTACGTGCTGGTATGAGCCAGCTCGCGGAGGGGCCGCGCGAGCTCACCTCGAAGAACACGCACGCCGTCGTCGCGCGGCTGCTCGCGGCGGAGCCGCGCGTCCGCGACGTGCTCGACATTCCCTGTGGGGAAGGCGCCTTTCTCGGGCGGCTGCGCCAGCTGGGGCTCGACGGCCACGGCGCGGACATCGTGAACCGCGTGACCCTCCCCGGGGCCCCCTTCACCGCCGCCGACATGAATGCCCCGCTGCCGTTTGGGGACGGGAGCTTCGATGCCGTCGTGTGCATCGATGGGATCGAGCACCTCGAGCGGCCGTTCGACTTCGTGCGCGAGTGCCGCCGCATCCTCCGCCCGGGCGGGGTGGTGATCGTCTCCACGCCGAACATCAGCGCGCTGCGCTCGCGCTGGCGCTGGCTGCTCACCGGGTTTCACAACAAGGGCAAGGTGCCGCTCAACGAGCGCGATCCGAGCCCGTGGCATCACGTCCATCTCCTCTCGTTCCCCGACCTCCGGTACCTGTTGCACCGCCACGGGTTTCGCATCACCGCGGTCGGTGCCAATCGTGTCAAAGCAGTAAGCTGGCTCTATGTCCTGCTGTGGCCGCTCGCCGCCGTGGCCACGGCCGCCGCGCTGCGCCGGTGGGAGCGGGAACCGGAGCAGCGCCGCCGCAACGTGGAGATCCAGCGGCAGATGCTCGCTCCCGCGGTCGCGTTCGGCGAAACCATGATCGTGAAGGCCGTGCGCGAATGAGTGGTCCCTTCGCAGGAGCGCGGGTCGTGCTCGTCGCGGCCTTCAATCGCCGCTACCACCGGAGCGGGCTCGCGCTCGCGGCGGCGCTCGAGTCCCACGGCTGCGAAGTGTCCGCGTGCGAGGAGCGGACGCGCGGCCTGGACGCGCTGTTGCGCCGTCCCCTCGCCGCGCGCCTGGCCGCCAGCTTCCGGCAGCCGGCCGACCTCGTGCTCGTGTTCAAGGGAGCGGGGCTCGATCCCGCGACGCTGGCCGAGCTGCGCCGGCGCACCCGCGCCCGCTGGGTGAACTGGTTCCCCGACGATCCCCACGAGCGCGCCGTCTCGGAGCGGCTCGCGCCGGCCTACGACTGCTTCTTCACGCACGATACCTCGAGCGTCGCTCGCCACCGCAGCGCGGGTGCGCGAGCGTACTACCTCGCGTTCGGCTGCGACCCCGTGTACCTGCGCCCGCGCGATGCCGGCCGGCGCTGGCGCGCGCCGCTCGTCTTCGTGGGCTCGCGCGATCCCGTGCGAGAGCGCGTGCTGCGCGAGCTGGCCGACCTTGGCCTCGTGACCTGGGGGCCGGGGTGGCCGAACGGGCCGGTGTACCGGGGCGACTACGTCCGGGCGCTGGCGGGTGGGAGCGTGGGCTTGAACGTGCACCAGCAGTTCGGCGACGGCGGCGATCCCGCGCGCTACGGTACCGGCGCCAACATGCGCGTGTTCGAGCTTGCCGCTGTCGGTACGCCGCAGCTCGCGGACGCCAAGCAGGACATCGCACGCCACTTCACTCCCGGACGGGAGATCGTGCTATACCACAGCGTCCCGGAGCTGCGAGATCGTGCTCGCGAACTGCTCGCGGACCGAGAGCTGCAGCGTGCGCTCGCGGGCGCGGCGCGGGCGCGCGCGCTGCGGGAGCACACGTGGGCACATCGCATGGAGGAGCTGCTTAGCGTGGCACTGCGCTAGCGGCGTGCGGCGTGGCCCGACCGGCGGGGAGCTTGCCGGTGTCGAGCAACGCGCGGTACATCCGCAGATACTCCTCCGCCATCGCGACGTGGGTGAAATGGCGCTCGGCGAGCGCGCGGCAGCTCGCGGGGCTCCGCGTGTGCACCGTCTCCGCGGCAGTGATCATCTCCTCCATGGTGTCGCACAGCGCGCCGACGTCGGGAGTGATCAGCTCCGGCAGCGCGCCGCGCCGGGTGCCGAGCACCGGCGTGCCCGAGAACAACGCTTCGATCGTCACGAGACCGAACGGCTCGTCCCATTCGGCCGGATTCCAGAGACAGCGCGCGCGCGCGAGCAGCGCCGCCTTGGCCGCGCCGTCGACTTCGCCGACGTACTTGATCGATCCCGTGAAGCTCGGCCGCCAGCCGCCGGCCACGATCAAGCGGTGGCCCGTGCGCTTCGCCGCCTCGATCGCCCAGTGGTAGCCCTTCGCCCGGTGCAGCTTGCCCAGGAACAGGTCGTACTGCTCCGGTCGCTTGGCGAACCGGCGGCCAAAGTATTCGGTCGGGTCGAGCCCGTTGTAGACGAACACCTCGCTGCCGTGACGGCGCGCGTGGTCCTGCGAGAGGAAGATGGTGTTGGGGTAGAGGGGGGACCCGGGCTTCAGGTTGCGGTGGATCGTCTGGACGAACGGGGCCGCCTGGAGGCCGCCCTTGATCGTGAAGTGCGCGTGCAGGATGTCGGCGTCGCGGGGAACGTGCGAGCTCAGGGTCCGCGGGTCGTCGAGCTCGCGGGGGCTGACTGCGACGATCTTCGCCTCCGGCACCCGTGAACCCATGGGGGCGAGCAGCGTCACCCGGTGGCCGTGCGCGGCGAGCCCGCGCACCAGCGCCACCACGACGCGCTGGGGTCCGCCGTACCCCGTGGCCGGCAGCAGCTGGTTGGACGCCACGACGACGTGCACGGCGGTCCTCGCTACGCGAAGTGCAGCCAGCGGAGCCGGAACAGCGTCCAGCGCAGCCGGGCGAGCGTCATGCGGTTGTCAATCCATATGCGCGTGAGGCGGAAGGGATCCGTCCGAGCCGTGTTCATGCGGCGCCGGGCGATGACCGCCGCTTCGTACCCCGCCTCCCGCGCCAGCGCCCGCACCATGAGGTTTTGCTTCCCGTACGGATAGCAGAGAACGGTGACGGGCGCGTTGAGCAGCTGCGACAAGACTGCTCGGGATGTCGTGAGCTCTTCGAGCGCCCGCTCAGGTGGAATCATCGTGAGCGCTGCATGCGTCCGCGTGTGCGATTCGAAGCAGATCCCCGCGGCTTGCATCTCCGCAATCTCGGCCGCACCGAGGAGCGGTTCGGGGGGGGCGGGTGGGTCCCAGGCGTTCGTCTTGCCGATCAGATCCGAGACGAGAAAGACGGTGGCGCCGAATCCAAAACGCCGGAGGATCGGCCACGCGATCTCACCGATGGACCGGTAGCCGTCGTCGAACGTGAGAATGATCGGCCGGCGGGGCAGGGTCGCCCTGCCGCGCCGGAAGGCGAGCCAATCACCGAAGGAGATCGTCTCGTATCCGAGCTGCTGCAGCGTCGCCAGCTGCGCCTCGAACTGCTCCGGCGGGACGTAGAGGCGGGGAGAGCGGGCCCCCTGAGGCCCGCGATCGACCGCATGATACATCAGGATCGGCAGTCTCATGCCGGCGTCATCCAGCAGCCGGGCGCTCGCTCAGGTCCCAGAGATAGACGTACTTGAGGAACGCCGAATACGCCGTGAGCACCGACGTGACGAATCCGAAGCGACCGTCGAGGAAGCTCCCCAACAGCACGTAGTCGCGCAGAAAGCGCCAGCACGGTCGCGCGACGAGGTCCCACAGGCTCGCGCGGCGACCGCGCGCGTGCAGATCCTGCGCTCCCAACCGTGCGTATGCGCTGATCTTCTCGAGGTGATGGCTCAGGTCGCGATAGGGGACGTGCCGGATGGGAGCCGACAGGGTGCCCGACCCGGGGATGGGCTCGAGGGGCGGGTGCACCCGGGCTTCCAGGAAACGTCGCCTCCGCGTGAACAAGCGCACGTGCCAGTCGCGGCCCCAGCGGCCGCGTCGCCGCTCTCGTCCCAGGTACACGTTCTCGAAGCGGATGCGGTATGCCGGGTGAGCGGGCGCCGCGAGCACCTGCGCGAGCTCGCGCCGCAGCGCCTCGGTGACCCGCTCGTCGGCGTCGAGCGCGAGGATCCATTCGTTCCGCGCGGCCGCGATCGCGGCATTCCGCTGACCGGCGAGCGACCCGCCCGGCATTTCGATGACGGTGACCCCGCGCTTCCGGGCGATGGCCACCGTGTCGTCCGTCGAGCCGCCGTCCGCGACGATCACTTCGTCCGCCCAGCGGAGCGCGTCCAGCGCGTCGGCGATTTGCCAGGCTTCGTTCAGAGTGGGGATCACCACCGTGAGGGGCAGCGTGTCGGACATGACGGCCTCGATGCGCGGAGCGGGCGGTTCAAGGGGCGGACGCCTTGCCAAAGGTGTCGCGGTGTCCCCTGATTATACAGCGTGCCCTGTACCGTTAGAGTGTTGCGAGCCCTCGCCTCCGCCCCCGCCCCCGGCCCCCCGTTCCCGAGGGGCGTCCGATGACGGCGCTGCTGCTGGTCCACGATTTTCCGCCGATGGGTGGGGGCATCGCACGTCTGCACGGCGAGCTGACGCGCCGCTACCCGCGGGGAGAGCTGATCGTCTCCACGCCGCAGGATCGCGACGCTGCCGAGGTGGACGCTCAGTTCAACGGCGCCGTCGACCGCCTGCCGGTCGGGCGCCGCACCACCAAGACGCTCCCGGGGTTGCTCCTCTGGTCGCGGCGCGCCACGACCCTCGTCCGCCAGCACCGCGCGCGCTTCGTGTACTGCGGCAACGTGAAGCCCGCGGGCTACCCCGCGCGCTGGGTGTATGAGCGCACACGCGTCCCCTATTGCCTCTTCCTCTATGGGGCCGACCTCTTGAGCGAGCAGCACAAGTATCACCACTCGGCATTCAAGCGGCGGTCGGGCCGCGCCATCCTGGGCGGTGCGGCCGCCCTTGTCGCGATCAGCACCTGGACCCGCGACTTGGCGCTCACCGTCCTGGGCGGGCTCGGTCTCGATGGACACGGCCAGCGGCTGCGCATCGTGCATCTCGGCACCGACCCGGACCGCTTCCGGCCCGGCATCGACGCGACCGCGTTGCGCGAGCGCTTCGCCTTCCCGGACGGCGGTGGGCGCTGGCTGCTCACCGTGGCGCGGCTCGAGTCGCACAAGGGGGTCGATACGGTGATCGCGGCGCTCCCTGCCATCGTCGCGCGGGCGCCCGACGTGCGCTACGCGGTGGCGGGGAGCGGCCCGGAACGAGAGCGGCTGGAGCGGCTCGCCGACCGCGCGGGCGTCGCCGATCGCGTGAAGTTCCTCGGGGAAGTGCGCGAGGCCGATCTCCCGGCGCTGTACAACGTGGCGTCGGTGTATGTAGGCGCCTCGCGCCGCGCCGAGCGCATCGGCGTGGAGGGCTTCGGGATCTCGCTCGTCGAAGCGTCGGCGTGCGGGCTACCGGTGGTGGCGGGCAACTCGGGGGGCGTGCCGGACGCGGTGCGGGACGGGGAGACGGGATTTCTCGTGCCGCCCGAGGACTCGGCGGCGGTGTCGGAAGCCGTGTGCCGCCTGCTGGGCGATCCCGCGCTCGCCCGGCGCATCGGCGCCGCCGGGCGGGACGCGGTCGAGCGGCACTACAACTGGGATCGCGTCGTCCGCGACCTGCGGGCAATCGAAGCGGAGCTCGCCTAGCTTCCCGCCGCGCCCGCGGCCTGGGTGAGCGGGGCCGGCCGGGCGCTGATGGCGTACGTCGGGCAGTGGCGGATGAAGCCGCCGTCGGTGGGCGACCACACCTGGTCGGGCGTCGTCACGACCGCCTTCCCCTGCGCGTCGAGCACGAACATCCCCGGGGGCGCGTGCACCAGGCAGGCGCCGCAGCCGATGCACCGCTCGCGCTGCACGCGGACAGTCACGCGCCGCTTCGGGTAGACGCCCTCGTCGCCGCGCTGGGGCCAGTCTGCGGGGTGATCGAGCGCCGCTGCGGCCTCGCGGTACCCCTCCTCCACGAGCTCGCGCAGGTGGTCGAACGAGAACGCGGAAATGTGCTCCACCCGCGGATGCATGAAGTAGATCGGCGGCGTGGTCCAGCGCTCCATGCGCAGCTCGAGCGCGCTCTGCATGGCGATCTCGGTGGCGCGGGAGAACACCGCTGCGAACCCTTCCTCCTGGGTGTCCTCCCGGAAGGCGCTCGACGCCGACACGTCCACTGTCACGACGAGGTCGACCCCGAGGTTCCGTGCGGTGGCCGCCGGGAGGTTGTCCACGGTAGCGCCGTCCACGTAGTAGCGGCCGCGGATCTCCCGCGGCGGCAGATACCCCGGCATCGCGCACGAGGCGAACACGGCATCGGCGACGCGGACGTCCTCCAGGCCCTCAGCCCCCCAGAACACCTGCATACCGGAGTTGATGTCGACCGTGTTGACGATCAGCGGGCGCTGGAGCTGCTCGAAGGTGAGGTCGCCCACCAGCCGGTCGAGCAGCTCGTCGAGCGGCTCGCGGCGGAATAGGGCGGGGGAGCGCATCCGCTTGAACGCCATGTCGGCGTGCGCCACGACGAAGATGTCCCGGCGGCGCAGGTTGACGGCGATCTCGTGCAAGGCCTCCGGGCTGTGCCCCGCCGACCACGCCGCGCCCACGAGCGCGCCCACACTCGACCCGATGATACACGCGGGCACGAGCCCGCGCTCGGTGAAGGCCTGCAGCACGCCGATATGCGCGAGGCCCTTCATGCCGCCTCCGCCGAGCACCAGACTGAAGCGTGTATCCGTGTTCACGTGGTTGTGCCGCTTGCCCGCAGGGTGAGCCTCCGAGTAACGTAGTCGTGGCCCCCTGACCTGCGCCACTCGTGACCGATATCGCCTACCACCCGACACGACTCCGCGCCCTGCGCGACAGCTTCCGCGCCCTCCGCGCCACGGAGTTCCCCTGGACCGCGGACACGGTCTACCTGAACAACGCCTCCATCGGGCCGATCCCGGAGCGGACGCGTCGCGCCCTGGACGAATTCACCGCGAAGCGCACGGCCCCCCACCTGCTCCCGGACCGCGAATTGCTGGGCGGATTACAGGCAGCGCGCGAGGCGGTCGCGCGCCTCATCAACGCCGAGACCGGCGAGATCGCCCTCACCACCAATACGAGCTTCGGGCTCAACGTGGCGGCGCGGGCGCTGCCGCTCCAGCGCGGCGACGTGGTGCTCGTCTCGGACCGCGAGTTTCCGGCCAACGTGTATCCGTGGCTGCTCCTCAAGAAGCAGGGGATCGACGTGGAGCTCGCCCCCTGCGCGGCGGAAGGCTGGCCTGACGAGGACTACCTGATCGAGCGCCTCGAGGACCCGCGCGTCCGCGTGCTAGCGGTCTCGTTCGTCCAGTTCTCCAACGGCTACCGCGCCGACCTCGCGCGCCTCGGCGCCGCGTGCCGCGCCAACGGCACCTTCCTCGTGGTGGACGGCATCCAAGGCGTGGGGAATTCCGTGCTCGACGTGCGCGAGACACCGGTGGACATCCTCGCGTGCGGCGGGCAGAAGTGGCTGCTCTCGCCCTGGGGCTCGGGATTCATGTACGTGCGGCGGGAGCTCGTGCGGGTGCTGGAGCCCGCCGCGGCGGGATGGATGGCGTTCGAGGGCACCGACGACTTCTCCCGCCTCACCGAGTACAACCCCACCTTCCGCTCCGATGCCCGCCGCTTCGAAATGGTGACGCTCCCTTACCAGGACTTCTACGGCATGACCGCGTCCGTGGGGATGCTGTGCGAGCTCGGCGTGCGCGACATCAGCGAGCACACGCGCGCGCTGCACGAGGCGGTGTGGCAGTGGGCGGACTCGAACGGCGTGCGGGTCGTCTCGGCGCGCGAAGAGGCGCACCGCTCGGCCATCGTGTGCATCGCCCCCGAGCGCGCCGTCGAGGCGTTCCATGCGATCAAACGCGCCCACATCATTTGCTCCCTGCGCGAGGGCGCGATCCGCCTGGCGCCACACTGCTACAACACGGTCGAGGAGATCGAGCGGGTGCTGGACGTGCTGGATCAGGTAGAGTGAGGGTGAAGCGTGACCGGCAACGTCGCATCCCGATGCCCATCCACCCACCACGCCCACACCACGAACAACCATCCGAAGACGATCCCGCCGATGGCGAGCGCCGGCACGCTCGGAGGTGGCGGGCTGAACAGCGAACCCACGTAGGACAGCGCCAGGACGGCCACGAGACCCAACAGGCCGTACCGCCCGACCCGGTCCCGAGCCCGCGTGCCCGCCGCGTACACCGCGATGCCGGCGACGAACATCACCGCCTCGACGGCGACAGTTCCCGCCACTGAGTTCCACAGTCCCAGGCCGACCTTGGGCCCGCCGGGAGCGAGCGGCATGTCCGGGCGGTGAGTGATGTAGTCCAACACCCAGTGGCTGACCACGAGCAGGGCGACCGCGATCGCGCCCGCGCGGTAGCGGGTCCGCATGTAGTAGAGCAGCGCGAACAGGACGCCCCACGCGATCAGCGTGAGCAGGCTGTGCGAGATGGGGTACGAGTCGAACGTGAGGTTCAGGAACGGGTCGGTCGACGGCGTGAGGGTCACCCGTTCCCACCCCAGCAACAAGAAGACGGGCCAGAGGAGGTCCGCGAGCGTGGGCGCGACGAACAGGGTGCCGAGCGCTGTCCCGGGCGCGACGCGCTTGGCGGCGAAGCCGAGGGCGTAGTGGCCGATGAACATGCGAACCTCCTTAGCTGCCGAGGCGCAGCAGCGCGTAGTCCTTCTTGCCCTTGCGCAGCAGCATGTTCCGGCCCGCGAGCCAGTCACGGGACTCGAGCTCGCGGTCGACGCGGTCCTCCCGCTGCTGGTTCACGTAGATCCCGCCCTGCTCGATCTGTCGGCGGGCCTCGCTCTTCGACTTGACCAATCCTGCCTGCACCAGAGCATCCACGAGCGGAATGGCGTTGCCCGACACCGTCGCCGTGGGAATCTCCCGCGCCATGGCGTCATACACGCCTTCCTTCACGGCGCGGGGGTCGAACTCGCCGAAGAGGATGGCGCTGACGCTAGTGGCGTTGTGTGCCGCGTCCTTGCCGTGAACCAGAGTCGTGATGTCTCGAGCCAAAACGGATTGCGCTTCGCGGCGACCGGGGTCCTTCGCATGGTTCTTTAGGAGGCTTGCGATTCCCTGGGGCCCGTCCTTAGGCATGAACGTGAACAGCTTCAGGTAGCCTTCGAGATCACGGTCGTCGACGTTGATCCAATACTGGTAGAACTTGTACGGCGACGTCATCTCAGGGTCGAGCCACAGCGCACCGGCCTCGCTCTTGCCGAACTTCGCACCCGATGCCGTCGTGACGAGTGGCGCGACTAGGCCGTGCGCCTCGCCGCCCTCCACACGCCGGATCAGGTCGATGCCGGCCGTGATGTTGCCCCATTGATCGCTGCCGCCCACCTGCACCGTGCAGCGCTCCTTGCGGAACAGATGCAGGAAGTCGTATGCCTGAAGCAACATGTAGCTGAACTCGGTGTAGGAAATCCCCGCGTCCAGCCGCCCCTGCACGGACTCCTTCTGGAGCATGAGATTCACGGTGAAGTGCTTGCCGACGTCGCGCAGAAAATCCACCAACCGCTGCGGCACGAGCCAGTCGGCGTTGTCGAGCACGAGGGGCCTGACCTCCTTCGCGTCGAAGTCGAGCAGCCGGCCCATCTGGTCGCGCTGGCGGTGGAGGTTCTCGCGGATCTGCTCTTTCGAGAGGAGCGGCCGTTCGTCGCGCTTGCCGCTCGGGTCGCCGATGAGCCCAGTGCCGCCGCCCATCAACACGATCGGCCGGTGGCCGGCCAGTTGGAGATGCCGCAGCAGCATCAGCGGCATCAGGTTGCCGAGCTGCAGCGAGGGTGCCGTCGGATCGAAGCCGCAGTACACCGTCCGGCGGCCGCTCGCGAGATGCGCGCGCAGCTCCGGCGTCGCCTGCTGGACGAAGCCGCGCCACTCGAGTTCGGTGAACACGTCCGGCATGGCGCGGAATCGTACGAGGCCCCCGAACTGCTGGCAAGCGGGCCCCGCCTCGACTAGGTTGTAAGCCGATGGCTTCCATCCCGGCGCCGCTCGCGCCGCGTTTCTCTCCGCAGGCGTGGTGGCACGACCCCAAGACCCGGGCCCGGTTGCTCGGCGCCGCGGCGCTGGCGTTCGCCTACGTCGTCGGCGTCGGCTACGGCTCGTGGACCCGTGTATGCGCGGCGGAGCGCTGCCCCTCCATCTCGCGTCTGGTCAGCGGACCGGGG
>Ga0066709_100002904_pt1 | contig 12816 bp, 9 predicted proteins | sample GraSoiAngelo_158_FD_79665 | JGI IMG/M metagenome (GOLD analysis project Ga0066709, IMG submission 79665) | Grasslands soil microbial communities from the Angelo Coastal Reserve, California, USA - 14_1009_16_30cm | ecosystem: Environmental > Terrestrial > Soil > Grasslands | place: USA... | reverse complement strand
TGAATCACTTTTTCGACCTGGCCGAACATCGTGTGCCTGGCGCTCAGTACCACCCCGTTGGCGGAATGCTCGTGCACCAAATCCAGCAGTCGCTCGGTCGGCGTCTCGGCCATGTTCACTTCCGCCAGAATCTCGATGCCGTCGTGGGGTTGGGCTTTCAGCTTGGCGCGCACCGGCTGGGTGTCCTCCGCCGCGCCGACCAGCAGCAACCGCTTCTTCAACTGGTCCTGGCCAAACTTGCTCTGGACCCAGTGCCGGATCATTTCCTCTTTGATAAACACCAGGAAAAAACTGATCCCCCCGAACAGGACGATGACCCCACGGGCGGGTTGTTCACGAGCGAGGAACGACACCAGGATCACGATCAGCGTCGCCCACACGCACGCCCGGGCCAGTTGCCAGATCGTTTGCCCTCGCAAGGCCAGCAACGGTCGATCATAAAATCCGTGAACCTCCAATAACGGCGGTACAATCGGCGCAATCACCAGCATCAGCCACGCGTAGGCACCAATCGGCTGAATGTCCGGCCGCTCCCAGAAAAACAAGTCCTGCCAGTTCGCTCGAACTGTGTGCGCGATCCAGAACGCCAGCGTGAAAAGTCCGGCATCCGCCAGTTGCTGGACTCGGGTGCGGATCTGTCGTTGTCGGCGCAGCATGGATTGAGCTATTAGACTGTAGAGTCCGGGTCCGGTAAACACTAAAAGTTCACAACTCCGGAGACGCCCCACGGGTCGCTTGAAACTCCGGCACCGAAGCGGCGATGAATTCTTTCATCCGCCGATAGGTTGCCTCTTCCTGTCCAGGAAGACAGGCGGCAAAGCAACTGACATAGGCCCACCGTTGCAATGTGCCCGTGCAAATCAGATCGCGCGCCATCCACCACATCCGTTCCAGGTGGTCCGCGGTCAGTTCGTTGTCGGCCACGAACCAGTACACGTAGATGCCGCGCGCAACGGACTTTTCTCCCGCCGCGGTTTCCCGAATTCCGGTGGCCGTCAGTCGCATGACTGGCAGGTCGTACGGTCGCGGGCGTTCCACGCGAATGGTAGTCTGGTCGGACCGATCGATTCTCCATCCCTGGCCTGTGAGACAATACTGGGGCTTGTGAATGCTGGTTCGATCCGTCCCCATCACCACAATGCTTGCCAGCAACTCGAATCCATCCGGCGCCGTGTAATACCTTCGCCCGTAGGTGGTGTCTTGGGGCAGCCAGCCCAGTTCCACCTGCGTGACTGGATGCGGTTTCGAGGAAAAATTGAGCACCACCTCGGGCAAATAGGCACTGTTGGTCCCGACCACCTTCCCGTCCGGATCATGAATGGTCACCGGCACAATCCGGACGCCGGGCCGGCCGAGCTTCTGGTGTGACTGAAGATATAAGAGCGATCCCGCCACCAGGCCCATCAGCGCAAGCACGCTCGCTCCCAGAAACCATTTTTGCTTGCTCATGCTGGCGTCTCCTCCCAGGCCGGACGTGGTTGGAATGTAAGTTTGCGCAGCCAGCGCCCGAGCAGCATCAAACCCCCAATCACCGGCAAATAGGGTAACAAGCTGAACAGTGCGCTTTCATGAACATAATTGCCGGCCGACCTCCCGAACGACTCCGCCGCCACAACGATCGTCAGTAATCGGACGACGTTGCCGGCCACCGCGAGCGGAAAGGCCATTCCCATCAACAACAGCCTTTGCCAGCTTCTGGGAAACTCCATAAACCCATAAATCGTGGCCAGACCGAACATGGCTGACAGACTCCTGATCCCGCTGCAGGCAGCCGCAACCTCGTACTCGAACCGCCCACTCGGGTCCCTAATGGTCGTGCCGTTCTGAACCACGTCGATTCCCAACGCGCCCGAGGCCAGCAGCGTCGTGATTTTCGTCGCCAGCAGTCGCAAAGGGAAGGTAACGTACTCGGCCGAATTGCCCATGGGAATGCACCCGACCAGGAGGAAACAGGGAAAAAAGGTGGCTCGCAACCATCCCCGGCCCCAGACCAACCCGGTCAACCCGTAGGCACCGAGAAGAAACGCGAACAGGGAAATGCGCGTTTGCTGCACCATGTAGCCCAGAAGATGAAACAACAGTGCTGCCGCAAACACACCCAAAGCCGGCGGCCATGTCTGCTTCGTCAATTCGACCAGTTCGCGCCGCTTCCACCAGATTAACGCCAGTACAATCAGCGGCACGAACCAGACGTGCGCTTCGTCCGCGCTGAGGATCCGGTTGAACGCTTCCCACGTGCTGGCGCCTTCCAAACCGCGAGTGTTCACCCAGAGCCACCAGCCAAATAAGGAGGGCGTGTTGGTGTAACCGAAAGTCGAGTTCCCCAGGAATTGAAAAAAGACTACCCAGACCGCAAGCAAGATAAACAACAGCGGCTTGTCCGGCAGCGCCTGCCAGAACCCGACCAGGTCCTCGCCAAACCGCGCGGCTTTTGCCGCTCCGGGGGTTGGTTGCGTCGTCATGCCAGGAATTCAGCCCTATCAGACACTTTTCCTCCCGGTCTGCTCAATGAAATTCTGCCTTGCGCACTTCCTGATAGGCGCGCAGCAATTGTTCGACCGACCGTTCCCAGCCCAACTCGCCCCTGATCCGTTCGGCGCCCACCCGTCCGAGGCGCTCGCGAGCCGCGGCATCGTCCAGCAAATCCCGCAGCGCCTCGGCGAGTTGTTCGCTCGAGTTTTCCCGAACGTACACCGCTGCGCCTCCCGCCGATGCCCGCCCTTCCTTCAGGTCAAACATGACCTGTGCCTTGCCGAACGCCATATACTCGAGGACCTTGTTCATCGTGCAACAATCGTTGTAGGGATTCCTCGGATCGCTCGACACCCCCAGGTCCATCGTCCGCAGCGCGGTGAACAGGTATTCATTCGACACCCGGCCGGGCATCTCGACATATTCGCGCAACCCGGCGCCGTCGCGTTGCGCCAGCAGCCGTTTGTATTCCGGCCCGGTCCCCATCAGGAGGAACTGAATGTCGCGCCGATTTAATCGGTGCACCAGGTGCGCCACCGCCTCGAGGAGGCAGTGCACCCCGTCGGCGCTACCCATTACCCCGACGTAGCCAACCAAATATTTCCTCCCCTTCTTTAGCGCCGGGTCCGGCGGAGGCTCCGGGTTTGGAACCTGCGGCGCCGTTCGCACCACAAAAACCCTGGCCTTCTTTCCCCGTCGCATCGCCACCGCTCGCACCGACTCGTTGGTTGCCAGGACCACGTCAGCGCACGCATAGGCGCATCGTTCGGCCACGCGGACAGCCCAATAGAGGAGCCCCTGTTTGCCGAATTTTGCTTCAAACATTTCCGGCCAGAGATCGTGAACGTCAAAAATCACCCGCACACCCAACAGCTTGAACGGCCAGGCCACCAGAAACAGCAAATCCGGCGGGTTGCACAGGTGAAGGATGCGAAAATGGTGCCGCCGCCACGCCTTCCAGGACAACCGGCTTTCCCCCCAGAGCGCCGAGGCATATTCGAAAAAAAATCCGAGCACCCCGCCCGCCTCCCCGCTGATCCAGTGCCGATAAATCTGAATCCCCTCGAGCTTCTCCTCCGCCTGCGTGCAGCCGCGCATCTGCGGACAGATCACCGCCACCTCGTAACCCGCCTCGCGCAGCGCGCACGATTCCTGCCACACACGGCGGTCCAGTGGTACGGGCAGATTCTCGACGATGATGAGGACGGCCGGTTTGCTCATTTGCGATTTGCCCTCTCCCCGTCCTCCGGACAGAGGCAGAACGCGGGGGCGAATTCAGACTTCCTCACCAACAGAACCCTTCGCAGTGCGGTGTCAGGGCGGCCAATTCCGGCCAGCCGTTCACGTCCAGCACGCGGTGTTTAGGCGTGATCACCTTGGCCAGTTCGGCAATCGAAGCGCAACGCTGCGCCGCCACAATCAAGCCCTGTTGGCCGACCGCCTGCGCCAGGTCCTCCTCGAGCAGCGAGGCCAGGTGCGGCATTTTGGTGTCGATCAGGCGTTTGTTGCTCCCGACCAGGCGCGCCAGGTTGAGTTGCGGATCGTAAATGCGCACTGTGTGCCCGCGTCCCAGCAGGATTTGCGCGACCTCCACCATCGCGCTCTCGCGGAGATCGTCCGTGTCCGATTTGAAGGACAGCCCCAGGATCACGACCTCGCTCTGTTCCGCCCGCTCGATCAACTGCAACAGGCTCCGCAAATGTTGTTCGTTGCTCGTCAGGAGATGCTCCAGCAACGGCAATGGCACGCCTTGCTGGCGACTGAAATGATTCAACGCCCGCACGTCTTTCGGCAGACACGATCCGCCAAACGGGTTGCCCGGCCGCAGGTAATAGGGCGAGAGATTCAATTTCGTGTCCTTGCACAACAACGACATTACCGCCGTCGAATCGACGTCGGCCTGTTTGCCCAGCCGCCCGATTTCATTGGCGAAGGCAATTTTCGTCGCGTGAAAGGCGTTGCAGGCATACTTGACCAACTCGGCGGTCTGCCAGTTCACCACCGCCGCTCCCGTTCCGAACAACTCCATCAACTCCGCCGGAGGACGTTCCCCGTTCCGCGCCCCCACCACGGCCAGCGACGGTTCGAGAAAATCCTTCACCGCCGTCCCCTCGCGTAAAAACTCCGGGTAATAGAAAACCGTCAGTCGATTGGCCGCCACCAGGTCGGCCAGCAATTCATCCACCAGCCGCTGCGTGCTCCCTGGCAACATCGTGCTCCGAAAAATCAACGTGTGCGCTTTGGGCTTCGCTCGCAGCGCAGCGCCGATCTGCTCGGTCACCTGGCGGACGAATCGCAAGTCAATCGCCCCTGATATCGCCGAGGGCGTGCCGACGCACACCAGCGAGACATCGGTCGCCGCCACCGCCTCGGCGGCGGCCGTCACGGCGCGCAGCAACCCCCGTTTCTTGGCCTCTTTCAACAGTTCCTCCAGCCCCGGTTCGACAATCGGCGACTCGCCCCGATTGAGCGTCTCGGCCTTGACCGCCGAAACATCCACACCAACGACGTAGTGACCGGACCGCGTCAGGCATCCCGCCGTCACGGCGCCGACATAGCCGAGTCCGAATATGCTGATCTTCATAAATCGCCGGAGGCTAGGAATGTCGTCCGGAAAACGCAAGATTTGTCGCTCGGCCGCCCCACCAGCTTCAGAAACGGCGCCCACTCGACCTGGCGAAACGCCGGCGAAACCGTGCCGGCAAACCGCGCTTCCGCCTCGCTCGTTGCGGCGCTTGTAACAGCTCGGCTGTCCCGCTCCACCACCGGATGAACCTCGGCCCACTCCTCGCCCGCCTCGATGTCGAGATGAATTCCCTTCCGTTTCACCCGAAAGCTGCGCTCCGACATTTGTTCAAGCCTTGCGCCGGAAGCGAATTGCCAACGCACGCTGAACTCGGAAGGCCCGGCCCGGAATTGAAATGAATCCTCGACGCGCCAGCCTTGTCCATTCTTGATCGGCAAAATCCGCCGACGCATCGGGCAGTCGGCCAGGGGCCACTCGCCTGCAAGCCCGCCCTCGGAATCCGTCTTCCATCGCGGTAATCTGTGGTCGGAAGACCAGAGGAATGCTCCCAACCGGCCTGGACATTTCCAGCGCCGTGGGTCAGGCCCGTTGTGCGCCCCGCGCGAGGCCAGCCAGGCGCGTAGATTCCTGTCCGCGTAGTAGGCGCCTGTTCCCGGATCGACCACCAGCGCGACACCGTTGAACCAAATCGAAAGGTGGAGCGCGTCCAGATGGCCGTGCGCAGCCGTCTTGAGATAGCCGAGCGGCGAAAGGTCCCAACGCAACCACCAGTATCCCGACTCGCATATCACAATGCCGGTGGCGGGATATATCCACCAGTCGGCGGCCTCAGTGGCGTGAACCGGTTCACCCCGGCCGAGCGGAGGAAACAACTGCGGTGGATCGCCGAGCCAGTAATCCCGGGCCGCGCCCGCCTTGGACACGGCACCGCTCAGCCAATCCCGCCATTCGATCAGCGCAATTTGTTCCCGCGTGAAGAGCGGCGCCGCCAGGGCGCTGTCCGAGTCGCCGTAATCCCACGGCTCGCGCCGCACCTGGACTTCCCAGTAAAACCTCGCGGCGCGCCGGAGCCTTTCGTCCACCTCGCTCGGGATTTTGCGCTCCGTGGCGACCAGCGCCCCGCGCGCCTGCCAGCAGAGCTCCCAAGCGAAGAGATGGTAATTCAGCGCCTGCTCGCGGTTGCCGCCGTCCTCCGCGAATTGGGCGAGGACTTCGCGCTCCCACAACTTCTGCAGCTCGTCAAGCGGCGTCGCCCAACGCGCCAATTCCGGCCAGCGGGCAATCGCCACAATCAATCCCACCAATTCGCCTATCAAATGATTGTTCGCGGATGATCCGAACGACCGATACCGCCACGCATACCGGACATGGGCCGGAAGGATTTCCTGGCGGAGCGCGGACAGCCTTGTCCGCGCGTCGAAATCGGCCTCGCCTTGTCCGGACATGGGTGTCCGTCGTTCCAACAGCGCGTCAATCCAGGCGAATTGCACCAGGCGCATCCCGACCTCCAGCGCGCTCGTCCAGTTCCAACCGCGGTACGGCGCGTTGTGTTTCACCCAGTCCTCGAGCCATTCAATACATTTTCCGGCGGCGGGTTCGTCTCCGTTTACATAGGCCGCCATCGCCAGCCGCACCAGTTGCTGCCAGCGGCTCAGTTCCCAGATCAGTTTGATGTCCGCCCCCTCCGGCAGATCGCGATAATCGAGTGTGAAGGCCGACTCGCTGGCCGTCGTTAGGTCCCGGCCAACCAGGTAATCCTTGTGCCAGCGCGGCGGGTCGTCCACCTGGACTTCAAGATGCCCAAAGGCCCTCCAACGTCCGGAAAGAATCTCCTTCCGGTCCCGCGCCAGAGCCTCGCGCACCGCCGGTGGCGCCTCCGCCGCCCGAGGGGGTCGAGGAAAAGACGAAGACGACGCGAGCTGCAATCGGGCCCCAGAACAATCCGGAAGACTTCGTCGGTCCTGCCATTGAAATAATTTCCTCCTCGCGTGCGCCGCGATCTCCGCCGGCTCCATCGCCCGCAGCCGATGCCAATACCAGCCCAGGCGCGAAACCTTCATGGGACGATGGCCGAGTACCGCCCGCGGCCAACGACCAATGACGAATTCCGAATGTCGAATGTCGAAAGTTCGAAACCCGAATGTCGAAGGGCCCTCCGGGGCACGGTTCCTGCCTTCGTTATTCGGCCTTCGTCATTCCTTCGGATTTTATCATTCGTCATTCGTCATTCACCCCGGAGTTCCACCGAGCGCGCCTGCTGAATCGATTCGAGCACCGCAAACGTCAGCAGCATGCTCAAGCGCGATCGGGCGTAAGGCAGCGGATTTTCAGCCTGGCCGCCCAAAAACTTCAGCCACGCCGCCATTTCTTCGGCATGCCCTTTCGAGGAACGCGAATATGATTTCCTTTTGCGACCGCGGTGGACGATCAGTTCCTGAACGTTGGTGAGTTCGGCCACCACACCCGCGCCATAGACCGTCAGTACTTCTTTCGGAAATCCCGCATCGCCCTCGGCTGAATAAACGAGCTGCCCGCACGAACCGTCGGAAAACTCGACTTGCGCGCTCACGCTGTCCGGAAATGGAAGCCGTCCCGCCGGAGGCCAGACGGTCTGGGCCAGGACCCGTACCGGCCGCGAATCGAACAAAAAACAGAAATAGTCGAGAAAATGACACGCTTCACCCAGCACGCGCCCGCCGCTTTCGGCCGGGTTCGCGTACCAGTGTTGAGGCTCGAGCTTGCCGGGCATCACGCGAACGCTGGCGGTCTTGGGTCCGGGCGTCACGGCCAGAACCCTTTTTAACTCGACGCTCGCCGGCGCGAAGCGACGGTTGAATCCGACCATCACGGTCCCGCGGCTCGACGCGCAGGCGGCGTCAATTTCCGCCAGTTCCTGAGGTGAGAGGCAGAGCGGTTTCTCGACAAAAACATGGCGATTCGCAGCCAGCGCCTGCTTGACCAGCGGTGCGTGAAGATGATGGCGCGTGGCGATGAGAACCGCTCCCTCAGCGCCAGTCGCCTGCCCGGCGCTCGCCGATTCGGACCCGGGCGCGCTCAGGACAGCCGCGGCGTTCGTGGCCGCTGTTTCAAATCCGAACTTGTCCTTCACGTGGTTCGCGCTCAACGCCGTCTGGTTCACAATCGTGCCAAGAGAAATCCGGCCCCTCAGGTGCGGCAGCAGCATGGTCCGCGCGAAATTCCCGGCGCCGATCACATCCAGCCGGGTGACCGGCTGTGTCAATGGTCCGCTGATCGCGGTCCACTGCGGGCTCGCCTGCGGATGGGGCTGCGCCGGCGGAGAAACCACTGACCACGGACCACTGACCACTGACTGTTCCCCATATTCCAGCACCACCCCCACGTCCTTCGCCCCTTCCTGGATCAGGTCCTGGTAAACCGACACGGCGTCGGTGAAGCGCGCCCGGCGCGTCGTCAGCGCCGCCAGGTTGATCTGGCCCCGCGCCATCATTTCGAGGCAGGCCTGAAAATTGCGCTGCTCGGTCCAACGGACGTAGCCAATCGGATAATCATTCCCGCCCCACTCATAAGCCGGGTCGTACCGGCCCGGCCCGTACGAGCGCGAATACCGCACCTCCAGTTCCTTTTCGTAAAAAATCTTCCAGGGCAGGTCGGCGCGCGTGTTGCCCACAATCACGAACCGGCCGCGGTCACGCACCACTTCCGCGGCCTGGTCGATCGGCGCGTTGCTCTGCGTGGCGGTGCAGATCACCGCCGCGTCCACCCCGAAACCCTCCGTCCAGGCGCGCGCTTCGTCCGGCAAATCCTGTTCCCCCAGGACAACGGCTCGCTCGGCGCCCAGCGCCAGGCTGAACGCGCGCCGCGTCGGGATCAGGTCCACCGCCATTACGCGTGCTCCCGCGATCCTGAGTACAGTCGTCACCAGCAAACCGACGAGCCCCTGCCCCATCACCAGCACCCGGTCGCCTAATTGCGATTCGCTCTGGCGTACGGCCTGAAGCGCGATGGCGCATAAGGTCGTATAAGCCGCCTGCCAGTTTTCAACCCCGGCCGGCACCGGCGCCACCAACAGGTCCGGCAGCGCCAGAAACTCCGCGTGAAAGGCGCACTCCGCGCCGGCGCAGGCAACGCGATCACCCACCCGAAAGCGCGTGTTCGCCGGATCGACCTCGACCACTGTCCCCGCCGCGCTGTATCCCAGCGGCGTCGGAGTCTCCAGCCGATTGCGCACCTTTTCCAGGGCGGCCCGCCAGCCAAGATTGCGCGCGGTGTCCAGCACCTTGCGCACCTGATCCGGACGGGCGCGGGCCTTTTGCAGCAGGCTCATCCGCGCCTGCTCGACCTTCATCTTCTCCGTGCCGATGCTGATGACTGAATGGGTCGTGCGCACGAGCACGCCGCCGGGCGGTAGGGTCGGCCTGGGCACCTCCTGCAGCTCGAGTCGGCCGTCCTGGTATTGCGCGATTTGCTTCACGTTCGATGGGCAATCACTGCTTATTCAATTGCAATTTGTCGAACCGTTGAATGGTTAGTTAAACCTAGAGAACTTCACCGCCATCGGCCAGCCGATGTTTTGAACTGTAACGATTCAAAGGTTATCGGCCTAACGATTTAACGATTCCACACCTTAAGGGTTCAACGCTTTGACCCCTCAACCTTTTAGCGTTTCAACACGCTTGACGCCACTATATTTTGTGTGCTATGAACCGGCCACCACAGCATGCGGTAGAGTGGTTCTTTTATGCGTTGTCCGAAATGCGGTCGGTTGGACGATAAAGTCATTGACTCACGTGCGTCTCGCGAGGGCTCGGTCATCCGTCGGCGGCGCGAATGCCTCGATTGCGGCCACCGTTTCACCACCTACGAAGAGATCGAGCACGAGGGTCTGATGATCGTCAAACGGGATGGACGGCGCGAGGAATTCTCCAAGGAAAAACTTCTCTCGGGCGTCCGCAAGGCCTGCCAGAAACGTCCTGTAAGCCCAAAGATCATCGAGGACCTGGTGGAAAAAATCGTGGACGAAATCACCGACAAATACGATCGCGAAGTGCCGAGCATGGCCATTGGCGAGCGCGTGATGGAAGCGCTGCGTGAGGTGGACGAAGTGGCCTACGTGCGATTCGCCAGCGTGTATCGGCGGTTCCAGGAGGCGACCGATTTTGTCCAGGCCGTCCGCAAGCTCGAGGAGCAACCATGATCCGAGTGCACCCTGATTGTCTGCTGTTTGAAATGGCTGGCGGCGAATCGATCCCCTGCTCCGCCGAACTGGTGACCATCGAGTTGATCGGCGAGGAGGCCGGCCTGCTCGACCCCGAACTCATCCACAATGCCGCGCGCGCCGTCCTTCACTATTTCAAAATCGAAATGGGAAGGACCTCCGTCTCGGTCGGCGAATTCTCCGATGCGTTGGCAGGTGTGCTGCGCGGGTTCGGCCTGAGCGTCAAACCCTCGGCGAAACTCGAAACCCCGCCGCCCGTCCGGGAATCCGATCTCGGCCGATTGGCCCGCGAATCGGGCAAGGGCTTCGAACTGGCCTTCTTCCCGCTGCTCCGCGCGGAACTGCGCAAACAACTCGGCCAGTCGCCATGCCTCGTCCGCTTCACCGGTTTGCGAAACTGCGTCAAGCAACTGGCCGGGGCGCGTCGCTGGACCGGAAGTTGCCAGCGGCTCAACGACCGGATCGTCGAGTATCTCCGCGGTTGTCTGAGCGCCGAGCGGAGCGCCCGGAAATGCTCGCTCTTGGTGAAGTGAGTCCGAAATGGGGTCAGTCAATAGTATCATGCCTTTTGCGTCGTGCCTTGCCCCCGCCGCTTGGTCTGAAAAGTTGTCGATACTATTGACTGACCCCGTGGTATTCCTGAAGCGTTTTGACCGAGTAACCGGTCTTCTTCAACGCGGCGATACCCAGCGCAGCCGCGCGCGCCCCGCCCAACGTTGTCATGATCGGCGTGTTGGTATAGACCGCCGTGGTGCGAATCTTCACCTCGTCCGCGCGCGGCGCCTGGCCGGACGGGGTGTTGATCACCAGGTGAATCTCCTTGTTCTTGAGCAGGTCAATCGCGTTGGGACGGCCTTCGGAGAGTTTAAAAATGCGTCGCACCTTCAATCCCGCCTTTTCCAGAACGCTGGCCGTACCGCTGGTGGAGATGATTTCAAAACCGAGCTCGACAAACTGACGGGCCACCGCGACGGCGTCCTTCTTGTGGGCATCACTCACGCTGATGAAGACGGAGCCGGCCAGCGGCAAGGGCGCATTGGCCGCAATCTGCGACTTGGCGTAGGCGATGCCCAGGTCCGCGTCCAGGCCCATCACCTCACCGGTCGAGCGCATCTCCGGCGACAAGAGGATGTCCTGGCCGTGGAAACGGTTGAAGGGAAACACGGACTCCTTGACGGCCCAATAGTTGGGCCGGATTTCCGCGGTCAAACCGAGCTCGGTCAGCTTTTTGCCGGCCATCACTTTGGCCGCCAGCTTGGCCAGCGGCACCCCGATGGCCTTGCTGACAAACGGCACCGTGCGCGACGCGCGCGGATTCACTTCGAGGACGTACACCGTCTCGCCTTTGACCGCATACTGCGCGTTCATCAGGCCGATGACCTTCAACTCGCGCGCCATCGCGCCGGTGTATTCGCGGATGACCTTGATCACGGCGTTCGAGAGCGTGTGCGGCGGCAGCACCATCGCCGCGTCGCCCGAGTGCACACCGGCAAACTCGATGTGCTCGAGCATCCCGCCGATCACGATTGTCCCCTGACTCGGATCGCTGAAATGGCCGACATCGGCAATGCAATCCACGTCCACTTCAATGGCGTCCTCGAGGAACTGGTCCACCAGCACGGGTCGCTCCGGCGAGGCCTCGACCGCAAATCGCATATAGTGCTGCAGTTCGGCGTCGGCATAGACGATCTGCATCGCCCGGCCGCCCAGCACGAACGAGGGCCGCACCAGGATCGGATAGCCCAGTTGTCTGGCCACCGCGAGCGCCTCGGTCTCGTTGGTGGCGATGCCATTGGGCGGCTGCGGAATTCTCAGCTTGTTGAGCATCGCGGAGAAGAGCTGGCGGTCTTCGGCAATCTCAATTTCCTGCGGCGACGTGCCGATGATGTTGACCCCGTTCCTTTGCAATCCGAGTGCGAGATTGAGCGGCGTCTGCCCGCCGAATTGCGCGATGGCGCCCCAGCACTTTTCCCGCTCGTATATGTGCAGCACGTCCTCGATTGTCAGCGGTTCGAAATACAGCTTGTCGCTCGTGTCGTAGTCCGTCGAGACCGTCTCCGGGTTCGAGTTGACCATCAGGGTCTCGAAGCCCTCTTCCTTGAGCGCAAACGCGGCGTGGACGCAGCAGTAGTCGAACTCGATCCCCTGGCCGATGCGGTTCGGCCCCCCGCCCAGGATCATTATCTTGCGCGCTTCCGAAGGCCGGACTTCGTCGTCGCCACGGTCGTAGGTGGAATAGTAATATGGCGTGTAGGCTTCAAACTCGGCCGCGCAGGTATCGACCAGCCGGTAACTGGGAACGATTCCGCGCGCCGTACGTTCGGCGCGAATTTCGTCCTCGCTGCGTCTGGTCAGATGGGCAATCTGGCGATCGGAAAAGCCGAGCGATTTGGCGTGGGCTAACAATTCAGGATTCACGGTGCGTCAAAATCAAACCCGGCGAAGTAAGCCGGAGCACGCTGGCGCTTGCAAGTCTTGTTTGGAAAGCATAGCTGATTTCGGAGCATTCTCTCCTACAAGAGTTGCACAACGCGCTCCAATTCGGCATCCGTGTTGTAGAAGTGCGGCGAGAAGCGAACGTATTTGCGCCCGGCGCGGTCGGTGCGCAGGGAAACGATGA
>Ga0066709_100002903_pt1 | contig 12817 bp, 12 predicted proteins | sample GraSoiAngelo_158_FD_79665 | JGI IMG/M metagenome (GOLD analysis project Ga0066709, IMG submission 79665) | Grasslands soil microbial communities from the Angelo Coastal Reserve, California, USA - 14_1009_16_30cm | ecosystem: Environmental > Terrestrial > Soil > Grasslands | place: USA... | reverse complement strand
GGACCAGTACCGGGGTCGCCTGTGGCACTCCGAACAGCTGGGTGCGATGAAGGTCCTGCGATCGTGGCATTTCGTGTCCGCTGCCCCGTCAACGATCACTCGCCTCCTGCACGAGATCTCGCTGTCCCTGTTCGCCGTGCCGAACATGGTTCGCGCACTTCGCCGGGCTGATCGAGCGTACATCGCGAGCCCGGCCGTGAGCTATGCGTTCACAGCGTCTGTGATTGCCCCTATCCCGCGCGAGCCACGCTATCTGACTGTATACGACGTGATGCCTGATATCGCGATCGAACTGGGTATGCTTCGGAGCCGAGTTGTCATCGCCGTCTCGCGTTGGATGGCACGCTGCGCATACGCGCTGGCCGAAGAAGTGCACACCCTTGGCGAGGGAATGCAGCGACGGATCGCGCGTCAAGCAGGTGCGAAGACTCGCATCCGAATCGTCCCGATCACGATCGACGTGGATGAGCTCACGCCCGTGCCGGAGCCAGAAAACGAGTTCCGCCGACGCTTCGTACCGTCGGGTACCTTCGCGGTCATGCATACGGGGAACATGGGGAAGAAGCAGGATCTCGACATCCTGCTCCGCGCGGCACAACGGCTCCGTGGCGAACCGAGCATACATTTCTACGTCTTCGGGGACGGGGCTGAGAAGGACACGTTTCTGCGTCACAAGACCAATATGGGGCTCGCGAACGTCTCACACTTTCCCTTGCAGGATCGGTGGCTCGTCCCGCACATGCTCTCAGGAGCCGACGTGGTTCTGGTTACGCAGTCGCCGGGCGTCGTTGATGAGGTGGTGCCGTCGAAGCTGATCACCTCGCTGGGTGCGGGCGCCATGGTTGTGGCGGCGTGCGCCGCGGACAGCGAAGCGGCCGGCGTAGTGCACGCCAGCGGGGGAGGCGTTGTGGTTCCTCCCGGCGATGACGCGGCACTGGCTGATGCAATCCTCGATGTTCGTCAGGGAAGAGTCGACGTAGTGGCATCCCGATGCCGCGCCCGGATGTACGCGATCGAGAACTATGATCGCCGCTCAGTGTACGGACCGCTCGCCCAGGCCGTGTGACACCCGCCGCACCTCCGCCGTTCATGAGAATCCTTCACGTCAGCAGCTGGTTTCAGCCCGAGCTTGGGTACTCGGAGTATCATCTTCCCACGGCCCAGCAGCGGCTCGGTCACACCGTTGCCGTCTTGACATCCGATCGTTTCTTCCCGTTTCCGAACTATGATGCCACCGTCGGACCGGTCCTGGGGGCGCGAGTTGTTGGAAGGGGCAGACGCACCGAGCATGGCCTGTCCACCTACCGGCTGCCAGTCGCCTTCGAGTATCGCCACCATCTGTGGTTGCGCGAATTCGACGCGGCGGTTCGCGACTTCCATCCGAGCATCGTCCATGTGTATCAGCCCTTCACACTTCCAACAATCCAAGCCGCTCTGGCAAAGCCCCGCCATGGTTTTGGCTTGGTCGTGAGCAGTAGTATGGAGCGAGAGGTGTTCCACCCGCAGTCGTTTGCCCGTCGCGCGTACTATCGGCTATTCAGCCGGTTCGCGGCTCCTCTGCTCCGACGCAGAGTAGATGTGTTCACGGCTGTCGGCGTCGGAGCACGCGCCGTAGTGACGGAAACCTTGGGGCTTCCGCCAGAACGAGTTCTCGTTTTCCCCCTCGGAGCGGACAGTGATCGCTTTCAGTTCGATCCCGCCGGCCGGGCTGAGGTTCGGCGAGCGCTGGGGATCGACGATGACATGCCTCTGGTCATCTACGCGGGCAAGCTGATTCCCCGCAAGGATGTCCACATCCTCATTGAGGCCCTGGCCCACGTGGACTCCAGTGTGACGATCGGTGTCCTGTTAGTCGGGAACGGAGCTCCGGAGTACGAGGCTCGCCTGCGCGGCCTGGCTGCGGCCACGCAGCGCCCGGTGTTCTTTCGGCCGGCTGTCCCGAATGCGCAATTGCCCCGATTCTTCAGCGCGGCGGACATCGCCGTGTGGCCGAGCGAATCGTCCAATGCCGCTCTCGAAGCAGCTCTCGTCGGTTTGCCATTGGTCGTTTCCGAGAGTCCGGCCACAAGTCACTACATTGCCAAGGACAACGGTCTGACCTTCCCTCGCGGTAATGGCCCGGCGCTGGCTCAGTGTGTGGAGCGCCTCGCCCGCTCACGTGCGTTGAGACAGGAGATGGGTCAGCGTGGGCGAGCATACGTAGGTGGACAGCTGAGCTGGGACGCTGCGGCTGCTCGCGCCGTTCGGCTGTACGAAACGGCCCTCACGTGCCACCCGACGCCTGGGGGCTCGCGGCCGAGCGCCGGCGACGGACTACTGACATGAACGATCTCGCGCACGATGCGCGCGCTGCTGCGCGCGAGTCGAACGACGACGAGATCGCCAAGACCCGCAGCTACTTTGACGCGACGTATCCGGGGCCGCGGGCGGAGGAGTTGTCGCCGATGCAGCGGCTCGTGTTCGAGCAGGTGACGTCTCTCATACCGTCGGGCCGCCCAGACCAGGTAGCGGTCGATCTGGGTTGCCATTGGGGCCGTTACACGCGCTACCTCGCCACAACCTACGGCCGGGTGTGGGGCATCGACCTGGCTGCCGCGGCCGTACGGTCTGCACCGAGCGAGCCCAACGTTCGATTCCACGTGATGGATCTCGAAGACGCGTCGGACCCGTTTCCGTTTCGTGGGCGCGTTGATCTGTTCGTCGCGGTCGGGCTACTGGAGTTGCTTCGTGACCCGGCTGGCCTCTGCCATCGCCTTGGCAGCGTCGCAGGCTCCGGGAGCCGCGTGTTCATACTCATCCCAAATAGACGGAGCATCCACTACCGCGCGTTTCGTGTAGTCGTGTGGATCGCCAGACACTTCCTCGGGCGCCGGTCGCTCTTTATCCACAACAATGGCGCTCGGGTCGAAGATGTGCTGGGCTGGATGAGCGGCGCGGGATTTCGCCCTGTGGGGCACGGGGGTATCGTCGGGTTGCCACCGGCCATCGTTGATCGTTTCCCGGGTCCGATTCAGCAGCTCGTTTTGCCGCTCGACAGCGCGGTCTTGAGGATCTTCGGCGGGTCATACCACTGGGTGCTCTTAGAAAAGGAGACGACGGTTGCGGGTTCTATTGACTGTTGACGTCGAGGCCCATCGTGTCCTTGACGAAATCTCCGGAGTCGACCACGACAGTCTGGGGTTCATTCTTTCGGCGTTCGATGCCCACGGTGTGAAGGGTACTTTCTTCGTAGATGTGTGCGGATCGGAGACGTGGGGTGAAGAGGTAGTCCGACGCAGCTGCGAGCGCATCTTGCATCGCGGCCATGACGTGCAGTTGCATGTACACCCGCATCACAGCACTAAGGACCAGGCGCGGTGGCACCTCAGTCAGTACACGCCCGAGGAGCAGGCGTCCATCTTGGGCAAGGCCGTGGACCGGTATCGCGCATACGTCGGCACTGCACCGTACGCCTTCCGCGCCGGAGGGTTCGGGATCGACGATAGCTCCATTGACTTACTTCGAGCTGCCGGGTTGCAGGTTGACTGCTCGTACATGTGGGGATGGCGCGGATGCAACATCGCACCGTCCGCAAGGGGTCTGCCGAGCCGGTATCGCGACATACTAGAGCTTCCGATGACGCCGATCGTTGGTTTGGGAACTGAGCGGTGGCCGATACGCATAGGGCCGCTCGACTTCAATTGGCAGCCGCTGTTCGTCCTCAAGGACGCGCTTCGCACGCTGCGCGCATCGGGCGCTCCCGTCGCAGTCCTCTTACTGCACAGCAGCTCCATGTACGTGCGTATCGGCCGGCGTCGGCTGTTGTACCGGCGGGCCCACGAGCGCAAACTGCGCAACCTCCTTGAATTCCTCCGGTCACATGATTTCCGAACTGCGACGGTGACGGAGGCCACGCACGACGGGTTGCTAGCGGCCTCCCCGCCGTTACAAGACGCGGTATATGTGCCGAGGGGCTTGGCGACGCAGTACAGGATCCTATTGTTCCAGTCCCTTGTCGGATTTGGGATCAGCGCCAAGTTCCGAGCCTTCGTGCTAGCGCAAGTCGCAGGGGTTGCTCTTCTCGTGGGCCTCGTTCTTTGGGCCGTGCGGCGGTGATCCTCTGCGCGAGACCAGAGCCGACGTTGTATCCACTGTCGCGGACACGTATGCGATGATCAACTTCCGGGACGTCAACAGGGCCGATAGCTTACTCGATCCCGAGCGGTGGCTCGGGAAGCTGGTGCGCGTGCCGCTGCGTCTGATCCCACGTTCCACAGTGCTGCCGATTCTCCAGGGCCCGGGCCGCGGACTGCGATGGATCGTCGGTTCGTACAACCACGGTTGCTGGCTGGGGTCGTATGAGTATGAGAAGCAACTCGCACTTCGTGAGTTAGTGCACGCGGGCGACGTGGTCTACGATCTCGGAGCCCACGTTGGCTACTTTAGCATCATTCTATCACGGCTCGTTGGTCCAACGGGCATGGTGTACAGCTTCGAGCCGGTCGAAGAGAACTATGCCTATCTCCTCAAGCACATCGCGCTGAACAAGATCAGGAACGTGCTCACCGTACGGGCGGCCGTTGGCCCCGCTACCGGTAAGGAGCGGTTTCAGCTGGGTAGACACAGCGCGACAGGACAGCTCGGTGGCGATGAGGGCGTGGAGTGTCCCGTCTACAACTTGGCGGAATACATCGTCGCCAAGGGGCTCCGGCCTCCGACTCTGATCAAGATGGACATCGAGGGTGAGGAGGCGCGCGTGGTGCCGAGCATTCTCGAGTACGTCGTGGCCAGCAAGGCGCAGCTGTTGATCTCCACCCACAGCGAGAAGATCACGCGATCGCTGGCCGATCTGTTGGCGGGGCGCGGGCTCCGGATCGCTCCTCTCCAGTGGGCCACCAGGCCAACCGCCCGAACAGTCGAGACTGCCACGCTGATTCTTGCCAGTTTGTGAAGGACACCGCGAAGACGCTCGCCGGGCAGGGCGTCACATACGCGCTCCAGCTGACGTTCACCGTCATCGTCGCCCGACTCCTGGGACCCGCCAGCCAGGGGGAGTTCGCGCTTCTCAGAACGGCGACCTATCTTGGGGAGCCGCTGCTTTGGCTCGGCCTAACGTCGGGGCTGCCCTACTTGGTGGCGAAGGACTCCGCGAAGTACCACGATCCGCTCCTCAAAGCAGCGGCCGGTTACCTGGCCGTCGCCTTACTTGTTATCAGCGCAACCCTCAGCCTGCTCTCCGATCACCCCGGACGACCCGGTGCCCTCGGGATCGTGGCAGGTCACCGTGGCACCTTTCTCCTCTGGCTGGCGAGCCTGGCACTGTTGCAGCTCCTGCAGCGCACTTTCCTTGCCCAACAACGATTCGGTGACTACAACACGGCATTCATTCTTAACGCCGCGGTCGCGTTTCCAGCTTTGCTGGCGTTGAGCTTGGTGCAAGGCGTCAACGTGACCACTGCCGCCGGGGCCAGCATCTTTGCAAACGTGGTTGCTCTTGCATACGCTGTCTGGGCGCATCGAGCGCACCTGGACAGCGCTCGCCGTTCAACTGTCAGCCTCCTACCGGCTGTCCGGGAGGCCTATGCCATCGGCATCAAGGGCTACGTCTCAGGGATCGCCTTTCTCGTACTCTATCGGCTGGATTTCTTTTTTGTGGCCCAGTTCCTCGGAAACGACGCTCTGGGTGTGTACGCTGTCGCAGTGTTCGTGGTAGAGGGAATGCAGAAGGTGCCGGACTGGCTTGCGCTGATGCTCACACCCCAAGTCGCTGCGGGGCGGGATCCCGATGGCCGACTCGCGCGACGCTACGCGACCGGGGCGCTCGCCAGCGTTGCAACGCTGGGGATTCTGCTTGCGAGCGTAACGGCGTGGCAGCCGGGCATCCTCGGCCTTGTGCTTGGTACGGGCTATGAGGGAGTCGCCGCGTTGCTGGTTCTGCTCCTACCGCGAGCAATGATGCACGCGGTGATGGCGACTCATGCGGGGTACCTCGCTGGACGGGCCTATACGCTCTACCACCCGCTGGCTGGGCTCGCCGGTCTGGCGGTCCTGTGTTTGGTGGATGTCGTCGCCATCCCGCGCTACGAATTGAAAGGAGCTGTCGGGGGAATCACTGCAGCGTACGCCGTTACGACGGCGGTGATGTGGCTGGGGTATCGCGCCCAACGCCTTCGAGTCTCCGCCGCGTAGCAGTAAGCGTTTCGACCGACAGGAGCGACTCAGATCAGGTACGATCTCGACCTCTCCATGGGCCTTTGGTGGCTCTTCTTAGCTGCCGCGTGGGTCGTGACGCAGCGGTGTGTTGGATACAGACAAGTGAACACGTTCACGCTGTTCTTGCCACTGCTGGTTGTCACGAACGGTCTGTTCGTCCCATGGTCAAGAGACCTCAATGCCGTGATTACCGGGTATGATCTCAGCGATAGCGCGTTTGCGAGCTTCTGGATCGCGCTCGGACTCATGTACGCCGCGATGCCGGTCGGCATTTGCCTCGCGAATCGCTTCAGGAATCCGGCTTTCGCCACGATACCAGTGTTGCTGACGACCACTCGAAACCCCGCCAATGCGCGCGTCTATATCGCGTTCGTCATCGTTCTGAGTGTCGTCTCCCTCGTACAGATATACGCCGCCGGGGTGCAGCTGGACTTGGTATCATACTTCACCGGATTCGAGAGCTTCAGCGAATACGTCGAGCATCGCTACCCGTTTGCTGCGGCGACTAGCGGCCCGGCGTTCTACCTGTACAACAGGCTGGCCTACGGCATCGCACCCCTCGCTTATGTGCTCATCTGGAATTGGCCTGGCTGGTCTCGCGCGTGGAAATGCCTGCTGCTAGCGTTGGTGGCTCTCACCGTGATCCAAAGTGGACACAAGGAGCCCCTGGTCCTCATCGGCGGCACGCTGGTGACGTCTTGGTACGCGATTCGGCAAGGGCTGCGTCTTACCCGCCGCTTCTACGTGCTCGTAACGAGTCTCGGGATCGTGATGGTCGTTGTGGTATTGCCGCTATTCTACATGACACAGGGCGTGGCCGAGTATGGTAGCGCCCTGTACTGGGGCGTCTATCGAGTCCTCGGTGAACCACTCCGAACCTTGCAGCTCTACTTCGAAGTATACCCGACCTATCACCCCCATTTGCACGGTATGAGTTCGCGTACAGTGGCCGCGCTAGTCGGAGCTGAGAATTATCTCACCGCCGGCCAATACATCCCCAACGTGTTCTTGGGGATCGAGAACACGACCTTCCCGGCGTTATTCATCGGAGACGCGTGGGCCGATTTTGGGTACGCGGGCGTGTTCACCTACTCGGTCTTCATCGGGTTTGTGTTACAGGTGTACAACGTGTGGTACTTCAGTCGCCCGGCCCGCTACCTCGAGGACACCGCCCTGCTACTGACGATTGCGATAGCGACGGAACACTTGTTCGCGAGCACGGTGTTTTCGGCGTTACTCACGTTTGGACTGGGAACCAGCCTTATTATGTATCTCGCGGTGCGTGGGGTGCGGCTCGCACGGCAGACGTCTCGGACCACGGCGACGGTGCGGGCGCTGCCCTGATGATTCGAGCGCGGAGGGGAGAGTCCAGGTGAGCCTGATACTTCATGTCCCATCGGCATCCCCACTCGTGTATCAAAGTTCTCGTATGCGCGGTCACACTGAATTCATGGCGTAGGTTGTGTTCATGAATCCACACGGGGAACCAGTCGGGGCTCCCGGGCAGGGAGGGCTCTGCATGATCGGTGCGTTCCCCCCCCCCGTGCACGGAGAGGCGGCCGTCAACCACTCGCTCCGTGACCGCCTTCGGAGAGCTGGTGTTCCCGTACGGACCGTCGACATCTCTCAGGGTGCCCTGGATAGGTCTTTGAGTGGTCGCGCGAGGCAGTTCGTGCGCGTGACTCACGGCCTTGCCCTGCTTGCCGTCCTGGGGCTGGGGAGGAAGCTCGGCGGTCTGTACATCGGCGTGTCCGGAGGGTACGGCCAGTTCTACGCCGTGCTTTTCGTGGCCGTGGCCCGCCTGTGTCGACTGAAGCTATTCGTGCATCACCATAGCTATGCCTACCTTCGGGAGCGTCGTCCGCTGACCCGGCTGCTGGTTGGAATCGGCGGTCCCACAACGACACACATTGTCTTGTGCGAGGAGATGAAGAACCGTCTGGAGGAACTGTACCCGCAGGCCCGCCGCGTTTACATAGTATCAAACGCAGCCTTCCTGCACGACGGAGCTGGCGTGGCTCGCGCACGGCCGCGCCATCATCTGCGAATGATCGGCTTCCTTTCCAACATCAGTCGTGCAAAAGGAATAATGGAGTTTCTCAATGTCGCAGCTCGACTCGCGACAACACATAGGGAGATTCGCGCCGTGGTCGCGGGCCCGTTCGAGTCGCCAGCGACGGAAGGGGCGGTCATGACGGTCCTCCGGAAGACCCCAGGAGTAGAGTATGTCGGACCCAAATACGATACTGAAAGGGACGCGTTCTACACGGACATCGACTTATTACTGTTTCCCAGTCGGCACGCCCATGAGGCCGAGCCGCTAGCGGTGCTTGAGGCCATGATGCACGGCGTGCCGGTGATCTGCTGGGACCGCGGATGCTTGCGGTCCATGATCGGCGATCGGTTTGGCCTCGTAGTGGCGGACGAGGCCGATTTTGTGGACGCTGCGACGACACAGATCACGTCCTGGCTCGCACAACCTGAGATCTTCAGGACCATCTCGGAGCGGATTGTTCAGGAGGTTGGCGACAAGACTGTTCAGGGAGCGGCGCAGCGGCAGGCGTTGATAGGCATGGTCATCCAGGCTGCGGCCAGCGCCTAGGCGAGTCCCCCGTGAAGAGTGGAAGAGCGTCGCTGCGCGATCCCGAGGGGCAGACGTGGTGGTCGACGCGGTTGTCTGTTCGCCGCTTTCCCGACTACGCCCGGCGATTGCTTCATTTGCCGAGCACTCTCTGGATGGAGCTGCGACACGGATTAGTGTTCGTGGAGCCCTGCTACTACCTGCGGCCAATTCTTGAGTCGACGAGCACGATCATCGACTGCGGACTGGGATGCGACGCCAACTTCTCTCAAGCCCTCATCTCGCGCTTCGGGGTGACGGCAATCGGGGTGGACCCGACCCATAGACATCGACGCCCATTAGAGGAGTTCGAGAGTCGGAGCGCTGGTCATTTCGTGTTCATGCCGTTTGCGATTGGAGCTGAAGCGGGGAGATCCGTGTTCCTAGAAAGCGAAGCGAACGAAAGTGGTTCGCTCTACAACGATCATGCGAATATCAGGCGCGATCCCATCGTGCAGTATGAGGTGGAGGTGATGACCCTCAGGCAAGTGCTCGGGCAGGCGCGAGATCGGCGAGTCGACCTCCTGAAGTTGGACGTCGAGGGAGCCGAGTATGGAGTGCTCGATGCGACCCCGGACGACGTGATTGAGGCAATCCCGCAGATCGTTATCGAGTTCCATCACAAGGTCGTGGATCGGTGGCATCACAGGGACACAAAGCGCCTCGTACGACGACTGCGCGCCTTGGGGTATTTGGTTCACAGCCGCGACTTATCGAACTACTTGTTCTTCAGACCAGCCCCTTGGCGATAGCGCATCGAGATGTACATTGATGCGCGCTTGCTTGGGTCGGCACCTTTGATGGCAACGGCATAGGGAGTGGGATCGTGGCGACGTTTTCTGTGGCTGGCAAGCTCAGCGCGAAGTACGACGATTACTACGACGGCACCATTACGGAGTGGCGGCGCCTTGGGGCCATTGGCAAGGCGGACAACATCGTGGCGCTCTGCCGAGAGCATCCGCACGCGACGGTTCTGGAAGTCGGGTTCGGCGACGGAGCGATTCTGAGACGCTTGGAGGGGCTCGGCTTTGGCGAGGCGATGCACGGGTTGGAGATCTCTTCGAGCGGCCTGGAAGCGATCCGCCGCGACCCGGTCCGGCTCTTGGTGGAAGCTCGCCTCTTCAATGGTTACGATATCCCATATGCGGACTGCGCGTTCGATCTAGCGATTCTGAGCCATGTCGTCGAACACGTCGAGCATCCGCGGCGGTTGTTGAATGAAGTTGGCAGAGTCGCCGCGCACGTCTTCGTCGAGGTGCCGCTGGAAGACGGGGCACGTTTGGCCAGGGACTTCGAGCCCAATGAAGAGGGGCACATCAACTTCTACTCCGAAAAGACGATCCGGCTTCTTCTCCAAACCTGTGGCCTTCAGATTCTTTCGACGGCTGTGACGAATCCTTCGCTAGCCATGTACCGCAGTCAATATGGTACGAAGGGAGTCGTTAGGTACTTGGTGAAAGGGGCGGCGCTGAAGACTGTTCCGGCGATTGCCAAGTGGATGTTTACCTATCACTGCTCGCTGTTGTGCAAGACTCTTCCTCGCGTCGCCATAGCGTGACTCCTGCGGAGTCGGGCCCTCGTCGCGGCGCGGACTCGCTGGCTTCGGTGGTTGACCGGGGTCCAGACGCCGGACCTGTTGAGATTCCTGTGCTGGGCTCTATCCATCTACTGCTGAGACACGCTCGTCTCGTGCTGCTCGCGTCGTTCCTCGCCCTCGCCGCCGTGGTTGCGTTGACCATCGCGCAGGGCCGCTTTTATACCTCGACCGCTTCCTTCACGCCGCAAACCAGGACAGTGCAATCAAACCTGTCAGGGCTCGCAGCGCAGTTCGGTTTCGCGCTGCCGGCTGTCGACGCGAGTCGCTCGCCGGCCTTCTACGCCGACTTGGTGCAGTCGCGTCAGATCCTAACGAGGGTGGTCGGGGCTCGCTACTCGGTTGCGCCGGACACAGATTCACTCGCCAAGACCCTGGTCGAACTGTGGACGCGGCAAGGGCGCTCGCTCGCGCTGAGGCAGGAGGCAGCCGTCAGGCGCCTGCGCCGCTCGCTGTCAGTGAACCTGGTGCAGCGGACTGGTGTGATTCGTGTTGCAGCAAGGGCGAATGACCCTGCTTTGGCGCAGCAGCTCGTGCGTCAGCTGCTCGCCGAGCTCAACACCTTTAACCTCGAAGCGCGACAGTCCCAGGCAACGATGGAGCGGCGCTTCACAGAGCAGCGTCTTGATCAGGCCCGACAGGAGCTCCGACAAGCAGAGGATCGACAGCAGCTCTTTCTGCAGCGGAATCGCGAGTTCGCCAGTTCTCCGCAGCTCAAGTTTGAGCAAGATCGGCTTGCCCGCGAGGTCATCATGCGGCAGCAGCTCTACACAACATTGTCTCAGGCGCTCGAACAGGCCAAGATCGAGGAGATCCGGGACACGCCGGTTATCACTGTTGTCGAGGCGCCCGACCTACCGGTGAGGCCCGATTCGCAAGGATGGGTGCGGAAGGGGTTCCTTGCCCTCCTGCTCGGCGGTTTGGTGGGATCCGCCATCGCGTTTGGCAAGGAGTTCCGGCCGAGGGTCAATGCGGCGCTGCAACGCGTAGCGTCGGAGCGCTGAGCGCCAAACCTAGCCAGCGACCCTGACCTGACGTCGCCCCACATACCATCGACGGTCCACGGCTGGACGCCTCGTGTCATTGCGCGAGGGCTTACGCCGGTGCGGCGACAGTCGATAGCCCTGGTGCAGATCCCGGTCGCCGGGTCTGCACCTGTGCCAGCACCCAGGGGTAGGTGCGCGCGATACCATCCTTTAGCGAGAACCGTGAGCGCCAGCCGATGGAATAGATCCGCTCGTTGCTGAAGTTGCTGGATTGCACACCCACCGGACCATTCACGTACTTGATGCGAATCTTCTTTGACGCCACATCGGCGACTGTCTTCACCAGCTGCGCCACCGATACGTACTCGGGGCTGCCAATATTCGCGGGGCCCTCGAGTGAGGATTGCGTGAGCCGATAGATACCGTCGACCATGTCATCGACGTAGGTGTAGGACCGGATCGCAGTACCATCCCCCCACACTTCGATCGTGCCACCGTGAGCCGCCTCGGCCACCTTGCGGCAGATGGCGGCGGGGGCCTTCTCGCGGCCACCCGTCCAGGTGCCCTCCGGGCCGTAACAGTTCTGGAACCGCGCGATGCGCACGGCGATACCGTATTTCCGGCCGAATGCCAACGCCACCCGCTCGGCGTACAGTTTTTCCCACCCGTATTCGTTATCAGGGAGCGCCGGGTAAGCACCTTCCTCGGTTAGCTCCGGCTCGCCGGGCTGCATGTCGCGGTAGATACACACGGACGAGGAAAAGAAATAGCGCTTGATCCCCGCTCGGGCGGCCGCGTGAATCATGTTGATGTTGACTAACGCACTGTTACGCATGATCTCGCACTCGGCAGAGTGGATGAACCCCATCCCGCCCATGTCCGCCGCCAGCTGGTAGACGACATCAAAGCCACCCGATTCGACGGACACCGCTGCTGCGCAGGCGTTCTGCTCCCGGAGATCCAGCACTTGAAAATCGTCGGCGGCGGTCGAGCTGAACTCCGGTTGCTTCAGATCCACGCCGCGGACCCAGCACCCCTCTTGCTTCAGCCGCTTGACGAGGTGACTCGCGATGAAGCCACCTGCTCCGCACACTAGTGCTCTTTTCATAGATGTTTGATCACATAAATGGTGGTTACCGCGCTCGCGACGATTTGCGCGATCGAGCCGAACAGCTGCACGTAGTTTGTGTGCTCCGTCGAGTCTCGCACCGGCACGAACACCTCCGACCCTGGCCCCGGCCTGGGATCGCTCGAGAACAAGAGCGCTCGTTTTCTCGTCCGCACCTCACCGTTGGCGTACTTGACGCTCACCTTTCCCTTGGACGCGCGATTGCTGAACCCGCCCGCCCCCTCGAGATCAGAGTTCAGCCCCGCCCCCTTCTCTCACCTCACGCCCCCGGGCGAGTTTTCCGCGCCCCCCCACTT
>Ga0066709_100002901_pt1 | contig 12818 bp, 11 predicted proteins | sample GraSoiAngelo_158_FD_79665 | JGI IMG/M metagenome (GOLD analysis project Ga0066709, IMG submission 79665) | Grasslands soil microbial communities from the Angelo Coastal Reserve, California, USA - 14_1009_16_30cm | ecosystem: Environmental > Terrestrial > Soil > Grasslands | place: USA... | reverse complement strand
CCGACGTTCGTGTCGGCGCTCTGCACCCGCTGCAGACGTTCCCGTCAGGGGAGAGCGACCCCGCTCGTCTCCATGGAGCGTGGGCCGCGGTCAGCGGTGTGCCCGAGGTCGCCGACCTCGCGGTCGAACTGGGAATGCAGCCCTTCGTCGTGGACGACCCGTCGCGCGCCTGCTATCACGCCGCCGCTTCGATTGCCTCCAATCACCTTGTCGCGCTGCTCGCACAGGTCGAACGCCTGGCGGCGGCGACTGGAGTTCCATTCGAAGCGTTCCTGCCGCTCGTGCGGGCGGCGGTCGACGCGGTCGCGGAGCGCGGCGCTGCCGAAGCGTTGACCGGTCCTGTGGCGCGCGGCGATGTCGGAACTGTGACGCGCCATCTCACGGCGCTTCGCGACGACGAACGCGAGCTGTATCGCGTCCTCGCCGACGCGGCCCGCCGAATTGCCGGTCGCGACGACCCTTCGCTCACATCACTGCTCGGCACCGCGAGCGCGGCCGACTCACGAGCGGAGACCACGTGATCACGATCGCCGAGGTCGACGACGTGCGGTCGCTCTGTGACGCGGCGCGCGCCGACGGCAGGTCCGTTGGGCTCGTGCCGACAATGGGCGCATTCCACGCCGGGCATTGCTCGCTGATGCGTGCCGCTCGCCGCGATTGCGACCTCGTCGTTGTCAGCCTCTTCGTGAACCCGACGCAATTCGGACCCAGCGAGGATCTCCAGGCATATCCGCGCGACGCCGGAGGAGATGCCGCCCGGGCGATTGCCGAGGGTGTCGACGTTCTCTTCACTCCGTCGTCCGTGGCCATGTACCCGGAGCCGATGCGAACGACGGTGCAGGTCGCGGGCCTCACTGACCGCTTGTGTGGCGCCAGCCGGCCTACTCATTTTGCCGGCGTGACCACCGTCGTAACGAAGCTCCTGTCGATCGTCGGTCCGTGCCGGGCCTACTTCGGCCGCAAGGACGCGCAGCAGCTGGCGGTGATCCGGCGCATGGTCCGTGACCTGAATTTGCCGGCCGAGATCGTCGGTTGCCCGCTGGTGCGCGACGCGTCGGGGTTGGCGATGTCGAGCCGCAACGCGTACCTCACGGCAGAAGAGCGTGCCGACGCGTTGGTGCTCGCGTGGTCGCTCTTCGGCGCGTGCGAGGCGATCGGCGAGGGGGAGCGGGATGCGGTGCTGATCCGCTCGCGGCTCGCCGACGCGATTGCGTCACGGCCTACGGTTCGTCTGGACTACGCCGAGGTAGTCGACGGCGAGAACCTCGACGTCGTGGATCGGATCGAGGGGGAAGTGCTGCTCGCGGTCGCCGCGTTCGTCGGGCGCACGCGGTTGATCGATAATGCAACCGTCAGGGTCGACGGAGATCACGTCGAGGCCGAACTCGGCGTCGTGTCCGTTGCGGGCCGGCCGCCCACACCCCGCGGTGCCTTCGCAGGCTGTCCGTGAGTTCGCTCACCACGCAAGGAGCATAAGGAGAGACCGGTGCGGCGGAGGATGATGAAGTCGAAGATCCATCGGGCGACGGTGACCGACGCCAACCTCGATTACGTCGGCTCGATCACGCTTGACCCCGCGCTCATGGAGCTGGCCGACATCCGCGAGTTCGAGGCGGTGCACGTCCTCGACATCGACAATGGTGCGCGCTTCGAGACCTACGCCATGCGCGGCGAAGCCGGCGATGTCGTGCTCAACGGCGCGGCCGCACGTCTCGTACATTGTGGCGACAAGGTCATCGTGCTCACCTACGCCGACTACGAAGAGTCGGAGCTCGAGGAGTACGCGCCGAAGATCGTGCACGTCGACGGTCGGAACCGGCCGACGGAACCGAAGTTCGAGGCAATCGCGCGACAGCTCGGCGATCTGACCGCGTAAAGGTGCAAAGCCCGCTGTAGCTGCGGCTTCCTGCGATTTAGGCTGGAACGATGTCGAGCGCAGCCGATAGCAATCTTTCGACGTGCGACGTCCTGGTGCTCGGCAGCGGGGTCGCGGGACTCTCGGCGGCGGTGCATGCCGCCCGCGCGGGACTCTCGGTGCTCGTCCTCACGAAGGCGGAACTCTCGCTCTCCGCAACCAACTACGCCCAGGGTGGCGTCGCCGCGGCGCTCGGCGACGAAGACGACTCGCCCGCGCTCCACGAGTCCGACACGCTCGCCGCCGGCGCCGACTTGTGCGACGTCGATGCAGTACGGGTGCTCACGACCGAAGGTCCCATGCGGGTCCGTGAGCTCATCGCGATGGGCGCGGCGTTCGATCCCGGCTCGGAAGCCGGCGGCTTTCATCTGACACGCGAGGGCGGCCACTCGGTCGCGCGCGTCGTGCATGCGGGGGGCGACGCCACCGGGGCCGAGATCGAACGAGCACTGTCGGCCGCGGTGCACGCCACGGACGCTCGGGTCCGCGAGGGGTGGTTTGCGCTCGACCTGCTCGTCGAGCACGGACGCGCCGTCGGTGTGCGCGCGCTCGATCCCTCGCGCCAAGCGGTCGAGGTACGCGCGCGACACACGATCGTCGCGACCGGCGGCGCGGGCCAAGCGTTCGCCGTCACGACCAATCCCGGGGTGTCGACCGGCGACGGCATCGCGATGGCGTTGCGAGCGGGCGTCGCCGTCGCGGACGTCGAGTTCATGCAGTTCCACCCGACCGCACTCGACCACCCGTCGATGCCGCGCCCGCTCCTCTCGGAAGCGCTACGCGGCGAGGGTGCCGTCCTCCGCGACGAAGATGGCCGAGCCTTCATGGCCGACGAGCACCCAATGGCTGACCTCGCGCCGCGCGACGTCGTCGCGCGCGCCATCACCCGACGACTGAACGAGCGGGGCCTGAGTCACCTCTGGCTCGACGCGACCGCGGTGGAGAGCTTCCCCACGCGCTTCCCGACGATCTGGCGCATTTGTCAGACGGTCGGGCTCGACCCGACGCGCGAATGGCTCCCGGTCGCACCCGCCGCCCACTACCTGTCCGGCGGCATCTGCACCGATCTCGACGGGGCTTCGACGCTGCCCGGATTGTGGGCCTGCGGCGAGGCCGCCTGCTCGGGCGTCCACGGCGCGAACCGGCTGGCGTCGAACTCGCTGCTCGACGGGCTGGTGTTCGGCGCCCGCACCATCGAAGCCATCCGGCGCGGCAAGGACCAGCCCGACGAGACCGGTGTCTTGCGCGGCGTGCGGGTCCCGCCGCCAGGCCCCCTGCCTCCTTCCTCCACCGAAGCGGGCCCGACGACGCGAGATGAGCTCCAGCGCGTCATGACGCGCGAAGCCGGCGTGTTGCGCGACGCGGCCAGCCTGGAGCGCGCCGCGGCTGCACTCGCCGCCGCGTCGCCGGCCGATCTCGAAGTCCGAAACCTCGTCGCGGTGAGCACGGCGCTGGTTCGCGCGGCGACCCGGCGCGAGGAGTCGCGCGGGACTCACACGCGCGTCGATTTTCCCGAGACGTCGCTGGCCCTGATGGGCCGGTTCGTGTTCACGGGCGGGCCCGAACCCGAGTTGGTCGAGCTCCGGGCGTCGTCACCTCTGTGATGACCTCGTTCGACCCGCCGTTCTACGCGGTTCGCGACGTCGTGACGCGCGCGCTCGCCGAGGACCTCGGGGTGCTCGGCGACCTCACCGCCGTGCTGGTTCCCCCTGACGCCCACGCGGTGGCGGAGATTGTCGCTCGCCACGACGGCGTCCTTGCCGGCGCCGCGAGCGCAACCGAAGTGTTCAGGCAGGTCGATCCGGATGTGACCGTCTCGTGGTCGGTGACCGACTCCGAACGGGTGAACCGCGGAACGGCGGCCGCTCGGATCGAAGGGAACCTGCGCTCGATCCTCACCGCCGAGCGAACCGCACTCAACTTCCTGTGTCACCTGTCGGGCATTGCCTCTGCCACCCGCGGCTTCGTCGATGCCGTCAGCGCGTGCGGGACCGCGAAGATTTGGGACACCCGAAAGACGTTGCCCGGTTTGCGAGCGCTCGAGAAGGCGGCAGTCCGAGCCGGCGGCGGTGTCAACCATCGCGGGTCGCTCTCGGACATGGTCCTCGTAAAGGACAACCATCTCGCGGGGCTCGGGATCACGGAGGCAGTCGCGCGCGCCCGAGCGCACTGGCCCGGCCGAGGCGTCGAGGTGGAGTGCGAACGGCTCGACCAAGTCCGCGAAGCCGCGACCGCCCGAGCCGACCTCGTAATGCTCGACAACATGACGCCCGACCAGGTGGCCGAAGCGGTGGCGATCGTGCGCGCCGGCGCGCCGGCGATCCTCGTCGAGGTGTCCGGCGGGGTCACGCTCGATACCGTCGCGGCCTACGCTGCGGCCGGCGTCGACCTGATCTCGACGAGCGCCATCACTCAGTCGGCGCCCGCCTTGGACCTCGGGCTCGACGTCACGAGCGTCGTCGAACCCTGAAGACGGACATGCTGCTCTGCATCGACACTGGGAACACCCAGACCGTGATCGGGCTGTTCGACGGCGGCGCGCTGGCCGACCACTGGCGGATCGCGACCGTCGCCGACCGCACCGCCGACGCGCTCGCGTTGATGATCCAGCAGTTCCTCGGGTTCCACGGGTTCGACCCTTTCCTGGTGCGCAACCGGAGCGATGAGCCCGCCGGCGGCGCCCACATCACCGGTGTCGCCATCGCCTCGGGCGTGCCCCGAGTCACCGCGGAGCTTCGCCGGATGACGGAGCGCTACCTCGGCTTGCACGCGCTGGTGCTCGAACCGGGCGTGCGCACCGGCATGCCGATCCTCTACGACAATCCCAAGGAGGTCGGCGCGGACCGCATCGCGAACGCAGTGGCGGCGTACGAGCTCTACGGCGGGCCGTCCATCGTCGTCGACTTCGGTACCGCCAACACAGTCGAGGCCATTTCCGAGAAGGGCGAGTACCTCGGTGGCGCGATCTTCCCCGGAATCGAGATCTCGATGGACGCGCTGTTCGAACGCGCCGCGGCGTTGCGGCGGGTGGAGCTCGGCCCGCCGAAGCACGTCATTGGGAAGTCGACCGTCGAATCGATCCAGTCGGGATCGCTCTACGGATTCGCGGGCCAGGTCGACGCGATCGTCGACCGCTTCCAGGTCGAGCTCGGTGAATGCGCGATCGTGTCGACCGGCGGACTCGCGGAAGCGATCATGCCGTTTTCGCGCACCATCCAGCACTACGAGCCGTGGTTGACGTTGCAAGGCCTGCGCATCATTTTCGAGCGCAACCAGTGACGGACCCGCCCGGAGGCGAGCGCGAGCGTCGCCTGCAAAAGCTCGATGCCCTGCGCGCCGCGGGCACCGACCCCTACCCCGTCCGGTTCGACCGGACGCACACCGCCGAGCAGCTCCACCAACGGTGGGACGGCATCGCTGCCGGCGCAGAGACGGGCGACCCCGTGCGGGTCGCGGGACGCATTCTCCTGCTGCGCCGTCAGGGAAAGCTGACCTTCGCCACCTTGCGCGACAGCACCGGCACGGTGCAGCTCTTCGTGTCGCGCGCCGACGTGGGGGAAGCAACCCACTCCCGGTTCGACGATCTCGACCTGGGCGACTGGATCGGCGTCAGGGGCGAGGTCATGAAGACGCGTAAGGGCGAGCTCTCGGTGAAGGTGCAGTCGTTCGAGTTGCTCGCCAAGGCCCTGCGACCGCTTCCCGACAAGTGGCACGGCTTGGCCGACGTCGACACGCGATTCCGCCAGCGTTACGTGGATCTGATTGCCAACGACGAAGCGCGGCGCGTCTTCGCGGTGCGGTTTGGGGTGGTTGCGGAGCTGCGGCGTTTCCTGAGCGAGCGCGGCTTCGTCGAGGTCGAGACGCCCGTGTTGCACCTGCAAGCCGGCGGGGCCGCGGCGCGCCCGTTCGTGACCCATCACAACGCGCTCGATATGCCGCTCCGGTTGCGGATTGCGTTGGAGTTGCACCTCAAGCGTCTGTTGGTCGCGGGCTACGAGCGGGTCTTCGAGATCGGCCGCGTCTTCCGCAACGAAGGACTGTCGACGAGGCACAACCCCGAGTTCACGATGCTCGAGCTGTACGAGGCCTACGCCGACTACACGGACATGATGACGCTCACCGAAGAACTCGTTTCGTCGTGCGCGCGGGCGACCGTCGCGACGACCGTCGTGAACGTCGACGGCCGCGAGATCGACCTCGCGCCGCCGTGGCCGCGGCGCACCATGCTCGACCTCATCGAGGAGTACGCGGGACGGCGCGTCCATCCCTCGCAACCGATCGCGGAGCTGGGCGCGATCTGCGACGAGCTCGGGGTGGCGCGCGAACCCGACTGGGGATCGGGGAAGCTCGTCTTGGAGCTCTACGAGAAGTTGGTGGAACCGAACCTGGTCGGTCCGGTCTTCGTCCTCGACTATCCCCGGGAGGTATCGCCGCTGGCGCGCGTCCATCGGGACGATCCCGCGCTCGTGGAGCGGTTCGAGCCGGTCGTGCTCGGACGCGAGATCGGCAACGCGTTCAGCGAGCTCAACGACCCGATCGATCAGCGGGAGCGTTTCGAGGCCCAGGCGGCGCTGGCGGACGCGGGGGACGAAGAGGCGCACGGCGTCGACGAGGACTACGTCCGCGCCCTGGAGTACGGGCTCCCGCCGTGCGGCGGACTGGGGATCGGCGTCGACCGCCTCGTGATGTTGATCGCGGGCGTCTCGACCATCCGCGAAGTGATTCTGTTCCCTCATCTGCGGCCCGAAGGCCCCGACGAGGAGCGCTTCGCCTTCTGATGGCCGGGTATCACGCCGATGAATCACCCATGACCGTAACGTCGAGGCACGACGAGGCGATCGAATAGCTAAGTACCGCATCCGCGGACCAAGGGATTGGGGGAGACCTTGAGACGGGTGCTCGTGACTGGCATGGGTGGCCATCTCGGTACTCGCGTGTCGCAGCTTCTCGAGCAACGCGCGGACGTCGCCGAGATCGCCGGTTTCGACGTCGCACCCCCTCGCCGTCGCCTACGCCGCGCCACGTTCAAGCTGTTCCGCGCGGGAGACGGTGAACGGATGCGCGGATTCGTGCGCGAGTTCGCCCCCACGGACGTCGTCCATTTCGGGGTGCACGAGCCGGGTGAACGGGTCGGGGCGCGCGACGCCGGGCTCGGCGACGCCGATGCGCTCGACGTGCTGATGGCCGCGGTCGGCTCCGGCGCGCTCGAGCGGGTGGTGCTTCGCAGCGGCATCGAGATCTACGGCCGTGGGCGGCGGCATCCCAAGTTTCCGGCCGAGGACGCGCCGCTCGCGCCCACGACTCCATACGGCCGCACGCTGCTCGCCGTCGAGGAAGCGGCAGCGCGTATCGGAGCCGAGCTCGACGTCGCGGTGTGCGCATTGCGGCTCGCGCCGGTCGCCGCGTCGCACACGCCGAGCCCGGTCGCGCGAGTCCTTCGGCTGCCGGTCGTCCCCGTGCCGGCGCTGGCGGATCCTTCCTTCCAGCTGCTGCACACCGACGACGCGGCGCGCGCGGCGGTCCAGGCGCTCGATCGCGAGATCGACGGTCCGGTGAACGTGGTGGGTGCCGGCGTGACGAGCCCCTGGCAGGCGGCGCGCCGCGGTGGGCGTATCCCCATCCCGGTTTGGGGTCCCGGCTGGGCTGCGGCGGCCGCCGCGGCGGCGACCGCCGGTGCTCCCGCACCCCCGCAGGTGCTCGAGCTGTTGCGATGGGGCCGCTGTGCGGACGGCGGGCGCGCGACCGAAGTGTTGGGGTTGCCGGTGGTAAAAGCAACGCTGGAGGTCCTCGCCGATCTTCACGAGTGGGCGAGCGTCACTCCCATCCGTACTGCGGTCGAGAAAGTGGCATGACGTGAAGTACGCGCAAGCCGACGACGGCGTCGTCGTCCCGTACGACGTCTTCGGCCGTCGGACCGCGCCCGCAGTTCTCATGATCCAGGGACTCGGCACCGACTCGCGCGGCTGGGCCGTGCAGCGTCTCACGTTCGGCCGGCGCTACCGGTGCGTCGCGGTCGACAATCGTGGTTCGGGCGAGTCGAGCGACGCGCCGCGGCCGCTGTCGCTGCTCACGATGGCGGAGGACGCCGTCTGTGTGCTCGATGCCGAGGGCATCGAGCGAGCGCACGTCGTCGGCGCGTCCATGGGCGGCGTGATCGCGCAGATTCTGGCGGTGGCTCATCCCGAGCGGGTGGACGGCCTGGTGCTCGCCTGCACCTCCTGTCGCCACCACGAATGGCGCCGTGAGTTGTTCACCGAATGGCGCTCGCTCGTGCTCGAGCGGGGCATGAGCGCTCTCGCCACCGACGGGCTCCGGTGGTTGATTGGCCCGCGGCTTCACCAGCGGTTCGGCCGCTGGCTCGACCTGCTGGCCCGGATACTCATGCAAGCGTCACCCGAGGGTTTTGCCGCGCAGATCGACGCGCTACTCAACGCGTCCGATGATCTTCGGTTCGAATTGGCCGCGATCCATACACCGACGCTGGTGGTGACCGGTTCGCAAGACGCACTGACGCCGATCGGCGACGCCGAAGAGCTCTTGGAGCTGATAGACGGCGCGCAGTTCGCCGAACTGCGCGGCGCGGCCCACGGGATGATGGTGGAGCAACCGAGCGCGTTCAACGCCACGGTGCTCGGCTTCCTCGAGGAGGTCGAAGCGCGGCGACCTACGGGAGACGTCGCGCGCCGCGCCTCGTGAGGCTGGGCGGGGCCCTCATATGGGTGACGGTGCTTGCGATCGCGGCGGTCGCGACGTCCCACGGTGCCGGTTCCGAGCTCGCGCTGGTGACGAGCGCGTCCGCCGCGAACGCGCGGGCCGGTTCGCCAACGTCGCCGTTCGTGCTCGTGATCGGCGACTCGAACTTGTTCCTGGCTGACGCCAAAGTGCGCGAAGAAATCCGCTCCGTCGGGCTCCAGCCGGTCATGTTCGAGGCCAGCGGGAAGGGCCTGAAGGACGAGGACACTCTGTTCTTGCCACGGCTTCCCGCGTTCGTCAGCGGGGGCAATCCCGCAGCCGTGGTCGTCGCGCTCGGCGCCAACGACGCGCCGGATCCGGCGAACAGCTCCACCTTTGCGGCGCGTCTCGACAAGCTCATGCCCCTGTTCGGTGACCGGCCGGTGATCTGGCTCACGCATACGACGAAGCGGCCGGAACCGGCAGGGAGCGGCGCTGTTGCCGTGAACACGGCGATTCGCGATGCCCCATCGCGCTGGCCAAACCTGCACGTCCTCGACTTCGGGGCAACCCTCGACGAACATCCGGCGTGGATCGACACCGACCACCTTCACTTGAAGGCAGACGGTCAGACCGCGTTCGCGTCCGCCATTGTCCGCGAGGTCGAACGGGTCTTGAAACGATCATGAGTCGGGGCGCGCAAACGACGGTATGCGTGAATCGCGATTCCCGCGATCACCAGGTTCCGAACCCAGTACATGACCTGGGCCAGCAGGCGGTCTGACTGCGACGGCGGATACGACACCGACGCAATGATGGTGACGATGATCACGGCGAGGGTGAGGCGCTCCGTCTTGACGTCACCGTCGTTGCGGGCGATCGCTACCCACGGCAGCAACCAGACGATGAACTGAGGTGACAGCAGGGTCGCGGTAGCCAGAACCGCGGCCACGACGCCGGCCGCGGGGATCCCCGTCTCGTCGATGTTGTCGCCGCGGCGGCGCGAGCGCGCGAACGCGGTGGCAACCGTCGCCGCGGCGGCGAGCATCGCGACGGCGAGGATCAACCCGAACACCGTGCCGGGCGTACCGACGCGCCAGGATCCCGCCTCGAAGCGCATGGGGCCCGAGTCGAACAGCGCGAGCGCGACGCCGGGGAGGCTCTCGACGTGCCACCCGCGCGCACCTCGGAACGTGATGACCTGCCAGAGCGCGTCCGGCCCGCTGACCACCATCCACATCAGCGCACCGACGGCGCCCGTGCCGACGGCCCAGCGCACCGCGCGCCAGCGCGCGCTCGCGATCCACAAGACGACGAGAACGGCAGGCCACAGTTTGAACAACCCGGCGATGCCGAGCACGGCGCCGCCGAGTCGCTCCCGTTTTCGGTGCACCAACGCGACCGCTGCCAGCGCGATGGCAACCGCGACCACGTCGAGCTTCGTCAAGACGAGCGGCAGAAGCGGCGCGCTCAGCACGAGATACGACACCACTGCCTTGCGCCCCCACAGCCCGAGCATCAGCGCGCACCCGAGATCCGCGACGAGATTGACGAGGATGAGGCGATCGACGAAGGCCGGAAAGCTCCCGTCATCGAGGACCTTGCTCGTGACCACGAGCGCAGGCGGGTACTCGACCTCGAAGTCGCGATACGGCTCTCCTGGCGCGATGGCGATCTTGTGAAAGCGCGCCGCGTCAGACCGTTCGGCAAAGGTGCCTGTGTGCAACGAGTCGTCCGCCAGCAACACCGTAGCCAGCAACACATGCAGCGCGACTAATCCAATAACGACGAGCCGCGCCATGACCTGATTTCGGCTTGCTCGAGCACGTGCTGAAGCGGCAACGGAACCAATCGCCTCGCCAGCCTCGTGCTGAGTTCGTCCCAGGAGGGCGAGCCGGAGGCGTGTCCTGGGGCTCGCCACCCAGTCCGGCGGACGGTCGACCGAGCTAGCTACTCCGGTCGACCAAACCGTCTACGAGCCGACGGAGGCTGGCACGCGCGTCGCGGTCCAGACGCTCGGCTCCGTCCAACGCCTCGCGTGCCTTGACCGCGTGGTCGCGGGCGACCGCGAGCGCGGCGTCGATTGCGCCATTGCTCATCGCGATCGCGCGGGCCGTTTGGAATGAGTCCGGGCTGAGGGGCCGTCCCAGCAGTTCGCGCAGGGCGTCGCTCTCGGAGAGCGCATACAGCACCGGAAGGGTGTATACGCCCTCGACGAGATCCTGGCCGGCGTGCTTGCCGAGTCCTTGGTCGGTGCCCGTCAGGTCGAGGCAGTCGTCGACGATCTGGAAGCACATGCCGAGATGGTGCCCGTAGCGTGCGAGGGCGTCGAGGGTGGGCGCGTCGCCGTCGCACACCATGCCGCCAACCCGGCACGAGGTGCCGAACAATGCTGCGGTTTTGCCTTCGATCGCCGAGAGGTAGTGCTCGATACTGCGATCGACGTCGAAGAGGTGTTGCAGTTCGAGCACTTGGCCCCGGCACAGCTCGCCGATGGTCCAGGCAAGGAGCGACGCGACCTCGGCTCCGAGTGAGGACGCCAGCGCCGATGCCCGGGCGAGCAGGTAATCACCGGCGAGGATCGCGACGATGTTGCTCCACCGGGCGTTGACCGAGGGGACCCCGCGCCGAGTCTCCGCCTCGTCGATGACGTCGTCGTGATAGAGCGAGCCGGTCTGCACGAGCTCACACGCGACGGCGCCGGTGATGGCCTCGTCGGGAACCGGTTCGGTGCTCGAACCGGCGGCGTAGGCCGCGCAGAGCGTGAGGGTGGGGCGGACGCGCTTGCCGCCGGCGTCGATCAGGTGGGTGGCGACCTCGGCCAGAAAGCGGTCCGAGCTGGCAACGGCGACGCGCAGGGCAGTCTCGACCCGCGCGAGGTCGCTGCTGAGCGGCGTGAGCTCGAGCGACTCCAGAGTCTCCATCGCCGCCCTCCTTCTCGGGTCACGCTACCCGCCACCGTTGGGAGCGAGTCCATCGGAGCGCCGGCGGTTCGCCTGCCGGCCTGGGCGAGCGGGCGCTCGGAACATGTGAGGCGCGTTGTGGGTTGAAGCACAGCGTTGATGGAGCGGTCGCCGGGTATGAATTCGGTGACTTCTCGATGAACTCAGGCCGAGGGCCCAACCGCCCGAAAAAGGATGCTACGGAACCCGTGTGTCCCGGTTCGCTGCCCGGGGCCCGCAGGGGACCGCCGGGTAGACTCGATTCAAGGCGTCCGGGCTCCCCGGCTGAGACGAACAAAGCACGGAGAACCAAGAGAGCAAGCCGGAGCGAACCGAGAGAGGCGGATGGATGTTCGAGCGCTTCACCGACCGAGCCCGTCGAGTGGTGGTGTTGGCTCAAGAGGAGGCGCGCCTCCTCAACCACAACTACATCGGCACTGAGCACATCCTGCTCGGGCTCATCCACGAAGGTGAAGGCGTTGCCGCCAAGGCGCTCGAGTCGCTCGGCATCTCGCTCGAGGCCGTGCGCGCCCAAGTCGAGGAGATCATCGGTCACGGTGGGCAGGCCCCGTCCGGCCACATTCCCTTCACTCCGCGCGCGAAGAAGGTGCTCGAGCTCTCCTTGCGCGAAGCACTCCAGCTCGGGCACAACTACATCGGCACCGAGCACATCCTCCTCGGTCTGATCCGTGAGGGCGAAGGAGTCGCGGCACAAGTCCTCGTCAAGCTCGGCGCCGACCTTTCGCGCGTGCGCCAGCAGGTGATCCAGCTCCTCTCGGGTTACGGCGCCGGCAAGGAGGGCGTCACGCAAGGCGGTGGCGCGCAGGAGCCGCAGCAGAGCGGTTCGCTCGTCCTCGACCAGTTCGGACGCAACCTCACGCAGCTCGCGCGCGAAAAGAAGCTCGATCCGGTCATCGGCCGCGAGAAGGAAATCGAGCGCGTGATGCAGGTGCTCTCGCGCCGCACGAAGAACAACCCGGTGTTGATCGGAGAGCCGGGCGTCGGTAAGACCGCCATCGTCGAAGGGCTCGCGACCGACATCGTCGGCGGTGACGTCCCCGAGACGCTCAAGGGCAAGCAGCTCTACACCCTCGACCTCGGTGCGCTGGTCGCGGGATCGAGGTACCGCGGTGACTTCGAGGAGCGTCTGAAGAAGGTGCTCAAGGAGATCCGGACGCGCGGCGACATCATCCTCTTCATCGACGAGCTGCACACGCTGGTCGGTGCGGGCGCGGCCGAAGGCGCGATCGATGCCGCCAGCATCCTCAAGCCGATGCTGGCGCGCGGTG
>Ga0066709_100002900_pt1 | contig 12824 bp, 5 predicted proteins | sample GraSoiAngelo_158_FD_79665 | JGI IMG/M metagenome (GOLD analysis project Ga0066709, IMG submission 79665) | Grasslands soil microbial communities from the Angelo Coastal Reserve, California, USA - 14_1009_16_30cm | ecosystem: Environmental > Terrestrial > Soil > Grasslands | place: USA... | reverse complement strand
TTTTTTCGCTACACCGAACAGCGCGTGTCAGTGGTTAATCCGATTGGCGAAGTTGGATTCACCGAAGGCGGTTCGACCGGCAGGAACTATGGCGGGAGCTGGGTGCACATCTTTCGGCCAAGCTTGGTTCTTGATTTGCGCGCCGGTTATGCGGGCCGGCCTGCCGTGGATGCCGGTCAACAGAATCAGAATCCACTGGGGCTCGACCCTTTGAACCAGCTCGGCTTTAAAGACATCGATAAGTTCTCAGGCATCCTTTTCAGACTCAACACCAACGAGTGGATTGCCGGCGGCAGCAGCGATTTCGGTATTCGCGGAGCGGCGCCCAGGGAGAACCCCAATTGGAGCGTTACACCCAACATTGTCTGGCTCAAGGGGAGGCACAACTTCAAGATAGGTGCTTGGTTTATCGATTCCCAGCGAATACAGATGAACACGTTCCAAAGATACAGCTTTGGGGACGGCCAAACAGGCCTTGGAAACAGCAGTACCGGGCTATCGCTGGCCTCGGCTCTGTTGGGTTTGCCAAGCAACGTAGGTGGCGAGTTGCCCGTCTCAGGATCGGGCCCCGTGAAGTACAAGTATGCCGCCTGGGCCGGATACCTGCAGGACGAATGGAAGGTGCGAGCGAGGCTGACTCTCAATTTTGGCTTGCGGTATGATTATTTGACTCAACCACAGACACTGGATGGCCGACTGTGGAATGCCTTGGATCTATTCCGCCAGCAATGGATCATCGGGGCCACAGCCATGCCTCCGCTGTGTAGCGTAGCCCCACAAGCGCCGTGTATTCCGGATGGGGCGCCGCTTTACACGCCCACAACTACGCCAACTTGTAACAACACCTCGATTCCCTGTGATTTTACCAAGGATGCGCACTTCAACAACGTGATCGTGGCGGGCCAAGCCTTTTTCTCGCCGCCGCCCGTGAAGGACAATTGGGGGCCTCGCATCGGCGCGGCGTTGCAACTGAGTCAGAAAACAGTCATTCGTGGGGGCTACGGGCTCTATTGGGATACGCTCGCGGGCAGAGGTCAGGCCGCACAGAACGTTCTCGAGAAGGCGGTATGGCCGGGCGCCCTGGCCCTTAACGGCGATTTCAACGGGAACAATCTGAGTCCCACCCAACTGAAAACAATCGACCGGATCCAGGGAACCTTCGCAAATTCGCTGCCGGCAGCAACCCCCTGGACCAGCGGGAGTTTTTTCGTCGCTCCCACCTACAAGGATCCCTACTCGCAGCAATGGAATGTTGAAATCCAGCGGGAGTTCACTCCGAATCTGATGTTCTCCGCCGCTTATGTGGGCAGCAAGAATGGACGCCTGGACTTCGAAGGGAACGCCAACGCTGCGAATCAGGCCTCGCCGAACAACACTTGCGCGAAAACGGACACGGCTTGCAACAACGCATACATTGCTTCCATAGACAGCCATCGACTTATGCCCTGGGCGACTTCGGGAATAACCTATGCCCAGAGCATTGGCTACTCGAATTACAACGCGCTGGAAACCAAGGTCCAGCGGCGGTTTGCCAATGGCTTGATCTCCCTTCTGTCATACACGTTTGGAAAATCCATCGACACGAGCAGCGGCTACTTCAATGTCGAGAATGGTCCGCAAGGTGCTTCAAGCGTCCAAAACTATTTTGACTTGAGTTCCGCTCGGGGCATCTCCGGGTATGACATCAAGCATTTTGTGTCTTGGGCTACTGTCTATGAGCTTCCTGCGGGGAAAGGCAAGAGATGGCTTCGGAGCGGGCCTGGGTCGTGGATCCTGGGTAGCTGGCAGGCAAATTATATTTTCCAAGGCCGGTCCGGCCAGCCGTACGGTCTGATCGTGCCGGGCGATGTCGCCAACCTCAAGGGCTCTGGTGGAATGGGAAGCAATGGCCCGAGCGATTATGCCCGGCCCAACATGATCGCCGATCCCTTTCAGCCTGGCCCGGTTCCCGCAAATCCGAACCCCAAGTGCCAGACAACTATCTCGCAGGGTGGACTAGCCGCGGACGCCACCCACACTGCCCAGACGTGGTTCAATCCTTGCGCTTTTGCCGCTCCCTCCGGAGCATTTGGAAATCTCGGGAAAAACCCGTTCCGAGGTCCTTCGGTGTTTAATATGGATTTCTCCATGTTTAAGAGCGTCCCCTTGCGTAACGAAGGATGGAATCTGCAACTTCGCTTCGAGGCCTTCAACATCTTTAACATCCAGAATTTAGACGCCCCAGGAGTCGGTAGCGGGAATTCAGTGCGCGTCGGTAACGCCAGCGCAGGATCGATTACCACGCTCGCTGTTCAGCCTCGCCAGTTGCAATTCGGGTTGAGGCTCGCTTTCTAGAGTCGCCTTGGGATTCCCTTGGCCAGCTGGACGGTCGTCACCACTGCCGCCCTGGCGGGCCGGGGAACAAGCAAGAATTCATCAATAGAGGTATCGACCGAATGACAAAAAACAAGACGTCACGCCGGGATTGGATGATTGAAAGCGGCTCCGTCCTGGCGGCCGCGACGCTCAGTTCCGCCCTGGGTTTCAGGCAAGCATCCAACCCGGCGCAGGCTGCGACGGCCCCGTCCGACAGTGATGCCGACCGTCAGCGCCGGATGAAGTGGTGGCACGAGGCGCGCTTCGGCATGTTCATCCACTGGGGACTGTATAGCGTCATCGGCCGCCATGAGTGGGTCATGGAAAATGAGGGCATTCCCGTTTCCGAATACGCTCCGCTCGCCAAGCAGTTAAAACCCAAACCATTTCCTGCACGCGAGTGGGCCAAGATCGCGCGTGGAACCGGCATGCGCTACATGGTGATGACCACCAAGCACCACGAAGGTTTTTGCCATTTTGATACCAAGACCACCGATTACTGCTCGCCCAAACAAGGGCCGGGCCGAGATCTCGTTCGTGAATATGTGGACGCCGCTCGTGCCGAAGGCATGCGTGTGGGCTTTTATTATTCACTGATGGACTGGCACCATCCCGACGGCGCTCGCTGCGCCACCGACGAGGCGGCGCGCAGGCGCTTCGTCGAATACATTCACACGCACATTCGCGAGCTGCTCACCAATTACGGGAAAATTGATGTTCTCTGGTACGACGTCTCGTGGCCGCTCGATGCCCCTGGTTGGGAGTCCGAGCGCATGAACAAAATGGTCTTTGAGCTGCAACCAGACATCATCGTCAACAATCGCAACAAGCTTCCGGGCGATTTTTCCACTCCCGAGCAGCAGATCACCGCAGATAAAGAAGGCCGCGCGTGGGAGTCTTGCATGACTCTCAACGACAGTTGGGGATACCAGCGGGCCGATGACGATTGGAAGAACCCGCGACGCGTCATTCAGAATCTGATTTCGTGCTCTCGCGACACCGGCAACTACCTCTTGAACATCGGGCCTCGCGCCGATGGCAGTGTGCCCGAGGAATCCGTCCGCGTGTTGACGGAAGTCGGCCAATGGATGCGCCGCAACGGTGACAGCATTTACGCATCGGATCACTGCCAGCCGCGGCGCTCCAATTACGCGAGCTTCACGCGCAAAGGCAACACGCTCTACATGCACGTGCACTTTTGGCCCGGCGATTATGTGGCAGTGGCGGGTTTACAGGCGCAGGTGAAGTCAGCGCGGTTTTTTGCTTCCGGCGAAAAAATCACTTTCCAACAGGACAAGTACCGTGTGCGCCTCAGCGGCCTGCCGACAGAAGCGCCGGACCATCCGGTTACCACCATCGCCCTGGAATGCGACGCGGAGCCCACCCAGGACAACATTTTTGTTCGCCAGGAAAAACCTCGCGGCGGAGTCTGAGGCTCGCCGGCAAAGGAACCATGTTCAGGAATTCAGTTTGAACGCTAAAACCACGCAGATAAAAGTGGTTCTTGTTCCCTTGGTTCTGGCGGCTGTCGGCCTCGTCCAAGCGAGCTTCGCACCCGCACAACCACAATCGCAGCCGGCCAAGTCTCGGCGTTCAGAGCGCGTGCACATGCAAGAAGTCCAGGTCGCCAGCCCGGACGGCAAGATCAAGTTCACCGTGCCTTCCCCGGTCGTCGTGAAGGCGGAGCGCTTGACCCTCACGGTGACCAGGGGGGACACGGTCGTGATCGAGCCTTCCCCGGTCGTCGTGAAGCTTGACGGCTATGACCTTTCATCGGGGGTTGTGTTCAACAGCCTCGAACGCTACTCCATGGACGAATCTTATCCGTGGTCTGGCGCCCACAGTACAGCCATCAATCAATGTAACGGCGTCAAGCTTTCTCTTACGCATGACCTGAGTTTCACTTCCTACACTCTGGAGGTCCGCGTATTCAATGACGGCGTTGCCTGTCGCCACGTCATTCCCGGCGAAGAAAACACTTCGCGCACACCGGATGAGTACTCCGCCTTCGTCATTCCGGATGGCTCAACGCTTTGGTATGGCGGACTGGCCGACGGCCACTATGAAACCGAGTTCGTGAAGAAGAATATTTCCGAAGTGCACGCCGGAGAATGGGCCGGACCACCGCTGACGTTCCAGTTGCCGCTCGATGCGGGTTACGCCTCGATCACCGAGGCCAGTCTGGTGAATTACAGCGGCATGGGTCTGGAGGCCGACGGCCGACGCGGATGGATTACGGTCTGGGACACCGGCAGCCGCTGAACTGGCCGTTCGAATTGCGATACGGAAGGGATGAAGCCAAGCGCCTCGGGAAACCGTCATCCATGGCGGGAACGGTCACGACTCCATGGCGTGTCGTAATGGTGGGGCCAGACTTAAGCACGCTGGTTAAATAGCACGATCCTGCCTAATCTCTGCCCGCTCCCTGACCCAAGATTTTTCGCGGAAGGAATCCGTACCTCGTGGATCAAACCCGGCCGTGCCGTTTGGCGCTATCTTGACGGTGGTCCCGACGGCGTCGACGGCATGAAGGAATTTTCCCGTGTGGCCGGACAGCTGGGGTTCGAATACAACGTCATCGAAGGCTTCTGGAGCAAATGGACGCCGGAGCAGAGAAAAGAAGTCGTGGATTACTCACGGCAGAATGGTGTCGGCGTGTGGTTCTGGAAGCACAGCAAGGATCTTCGCACTCCGGAAGCGCGCGAGGAATTCTTCAAGCTGCTTCATGATGCAGGCGTGGTCGGTGCCAAAATTGACTTCTTCGATCACGAGGCCAAAGAGGTGATCGACCTTTATGAGGCGCTGCTTCAAAAAGCAGCGGAATACCACATTCTTCTCGTCTTCCACGGAGCAAATAAACCCACCGGCCGCGAGCGCACTTGGCCGAGCGAGCTGGTTCGCGAAGCCATTCGCGGCATGGAGTCCAGTGCCCTGAAGGAACGAGCCCGGCACGAAACCATTTTGCCTTTCACGCGGCTCTTGGCCGGGCCGGCTGATTACACTGCCATGCTCTTCAACGACCGCCGCCGCGATACGACCGTAGTGCACCAGATCGCCTGCATCGTTGTCTTTGCGGCTCCGCTGCTCACCATTGCTGCCCATCCTCAGACCATCCTCAACAACCCGGCTGGCGAGGTAATCGAGAGCGTCCCCCCCCGTCTGGGATGAAACGATTGTCTTGCCCGATTCCGCCATAGGCGAACTCGCCGCTTACGCCCGGCGCAAGGGCAACACGTGGTTTTTGGCGGTCATGTGCGGTCCTCAAGCCAAAACGATACACGTGCCGCTCTCGTTTCTGGGTGATGGCCAGTACAGATCAGTTCAAGTTCACGACAGCCCTGCGGACAACACCAAGTGGAAATCGAAAACTCAATTCATGAGCGCAACGATTCACTCACCATTCGGTTGCGAGCGGGTGGAGGCTTCCTCGGTCGCTTTTCGAAGTCACCATAGTCTCTACGCGACTCTATAGACTGATGGAATGGATCTGCACTGCTTGTGGGAGGAACCCACCGAAGAGACCGGACCAACATCCGGCTCCGTAGGAATCCTCTCCCTTTAGGAAGAGGAGGATGTCAACTTCACTACCGTTCAGGTTCCGGCTGCGGAGCTCCCAAGATCAGCGCCTGGTCGTGTTCAAGAGAGCTTCGGCGGAGATCTTGCGAGCGCGCTAAGGCTTTCTGCGCGAGTTCGGCTTGGCCGAGCTTCCGATAGGCCAAATACAACTGATAATGGACGTTCCCGTAATGGTCGATAGGAGACGCTTTCTTGAGTTTCGGGATGGCATTGGCAAACTGTCCTAGGCGCACGTAGGCGGTCCCCAACAAGCCGTTGGCTTCAGCCAAATCCGGTTGAAGTCGCAGCGCACGCTGCAGATACGACAGCGCCTTTTCGTTTTCCCGTTTTTGCACGTAGAAGCGTCCCAGCAGATACAGCGCGTGCGTGCGCGAGGGATCCAGCGCCAATGCTCTCTCGAGCTCACTCTGCGCATCATCATCAGAATGATTGTCCAGGTAAAGTTCCCCGAGCGCTTCGTGAAGTTCTGCCTCCTGGGGCTGCAACTGCAGAGCCGCACGAAACTCTTTGAGAGCGTCGTCGGGATCCTGGCGAAGGGCGTAGCTTTCGGCACGCAGCTGGTGCGTACGCCAAGCGTTGGGAAAGGATTCCTCCAGTTGCGCATACGCCTCAGCCCCGAGCGCTTGGTATGTGCGCGCCAACCAGTAGCTGGCCTCGGCATTTTCGTTGGTGACGCCCGGCACCTGCGCTAACCAATCAGCAGCGGGTTCGTATTGTCGCAAGGTGAAGTGCGTTTTTCCCAGCAGTAACCGCTCCGCGTCGGTTAGATGCTTTCGGGCTTGCAGCGAATCTGCGCAGGTAGAATAGTGATGGGCCTTGCAGGGTTCCTGATGCGGTTGGACTAGCCCGCCGCCATTCGATCCCTGCCGCCATGCCCGGAAGTCGCCTTGTAAGGCTTCCCATTGGCGGTCTGAAAGAGCGCTTTCATTCGTGGTGGTGTATAGAGCCACCAACAAAAAATGCTTGGCCGCTCCTTCTGGTTCGTCCTGCAGGCGCGATATGGAAGTTTTTGCCGACTCCTGAAGGAGTTCGATCGAGGGGAAGCCCCGTTGCACAACCAAGAATTCAGGAGAGATTTCCCAAACTTTTCCGAGAGACTCAAGCGCTGCTGTAGCTTGGCCCCGGGCCAGTTGCAGATTGGCCAAGCCGAGCCAGGCGAGCTCATTTCGTGAATCGGGCTCGAGCTCGAGGTGAAACTCCGTTTCGGCTTCTTCCAATTTCCCCGCATGCAGATAGGCTTGGCCCAACGATGTGTGCAAGCCGGACTGCCGTGGCTCAATGTCCAGGGCCTTGCGGTACTCCTTCACGGCATCTTCCCAACGGCTGCGCTGAAACAAGAGATCACCGAGAAAACGATGCCCCCAGGCCGATTCACGATACAAATGCGCTCCCCGATAGGCCAAACTGGCAGACAGGTCAAGGTATTCGTGTCCGAGTTTGAACCAGGCCTCGGACTTGTCGGAATCATGGACGGCGATCTGACGAAACTCCTCAGCCGCGTTTTGGAAATTTTCCTGGCCCAGGTATACCGAAGCCAAAGCCTGGCGGGCCTCGCGGCTCGATGGATCAAGCTTCAGCGCACGCTGGAGGAAGGGAATGGCCTTTTCCGGGGCACCTAGTTTAAGGTAATCCATTCCGACGATTACGGTGGGGCCAAGCAGGTTCGGTCTTTCGCGCAGCGCTTTCGTCAGGTGCCGCACTGCTAGCTCGTACTCGAAGAGGCTCTGGTAAGCAAGGCCCAGATTGACCTCAGCCTCCAGTAGGGTCGGATCAAGCGCCAGCACCTTCTTGAATTCTTCGGCAGCACGAGCGAACTGCCCTTGCTTCATAGCCTCTTGGCCGGCGCGGAAAAACGCTTCGACCTGCCCTTCGGATGTCTGGCAAGTTGCCAATGAGGGAACCAGCGACCATAGGGCAAGAAAAATGAAGATGGTCGCTTTCGGCCAAGTCTTTTCACGCCAGGCAGACAGCAGGCCAGCAAAATTCGATCGGAGGCACGCAATCAAGGAAGTTCGGCGAGGCGATGGATCGACACTGTTCCCCTTGGAGCACATGGAAAAGGATGTTTCCAAGCAGAATGTTACCAGAGAAGAGAGTCGTGCGCCGGGCGGGAAGGCCCGCCCGACGCCGACGTCAGGAGGTTAGAAGGTGAACCGCAACGCGAACTGGACTTGGCGCGGAAGATTGTACTGTCCGCTTACTCGCCCAAAATCGCTACTACCGCAACAGCCGCTATTCGGCGGACTGAACTGCGGGTGGTTGAACCCGTTGAAGAACTCTGCGCGGAACTCTACGCCAAGCCTTTCGTCCGGACCGAACTTGGTGTTCTTGAAAACCGCAAAGTCAAAGTTCTTCATTCCGTCGCTCCGTATATTCGGCTCGGTACGCGAGTCGGTGCCGTAGCTGTAATCGTTGGTATGCGTGAACACGGAAGTGTCAAACCAGTGGGCCAGCCGTGCGTCCAGAGAGCCGGAGGTCAGCTTCGACAAGGCCGTTCTCGTATTGCGGGAACAGCCCACGTTCGGGACACCGGAGTCGCTGAGCAAGCCCGGGCACCCGCCGATGATAATCGGGAAGCCGCGCTGGAAGGTAATGATGGTATTGATTCCCCACCCGCCGATGAGCCTATTGGCAACTCCGCCGAGGTTATTCGCATACTTCTTGCCTTTGCCAAAAGGCAGGTCAAGAACGGAAGCAAGTACGAAGCGCTGAGAAACGTCGAAGGCATCCAAGCTTCTCTCGCCACGCAGGTTGTTAACATTGGCGTCGTTCCAGCCCACCGGAGAGGCTTCCAACCAGTTGATCTCCGAGTTGGTGTCATCGATGAGTTTGGAGACGGTGTAGGAGGCAAGCACCTGCGCGCCCGCAGCGAAGCGCTTCTCGACCTTCGCCTGCATGGAATGATAAATGGAATCGCGGTTATCGGGCTCGGACATGGCCACATTGTCATACTGCGGGAATGGCAGCAGCAACTGCGCTGCCATTACCGTCGGATTGGTGCCTATGCCACCTGATTGCACGGGCCCAGTGCAAAGCGCAGTGTTAGGGGGAGGGCAATTCCCGGCGAATGGGTTGTGAACCTGTGTCTTTAGGGCGGTCACATCCGCAGCATTCTTGGGCAGAAACTGGGGCGCCAATTGGTTGAGGGTCTGATCATGCATGGGCAAATGTGTGCCCTTGGACCCCGCATAAGCTACGTCAACCAGCAGATTGCCGGGAAACTGACGTTGGATGTCGAAGTTCCACTGCTGCACGTTAGGTGCAGGGTTACCGTTCACTGGCGCCTCGTTGCCACCCCCTTGTACGTTGATCAAGCCCTGGTCCCTACCGAAGGGCGGAGTGATTCCGCTGACCGGGAAAGGATTGGACAAGGGATTCTTGGGGGTAACTCCATCCGACTGCACTGCTTGCCAAGACGTGTTGAAACTGTTGATGAAGAGGTTGTGGGGAGCATCGTTCCAGCGGATATCAACCGGCAGGTAAAAAATTCCGTAGCCGGTCCGGATAACCGTATTCTTATCCAATTGGTAGGAAACCCCAAGGCGCGGGCTGACATGGTTCCAGGAGCTAAATGCACTGCGGCTGGGGTGTTGCGTGCTGCTCACTAGATCATATGCGCCCTTCAGATTCGGCATTCCGGCCGCGGCCCCAATGGGGCTCGTTTCGGAGGGGTTGAAAACAACAATGCGATTAAACCGCTCCGTCCAGTCCCCCTGGAGGTCGACGCGGACCCCCAGGTTCAAGGTGATCTTCCTGGTGAGCTGGAAGGTATCGCCAGCGTATATCGCCTTGTAAAGATTCTGGTCGGCCGTCCTTGCGGGCTCGGTCACGCTGCTGCTGGTGTTGTCTGTCCCGTAGCCGAGCAGGAAAGAAGCAAAGCCATTCCCCGTTGAACCGTTAGCCCCAGACGTGCCGACGGTAGGGTTTGCCGCCGTCATGCGGGCATCAAAATAGTACAAGCCGGCAGGATCGTTGCTCTGATAGTAGTTGTTGCGGAGCACGCGGAATTCTCCGCCGAATTTGAGGGCGTGTTTACCCATAATCCTGGAGAGCGAGGGGGTAAAGCTGTACGTGTCGTCCCAAGCGCCGATGCCGCTTCCGGCTCCTTGAGTGCACCAACTGCCGGCGCCCCAGTGATTATCACCGTTCGTCTGCGATATGCACACGTCCGGAATGTGAGTGTAGGTCATCTGAGGGGCTAAGGCCGCCCAGTTTGCACCAAACTTCGACAAGTCGATGCCTTGGCTAAGCGGCGTGCGCAGGTAAACATACCGCGTGTAACCAATGTGCAAGTCCAAGATGGTCTTGGGTGAAAACGCAATCGTGTCACCCAGGGAAACCTGGTGAGCGTAGGTGGTTTCGGTACAGCGGTCCGTGCATATACCATTATAAGGGTTGTTGGGGAGCGATAGTATTTTAGAATGCGTGTACCGTCCGAAAATTCTCTGCTTCGCACTCAGGTTATAGTCAATGCGCTCGTTGTACTGGTCGACGTCGCCGCCACTGCTATAGTTCTCGGCAAAGTTACCGTTCGGATTGCCTACCTGATTCGGCATCGGCATGTAGGACAAAAGCGCCTGGGCCGTAGGGTCGATTCGGCCGGTCGGAATCACGTTTCCCATGAAGGCCGTTCTGCAAGTCGGATTGCTTGAGATGCAGTTCGTACTGGTGAGCGGGTCGTAAATAGGAAGGACTGAGGTCGTATGGGTTGACCCTACCTGTGAAAAGTCTCCGCCGCGCTCAGCTTGGGTGGGAACCCATCCCAAAAAGACATTTCCCTGACGCTGCCGAAAGCCCTCATAGCTGGAGAAAAAGAATAACCTATCCTTCAGAACGGGCCCTCCCACGTTGGCGCCAAACTGGTTTTGGGTAAACGGAGGACGGGCGAGGCCGCTGCTGTTGTCGAAGAAGCCATTCGCATTTAGCACTTTATTCCGCAGGAACTCATAGGCCGAACCATGGAAAGTGTTCGTGCCGGATTTTGTTGACAGGTTGATGACTCCGCCGGCAAATCGCCCGTACTCGGGACCCAGATTGTTCGTCTGGACTTTGAATTCCTCGATGGCATCTTGCGTGGGTATCACGGTCACAACGTTCAGGTACGCTCCATTGGTAGGCACACCATCGATCAGGATCTGACTCTGCCCGGCCATACCTCCGCCAACTTGAAAATCTCCGAGAGCGAAGGGATTAGCGCCAACGGGATTGCCCGCCGAAGAATTGCCAGCCGACGGGGTGCCCTGTGGCACAACGCCCGGCACCAGGCCGACGAGTGCCAGCGGGTTGCGCCCGTTGAGCGGCAGCTCCGTCACGGTTCGCTGTTCCACCACTTGCCCCAGCGAGTTCGTTTCCGGCTGGAGCAACGGCGCCTCGCCGGTCACCTCGACAGTCTCGGTTTGCGCTCCAACTGGCAGAGAGATATCCACTCTCAACCCGCTTTCGATCTGCACCAGGATTGGCTCGCGCACAAACTTCTTGAAGCCGGTCTTTTCTCCCTCCAACTTGTAGCGGCCGGGCAAGATATTCACGAACGTGTAGTTGCCGGACGAGTCGGTTTCTATGCTGCGCTTTTGAGCGGTATCCAGATTCGTCAATGTGACTATCGCGTTGGCAACGGCAGCTCCACTTGTATCCGTAACCGTTCCGGCGATGGTGCCATAGACGTTCTGGCTCCAGCCAGACGTAGGCGCGAGCGCCAAAACGATAATCGCCACTAAAAAGGCAAAGCAAAGCTTTCTGAGATGCAGCATTTTTCCTCCCGCGAAGGTTATCTAAAGGCGGTAATACTCGCCTTGCCGATGCACCAAGCGGCCGCGACACATTTGCATTACACAGAGATGTAAGCGCAAGTCGTACACAAGAAACGACAAGAGCCACCCCATTTGCGCCCTGTTGTAGTCCCATTCCATACGAAAGTCAAGCACAATTTCGTTATTCTAATGAAATGGCATTAGAAAACCGAATCTGCCGAGGCTTGCCTGGGCTATCTGAGTTTCGCTTTGGATGCGCCTATGCAGTCGCACCCTTTATTGAATTTGCGTCGGCGGCCGGGCGGCGGGCGGCGGGAATTGGTGAACGTCGGCTAGGCCCGCTATTCAGGACGCGCAGGTGAAGATTCTGTGCATCGCTGGTTACACTTTGGCCCACCCGCGGTTCGGTACGGGACCCACCCCTTCCTTGAGGGTGATGAGCCGATTGGCAGGGATGTGCTTAAAAGTTTCGTGCAGGCCACTTGGCCAATACACGTCGATGTCCGCCAAAGTGGAGTTCCCCAAACCGAAATGCAAGCGGGAATCGCTGCACGAGAAAAAGCTGGATTGACTCAGGACCGCTTGCGCCTGGGTCTTGCCTCCATAATGGACAAGCACCCTGGCTCCAATGGCACTTCGATTGGACTTCACGCCGTCCAATTTCACTTTGATCCAGTTGGACTTACCAGTGAGGTCATTGCGCAAAAGCGAGGGAGGCTCGTTGAGATTGATGATCAGTATGTCGATATCCCCGTCGTTGTCGAAGTCTCCAAACGCGCATCCCCGACTACAGTGTGCCGCCGCTACACCCGGACCAGGCTCCTGGATGAGTTCTTCGAAAACGCCTTTGCCCAGGTTCCGAAAGACGACGCGTGGCGTCTTATTGGGGTATTGCGGCAGCGTTCGTTCCACTTGCGGGTAAACATGGCCGGTAACCATGAACAGATCTGGAAGACCGTCATTGTCGAGGTCCACGATGCCAGCTCCCCAGCAGACGTATCGTGTTTCAACCCCCAGATGCGAGGACCCCGTGGCATCCTCAAAGTTCCCCTTCCCGTCGTTGCGATAAAGGATGTTGGCGTCGTCCGCAAAATGCGTCTTGAATAGATCGAGGTGTCCGTCCAGGTCATAATCGCCGATGCC
>Ga0066709_100002899_pt1 | contig 12824 bp, 6 predicted proteins | sample GraSoiAngelo_158_FD_79665 | JGI IMG/M metagenome (GOLD analysis project Ga0066709, IMG submission 79665) | Grasslands soil microbial communities from the Angelo Coastal Reserve, California, USA - 14_1009_16_30cm | ecosystem: Environmental > Terrestrial > Soil > Grasslands | place: USA... | reverse complement strand
TGATGATGGCGGCCAACACTCCCTTTCCGAACCCGTTGCAGCCGGGTGGTCGCCCGACACCGGGTCTGTCGCCGGAGGACTTCAAGAAGGCATCCCAGCGGCACGTCGACTACATGGACGAGCGCAACATCGACGTCCAGATCATCGGGCCGCGGCCGTTCCGCACGATGGGCTTCATGGAGGAGCACCTCATTCCGAACTGGAGCCGCTTCGTCAACGACTGCATCCACATCCAGTGCCAGGACTTCCCGGACCGCTTCGTCGGCGCGGCGCAGCTGCCCCAGCTGAGCCATGCGCCGGATACCACGCACGTGCTCGGTGAGCTCGAGCGGTGCGTTAAGGACCTGGGTTTCATCGCCACTTACGCCAGCCCCGATCCGGCTGGCCGACGCACCACGCCGGGTATGCACGAGCCGTACTGGCACCCGCTGTACGCGAAATGCCAGGAGTGGAGCATCCCGATCATCGTGCACGGCACCAATGCGCTGGATCGACGCTTCCGCGTCGTGCCCCACAACTATCAGCTCGGCTTCTACACCGAGCAGTACCTGGCCACGCAGTTCCTCGGCCACGGCGACGTCTTCGAGCGCTTCCCCGAGCTGAAGGTGGTGGTGTGCCACTGTGGCGGCGGGCTGGATCGCTTCCACAAGACCGATCCGCACCTGCCGCAGAAGGACCTGTCCCGCAATCTGTTCTTCGATACCTGCGCCTACGAGAGCATCTTCCTGGAGGCGGCGATCAAACAGCGCGGCGTGGATCGCACCGTCTTCGGCAGTGAAGCCCCGGGCTCAGGCCGCCACGTGATCCCCGAAACGGGCCGCACCGGCGACGACCTGGTGCCGGTGATCGACTCGTTCAGCTTCCTGACTCAGGAAGACAAACTCCAGATCCTCAACGACAACCCGAAGAAGGTCTTCCCCGCGCTCGCCAGATTCGACCCGGCTGCGTCCAGACAAGCCGTGGGCGCGTAGGAATTCGAGCTAGATGCTTTCCGTTAAGAGTTCTCGTCGTACGCCCGAAGTTGCGGATCCTTCGCAGGCTCAGGATGACACTCACGCTGGAGCACCCTGGAAGCAGTTAGCCCTTGATCGCGCCGGAGAGCACGCCACGGGTGAAGTAGCGCTGCAGGAACGGATAGACCAACAGGATCGGGATCATGGCCACGACCACCACGGCCATCTGGATCGACTGCAGCGGTGGCGTGTCTCCGGCCACGTCACCGGCGCCGGGTAGCGGCGCGCCCTGCACGACGTACAGCCGCACGATCAGCTGGAGCGGCCACATCGAGCTGTCATTCAGATACAGCAGCGCATTGAAGAAGTCGTTCCAGTAGCTGACGGCGTAGAACAGCGCGACCACCGCCACGACGGCCTTGGACAGGGGCAGCACGATCCGCAGCAGGATGTCCCAGTCGTTGGCGCCGTCGATGCGCGCGCTGTCGAGCAGCTCGCTCGGGATGTTCATGAAGAACTGCCGCAGCACGACCAGGTTGAAGGCGCTCACCAGCACCGGCAGGATCAGCGAGGCGTACGTGTTGAGCAGCCCGTACTGCTTGACCGCCAGGTAGTTGGGGATGATGCCCGGCGTGAACAGCAGTGTGAACAGCGCCAGCAGCAGGAAGTACTTACCGCCCCAGACCTGGCGGCTCAGTCCGTAGGCCATGCCGATGGTGGCCGCCATGCTCAGCAGCGTGCCGATCGCGGTGATAGCGATGCTCACCGTGATGGCGCGGGTGACCACACCGCCCGCGAAGATCGTGCGGTAGGCATTGAGCGTCGGATGCTCGGGCCAGATGACCAGCCCGCCGTTCTTGACCACGTCGACCTCGCTGGCCAGGCTGGTGGCCAGCACGCTCAGGAACGGATAGACGACCGCGAAGATGACCACGCCGAATACGCCGATCTTGACGACGCGCTCGAGGTGGTTCTCGCGCTCCAGCCAGGCGGGTCGTTCGTTGACGCTGGCAGCGTCGATCATGGGGCCACCCTCGTGATCGAGGTCACGAATACACCCCTTCTTGGCCCATCCGGTGCGCGAGCTTGTTGGCGCCGATCACCAGCGCTGTGCCGATGATGCCTTTGATCAGCCCCGCGGCAGCGGTGATACCCCACTGACCACCGACGATGCCGGTGAAGTACACGTACGTGTCCAGCACCTCGCCCGCCGCCGGGCCGACGGCGGTGCGCTGGAGCAGAATCTGCTCGAAGCCCACCGACAGGATCAGCCCCAGGCGCAGGATGAGCAACAGCACCGTGACGCTCAGCAGGCCCGGCAGGGTAATGCTCCACAATCGCTGCCAGCGTCCGGCCCCGTCGACGACCGCGGCCTCGTAGAGCGCCGAGTCGATGCTCAGCAGCGCCGCCAGGTAAATGATGGTGGCGTAGCCGGTTTCCCTCCAGATCAGCTGAGCGGTCACCAGCGGTTTGAAGAGCCCTGGTTCGGTCATGACGTTGATGGCTGGCAAACCGAGGTCGCGCAAGGTGTGGACGAAGATGCCCGAACCACCCAGCACCTGCTGCCACAGCGAGACGACGATCACCCACGAAATGAAGTGGGGCAGATAGACGACGTTCTGAATGATGCGGCGAACCCGCGTGCTGATGATCCCGTGCAGCATCAGCGCCAGGCAGATCGGCGCCGGGAAGTAAAAGATGATCTGCAGCAGGGCGATGATGATCGTGTTCGCCGTGGCTTGCCAGAATGCCTGAGCGCTGAGCATCGATTGAAAGTTGGCGAGGCCGACGAACGGGCTTTCGGTGATGCCGAGGAACGGCAGGTAATCCTCGAACGCGATGACGTTGCCGAGCAGCGGCAGATAGCGGAAGAGGATGAAGTAGAGCACGCCCGGCAAGATGAGCAGCAGCATGATCCGGTCGCGCCAGATCCGCTGCCAGACGCTCGCACGGGCCGGCGCGGCTGGCCGGACACGTGCGCGGCCCAGCGTCGCGGGAGCCTGATTGACGTCAACGGCGCTCATGTGAGGATGCGCAGGTTCTGAGCATATCGCGGTTCAGCACGCCGGTGCGGCCAGCAGGTCCATTTCGGTGAGGGCCACCACTTCGTCGGTTGAAAAGCCCGGCGCAACGTCCTCGACCACAAAGTGACCGTCGCGCCGTCGCAGGACCGCGAGATCGGTGACGACGATGTCGACACAGCCAACACCCGTCAGCGGATAGCTGCACGAGCGAACAAGCTTGGGTCGATCACGGCTGTCGCGGTGTTCCATCAGGATCATCACCGTGCCACCGCCGGCCACCATGTCCATCGCTCCGCCGATGCCACCGCCGATTTGCTCGGGTGTGCTCCAGTTGGCGACGTTGCCCGCTTCGTCGACCTGGTAGGCGCCCAGCACGACCACGTCGATCTTGCCGGAACGTACCATCTCGAACGCCGTGACGCTGTCGAAGTACGCCAGGCCAGGCCTGGGCGTGACGTAGTTTCCACCCGCGTCGTGGACGTAGTAGTCGATCGCGCCGCCGTCCTCAGGAATCGCCTCGCCATAGCCGAGGATGCCGTTTTCACCGTGCAGCGTGATGTCGCGACCGCCGAGGTAATTGGCGACGAGCGTGGGGATGCCCAGGCCCAGATTGACGTAGCTGTGCTCGGGGAGGAGGGCGGCGGCGCGCTCGGCCATTTGCGAGCGGCTCCAGGCGGTCTTCCCGTTGTACGTGCGGGGTGAATCGGAGGGACGTCGGTAACGCCCGAGACCACTGCGATCGGGCTGGACGGTGCGTTTGACCACGCGGGCGACGAAGCACCCCGCCAGGCCGACGCGATGGGGATCGATCTCACCCGGCTCGACGATCTCGTCGACTTCGACGATAGCGATGCGCGCGCCTTTGGCAAAGCTCGGATTGAAGTGCTGCGCGCTGCCGCGGAATTCGCAGTTGCCAAGGCGGTCGGCACGATAGGCGGTCACGAAGGCGTAGTCGACACGAATTGCCGATTCAAAGAGGAAGGGCTTGCCGTCGAAGAAGCGGACCTCTTTGCCCTCGGCGACCGGGGTGCCGACAGCGGTGGGTGTGTACACGCCAGCCAGACCGGCGCCGCCGGCACGCAGGCGTTCGACCAGCGTGCCCTGCGGCACCATCTCGAACTGGATCTGACCGGCGGCAGCTTTGACCGCCGCGGCGGATTCGATGTTGGGTCGCTGTACGAACGAGACGATCAGGCGTGAGACCTGGTTGTTTTCGATGAGCTTCGCCGCGGCGCCGCCGACGCCATTGGCGACCAGGCACAGGTCCCTGGCGCCCTGCTCGACCGCCGCGGCCAACAGGCTGTTCGGCACGCCCGACGAGAGGCCGAAGCCCGAAACGGCGATCGAGGCGCCATGCGCTAGATCCGCGACCGCTTCGGCCGGCGAGGCCACGACTTTGTCCATTCCGCTCCGCCACCTCCCTCGCTGTCGTGCGCTAACCCACGTCACCGCGCGTCCCGCGGCGCGCGGCCAGCCAGCGAAGGGTAGCGCCGAGCGCGTCGTCATCGGCGGCTGCGCCATCGGTTTCGGTCTGGCGCGCCAGGCCGGGCGTGACGTTCGAGCTGAACGATGGCTCGCTGCGCGGAACGTGACGCAACGCGGGTGGCGGCGTTCGCCGCGCGGCCCAGGCGCCAGGCGCCCAGGCCGGCATCTGCGCCGGGAGCTCGGGCGCCCAGCGCGGCAGGCCGAGCGCAACGCGGTGCGGGTGCCTGAGCCAGTCCACGAGATCGGCGGGCGAGAGCCGCAGCCGCCGCAGCGCGACGTCCAGCGGCAGCAAAATCGCCGCGATCACCAGCAACACGCGCTGCAATGGCAGAGGCGTCGTGATCGGCGCGAGATCATCCGCGAATGCCGCCGCCGGCGAAGTCAGCACGTGCCCGCCACCCGCCCGTGCGATCTGCTCGAGCCGCCGCGTGTCGGCAGTCACCTGGCGGAACTCGGCCGGGTAGGACACCGGCAGACCGGCTTCGGCGACGCCGACCGACGCGCCATCGCGCTGCGCATCGACGCGCACCAGGTAGGTGCCGGCGCCCGCGACCGGGAACGAGGCTTCGTAGCGGCCCGGGCCCGAGGCGGCCAGGTCGAACTCCAGCGCATCGCCGCCAGGCTGCGCCACGTGCGCGTGGACCTGTGCCGGCGCAGTCGCCGGCGTCGTCTCATCGACCGCCACGTGGCCGGATACCCCGTCGACGCGGACCGCCAGGCGCAGCGGCCCGTGCGCGGGCGCGATCGTCCAACCGACGAGCCCGCTGAACAACTGGGCCGTGCCCGGCCAGTCGAGCCAGCTCTGCGACCAGCGTCCACGCAGGTCGCTGGTCCAGGCCACCGCGCGACCCAGTCCATACTGCCAGCGCACGAGCAACGGGTCGGCCGCATCCGAGACGAGCAGCACCTCCGCCAGGTCCTTGGGCGTCGTGACCAGGTAGCCGCCCAGCGCTGGCAGCCCGCCCGCCGAGACCGCGCTCAACGTCGGGTCCGGGCTGACCTGGCGCGGCGTGACGTTGCCTTCGACGAGCGGACCGCGCGTGGCGAGCTCCGTCTCGCGTGTCATGAGCCGTGGGATGTCGCGCGCATGCTCGGCGAAGTAATACCGACCATCGCCCTGGCGTGCGAGCTGCGTCAGCAGCGCCTGATCGGCATCGCCGCCGACCGCGATGGTCGACAGTGTGACGTTCGCGCCGCGCATGCGGTCCTCGAGCCCGGCGTAATCTCCGCCGCAGCACGACATGCCATCGGTCATCAGGATGATGTGCTTGTAGCGCGCGTCGGAGAGTTTGATCGCGTCGAACGCCGTGGAGAGCCCCGGGAAGATGTCGGTCCCGCCGTCGGCGATCAGCGGTGCCAGGCGATCCTCGATCGCGGTGGGCGGCATGCCGAGCACGCTGGCCATGGGCAGGATCCAGTGCTGGAAGGAATCGAAGGTCAGAATTCCAACCTGATCGCGCGGGGTGAGCTGCTGCGCCGACAGCAACGCCGCCTGCTTGGCCATCTCGATCTTGGTGGTGCCTTCGCGGAACACGTCGTCAGCCATGGAGCCCGAGGTGTCGATGACCAGCAGCAGCGCCACCCGCCCCTGGTCACGGTGCGAGCGCACGCTGGAGCGGACTGGCAGCGCATCATCCAGCGGCGTGCCGATGTACTCGCCCTGGCCGAAGCTCGTGTCGCCGCCAATGGCGAGCAGCCCGCGGCCCAGGTCGCGCACGTAGGCTCGTAGGGTGGTCTGCTGCGCGTCGCTGAGGCTCGGCGCCGATACGTCGGCGAGCACGACCGCGGCGTAGCTTCCGAGCACGTCGAGCTGATCCGGTAGCTCGGCGACCGGGCGCGTCTCGAGGCGCATGCCCGTGCTGGACAGCGCAGACGCGATGACCGCCGCTTCGCCGGGCCGCTGCTCGACGATGAGCACCCGCGGCGGGCCCTGGACTTCGACCACCGCGCGCGCTTCGTTGTTCTGCGCCAGGGTGGCCTGGTCGGCCTCGGGGGTCGCGTGAACGTCTAACAGCCCGGCTTGTGGCGCCTGGGCACCGAACGTAAGGTCGGTGCTGCCTGGACTGAGGCTGACGGCCTGCTCGGCCAGCGGCTCGGCGTTGACGAAGACGCGCAACCTGGCGTCGGTCGCCACGTTCGTCACCAGGCGCACGCCGATGCTGAAGCGTTCGCCCTCGTTGACGACGGAGGGTGCGGTCACGGTCTCGACCAGCGCTTCGGGTCCGCCGGCAGCTGGGAGCGGCACGACATCCACCTCGACGCCCCGGGCGTGGAGCGAGCGCGCTGCCGCGACCGCATCGCCGTTGGTCTCCTGCCCATCCGAGAGCAGCACCTCGCGTGGACGGTAGGCGGCCGGCAGCAGATCAGCCCCCAGTCGCAACCCGGCGGCGAGATCGGTCGCGTCCGACCGCGGGAAAAGCGCGTCATCCCCCGGCAGCGGCTCAGGGTGAGGCGTGGACGACAGCACCTGCGTGACCGCCGGACTCCGCGCCGTTTCGACCACCGCGTACGTGTCGTCGGCGCGCTTTGCAGCAAGCGCCTGGGCGATGAACTCCGACGCCAGCGGCCGCGCGTCGCGAACGCTGGCGGAAACGTCCGCCACAAAGATCGTGGCCTGCCGATCGACGATCTGCGGCACACCCGCGCCGAGCAACGCCAGCACCAGCAACGCGCCCATCGTCAGCCGCAACGCCAGAGCCAGCCGCGCACGCGCGGTGCGCACCGCGAACTGCCACCAGGCCAATGCGAGCTCCATCGCCAGCACCACAAGGCCGATCGCTGCGAACGTTTCCCAGATCTCCTGGGGCGCCTTCAGCGGTTCACGCCTGGGACCCACCGCCGGTGGGCCGGATTCGATACCCGGTTTGAGCTGCGACTCGCGGGCGTTGATGAAATTGACGGCGAAGAAAGAGGTCGTCTCTCGTCCGGCCGAGTCGCGCTGAATGACCTGATAGATCCCGGGTGTGTCGGTGCCGCTGAATGGCGGCGGGGGCAGCGGAGGACCGACCTGCGTCCGCTGTCCTCCAGGTGTGACCACCTCAACGCTGACAGCTTCGGGCAGCGGCGCCAGCGCAACCGACTCGCCCACCTGCGCCACCGGCGTGGCGGTGCTCGTGCGGGGAACGAGCCAATCCAGCAAGTGCTGCATGAGCACGGGAAAGCCGGGCTGGAGCGGCAAGTCGGACTGGTGGATGTCGAAGCCGATGACGCCGACGCGTCGGCCAGACTGCTCTCCGACGAGGAGCAAAGGGGTTTCTGGGGAGCCGAGCACCGCGTCGGCCCAGCCGGGGGTCTCGAGACGTCGCGCACGGCTCACATGGACTCCGATGGTGGGGACATCGGTCAGCAGCGGGTCGTCTGGCCGTGCGGCGTCGACGCTGGAGATGGCGACGTCCGGGCCTGCCGAGACCAGGCCGTTGTTGGCCGGTGGATGCAGCAGCAGGACGCTGGCGCCGCCAGGCAGCTGTGCCGGCACGGAACCGTCCAACACAACCAGGTCGAACGTCTGGTTCTGGGGGATGAAGTCGCCCGGGACGATGCGCGTCACCTGGGTTCGCGGCCGCAGGCCGAGCGCGCGCTCGACGAACACGTTGCCGTCGCTGACGAGGAGCACTCGCGTCGGGCGGTCGCCGCCAATGACGGCCCAGGCGGAGTTGTCGAGCGACAGGCTGTCGGTCCGGTCCAGGCTTGCCTGGAGGGTGTGGGCGGCCGGCGGCAGATCGTCCCACTCGGCGTCGGCCGCGCCGCCTGCGTCGATCGTCAGCGAACGCGCATCGAAGCGCGCTCCATCGACGCTCAGGACAAGCGTGGCGGCTGCGGGTTCTGGGCCGTAGTTGACGATCCGTGCCAGGGCGCTCACCCGGCCATCGGCGACGCGTGTACCCAGGCCGGCGACGGCGAGATTGGGCGCGTTGGCGGACCCGACGGCGACATAGCGCAGGGGAATGGGAAACGCGCCAGCCGCCTGGGCTCGATCGATACTGCCGTCGCCGACCACGATCGCCTGAGCGTCGGCGTGGCCTTCCGCCAGTGACCCGGCGATCGACAGCGCCGCGGCAAGGTTTGCCGATTGGGCCGTCGGCTGGAGGCTGTCCAGGGCCGTGCGGAGTTGAGCCCGGTCGCTGGTCGGGGGCGCGATGATGCGCGGTTGGGCATCGAGACTCACCAGCGCCAGCGACTGGCCGGTCTCGAGCGCGTCGATCATCCGCCGCACCTTTAATCGCGCCGCCTCGAAGCGCGATGGCGTGACGTCAGTGGCCTCCATGGACGCGCTCGCGTCGAGCAGGACGATGGTGTACGGGCCCGTCGATTGCGTGCTCAACACGAACGGGCGCGCGACGGCGCCGACGATAGCGGCGAGCGCGGCGATCTGCAGCAGTAGCAGCAGCGACGGCGGCACCCGCCGCCAGGGTCGCTGCGCCTCCAGGTCGTGCAGCGCGGCCAACCACAGAAAGGTGCTGGACACACGCCTGATTGGTCGCCGCGGCCGCAGCAAGTAGGTGGCCAGGATGGCCGCGAGCAGCGCCGCGCCTGCCAGAAAGGCAGTGGGTGCAAAGAACCCCATGGCCTACGGCGCCTTCGACCGTCTCATACGACGATCCCGGCCGTGCGGAACGTGCGCAGCACGACGTCCTGGAGGTCCACGTCGCTGCGCAGCTGCAGATAGGTGATGCCGCGGCGGCGGCAGAAGTCGGCCACTTCACGGGTGAAGGCCTTCAGCAGGCGTCGATAGGCGCGCAGCACCCCGGGGGTGATCGTCGCCTCGACCGGCGCTGCTGGCTCGCTGTCCAGCAGGCGCCACTCGCCCACCAGGTCAGCCGGCGGCTCCATCTCGTCGGGCGCAAGCACATGGACGAGAAGCACGTCCTGGCGGCGCCCGAGCAGGGCGTCGATGCCCTGCTGATACCCGGTCGGCGAGAACAGGTCCGAGATGAGCACGGTCAGTCCCGAGCCGCGCTGGTAGCGCGACAGCCCCGCAAGCGCTCCGTTCAGGTCGGTCGTGCCGCCACACTCCAGTCGCTCGAGGAGTCGCCATGCGGTCCAGGCCGCCGGCTCGCCGCGCAACCCGGGCAGCCGCTCGATGACGCCGGCTCCCTGGCACGCGTCGAGCTCCACGCGGTCGCCGCTCTGCAGAGCGATGAACGTCAGGGCGCCGGCAAGCTGGGCGGCCAGGCGGCCCTTCGAGCGGGGCCGACCCCAGCCCATCGACGCCGACACGTCGAGCACCACCGTCAGTGCCAGATCCTCCTCGGCGCGGTACAGGCGCACGAACAGGCGCTCGAGGCGGGCGTACGCATTCCAGTCGATCCGCCGGTACTCGTCGCCCGGCGTGTAGGTGCGGTAATCGGAGAACTCAACCGATGAGCCGCTCGCCCGCGACCGCCACTGGCCCGCGGCGCGTCCTGAAGGCACCCGCCGCCCGGCGAGCGTCAGCGACTCGAGCGCGCGCACGAAGGCGGGTTCGAACAGTGGCTCTCGCGCTCGGGCGGACTCCGCGCTCATGGCCGCGGGAAGGGCACGGCTGCCAGCACGTCGCCGACCACGCGTTCGGGGGTGATGCCGTCGGCTTGAGCTTCAAAGCCCAGGATCAAGCGGTGGCGCAACGCGGGCAGCGCGACCTCGTGCAGGTCCTCTCGCGAGATATTGAAGCGGTCCTCAAGCAGCGCTCGCACCTGGGCGCCCGCCACCATGGCTTGCAATCCGCGCGGGCTCGCCCCGTGGCGCACGTACTGGCGCACGGATGGTGGCGCGCCGCCCTCGTTGGCGTGCGTCGCCAGCACCAGGCGCGCAGCGTACGTCACCAGGTGCGGCGCTACCACCACTTCGCGCGCCACGCGCAGCATCCGCAACACGTCGTCGGCGTGGGCCACCGGGTCCAGGTCCTGGCCTTCCCACGGGCGAATCGTGCGCCGCAGGATCTCCTCGAGCTCCGCATGCCGCGGAAACGGCACCAGCACCTTGAAGAAGAAGCGGTCCAGCTGCGCCTCGGGCAGCGGGTAGGTGCCCTCCATCTCGAGTGGGTTCTGCGTCGCGAGCACGAAGAACGGTCGGGGCAGGGGCCGCGTGGATTCGCCCGCGCTGACCGTCTGCTCCTGCATCGCCTCCAGCAGCGCCGATTGTGTCTTGGGTGTCGCGCGATTGATCTCGTCGGCCAGCACGAGGTTGGCGAAGACGGGGCCCGCCTGGAACCGCAACGTGCGGCGGCCGTCGAGATCCTCGCTGACGATCGTGGTGCCGACGATGTCGGCGGGCATCAGGTCGGGCGTGAACTGGATGCGACTGAACCGTAGCGACAGGACCTGCCCCAGGGTTTTGACCAGGAGTGTCTTGCCCAGGCCAGGTACGCCCTCCAGCAGCACGTGGCCACCCCCCAGAAGGGCGATCATCACCTGGCGCACCGCCTCTTGCTGGCCGACGATCACTTTCCTCAGCTCATGCTCGATCTGCCGCGCGCGCAGCACGAAGTCGGCGATCGCCGCGCTGTCGATCTCGGAGGCGGCCGTGAGATCAGCCACGACTGATCGTTCCGAGTTCCGAGTTCCGAGTTCCGCGTTCCGCGAAAGTGATCCAGTCGTCTGTGTTGCGCGTGATCGCACGTGTTCGCGTCTCGACGCAGCGACAGCTGGCCGGGGCTGGAGCGGGCGCTCGAACGCGCAACGCGGAACGCGGAACGCGGAACGCGGAACCCGTCATTGCCCTTCCTCCAGCTCCTGGAAATACTGCTTCACCAGATCGCGCACCGCGGGAGAAATATCGGGTCGCTCGACGTAGTCGCGGGTGGTCTGGGCGTACTGACTCAGAACGTCACGATACGGGCGCGGCGCGCCGCGCACCGTAAATGGCTGATCGACCAGATCCTGATCGGTGGGGCCGTTGCCAACGCGACCGGGCACGAACACGTTCTCGGCCGCCTGGCCGACCGGCGAGGTTTGGCCCCGGCCGCCGAGCCCTGACGCGCCAGTGCCCGCTCCGTTACCAGGACTGTCCGACGGATCTCGGAGCTGACCGCGGCCGCCGGCGTCGACGGCGACAGGCGTGCCGGCTGCGAGCGATTCCCCCTCTTGCGAGCCCGGTTGGCCCCGAAGCGCTTGGGGAGCGTCCGGTCGAAGCGATGCGCCCGATGCGAGCTGCGTTTGCAGGTCCCGCAGACGTTGCGCCGTCGCGTTCAGGGCTGCCTGTGCCTGCGAGGCCTGGATGGCATCCCGCAACGCGGTGTCGGCCGTCGACAGGGCAGCGTCAGCAGAGCGTGACCCGGCGATTGCTTGAGCGGCATCCCGCAGCGCGGTGGCGCTTCGCGGATCGGAGCGGCCGACATTGGCGGCGCGTTGCAAAGCGCGGCTGAGCGCCTGGCGCTCGACGTCCGCTAGCTGATCCGCCTGGGCGGCGATTTCTTTGAGCGCGTCACTTGCGGCCTGGGCGTCTTCTCGCTGCAGCGCGTCGCCGAGCGCTTGCGTGCGCGGCTCGGCGGCGAGCGTCTCGCTCATGGCCGCCAGCGCCTCGTCGCGCAGGTTCGCGTTTGGATCGGCCAACGTCTGGCTCAGCTGATCTTGCGTACGTGCCAGGACCGCGGTTGCCTCTTGCTGGGTGCGCGTTCGCTTCAGCTCGGCCTGCGCCTGCTGCAGCAGCTCGTCGAGCTGGCGGGACTGCTCGGGAGTCAGGCTGTTGACGTTTACCACCTCCTGGCGCAGGCTCTCGAGCCGCTGACTGGCCTGCTCGACCGCCAGCTGCTCGGCCGCTTGGCGGTCGAGGACTGCCTGTTGTGGGCTCGGAATGACGAGCAGAACCGCCGCGATGAGTGCCGTCGCACCCAGTGCCCACAACTCAGCACGTGCAGGCCGCCACTTGAGATCCAGCGACGGCGATCGGTTTGACAGCCGAGCGATGGCGTCGCGGCGTTGCAGGCGCACCACGGTCTGGCTCGCTGCGCGGTAGGCCCACGCGGTGGCAAGGCGATCGCCCGAGCCAAGCCGCGTGTCCAGCTCGGCCGCGCGGCGTCGGTGTGCAGACGGCCACAGCCCTACCCCCAGTCCGGCCAGCGCCGCGGGCAGGGCGACCTCCGCCGCCCAGGGTCGTAGCTCGGCTTCGGGTACGGGGGCAATCCAGCCGACCACGAGCGCCAGGCTGGCGAGGGTCAGCGCGCCGATCGCCCCGCGGATCGACCAGCGGCGGATCGCTTCCAGCAGGAGCTGGCGCTCCCAGGGCCGAAACGCGCTGACCAGCGCCTCCTCACCTGGCGCTAGCCGACGATGTGATGCGGCGACGAGTGGAACGTGCAGGACTCGCGCGGTCGGCCCCCGATCGGCGGCGATTGTACCCCCAGCGGCTGCGCCATCGGTGTGAAGTCGGCTCCCGGGCGGCGTGA
>Ga0066709_100002898_pt1 | contig 12826 bp, 10 predicted proteins | sample GraSoiAngelo_158_FD_79665 | JGI IMG/M metagenome (GOLD analysis project Ga0066709, IMG submission 79665) | Grasslands soil microbial communities from the Angelo Coastal Reserve, California, USA - 14_1009_16_30cm | ecosystem: Environmental > Terrestrial > Soil > Grasslands | place: USA... | reverse complement strand
CGGAACAGGTACGTGGGGCTCACGAACACCTTCTTGGCGAGCACCTCGGCCGGGCAGTCGCGCGCGTAGTTCTCGTGGATGTAGTTCAGGCAGCGCCCCACCTGCGTTTTGCTCTCCGTGATGGGTTGCGCGAAGTGCTGGCGCACCAGCCACACGAGCGTCCGCAGGTGCCACGCAATGATCTCCTGCGCGAAGTGATGCTTCCCCGTGAACTCCGTGTAGATGGATTCGAAGAGCTGGCGGAAGGCTCCCCGAGCGTCGGGGAGTTTGATTGCGTGGTCGAACCGGGCGCAGGATCCGAGTTCCGCCCAGAGGCAGATGATCTCCTGTCGGCGACCCAGCTCGAGCTGTTCCGTGTGCAGCAGGCCGGGCGGGTAGATGAGGACATCGAACAAAGAGATGTCGAGCGAATCGTCGCCGGCGTGGATGTTGGCCTTGCCCTCGAGGAAGAGGATGAGCTCGAAGTAGGGATGGGAATGCTTTTCGAAGTTCCAGATGCGACTCTGTTCGTCGAAACGCTCGCAGAACTTCAGCTCCGCTCGGTCCAGAGAGATGGACTCGAGGAAGGCGAGAGTTGGGTTCGGTGACATGGTCACTCCTGGCGAGCAAGCGGACGGGTGGCCTGCGGGACATGGCGCGTCCACGAACGGGCTATCATGGCCCGACCGCACGGCCGCTGAAAAGTCCGGTCGTCCCGCCAGGTTCGTCCTTGGCGCTCCGGGAGGGGTGAGGGGACGATAGCCATGGGGTACAACATCAGACGGACAGTATTGCGCCTACGCGACGAAGGTCCGCAGAAACCATGGCCGTGCTGTGACGGTGACGGAGTCCGGTCGAGATGAAAACCGGCGCGAGGCCGCGCGCCGGTTCCTGCAAGCGAGCGGGATGGACTCCGGCGCTCTCGATGCGGAGCGCGAGGTCGAAGCGTTCCTGTCCGAGATGGACCGTGGCCTCTCGGGCTCCCCCAGCTCGTTGCGGATGATCCCGACGTTCATCGAGGTCGATCGCGACGTGCCCCGCGGAAAGCCAGTGGTCGCCATCGATGCTGGAGGCACGAACCTCCGGGCGGCGGTGGTCGAGATCGGCGGCGACGGGAGGCCGACCGTCACGGCATTCCGACGGGAGCAGATGCCCGGCACCGCCGGCGAGATCTCGTCGCGCGACTTCTTCGCCACCCTGGCCGCCTGCGTCCGGGAACTCGCGTCAGACCTGGAGAGCATCGGGTTCTCGTTCTCGTACCCGGTGGAGATGCTCCCTAGCAAGGACGGAAGGATCATCGGGCTGTCCAAGGAGCTGAGGGTACGGGGCGCGGCCGGGCAGCTGGTAGGGGCCGGGCTCCGCGCCGCGCTGCACGACGCTGGGGTGCACTCGCCCCGGAACGCCGTCGTTCTCAATGATGCGGTGGCAGTCCTGCTTGCGGGCAGGACGGCGACGTACGATCGGGAGGCGTCGCACGTCGGCTTCGTCCTCGGCACGGGGACGAACTGCGCATACGTCGAGTCGAACACGCGGATCCGGAAGCGAAATGACCTGAAGCCCAGGGGCGCGCAGGTCGTCAACGTCGAGTCTGGCGCCTACGACAAGGTTCCAAGGGGCCCCGCCGACCTGCGGTACGACAGAGTCAGCGCCGAGCCGGGTCAGTACATCTTCGAGAAGTGCATCTCCGGTGCCTACCTCGGAGGGCTCGCCCTCGAGGTACTGCGGTCGGCCGCTGAGGCGGGCCTCTTCGGCGACGCCACCGCCGGAGTGATTCGCGCAGCTGGCCGCCTGGAGACGCGCGACCTCGATCCGTTCCTCGGCGGAGAGCCGGCCGCGGGAAGCCTGCACCACGCGATCCGCGCCGCGGGTGGTGGAGCGGACGCGGCGATGGCCTGCGATCTGGTCGACGGGACGGTGGAGCGGGCCGCCCGGCTGGCGGCGATCAGCATGGCCGCAGCCATCCGCAAGGCCGCCGTCTTTCACGGTGGTTCAGGGCCGGTGTACGTCGCCGTCGACGGCGCCACCTTCCACGGGCTCCGAACGTTCCGGGAGCGCGTCACGTCCTGCGTCGACGCGCTCCTGCGGCGTCGCGTCCGGCACGAGATCGTCACCGTCGAGCACGCCGCCCTGGTGGGGGCCGCTGTTGCCGCCCTCACGAACTGAGTCAGTAGCCGGCGAGCGCCACGCTGCCGACGGTGGGATCGCCGGAGGTGGCGACCGCGGCGAGAGAGATGAGGAACTCCTGGCTCGGCACGGACCAGAACAACTCGCCGGTGGCCTGCCAGGAAGCGCTTGCCGATCGACGTCATCCTGATGGAGCGCACCTCGGTTGTCCATCGCCTCGCGCCAGTCTTCCCTGCGCTGCGCGTGCGTAGCAGGGCCGCGTGGGGGTTTGGTACGTTCCCGACATGCTCGCGCTCAGGATCCCGCAGTTCCGCGGTCTTCCGCGGAAACCGGAATCCCGGTGTCGTCGACCGGCTTCCGCTACCCGCGCATCTCCCAGGCCCGGAACAGCAGCATCCCCGCCGTCATGGCGGGCAGGAACCAGAGGGCATCGCGCAGGCCGACACCCGCCGCGGCGATTCCCGGCCCCGGGCAGAAGCCGGAAAGTCCCCAACCCACGCCGAAGAGCACCGAGCCCGCGAAGAGGCGGCCGTCCACGCGCAGCTGGGGAAGCTGGGCGAATCTTGGCACCATCAGCGGCGTCGCGCGGCGCCGTGCGATGACCTGCGCCGGGACGAGCACGCCCAGCGCGCCCGCCATCACCACGGCGAGCGTCGGATCGAACGCGCCGGCCACGTCGAGGAAGCCGAGCACCTTCGAGGGTTGCACCATGCCAGAGAGCGCCAGGCCCGCCCCGAACAGAAGCCCGCAACCGAGCGCGGAGAAGCAGACCTTCACGACAGCGCTCCGAGCAGATGGCGTCCGACGAAGACCGTGAGCGCGCCGGCGAGCATGAACGTCACCGTCGCGAGCAACGAGCGCGGGCTGAACCGGCTCACGCCGCACAGGCCGTGTCCGCTGGTGCAGCCGTTGGCCAGCCGGGTGCCGAAACCAACCAGCAACCCCGCCGCGAGGAGCAGCGCCGGAGAACGCACGAGTTCGAACTGGAACGTCTGGGGCCGGAGCAGCGCGACGGACGCTGCGCCACCGACGATCCCGGCAACGAAGAGGGCGCGCCAGATCTTGTCCCCGCGAGCCGGTTCGAGCAGTCCGCCAAAGATCCCGGTGATGCCGGCGACACGCCCGTTGAGGAGCAGTAGGGCGGCGGACGCCAGTCCGATCATCGCTCCGCCCATCAGCGCTGGAAGCACGGGTCACCCCTCGTCGGTTGATCAGGCGTTCGCGTACGCCCGCTCCAGCGCCGCGACGTCGAGCTTCACCATCTTCATCATGGCGTCGATCACCGCCTTCACCTTCCTGGGATCCCATCCCCTAGCACATCAGGCGGTGCTACAACCGTTTCAGGTTCGCTTCGATCGCCGCGAACGCCTGGTGACCTGACGCTCCGACGGAGGCGGCATGAAGCTCGACCACATCGGCATCGAGGTCCTGGATCTCTTCACGGTGGAGCTCTTCTACCGGACGGCGCTCGGGTTCGCGCCGCGCTATCGCTACGTGAGCGGGAACTCTCCCGGCCTGCGCACCGTGTTCCTCGAGCGCGACGCCATCCGCCTCGAGCTCCTCGAGCGTCCGCGCGACAGCGGCTTCCTCCAGCAGCGCGCCCCGGCGCCGGACCACCTCTCGTTCGAGGTGGCCGACGTGGACGGCGAATTCGCGCGCCTCTCCGCGCTCGGGTTTCCCGGCGTAACGCTGAAGCCGCCGCGGGACACCGGCGACGGCTTCCGCGAGATGGAGATCCGCGACCCGGAGGGGAACGTCGTGGAGCTCTCGGCGCGGATCCGTCCCGAGCCGCGATACCCGATCCGCGCGGTGATCTTCGACCTCGACGGCACGCTTCTGGACACCGAGGAGAACTACTACGAGGCCGACCGGCGCGTGCTCGCGGCGCACGGGATCGCTTTCAGCAAGGAGGACAAGCGGCGCTACATCGGCGGCAGCACTCGCGACATGATGATCGATGTCCAGCGGCGCTTCGATCTGCCGGCGACACCGGACGAGCTCATCGCGAGCAAGAACGCTCTCTACCTCGAGATTGCGCGGGAAGCGACCGTGTTGTACCCCGAAATGGCCCGCCTTCTCGAGCTGGTCAGAGCGCGCGGGCTCCCGGTGGCCATCGCATCGGGCTCCTCGCCCGGAGTGCTCCGGGCCGTGCTCGAGGCGGTCGGGCTCGTCCCGGGGCTGGAGGTGGTGGTCTCGGCCGAGGAGGTGCCGCGTGGCAAGCCCCACCCGGACGTCTTCGAGGAGGCGGCGCGCCGGCTGGGCGTTCCCGCGCACCAATGCGTTGCCGTCGAGGACTCGCGACAAGGCGTCGAGGCCGCGAAGCGCGCTTTCATGCGCTGCATCGCCGTGCCGTATCTGACCGATCAGCCCCTCTCCGACCGATTCGCCATGGCGGACCTGCTGTTCGAGCAGGGGATGAAGTCCTTCGACGCAGACGCCGCGTTTCGTTGGATCGAGAAGCGGCTCGAAGTCTGACCGCGGCGGCCAGGAGTTCGACCGATTCACGGGAATCTGACGAAAGATCCAAGGCCTAGGCCGGAAGGACAACGCTCCGTTCTCGGAGATGCTGTCACGGTCCAACGGTCGTTGGAACGCCTCGCACGGAATCCTGCGAAGCGCTTTTGCGTCTCCAGCATCGGATAGCGGCCCTGGAGGGGGAGCCTAGTGCCGAGCATACGTGGTTGCTGTTCCGAGGACTTCGCCGGCATCGTCGAACTGCTGCGTCAGCACTGGCCGGACGAGGAGGTTCGCGAATCGTCCCTGCGTGGCGTATTCGAGCGGGGACTGGCCTCTCCACGCCAGCGATACATCTGCGCGGAGCTCGACTCGCGAGTCGTCGGCTTTGGCTCGCTGACGCTGAAGAACAGCCTGCGGCAGGACGGTACCGTCGGACACGTCGACGAGCTCGTCGTCGATCGGGATCACCGCTGCCGGGGGATCGCCACGCTATTGAGGCGGCGGATCGAGGAGCTCGCCGTGGGCGTGGGATGCAGACGGCTGGAGCTCGACTCCGCCTTTCACTTCAAGGAAGCGCACGCGTTCTACGAGCAGCGGCGATTCGAGAGGCGCGCCCTGCTGTTCTCGAAAGCGCTGCCGGCGAAATACCGGTACGCGTGAACTGCGTGGTCCGGCCCCGAGCGCTTGCCCGGGTGCGCCGGAATCCTACCTGGACCGGCGAATATGCGGCGGCGCTCCTCTGTTTCGACCGCAGTCCATCGAGAGGAGTCGCCCGTGCATCGTCGCTCGTTCCGCCAATCTCCTGTCCTGCGATCGCTAGCGGTCGTCCTCGCTGCAGCTGCTCTTGCCTGCGGCGGCGGAAGCCCAGGCGCGTCCGCGCCGCCTCCGGGCGATCCCCCGACATCTCCGTCCACACCGGCGCTGACCGGGCTGACGAACGGGGCGATGGTGTCCGGTTCCGTCGAGCTCTCCGCCTCGGCTCCTCCAGGCACCGCGAGCATGGAGTTCCGTCTGGACGGAGCGGTCGTAGCCAGCGACGCGGCCGCCCCCTTCACGACCACCTGGGACACCTTCTCGGCCGTCAATGGCGCACACACACTGGCGGTCAGCACGATCGACGGCGCTGGCGCGGCCACCCCTTCCCAGGCGGTGCAAGTGACGGTGAGCAATCACCTCAAGAACGTCTTCGTCATCGTCCTCGAGAACCACGACTGGTCCTCGATCAAGGGCAACTCGTCGGCGTCGTACATCATCAACACGCTCCTGGTCGAGGGAGCGCACGCGGACAACTATCAGACCGTCCCCGGGCTCCATCCGAGCCTGCCCAACTACGTCTGGATGGAGGCGGGCAGTCAGCTCGGCGTTCGCGACGATGCGGAGCCGTCCCAGCATCTCCTGACCACCTCCCAGCATCTGGTCTCGCTCCTGAGCAAGGCCGGTATCACCTGGAAGGCGTACCAGGAGGACATCCCCGGGAACGACTGCCCCCTCACCTACGTGAACCAGTACGCGCCCAAGCACCTGCCGATGGTCTACTTCGCGGACGTCAACGGCGGACTGGACCGGAACTCGAGCGAGTGCATCTCGCACATCCGTCCCTATACGGAGCTCGCGCGCGATCTGGAGACCGACACCGTGCCCGCGTACAGCTTCATCACGCCGAACCTGTGCAACGACATGCACGATTGCTCGATCGGCACCGGCGACGCATGGCTCTCGCGCGAGGTGCCGAAGATCCTGGGCTCGCGCGCCTACAAGCAGGGCGGCGCGCTGTTCATCACCTTCGACGAGAGCGCCGGCTCGGACGTGCCCATCGGCTTCATCGCGATGTCGCCTCTCGCCAAGCGAGGCTACTCGAACAAGGTCTACTACACGCACAGCTCGATGCTGCGGAGCGTGCAGGAGATCTTCGGCGTGACACCGCTCCTCGGCGACGCGGCCAACGCCACGAACCTGGGCGATCTCTTCCGCAGCTTTCCTTGAGTCAGACTACGGTGTGGCCGCGCGCGGCGAGGTCGAAGAGCTGCTCGAGGGTCTGCTGCTGCACCGCCAGGTCCGCGTCCCAGCGGGGCTGTGAGCGCAGGCGGGAGAGCTCGAAGTCGATCCAGTAGAGCCGGCCGCTGGAGGCCCCGCGAACGAAGTTGCCGAGCTTGATGTCGAGCGGCACCACGCCGCGCGCATTGATCTCGCGGGCCATCTCGGCGATCTCGCGCCGGAAGTCGCCGATGCCGGCCCGGTCGAGGAGCTCGACCTCGCGGCGTTCGAGGTCGCGCGCCGACACTCCGCAGAGTCGAGGGTCGTCCTTGATGTCGGCGTCGTGGACGGCGGCACCACCGCGCGCCGCGAGGCTGCGCAGGTTTTCGCCCGGTATGTAGTCGACGTAGAGCGTCCGGCCGGCGAGGTCGATAGCGCGCAACTTGGGAACGAAGGGTAGATCGGAAAGTCGGAGCAGGGCCGCCGCCTCGCTGTACATGAAGAAGCCGAGCGACACCCAGAAGCTGCGGTGCGCCCACTCGCGGGCGGGCACCGGCCGATCTCCCCAGCGGCGGGCTCCCATCCGGTAGGTGCGGAACCGCTTGCGGACGCAGACGCGGCCGCCCACCAGCGCGATGTCGACGAGGTTTTGCTGCCGCGGAGCGCGCCGCGCGCGTCGATTGAAGAACGGCTCGTCCACCGGATCGATGGCGAAGGCGAATCCTTCCTGGTCGATCTCTGCGAGCACCCGGTCGTGGCGTCCACCGGCGGCGACGGAGGGGATGCTCCCGGGTGGCAGGCAGTCCTCGAGGGACGAGGCGGGGGGGACGACTCGCCCTCCGGCGCGAAGCGCCGCACGCACTTCCGCCTTGGCCCGCACCAGGTTGACGCCGCCTTCCCACGCGAGGCCACGGACGAGCGGCTCCAGGAAGCCAGCGGAGCCGGGTTGGTCGAGGCTGGCGCCGGAGGTTCCCGGATCCGGATACGCGACGGGCTTCAAGGCCATCGCGATCGATTTAAGCATCGGAGCGCGCGCGCGGAACGGTCATGGTGAACCCACCGTCCGACCATGGACAGCGACGAACAGACTCGTCCCGGGCCGGGACGCGGCGCGTCGAAATCCGACAGAAGCCGATCCGGGGTCAATCAGAAGAAGCGGGCTCGGGCCGACCAGTACGCGTTCTTGGCGGTGCGGAAGAAGGCCGAGTTCGCGCCCAGCCGCGAGCGCAGCGCCGAGGAGGTCGCGTTCTGCAGGGGCATGAGGAAGCCGGTCTCGAAGCGGTGCCGGAGGTAATCAGCGGGTGCGCGCCGGAAATAGGACCAGTGGTACTCGCGCAACTCCTTGAGAGTGTGCGCGCGGCCGTTGTCGCCGTATTTGGCAACCCAGGGGCTGAAGTCCGGGTACAGCCCCCCGGGTCCCCAGTCGCCGTGCAGGGTCACCTTCATGAAATTGCCGATCAGGAGGTCGTCGAAAATCTGGTACTCCACCGCGGTCATCAGCGATCCGCGCGGGACCTCGAACGTGATGCCACGCCGCAGGTTCCGGCCGCTCAAATCGATCAGCGTCTCGTCCCCGCCCACGAGGAAGCGAACGAAATCGATGTTCTGGCGGAGATGCTCGAAACGCTTGAAATACGCGCTGAGGCGCGCCTTCTCGTCCTGCTCCAGCCGCTGCTTCCAGTCGTCGCCGAACTCCTCGGGCTCATGGAGCGGCTCCCGCGACCTGGCCGGATTGAGCGGCGTGACCTCATCCTTGATGCAGTCGTACCGCACGTAGGCGGGCAGCAGCTCGCAGCGGGTGCTGTCGAATCCCTCGGGATAGTCCTCGACCTGCGACGCGTGCGGCTCGGCCCAGGCGCTGTCGGTCCTCTGGAACCGGTGCATGGCGCTGAAGGGGACGACGGTGGTCGCTCCCCAATACTGGGCCCGGTTGGTGAGCGTGACCCCGATGGGCGTCATGGGCGCGGGCCGAAGCCGGCGCCCGTCCTCATCGAAGAAGTTCATCATGTCGGCGCCGCCGCCGGCCAGGCTGAGCAGGAACGACCGCGCGTACTGCTTGACGAGAGGGCGGACGAAGCCACCCCAACCGCGGTTGCCTGCGTCGTTGAAGTTCAGCACCAGCCTGCCGTTCACGTCCAGAAGCAGGATGGCGTCCTGGTTGTAATCCGGAATGCACAGCGCGTGCACGCGTGGCGTGAGCTCGAGCCACTGCCGGTCCGGCATGACCCGGACATTGAAGCCCTGCGCTTTCAGATCCTCGAACACCCGCGAGCCGCGGTGGTTCGGAACCAGGATCACCTTGTCCTTCAGCAACGCCATGGAGTCGCCGCTCAGGTGATCGGGGTGGCCGTGTGAGACCCAGATGTATGGACAGCGGCGGACCGCGTCGATCTGCTCCGCGGGGATCTCGTGCGCCAGGCCCCAGCTGCCGAAATAGGCGCTTCCGACGATCCAGGGGTCGGTGGCCAGAACCGGTGCGCCGTCGTGGACGATGACGGTCGCGTTTCCGACAGTGTCAAAGCCGACGTCGAAGGACATGGGTACCTCTCCGATCCTGCGGAATTGGCCATGAGTGCGGCGAGGGGCAAGGGGAAAAGCCGTTCCACGGAAGCCAGGCGATAGCGCCGAAAGGGGCCCGACGTTCAGGATATAACGGCGCTTCCTCCCGACCCGGATACGTCCCGTGCCCGATTGCCGCCTCGCATTGCTCGCCGCTGTCCTCGCCGCCTGCGCGTCGGCGCCCCAGGCGCGCACCAGCGAACAAGCCGCCGCACCAGTCGCCCGCAAGGAGCCGCACGTCACGCAGATCAATGGCGACACGCTGCGCGACGATTACTTCTGGCTTCGCAACAAAGGGACACCGGAAGTCGAGTCGTACTTGAACGCCGAGGCGGCGTACGCCGACGCGATGATGAAATCGACCGAAGAGCTGCAGAAGAGGCTCTACGGCGAGATGCTCTCGCGCATCCAGGAGGACGACTCGAGCGCGCCGGTTCGAATTGGATCGCACTGGTACTACCAGCGGACGGAGAAGGGAAAGCAGTACCCGATCCTGTGTCGCAAGCCGGCGCTCGACGCCGCGGAGCAGGTCATCCTCGACGTGAACGCGCTCGCCGCGGGCAAGAAGTTCCTCGGCCTGGGCGGTTGGGAGGTCAGCGACGACGGCAACCAGCTGGCCTACACGATCGACGAGACGGGCTTCCGCCAATACGACCTGCACGTGCGCGACCTGCGCAGCGGCGCGGATGGGCTGGAGAAGATCGCGCGGGTGGACTCGGTCGCCTGGACCCGCGACGGCAAGGCCCTCTTCTACGTCGTGGAGGACGAGCAGGAGAAGCGGCCGTACCAGCTCTGGCGGCACAGGGTCGGCTCGAGCGCGAAGGACGACCTGGTCTACGAGGAGAAGGACCACGCCTTCAACCTCGAGGTCGACCGGTCGCGATCGAAGGACTTCATCTTCCTCACCTCCGGGAGCCTGACGAGCAGCGAGGTGCGCTTCTTCCGCGCCGACGACCCGCACCCTGCCCTGGTGCTGGTGCAGCCCCGCGAGCCCGGGCATGAGTACTACGCCGAGGCGCGCGGTAGTACCCTCTACATCCGCACCAATTCAGGAGGCCGGAACTTCCGCCTGGTCACCGCGCCGGTCTCGGCCCCGCGCAAGGAGAACTGGACGGAGGTGGTGCCGCACCGCGAGGACGTCATGCTGCAGGAGGTAGACGTCTTTCGCGATTTCGTCGCGCTGCACGAGCGCGAAGGCGGGCTGCCGCAGATCGCCTTCCTCGATCCAGCCACCGGCGCGCGCCGGCGCGTGGAGTTCCCCGAAGCGGACTACGAAGTCTCTCCCGACAAGAACCCGGAGTACGACCAGAACGCGCTCCGCGTCGTCTACCAGAGTCCCGTGAGTCCGCAGACCTGGCTCGACCTCGACGCAGCTTCCCTCGGCCAGAGACTCGTCAAGCGGCAACCGGTGCCGAACTATGACCCTTCACGCTACCAGGTGGAGCGCATCTGGGCCCCTGCGGCCGACGGCGTGAAGGTGCCCGTCGCGGTGCTGCACAAGAAGGGCGCGGCGCGCGACGGCAAGAGCCCGCTGCTCCTGTACGGCTACGGCTCCTATGGGATCGACGTCGCCGACCGGTTCAACTCCAACGTCCTTTCGCTCGTCGATCGCGGCGTCAGCTATGCGGTCGCGCACATCCGCGGCGGCGGCGAGCTGGGCAAGAAATGGCACGATCAGGGCCGCATGATGAACAAGATGAATACCTTCACGGACTTCATCGCCTCCGCGGAGTACCTGGTCTCGCTGGGCTACACCTCGAAGGATCGCCTGGCGATCATGGGTGGCAGCGCCGGCGGGCTGTTGATGGGGGCGGTCACCAACCTGCGGCCCGACCTGTTCCACGCGGTGATCACGTATGTCCCTTTCGTCGACGTGATCAACACGATGTTGGATGAGTCCCTCCCCCTTACGGTCATCGAGTTCGAGGAGTGGGGCAACCCGAAGAAGCTGGACGAGTACCGGTACATGAAGCAGTACAGCCCCTACGACAACGTGACCGCGCGAGCGTATCCGACCATGCTGGTCCGCTCCTCGTACAACGATTCCCAGGTGATGTACTGGGAACCGGCCAAGTACGTCGCGAAGCTCCGCTCGCTGAAGACCGATTCCAACCCGCTGCTGTTCAAGATCAACATGGATCCGGCGGGACACGGCGGCGCGTCCGGCCGGTACGACCGTCTCAAGGATGCGGCCTACGACTACGCGTTCGTGATCCGGGCGCTCCTCCCGGCCGGGTGATCGATTGCTCTAGTCGGCCCGCAGCGCAGAGAACTGCAAACCGCGCGACAAAACAGCGTGGCAGGGTCGGTCGGAAATCCGGACGCCGCGGCTTGCAGTGAGCACGTCCTGGGGCAGGGCGGCTGGAACCCGCCGGCCCCGGCCCCAGCTTCCGCGGGATGAAATCGACTCCAGTACTGCTGGCCGCGGCACTCGCCATCTCCGGTTGCGGCGCAGCGATCCCGCCCGACGCGCCCCCACCGCCGGGCCGCCCCGATGCGAGCTCGCCGTCCCTGCCCGACGGAGGGGGCGGCGACCAGGATGGGGGCACGAGCTTCCAGGGCGAGATCACCTACACCGAGACCGGCTACGATCTGCTGGCCGTGGACTCCACGGGGACCGCGTACGCGGTGAACCTGAGCGGTTCGGGTGCCGAGATCTGGTCGGGAAACGACGGGCGGGCCTGGCAGAAGCGCGGATCGATCGCGAGCGGGGCGTCGTTCTGGAACCTGGCTCCACTGGCGGACGGGACGCTCCTTGCCGACGTGATCAAGGGCGCCGGTCACGCCCTCGCGCGATCGACGGACCGGGGCGTCACCTGGACAGAGGTGCTCTCGACCGGCGCCTATCGCTCGCTCACCCCGCACAGCTTCGCGGAGCTGGACGGGGCGGTCTTCTTCCTGGAGTACCAGGTCTTCACCGCGGCCAGCACGCCCATCCGCCTCTGGAGGTCCTCGGATCGGGGCGCCACCTGGGCCGTGCAGCACACCTTCCAGGGGCACCGCCATGGGCACGGGATGATTCCCGATCCGGCGCGGCATGCGCTCTGGGCATTCTTCGGTGACACCGACCCGCAGTCCGGGACCTATCGCTCCACGGACGGGGGCGCGTCCTGGACGGCGGTCGTCGCGGGCTCCCAGGACGGCGATCTCGTCGACGCCGCGCTGCTTCCGGACGGATCGCTGCTCTGCGGTCAGGACATCAGCTATCGCGGCTCGACCCCGGACAAGCCGCAGATCGCCCGCATCGCGCCCGACGGGACGGTGACGCATCTGATGACGCTTCCTTCCGCGAGCTACTCCACGCACGCAGTCAGATCGGGCGGCTACATGGTCGGGACGACTTACGAGCTGTACAATGACGTGTCGCCCCCGGGTTGGACGCGAGGATCGCTCTGGGGGAGCGTCGACGGATGGTCCTGGGAGAAGCTGATGGAGGTTCCACAGCTCGATCCCAAAGAAGATGTGCGCGCCGACGTGTACTGGGAGCTCGCCTCGGGCGAGTAGGTCGTGTGCGTCTGGAATGCTGCCGGATTCGGTCCGGGTGGACGCGGTTACATGCTGCTGCGCCTGACCCGCCGCTGAGGTAGGGACGCCACCGCCTGGTCAGCGGGGCCCCGGCGGCGCGGGTCTGGCAGCGCACGCGGCGGCGCGCTCGAGAAGCAGCTGGCGCTCGCGCGCGTTGCGCGTGAGCGATGCCGCGCGCTCGAACTCCACGCGCGCCTCGTCGAAGCGG
>Ga0066709_100002897_pt1 | contig 12829 bp, 9 predicted proteins | sample GraSoiAngelo_158_FD_79665 | JGI IMG/M metagenome (GOLD analysis project Ga0066709, IMG submission 79665) | Grasslands soil microbial communities from the Angelo Coastal Reserve, California, USA - 14_1009_16_30cm | ecosystem: Environmental > Terrestrial > Soil > Grasslands | place: USA... | reverse complement strand
TGCCACTCCGCCCATGTCCAAATGAATTCTTCGCTGTACCTGCCTCAACTTAGTGCGCGCGGCACGGAGCCGGCTGAGGTTCGTTCCAGCCAAAGGCACGAAACGCGTCGGTACGCACGACGACCGTGCGCACGCCGTCCAGTTCGGCCGGAATCGGGGCATGCATCTGCCCCTGTTCCACATACACGACCACGACAGCCTCGGCGGGATCCGCTGGGTCAGCGCCAACGCCCACTCCGATCACTGCTTCGTCCTGCATCAGCCGGTCGGCATGTTTTTCCTTGGCCAAGTGCGCGCGCCCCATGGAACCGACCAGAGGTCCTCGAGCCGCACTGGACGCTATGGCCCCCGCGGCAGCCGGACAAGTGACGGGATGGTCAGCGCCACCAACGAGGGTTACGCCGAAGGCGTTGGTCACATCGCTGATAGGATTCGCGACTGTCGTTGTGCTGCTACCTGCGAAAAGCAGCGCCACTGGCTGGGCGGAGGCCTGGGTGACGATGAGGGAGCCGGAATCACCCGCGGCGCTGAACGCGCTGCCGTTGACCACTACTTGATTGAGGTAAGGAACTCTGAACCTCTTTCCCTTGCCGCAGCCCCGCTGATACTCAACGAGAACATTGGTGCTGATTGAGCCGATCGTCGCGCAGGTCAGGCCGGTGGTGCGGCCGCTCTTGGCGACACCGTCTCCCACAGCCGGTGATGCCTCTGTGCTCGATGGCACCCCCACGTCCAGAATGTTTCCAGTTGCTCCCACGGCGCCCGGGACAACCTGCGCAAGCGCCGCGTCAATATTGGCTGTTCCGAGCGGCTTGGTGGTCGAAAAGTGCGCCACGGTGTTGGAGTTCGTTGCCGTCAGTGCGCAGCCCACGTCTACCAGCCCCGGCTGCGAAATGGCATCCCCGGGAGTGGCGTTATCCGAATCCGCGAGAACGTGGTTGTTACTGAGAATGAATTGCGTGTTACTGGAATCCGCCACGAGAGCGCCCAGGGTTCCGGAGCAGCAGAATCTACGCGAGATGTCATAGACGTTGCCGCCCGAGGTCCCGAGACTAATTGGGAGCGCCTGTTTGACCTGGTGATTCGGACCACTGTCGGCAAGAACCAAGCCGATGGAGAACAGCAAGGAACAGCACAAACCGGGGAGCGTGATGCGTCGAATGCGGGACATCATCATGGCCTCCTTGGGAGAATTTTGTTTTGGCCAGGACAGCGGGGATTATACCTCAGTTTGTTTCGAGTGGGAGGAGTGGAAGCAGGCGAGGGGAAGGTCCTTGGGACCGCGGCGCTTCGCATCAGCCGTTCTGCGGAGTAGAATGCTCTGTAAATTGTGGGCATGGAGGAAGCCTATGCATGCCGACCGAGTGGAAGTTTCCTGGGATTCAAGCAGATCAAACTGGCTGGTACGGATCGTGTCGGGCGAAGAGGTGATCCGTCGCCATTGCAAGGCGCCCAAGGATGCGGATGAGCAAACCCTGCGCTCTGTCGCTAAGAAGACTGTGCAAGAGGAAGGTTACGAGCCGGACGTCGCCGAGCTCACCATCCGTCGTTAGCAAGGTAGGCGTGCCGCCTTCCTACGCGCACAGAGAGGAAACGAACGGGACAGGCAAGAATGCCGGTCCCACAGAATTTCGGAGATTTGACGCTACGCGGCGGCGGGTTGGCTCTCCAGGATGTGTGCGGGGACTTTGCGCAGGTCCCAGACAATCCCCAGCCAGGACATCATCTTCAGCGTGTAATACGTGATGTCAATTTCCCACCAATAGAATCCCTGACGCGCCGAAGCCATAAAGTGGTGGTGATTATTGTGCCAGCCTTCGCCGAGAGTCAGCAGCGCCAGCAGCCAGTTGTTGCGGCTGGTATCGCTGGTCTCATAGCGGCGCGAGCCAAAGAGGTGCGACAGCGAATTGATGGTGAACGTGTCGTGCCACAGCAGCACGGTGCCAAGACAGAAAGCCCAGATGAACAAATGCCATCCGCCGATCAGCCACACCGCAGCGCCGAGCACGGCGGGCGGCACGGTGTGGTACTTGTTCAGCCAGCGCAGCTCGGGGAATTTCGCAAAGTCGCCGATATAATCCATGCGCGTTTCATTGTATTTGTCCGAGAGAATCCAGCCGATGTGCGACCAGAAAAAGCCGAAGAGCGTCGGCGAATGCAAATCCAGCTCCTGGTCCGAATAGCGGTGATGGTGGCGGTGATGCGCCGCCCACCACAGCACGCCCTTCTGCGACGAAGACATGGCCATGAAGGCGATCACAAACTGAAACACGCGGCTGGTCTTAAACGAGCGGTGCGAAAAATAGCGGTGATAGCCGGCCGTCACGAAGAACATGCGCACCAGCAGCAGCGCCAGACAGGTCACCAGGTAATACCAGTGAAACGGGATGAAAAAAATGAGCAGCGCGGCGAGATGAACGAGGAAAAACGGGAGAGAGTGCAGAATCGAAATCCGCGAGCCATTGGGCAGCGGGATACTTAAATACCGTGGGACAGAAGCCATCCGGAAAAATCCTCCGCGTCGTGACTCAGACGCTCTTGAATTGCGTCATTCCGCAAGCGCTGACAATCCACCCAAAGCTTTGCGCCACGAAGCAACGTTTTAAGTTTACGGTTGCGCTTCGAGGGGGTCAAGCGCAACGGAGTACAGGTTACATCAAGTAAGATGTACGGAAGTACAGTTCGGTTGTTAAAAACCAGAAAAGCCAAAAAAAAACTCAGTGATGACACTCACATTCGCAGCGACAAACGTCACGGGAAATGCGCCACCCTAATGTGTTATTGTCACTGCCGTTTGGAATCTCGAGGAGAAATCAGCCGGATGGTCTATCCGCAGGAAAGTTTAAGATGGCCGAGCGCCCGGTACTTGTAGGACTGATTCCGCAAACGGTAGTCCTGGATCCCGGCGATCAGGTCTCCTGGATCTCCGACGCGGGAAACTTGCGCGTGGAGTTTGACGTGAACCGTTGCCCTTTTTCCTCGAATGTTTTTCAAGCGCCCTCTGGCGTCCGCCTGTTGAGCGGCCCGCCACGCCCCGGCAGCAAAGCCGCGACCTACAAGTATCGCCTGTGGCTCAACGACCAGCTCGTAGGCCAAGGCGAAGTCATCCTCCGCGAGAAGTAGTCAACAAACTCGAAATTCGCGCAGCGTCCTTTGCTAGCTCAGCGGGAACTTTGCAGCGACCCGCCAGGAAAGAGAAATGGGGGTATTGAGCTTGTCGCCACGCAGACTCGTGTTTTCCCTCTCGCTCCTTCTGGACGCGGTTACTTTTGCCCCCGCAGGCGCGTCTTTCAACATGGAGAGGGCGGCCAAGGAGAATGCCAACATGCGCATGAAAAAATCCTTTCTTTCGGTTTTTGGACTCTTGCTGGCGGGGACACCCGCACTGGCGCAAGGCTCCTCTGGTTCCTCAGGACAAGAAGCCGCTCCGCCGCCAGGGGCAAGCAGGATGCAGCGCCCGGAGGAGGGACGCGGCCGGCCAGTCCTCGGAAGAATTAACTCCATTAAGGATGGTGTGCTGGAGCTGGTGAGAATGGACGGGACCACCATCACTGTCAGAATTACGGACAAGACCGAGTACCGCAAAGACCGGCAAAACGCCAAGCTCTCGGACTTTAAGGTGGGCGACATGGTTCTCGTGCGCGCTGAAGGAAATGGGGATCAAGACCTCACCGCCTTGATGGTTGCGGGACGCACCGGCGGTAGCCCGGGTGGGCCCGGCATGGGAGGTCCGGGTGGCGGAATGATGATGGGCGGCGGCGAGCTAGGAAAAGACTTCGTCTTTGGCGAAGTGAAGTCCGTGGATGCGCCGAAAATCACCGTGATGCGGCCGGACAATGTGACGCAAACGCTGGAGCTGAACGAAGAGACCTCGCTGCGAAAAGGCCGAGAAAGCGTCACGATGGCGGACATACAGCCGGGCGACCACGTGTTTGTACGCGGAGGGGTACAAGCCAACGCGTTCGTGCCAAAGATGGTGATGGTCATCGGGCCCGAGCAATGGAAACGCATGCAGGAAATGGGAATGGAGCCGGGGGCAGGCAAACCGCCGACGGCCGATCCCAGGCCCCATCCTCCGCAGCAGTAGGTTCACCGGGGAGTCTTCGATTTGAAATTCATTACGCGCGGCATTTTTGTTTTCATTTTGACAGCGATTCTGTGGCCGCTGCATTCCCGCGCGCAGGAAACGCCGCCGCCATCTTCGCCACAGGCTGCTCCACAGGTTGCGCCGGCGCCTGCCTCCACAGCGACGTTCGAAATCACAGGGTCGGTGCACAGCGGTAAAACAGCATTGCCCGGAGTCACAGTGACGGCGGCGAACACGTTGACCGGGAAAAAGCATGTTGCCGCCACTAATTCGGAAGGTAAGTTCGGTCTCTCCGGGATGACCCGCGGCAGGTACGTCGTTCGAATCGAATTCATGGGGTTCGCAGCATTCACGCAGGAACTGGTATTGAATCCCGATAATCCGATAGCTAAGGTTGATGCGGAATTATTGCTGGCTTCGCGCCAACAGGAACAATCCAACAACGCCATCGCCGCGATGGCTGCGGCGGGGCGCGGCTTTCAGAGCCTGACACTGGAAAACACGCTCTCTTCCTTCGGTGGCGCAAACAACGATTTCGGCGGAGCAAGCAGCCTCAGCGGCGGACAGAACAATGGTGACGCCTCCAGCCTGCCGCTGAACGGAGCGGGCGCCGAAGGCCCCACGGAATCCGTCAGTGTCAGCGGCACGCAGGGACGTACTCAGGATTTTGGCGTGGGCAATGAAGAAGAGTTGCAACAACGCATCCAGGAATTCCGCGATCGCATGCAACGGGAAGGCGGTGGCGCCTTTGGCGGAATGGGTGGCGGGCCTCCGGGCGGAATCATCATGATGGGCCGGATGCCGCGCGGCTTCAACATCAATCAACCTCACGGCGTGTTCTACTACACGGATGACAATGCGGCGCTCGATGCGCGGTCCTACTCTCTAACGGGAATTCCAACCGCAAAGGCCGATTACAACCAAGCCCGCTTTGGCGTGAACATGGGCGGCCCGCTGAACATTCCGAAGATCTTCCGCGGCGGGAACAAGTGGTTTTTCTTCGGCGGATGGAACGGGTTACGCGGCAGGAATCCTTACGACGCCTTTTCGACAGTGCCAACGTTGTCCGAGCGCAACGGCGATTTCAGCCAAGCCACCTACCACGATGGCAGCGGGGTCCAAGTTTTCAATGCGCAGACCGGCCAGCAATACCAGTTCAACGGCGCTTCCAATGTCCTGGATCCAGCGCTCATCACTACCTCGGCAAAGGCGCTGCTGAATTACATCCCGCTGCCAAACATTGCCACCAATGTGTTCGGGCAGAATTTCCATTACGTGACTTCAGCGAATAACAGTTCGGATTCCGTGATGTTCCGGCTGGTCCATAATTTCGGCGTGAGTGGCGGGCCGAGCGGCCCCGGAGGCGGCACATTTCTTGTCGGACCTGACGGGGCTGCGGGCGGAGGGGGCAGAGGCCGGAGGCGTTCGCAGAACAATATCAATTTTGGTGTGAACTGGTCGCGAAGCTCGAGCAGCATTGTCAATCCGTTTCCTTCTCTGGCAGGCGGCAACAGCACCCAGGGACTGAATGCCAGCGTGGGGTGGGTTTACGGCAAAGGACGGGTCACCAACAATCTGCGCGTTAATTACAACCACAATCATGTGGCAACCACGAATCTCTACTCGATTGTGACCGACGCCGCTGGGCTGGCAGGCATCACCGGAGTTTCAACGGATCCGTTTGACTGGGGCTTGCCGGGAATTAGCTTCACGTCCTTCGGCGGGCTCAGTGATCCAACACCGCATCGCGAACTCGACCAGACGTACACGATCTCCGACACGATTTCCGGGAACCACAAGAAGCACAACTGGCGTTTCGGCGTAGATTACCGGCGCATTCTGCAAAGCTTTCATTCAGCGAGAAACGCGGAAGGAAGTTTCGTATTCACGGGATTCGCAACGTCGCAGTACGCCTCTGGAAGCGCGGTTCCGGTTGTAGACACGGGCTACGACTTCGCCGATTTCCTGCTGGGCTATCCGCAGCAAACCTCGCTGCAATTCGGGACAAGCTCCTACAATTTCCGCGCGAATTCCTACGATTTCTTTGTTCAGGATGACTGGAGGTTCCGGTCGAACCTGTCTTTCAACCTGGGGCTCCGCTACGAATACAACGGGCCTTACACGGAAGCGAACAATCGCATCGCAAACCTGGACGTAGCGCCCGGGTTTACCACTGCCTCCCTCATTCTGCCTGGCAACGGTATCTTCCCTAATTCGTTGATTCAGCCGGACCGCAATAATTTCGCACCGCGCGTTGGAATGGCCTGGAAGCCGGAAAAGAAAATGATCGTACGCGCGGGCTACGGCATCAACTACAACCTCGCGCAGTATGGCACCATGATTCAGAATTTCGCGTTCCAGCCGCCGTTCGCTAATGCCGCCACAAATGCGACGGATGTCACGGAGTTCGCCGCCGGAAGCCCGCTGACCTTGGCCAACGGCTTTCCTGGTGCGCCATCGGGTACCGTGACGAACAACTTCGCGGTCAATCCCAACTACCGTCTCGGCTACGTACAAATCTGGAACCTGGACATTCAGCGGGAGCTGCCGGGCAGCATCGTGCTGAACACCGGCTACAACGGAGCGAAAGGCACCCGGCTGGATTCAGAACGCGCCCTGCTGGTCACAGGAAACCAACCGTTTATCTACGAATCTTCCGAGGGCAATTCGATCCTGCATGCTGCCTCCGCGCGAATCCGCAAGCGCATGGCCAAGGGGATCGGCTTGGGTGCGCAGTACGTTTATTCCAAATCGATTGATGATGCGTCCTCGATCGGCGGCGGGGGAAGCGTAGTGGCGCAAAATCCCTTCGACCTTTCCGACGACCGCGGGCTTTCCAGCTTCGACCAGCGGCACAAGTTCACCTGGAATTGGATTTACGACGTGCCCATCGGAGAAAACCGCCACTTCGTTGCAAAAGGCGCTTGGGGTCACCTCTTCGGCGCGTGGCAATGGAGCGGCAACTTCACGGCTGGCTCGGGTCTCTACTTCACGCCACGGGTGCTCGGGGGTGCGTTGGACATCGGCCGGGGCGTGAGCGGGTCGCTGCGCGCCAACACCGTCGCTGGCCAAACCATTGCTTTGGGCAATCCGACGACGCTCGAATGGTTTAATACCGCCGCGTTCTGCGCGCCCGGCGCCGCTTGCGTCAATCCAAACGGCACGGCCTTTGGCGATGCAGGCCGAAATATCATTGAAGGGCCGGGGCAGGTCACGCTAGACATGGCCCTCAACAAGACCATCACCATCAAGGAATCCCGCGCCTTGGACTTGCGGCTTTCCGCCAACAACGTCTTTAACAACGTCCATTTCACGTCCATCAACACGGTGGTGAACTCGCTCGCCTTTGGCGAAGTTACGGGAACGGGCAGCATGCGGCGCGTAACGATGACCGCGCGATTCCGTTTCTGAAGGGCAATGAATATGTGGCGAATAAAGAAAAATCTTGCAGCGTTCCTCATGGCCGGCCTGCTTTTGCAGGGAGCCGCTCCGTTGGCAGGGCGGCAGTCCTCGCCGCAGGCGCCGGCGAGCCCGGGGCGCATCCGAGTGACCACGGAACTGGTGCTTGTGAACGTGGTGGCGCACGACAAAAAGGGGAATCTCATCCGTGATTTGAAAAAGGAAGACTTCACGCTGTTGGAAGACGGCAAGAAGCAAGACATTTCTACGTTTGATTTTGAGAATGTCGATCAGTTGCTGACGGCGGGAGCGCCCGAAGCCACGGTTTCCGGCGCAGAGAGCGCGGGGAACCTCCTGCGAACCGGGAAAAAAGCGGTTCCGTCTCTGGACGCGCGCGACCGCCGGTTGATGCTGTTCTTCTTCGATTTTTCGGCAATGGATCCGGAGCAAATCGATCGCGCCGTCGGTGCCGCCAAAACTTTTGTCTCTACCAAGATGCAGCCCGCGGATTTGGTCGCGTTGGTTTCCCTGGCGACGAATCTTCACGTCGATCTCGACTTTACGGACGACAAGCAAAAGCTCTCGGCAGCCCTTTCCGCATACACGCCCGGCGAGGGCCAGGGATTCGACAACGGCAGCACTGGCAGCTCCGAGGGAGCGGCGGAGAGCGGCGGAGCCTTCATCGCGGACGACACGGATTACAACACGTTCAGCGCGGACCGGAAACTGCTAGCGCTGCAGTCTTTGATGCAATCGCTCGGCAAGCTCTCGCAAAAAAAGAGCCTCATCTACTTCAGCAACGGAATCAGCCAGTCCGGCATGGACAATCAATCGGCGCTGCGCGCCGCCACAGCAGCAGCCGTGAAGGCCAACGTCTCTATCTATTCGATGGATATCCGCGGGTTGCAGGCCTTTCCTCCGGGCGGCGAAGCGCAGGCGGCCAGCTTGCATGGACAATCGGCGTATTCCGGACAATCCGTGCTGAGCGATCTAAACAACAACTTGAGTTCGCAGGAGACGCTTGCGACTCTTTCCTCCGACACCGGAGGGAAAGTCTTTTTCGATTCGAACGACTTCAGCGGCGTCTTTTCCCAGGTGCAGAAGGACACTTCGGCGTACTACGTCCTAGGCTTCACCAGCAATAACCCTGTCAAGGACGGGAGATACCGCCATCTGAAAGTTCAGGTGAACCGGGCCGATCTGAAACTCGATTATCGCTCCGGATACTACCCGGACCGCGATTTCGAGCACCTCAACAAGGCCGGCCGCGAGCAGCAACTGGAAGACGAGCTGGCCGCGCAACTCTCGCAGCTAGATGTGCCGCTGTACGCGGGCGCGGCGTACTTCCGCCAGGACGATTCGCACTATTACATCGCCGTTTCCCTGGTGATTCCCGGCTCGCAAATCCCCTTTGTCACGGAAAAAGACAAAGACAACGCCACCATCGACATCATCGGCCAGGTATTGGAAGGTGGAAAATTCCCTGCGGGGCGCTTGCGGGACACGGTGAAACTAGCCGTCGACAGCACCCAACAGGTACGCCGCAAGAACGTGCAATACAGCACCGGCTTCGTGCTCGCTCCGGGCGTCTATCACCTCAAATTTATCGTCCGTGAGAACCAGACGGGGCGCATGGGCGCCTTTGAGATGGATGTACAAGTCCCCGATCTTCGCAAAGCGCCGCTCAAGATGAGTTCCGTAGTGCTCAGCAGCTTGCGTACTCCTGCAACCAATAAGAAAGGCGCCCCCAACCCCCTGGTGCGGGATCAGATGGAGACGGTTCCGAACATCACCCACGTCTTCACGGCGGACCAGCATCTTTATCTGCAGTACGAGGTGTACGACGCCGCGAAAGGAAAAAATCTCGCACCTGCGGCTGCGAACGACCAGACCGAATCCAAAGCTCCAGCCAAGGCTCCGCGGGATGGCGTCCGTGTCCTGACCAGTATCGAGTTCCTTCAAGGTGGCGTAAAGGTCTACGAATCCAAGCCGGTGATGACCAATGAACTAGCGGCTCCGGAGCGCAGAGCGGTAATCCTGCAGATTGACGTGCCGCTCCAGACGCTAAAGCCGGGCCTTTACGTGTGTCAGGTGAACGTCATTGACGATGTGGCAGGAACTTTCGCCTTCCCGCGGTTCCCCCTGCTCATCCGCGAGTCGGCACCCTCTGGCCCCTCCGGCGGGCAAAGCCGGAATGTAGAAGCAGTTCCAAAAATGCAGTCTCACCTCAGGTAAATACCTGTACTTAGAAAAGGGTATTTCCCCTCCCATCCAGGCCGGCTTTGCGTCTCCTTTTTCTTAGGAAACCTTGTTCCATGAATGGAACAGAACGACGTCTTGCTGACCGATTCAGCTTCAAAATCCCAATCCAGGTCCGCATCCTGAAGTCTGCAATACAAGAGCACGAAGCAGAGTCGCTGAATGTTTCTACGCGAGGCATTTACTTTCGAACCGATTTGCCCCTTCGAGAAGGCACGCCAGTGCATGTTATTTTCGAGATGCCACAGGACGTTACGCGCAAACCCGCATCCCAATGGCGCTGTACGGGTCACGTGGTTCACGTCCAGCCGAGCAGTGTTCCCCACGACGGGATTTGTGTAGGCGTAGCCTTTGACTGCTATGAGGTCTTGCCGCTCGCTCAGCCCGCAGCAAGCAGAGAAGGTAGGGAGTAGGGCGGTACTCAGTCGCCCGCAACAGCGGCGCGAACAAATTCAACCGATTCGGCCAGTCCGCGGCGCATCGGTCCCAGGACGGAAGCAGGCACTTCCCGTTCGGGAGCCAAAGTTACGCTGGTCGCCCTCTTCGGGAATTCTGTCCGGCGATCCAGCCGCATGCCAGCCTCTCTCAGAAACTCCGCCGAAAAGCCCATGTCTTCAGCACGGTCCACACCCCAGAACCAGAGCTTCTCCTCTTGCCTCTGCAGGTAATCCAGGGCTTCCTCCAGCTTCTTCATGGCGCGGTCGAAGGATGAAGCCAGGAAGTACACGCTCAGCGTCCAAGCATGCTTGGGATAGTAAGCCCGGAGGCGGACACAATACTTTCCTGACTGATTTCGTTCAATGCTGCAGCGGTATTCATTGCGCGACGTAGTTATTCGAGTAGGCATCGAAGTTTCACCGATCTCAGGAGTCATGGGCTGGAAGACTCTGATAGCCGTTCGTAATCTAAATGTGGTCGAAAGAGCCCGATCTGTTTTTCGAGACAACCAATGGTAAAGCCGAACTCGCTTGGAGACACCAAATAGGGTAACGAGGTGTGCGGAGAAAGGCAAGGGGGCACATCTCCATAGTTAAGCTGTTTATTTTGTTATAGTTATGCTAGGTTAGGCTACCAAAGTCTTTTAGCTTTTCGGGCATCAACTTCAGCTTGCCTTCCTGCTTCAGGCGATCCGACAAGGCCGTGCGGAAGGCTTCAAAGGCCACTTCGCGCTTGGATTGCAGCAATTCTTCGGTCAACTGTTTCTTCTGAGCTTCAAAACTGGCCGGATCCGCCTCCACCTTCTCTGCGACGCGATAGACAAACCAGCTTTGCCCCAGGCTCAAGGGGCTGCCAACATCACCCGGCTTCAGTTTGAAGGCTGCGCCGAGCTGCTTGCCGCTTGCCGCAGCGGGAATCGAGCCGTCGCGCGCGATGGAATCGCTTGTTTTCGGCTCCAATCCAAGGGCTTTGGCCGCGGCATCGAATTTCTCGCCTGCCTTGACGCGCCGCGCCAATTCCTCGGCTTTGCTTTTCGCCTGCTGCACGGACTGTTCCTTCTTCAGGTCGGCAATCACGCGGTCGCGCACTTCTTCGAGCGAACCCTGGTGCGCAGGCAAGGACTCCTTCAGGGCCAGAACCACGTAGCCGCGATCGGTTCGAACGGGGAGGCTCAATTCGCCGCTCCGCAAGCGGAAAATGGCGTCCTTGACGTCCTGGGAATTGCCGAGTTCGAGGATCGCGTCAGAGGCGCTGACCAGCCTCGTCTCGCCCAAAGTTAGGTGATATTGCTTTGCCAGGTCATCCAAAGAAACTTTGTTGGAGCGGCGGATGGCGGCAGAAAGCTGGTCGGCGGTGTCGCTCGCCTGCTTATCTGCCAGCGAAAGCAGAAGGGGGGTTCGAATCGAATCCTTGACCTCCTCAAAGGGCTTGGTGCGAGCGGTCTCCTTTTCCAAGGCTTTGATGATGACAAACGCATATTGCGTGCGGACCAGATCTGATACCTGTCCTACACCTGCGCTGAAAGCTGCCTTTTCAAATTCCGGAACGGTCTGCTTCTGGCCAATCCATCCGAGGTCGCCGCCCTTGTCTTTCGTGGGGGCATCCTCGGAGTATTTCTTTGCTAATTCATCGAACTTGACGCCTTTCCTAGCCTGCTTCAGTACGTCCTCGGCACGCTTCTTGATCTCATCGACCTCCGCGTCGGTCTTTCCATAGGTCTTAAACACGATCTGCGCCACGTGCACGCGGTTCGCCACCTGATATTGCTGGATATTGTCCTGATACTGCTTCTTGAGCACATCGTCGGGAACCTGGACGGTCTGTCGAAGCTGGTTGACGTCCAGAAGCGCGTACCGCACCGAGCGGCGCTCCGGCACCTGGTATTTCGCCTTGTTTTTCTCGTACTCCGCCTTGATCTCCGCCTCCGAAGGCGTGATCTTCGCTTCCAAATCCTCTGGCTTGATGAGTGTGTAGTCGAGTTTTACCTTTTCGTTTTTGTAGCGGTATCCATCCTGGAGTTCCCCGGGCCCAACGCTGATCCCATCGGTTACGAGTTTCCTGAATTTTTCCTCGAGAAGTCCCTGGCGAATGAGGTCCTCAAAGACCGGTACAGTCAGTTGAAATCGCTGCTGGACCAAGGAGGTGTACTGGTCCAATCCGATAAAGGAACCGCCATTGAAAGCCATCGGGAGATACAGGCGAATGCGGTCTGCGCGTTCTTGATCGGAAACCGTGATTCCCAGGCGCTTGGCCTCATACTCGATCTCTCTTTGAAAAACGAGCTGCTGCAGAATCTGCTGCGCGTAAAAACCTTCCAGTTGCTTGGGCACCTGATTACCGCGCTCAATTTGGTCGAGCTGTTTGCGGATGTCCTGTACGGTCACCGACTCATCCCCGACTTTGGCGACGGTGTCCGTCGAGACCTCACCGGTGGCGGGCCCCTGCGGCACAAGGTACAACAGCATGCTCCCGCCCAGAACCAGGACTGCCGCGCCCAGGAAGATGCGTTTTCCCAGTTTGCTTCTGTCTTTTTCGCTGCCAGCCATCTGCTGATCTCCCAAGTCCCTAGACAAACTTGACATTATAGGAGATACCGGCATCTGCCTCAAATAGAATCGGAACCCGGTAGTTGGTCGATTTGCATTT